>Ga0209890_10000340_pt1 | contig 21491 bp, 17 predicted proteins | sample OrgsoiDNA2013049_FD_185799 | JGI IMG/M metagenome (GOLD analysis project Ga0209890, IMG submission 185799) | Permafrost soil microbial communities from the Arctic, to analyse light accelerated degradation of dissolved organic matter (DOM) -... | ecosystem: Environmental > Terrestrial > Soil >...
CTGGCTGCGCGGGTGTCACGCCGAAGGCCACCACCGGCACCGGCGGCAGCGGCAATGGCAACGGCAAGGGGGGCAGCAACGGGACGGGCGGCCGCATCACCGTCGACGCGGGCGGCGTCGATATCGGCAATGCCGCGGTGACATGCGGAAACTCGATGCTCGATCCTGGGGAGAAGTGCGACGACGGCAATAAGCTGGGTGGCGACGGCTGCACACCCCTCTGTCAGATTGAAAAAGGATGGATCTGTCCGACCGTCGGTCAGCTCTGCATGCGCAACAACATCTGCGGCGACGGTATCTTCACCGCGCCTGAGGCTTGCGACGACGGGAACAAGAACAGCGGCGACGGTTGTTCGAGCGACTGCCTGAAAGTCGATACCGGTTGGCGTTGTCCGGTTCCGGGGAAGCCCTGCATTCCGATCTGCGGCGACGGCGTCATCGAGGGGAGCGAGAAGTGCGACGACAGCAACACGACCAACGGTGACGGTTGCTCCAGCACCTGCCAGGTCGAGCCCGCCTCGACCTGCCCGGGGACGCCCACCGCCCCCAAGGCCGGGAAGTGCAGTATTGCCACCTGTGGCAACAGTATTACGGAGCAAGGCGAGGCGTGCGACTGCGGCACCGACCCGACCAAGTTCCCCACCGGCTGCACCGGCCCGAACGGCCTCTTCAACGGCGACGGCACGGGCTGCTCGAAGACCTGCACCAAGGAGCCGACCTGCCGCAGCTCCACGGGCAAGACGCAGGCCTGCTCGGTTAGCTGCGGGAACGGCAACATCGAGACCGGCGAGGAGTGCGACGACGGCAACGCCGTCAGCGGCGACGGCTGCTCGTCGACGTGCAAGAAGGAGGCGGGGTTCACCTGCCAGCCGGTCCAGAAGGACGACGCGGTCGACTGCCTGCAGAGTGGAAACAGCGGCAAGTGCCTGGAGCTGCCGATCAAGTACCGCGACTACAAGAATGAGAGCATCACCGGCGGACACCCCGACTTCTTCTATCTGGGCGCGGCCGTGCCCAGCCCGGCCAGCATGACGGGCGTCGACGGCCAGACGGGGGCCGTCAGCTTCAGCAAGCGTTACTGCGTGTCGAACTCCTCCGGCCCGGCCAAGAAGAACGACTCGGTCAGCCGCTGCTGGGATCTCGCGCAGGCGAACCTCGACGCGAACGGCAAGCCGCAGTTCAACGCCACCCGCACGGGAGGATTGACCTGCCCCTGCCAGTTCATCGACTGGGACCACGACACCAACGGTGGCCACGTTCCTGGCTACGCCATGACCAACAGCCCGACCAACGGGCTCACCTACGTCAACGGCGCCAGCGGCCACCCGATGTACCGCGGACCGGCCCCGATCGTCGCCAGCGCGGCGTCCTTCGGTGACGGGAGCGCGACCGCCAAGGGCTGGTGGACCGACAACACCTACAACGGCACCAGCCACACCATCGGCACACTCGAGCTGGCGGCGGCGGCGACGGCCGGCCAGTACCAGTTCTCTAGCCAGCCGAACTCGGTCTTGGGCGGCTTCTTCCCGATCGATCCGCCCGGTCAATATCCCCTCTATTCCGTTCCTCCGACCGGCCCGGGCGCAGTCAAGACCGTGGGGACCGAGGCGATGCTTTGCAACCTGTGGCCCTACTGGTTCCAGGGCACCAGCTTCGGCGCCGGGAACGGCTGCAAGGGCGATCAGTATCTCTTCCCGCCAAGCCTCATGACCTCGACCGCGGCGCCGTACACGGCGGCCAACTGGAACACAGCGCTCAACACGATGTACCCCAACGGGACCTGGTACCCGACCGTCCAGGGCTGGTACCACGACTCCTGGTTCTCCGACGAAGCCCGTTACCTCTTCACCTTCAACGGCGCGTTCGGCCTGAACTTCTACGGCGACGACGACATGTACATCTTCATCAACGGCATCCTCGTCATCGATCTGGGCGGCGTTCACCAGCGGCTCCCCGGCCAGGTTCAGGTCGACGCCAACGGCATGGCGACCATCATCGAGGGCGGCTCGCTCAACGCGGCGGGGACGGCCATCCTCCCCTGTGCGCCGACGTCGATGGATCCGTACACGATGCTGCCGTTCAACACGACGACAAACACCGACGGGAACGGTCACAGCAACTGCACGAGCACCACCTGCGACTGCCGTAACCGGACCGTCGCTCTCGGGCTCACCGTCGGCAACACCTACGAGATCGCCATCTTCGGCGCTGACCGTCACCCGACCGAGTCGAACTACCAGCTGACGTTGAGCGGATTCTCGACGAATCAGACGCAGTGTGGTCCCTCCTGCGGCGACGGCGTGCAAACCGGTGGTGAGGAGTGCGACTGCGGGAAGGACGCCGGCAACCTGCCCGGCGGCTGCACCGGAGTCAACGACGACAGTGCCTACAACGGATGCACGACGACGTGCACCTACGGACCCTTCTGCGGCGACATGAAGGTCAACGGCCCAGAGCTTTGCGACGACGGCGCGAACAACGGCGTCGCCTACACGAAGATGTGCAACAGCGGTGGCTGCACCTCGACCTGCACGCTCCCGAGCTGCTGCGGTGACACCGTGGTCGACACCGACGAAGGCGAGGAGTGCGACCTGGGGAACGCCAACGGCACGGCCGGCTCGTCCTGCACGGCGGACTGCAAGATCTCGATCTGCCTCGACCCCCCCTGCAGTTGAGCCTCCCGCGACGAGCTCGAGCCGGCAAAGCCGTCTCTCCCTCATGCGACCTGTCGATTTTTTGACGGGCGGGCTGGGCGCCTCACAATGGGCGGGTGACGGTCTCACCGGCTCTGCCTCTGTCGCCATCGACCGGGTCCAAAGCGGCGGCAACGCCGCGGCGGCCCGAAGCGTTCGACCTCAAAGGGACGATGGCGTCCTTCACGATGCTGCGGCTGCGCAGCACCGACGTTGAGCTCGTCGAGCAGCAGCTGCGGGCGAAGGTCGCCAAGCTGCCGAGCCTCTTCCTCGACGCCCCGGTGCTGGTCGATCTGGGGGGGCTCGGCGACGGAGCGTCGTCGCTGGCGCTCGACGATCTCGTGAGGGCATTGCGCGCCTGCAAGCTGGTTCCGGTGGCGGCGGCCAACATCCCCGACGACCTGCGCGACGCTGTCGCCGCCGCTGGCCTGGGGGTCTGGCGTCCCCCGGTCGCGCCGCGCGGGCGCACGGCCGATGAGAGTGAGGTGGCCGAGACGGCGGCGCCGGAACTCTCGCTGGAGCCCGCCGCGACGGCGACGGCTACTCTCCCTTCGCCGCTCCCGCGCGCGCCCCACACCGGCCCGATGGTGGTGACGAAGCCGGTGCGTGGGGGCCAGGTGATCCACGCGCGCGACAACGATCTGGTCGTGCTGGCGCCCGTCAACCCGGGCGCGCAGGTGATCGCCGACGGCCACCTGCACGTCTACGCGCCGCTGCGCGGGCGGGCGGTGGCCGGCGCGGGTGGGCTGCCGGGCGCGCGCATCTTCTGTCAGAAGCTGGAAGCCGAGCTGGTGGCGATCTCCGGCGCCTACGTGATGGCCGAGGAGATCCCGGCCGCGCTGCGGGGTCGCGCCGCGCAGGTCTTCCTCGAAAACGGCGAGTGTCGGATCACCGCGCTTTGAAGACGTTGGCGAAAAATGTCTGCAAAAAATTTGGAACGTCGCGGAAACGCTCGTTCAATGGAACTCAGGTAGCTGCAGTCAGGTAGCTGCATGAAGGAGGCTCACGTGTCGAATGCGTCCAAAGTCGTCGTCGTCACTTCCGGTAAGGGTGGGGTCGGCAAGACCACGACCAGCGCCAACATCTCGACCGGCATCGCCCTCCAGGGGAAGAAGACCGTCGCGATCGACTTCGACGTCGGGCTGCGCAACCTCGACCTGGTGATGGGGTGCGAGCGGCGGGTCGTCTACGACTTCGTCAACGTCATCCGCAACGAGGCCAAGCTGCAGCAGGCGCTGATTCGCGACAAGCGGGTCGAGAATCTCTACGTCCTGCCGGCGTCGCAGACGCGCGACAAGGACGCGCTCGATCCCGATGGGGTCGGCCGGATCATCGAAGAGCTCAAGCAGATGGGGTTCGAGTACATCATCTGCGACTCGCCCGCCGGCATCGAGAAAGGGGCGCAGATGGCGATGTACTTCGCCGACGAGGCGATCGTCGTGACCAACCCCGAGGTCTCGTCGGTGCGCGACTCAGACCGCGTCCTCGGCCTCTTGGCCGCCAAGACCAGCCGCGCCGAGCTCGGCGGTCCGGCCATCCGCACCCACCTCCTTCTGACCCGCTACTCGCCGGTGATGGTGAAGCGGGGCGAGATGCTGAGCGTCGGCGACGTTCTCGAGCTCCTCGGCATTCCGCTGCTCGGCGTGATCCCCGAGTCGAAGGCGGTGTTGCAGTCGTCCAACAAGGGCGCACCGGCGATCCTCGACGAGACGACCGACGTCGCACAGGCGTACCTCGACGTGGTCTACCGTTACCTGGGACAGGAGCGGCAACACCGCTTCATCGAGGACGAGAAGCGCAGTTTCTTCGGCCGCCTGTTTGGCTAACCGCCCGAAGGAGAGGTCCACCATGGCGTTTTTCGACTACTTCCGGAAGGCTCCCAAATCGGCGACGATGGCCAAGGATCGGCTGTCGATCATCGTCGCCCGCGAGCGCGCCGGCACCCGCGGCGGTGCCGACTACCTGCCTCAGCTGCAGCAGGAGCTGCTGGCGGTGATCGCCCGCTACGAGACGATCGACCTGGCGAACGTGACGGTGAACCTCGACAAGAGCGGCGGCTGCGAGGTCCTCGAGCTCAACATCGTCCTCCCCGACGCCCCGCCGCCGCCACCGCCGCGCCCGAACCAACCCGCGCTGGCCTGAGCCGGCGCGCCAATTCGGCGCGCGTTGCCGCCGTACGTTTGACGGCGCGGTGAGCGCCGGTTATGGTCGCGGGCCCGCGCCCCCTCGCGCGTCTGGAAGGGCAAAAATGGCCGGAACGATTCCCGTCACTCCCCTCGAACGCGCAGCTATGCGGCAGCAGGCAGGGCAGGACGCGAACTACACGGCGCCGTTGGCCGTCCTCACGACCCTCTTCTTCATGTGGGGGTTCCTGACCTGCCTCAACGACATCATCATCCCGCACCTCAAGGCGGTGTTCGAGCTGAGCTACGCGAAGGCGATGCTGATCCAGTTCGCCTTCTTCACGGCCTACTTCGTGACGTCATTGCCGGCGGGGAAGATCGTCACTCGCTTCGGCTACAAGAACGGAATCATCGTCGGCCTGGGCGGCGCGGCGGCCGGCTGCCTGCTGTTCTATCCGGCGGCCGCGGCGCGGTCGTACAACCTGTTTTTGCTCGCCCTCTTCGTGCTGGCGTCGGGAATCACCCTGCTCCAGGTTGCCGCGAACCCGTTCGTCGCCGTGCTCGGCAGGCCGGAGACCGCCTCTTCGCGGTTGACACTCACGCAGGCGTTCAACTCGTTGGGGACGACCATCGCGCCCCAGTTCGGATCACTCCTGATTCTCTCCACCGCGGCCAAATCGGCGGCGGAGATCGCGAAGATGAGCCCGACGGCGGCCGACGCCTATCGGCTGGCCGAGGCGGCCTCGGTGCAGCGGCCGTACATCGGCCTGGCGGCGACGCTGGTGCTGCTGGCGGTCGCCATCGCGATGTTCAAGCTCCCGAAGATCGAGGACGTCACACCGATTTCGGAGGCGGGCGGCGCCGACGATCGCAAGAGCGCCTGGAGCTACCGCCACCTGGTGCTGGGCGCGGTGGCGATCTTCCTCTACGTCGGCGGCGAGGTTGCCATCGGCAGCTTCCTCGTCAACTACTTCAAGGAGCCCGCGATCGGCGGCCTGACCGAATCGGCGGGAGCGCGGCTGGTCTCGTTCTATTGGGGCGGTGCGATGGTGGGCCGCTTCATCGGGACGTTGACGCTGCGGATCTGGAAGCCGACCAAGGTGCTCACGATCCATGCGCTGGCGGTGGTCGCGCTGGTCCTGGTGACGATGACGACGCACGGCTCGGTGGCGATGTGGTCCGTCATCGCGATCGGCCTCTTCAACTCGATCATGTTCCCGACCATCTTCACCTTGGCGATCGAAGGTCTCGGCAGGCACACCAGCCAGGGCTCGGGAATCCTCTGCATGGCCATCGTGGGCGGCGCGATTGTTCCGGTGGTGCAGGGCGCCCTGGCCGACGCCATCGGGATCCATCACGGCTTCGTGGTGGCCGGCCTCTGCTACGTCTACATCGCCTGGTATGGGCTGAGCTTTCGCTCGCTCGACAAGCCGACGGCGCGCGCTGCCTGAGCCTCGCCTGAGCCGGCGGTCGTCTCGCGTTTCGGCGTGGTATAAGCGCCGGCTGTGAAAAGCGACGCGCTGTTGAAGGGGATCAACCGCGCTCCGGCGCGGGCGATGTTGAAGGCGACCGGGCTCAAGGACGCCGATCTCGCCAAACCGCTGATCGCGGTGGCCAACACCTGGACCGACGCCACGCCGTGCAACATGCACCTGCGCGACCTGGCGGTCCACGTGAAGGAGGGGATTCGCGCCGCCGGCGGCACGCCGATCGAGTTCAACACCGTCGTTGTCTCCGACGGGATCAGCATGGGGACCGAGGGGATGCGCGCCTCGCTGGTGTCGCGCGAGGTGATCGCCGATTCGATCGAGCTGGCCGTGCGCGGCGCGATGTGTGACGGCGTGGTGGCGCTGTCGGGCTGCGACAAGACGATTCCCGGCACCATGATGGCGCTGGCCCGCCTCGACGTGCCCGGGCTGATGCTCTACGGCGGGTCGATCATGCCGGGCAATTTCCGCGGCAAGCTGGTCACCATCCAGGACGTGTTCGAGGCGGTCGGCGCCTGCTCGGCCGGCCGCATCACCGAGAGCGAGCTGCGCGCGCTGGAGGACGTCGCCTGCCCAGGCGCCGGCGCCTGCGGCGGCCAGTTCACCGCCAACACGATGTCGATGGCGGCCGAGATGCTGGGGCTGTCACCGATGGGGCTCAACGACATCCCGGCGGTCGACGCGCGCAAGAACGCCGCCGCGATGCGCGCGGGCAAGATCGTCATGCGCCTCGTCACCGAGGACCTGCGGCCGAGCAAGATCCTCACCCGCGCGGCGTTCGAGAACGCGATCACCGCCGTCGCCACCACGGCCGGCTCGACGAACGCGGTCCTGCATCTGATGGCGCTGGCGAAAGAGGCCAACGTTCCGCTGACGCTGGAAGACTTCGACGTGATCTCTGCGCGCACGCCAACGCTGGCCGACCTCAAGCCAGGTGGGCGGTTTTTCGCGACCGATCTGGACCGCGCCGGGGGTGTCCGCCTGGTGGCGAAGCGCCTACTCGAGGCGGGGATGCTGCAGGAGAGCCTCACGGTCAACGGCACCAGCATCGTCGAGGAGGCCGAGACCGCCGTCGAGACGACCGGGCAGGAGGTCGTGCGGGCAGTCGACAAGCCGCTCAGCCCGCGCGGCGGCTTCGCCATCATGCGTGGCTCGTTGTCGCCTGAGGGCTCGGTGGTCAAGCTGGCGGGCCATGACCGGCGCCAGCACAGCGGCCCGGCGCGCGTGTTCGACTCGGAGGAGGCCTGCTTCGCGGCCGTCCAGGCGCGCCAGATCAAGCCGGGCGACGTGGTCATCATCCGCTACGAGGGGCCGAAGGGTGGCCCCGGCATGCGCGAGATGCTGGGAGTCACCGGCGCGCTGGTCGGGCAGAAGCTGGACGACAGCGTCGTGCTGCTCACCGACGGGCGATTCTCCGGCGCCACGCACGGCTTCATGGTCGGGCACGTCGCGCCCGAGGCGCAGGTGGGCGGGCCGATCGCCTTCGTGCGCGACGGCGACACAGTTACGCTCGACGTCGAAACGCGGCGCATCGACGTCGACTTCGACGTCGACGCCCGCCGGCGCGAGAGCAACTGGCAGCCGCCGGCGCCGCGCTATCGCACCGGCGTGATGGCCAAGTACGCCGCCGCCGTCTCGTCGGCGGCCGATGGGGCCATCACGCTGCCGGTCACACGCTGAGCGCCGCGCTGCGGGCGCGGGCCGGCCGGGTGCCCGGCAGGTCGCCGGCGCCGTGGTGGGCGGCCACCATCAGCGCCGTCAGCCCGACGGCCAGCGCCAGATAGGTCGCCAGCACGGCGCGATCGCCCACCGGGGGTGCGTTCCCCTTGCCGGCGGCGCGGAACGACGCCGCGATCGCCAGCAGGTACATCATTCCGTCGGCGCCCGAGAGAGCCAGCGCCCAGCAAACTGCGGCCACCAGCCCGCGCTGCCCGCGCGAGAGCGCCGCGAACCCGCGCCCGCCGTCGAGCTGCCAGATCGGGATCAGGTTGAAGATGTTGATCCAGGCGCCGATGCGCGCGATCGTGAAGAAGATCGGTTTGTCGAACGCCGCGCCCAGCGCCAGCGCCGCCAGGGCGGCGGCGGCGCCCCAGACGGGCCCGGCCAGGCCGACCCGCGCATCTTCCCGGACGGTGGCCGGGTGTTGCTTGAGCCGGACGAACGCGCCGAAGCCGGGGATGAACATCGGCGCCGTGGCGGCGATGCCGTAACGGCGCAGCCAGACGACGTGCCCCATCTCGTGGACGTAGATCGACGCGATCAGCCCGAGGCCGAATTTCCAGCCGTAGAACGACGCGTAGACCGCCAGCGCGATCCCCATCGAGAGGAAGGTCTTCGCCTGCGCCAGGCCGACCAGCAGCACCTTCCCCTTGCCGAGCAGCGCCAGGATCACCCACTTGAACTTCGCCAGCAGGATCCCGACAGTGCCGATCCCCGCCGCCTTTTTCGAGCGGCTGGCTCCCCCCGCGCTGGTCGGCTTGGCGCCGCCGCCGGACTGCGGGCCGGCGACCGCGTCGCTCAAGACCTGCACCTTGGCCAGCACGCGCGCATGTTGCGTCGACTGAGAGGGGAGCAGCTCCAACATGCGCCGCCATCTTTCGAGCGCGCCGCGGGCGTCCCCCGCGGTCTCGGAGCCCGCAGCTTCGGCCGCCAGCTGCTTGAGCTCCGCCGCATGAACCAGCTGCCCGCAGCTTGGACAGGAGAGCAGCGCCTCGGCAATCTGGGCGCCGCACGCCACGCAGACACGTGGCGCGCGCGGCGCGATCGATAGGCCGGCGGTGGTCACAAGGTCGCGGCGGGCGGGGCGCCGCCTGGGGCCGCGGCCATGAGGGGGGGCGTGGCAGGACCGAAACGAAACGGTCCCGACAGGGGCACCCGACGATTGATCTTCCAGGCCTCGTAGAGCCCGATGCCGATGATCAAAATCCCCATGATGTTGCGGGTACCGCCCAAAAAGGGCGCCACGAACGCCAGGCCGAGCACCAGCCCGAGCGCCAGGTTGGCGCCCGACTCGACGAACCCCTTGATGATCAGCGGGACGTAGCTGGCGGTGATGGAGACGTAGGTCAGCACCATGGCCAGGGCCTGGTACCGCCAACCGCCCAGGCCGCGGGCCCCCTTCTTCACGGCGATCCCCACCAGCAGCCCGACGCCGATCGCCAGCAGCCCGAACTCGCGGTCGGTGATCTTGACGATCGCGTACCAGGCGATCGTCCCCAGCAGAGCCGCGCCGACGCCGTAGAGCAGCGCCCGTCCCAAGGAGCCTCGCCCCTGCTTCGATCCGTCCAGCGCGGCCGCACAGGCGCCGCAGATGACGTTGCGGGCGATCTCGAAGTACTCGCCGTCGATCGGGCGCTTGCAGAGCCGGCAGCTCTGCGCCTCGCCCGGCGCCGCCAGGTCGACCTTGTCGAACTGCATTTCCGCGCCGCCCGAGCCGCCTGCTCCGTTCGCGCTCATCCGCCAGAGTGTAGTCCCATCACATTGCCGGCATCAAATCGCGACCGCGCCTCGCGGGGCGCGAAACGAATCCCAGAGCGCCTGCACCAGCGGGGAGCCCAGCTTCTTGCGCTGCGTGCAGACGCCGACGCGGAATTCGCCGAGCGTGTTCTGACCGTCGTCGGCATCGAGGATCCGAACCTTGGAGGCGAGGGGGCTCTCCTCGAGCACGATGCGCGGTACGATGCCGACGCCGCAGCCGAGACTGACCAGCGCCAGGATCGCCTCGCTGCCGGGGAGCTCGCCGTAGACCCGGGGGGTGATGCGGCGGCGGCGAAACCAGCGGTCGGCGCTCTCGCGCGCCTGGCCCGAGGCGGGTAGAACGATCGGCAGCTCGGCCCAGGGGATCGGCCGCCGGTGGGAGAGGCGCTCGACCTCGCAGGCTGCCCGCGGTGCCGCGAACACCAGCGGTGTGTGCAAGAGGACGCGCGCCACGAGCGCCCGCGGCACCTGCGACGGAATCGCCGCGATGCTCACATCGACGCGCCCCTCGGCCAGGTGCTCGAGCGCGTCGGCGGCATAGCCGGTCTCGAGCTGGATGTGGATGTCGGGGTGACGCTGGCGGAACTCGCTCAGGAGCTCGGGGAGAAAGGTCTGGCAGGCGGTCACCGAGGCGAAGAGGACGATGGTCCCGGTCAGCGTCTCGCGCCGCCCGCGAAGATCGCGCTGCAGCCCCTCCCAGCGCTCCAGCGTCTCGCGGGCGTGCGCGGCAAAGCGTGCCCCCTCTGGCGTCAAGCGCACGGAGCGGCGATCCCTCTCGAGCAGCGGCCATCCGGTCTCGCGCTCGAGCCGCTGCACCGCCCGCGAAAGAGCCGAGGGGCTGACGTGGCAGGCCCGGCTCGTGCGCAGGAAGTGGAGCGTGCGCGAGAGGTGCAGGAAGAGCCGAAGCGTGTCGTAATCCATGGCCTTGGCAGTATTGCAGAAATCGCAACAGAGAGTTGCGATCAATTCATTTTACGCAACGAACGCCGTCCGCTACGCTCACCGTCACCCTGGAGGTTCCGATGAGCTTTTCGTCCAAGATTTTCGCGATCGACACCGTCAAGATGGCTGAGCGCAGCGAGCAGATCGTCAAAGGCGGCCGCCACCTGTTCCCGCTGCTCGGCAAGGCCTTCGCGGGGGTCAAGCAGATCGGCGTCATCGGCTGGGGCTCGCAGGGGCCGGCGCAGGCACAGAACCTGCGCGACTCGCTGGAGGGGACCGGCATCAAGGTGAAGATCGGCCTCCGTGCCGGTTCGTCGTCGATGGAGGAGGCCCGCAAGGCCGGCTTCTCCGAGTCGAACGGCACGCTGGGGGAGATGTTTGCGGTCACCAAGGAATCGGACATCGTCCTTCTGTTGATCGCCGATGCCGCGCAGGCGGAGCTCTTCGGCAAGCTGTTCGAGAGCCTGCGCCCGGGCGCGACGCTCGGTCTTTCGCACGGGTTCCTGCTCGGCCATCTCAAGAACATCGGCGCCAAGTTTCCAGCCAATGTGAACGTCATCGCGGTCTGCCCGAAGGGGATGGGCCCGTCGGTGCGCCGGCTCTACGTGCAGGGGAAGGAAGTGAACGGCGCCGGCATCAACGCCAGCTTCGCCGTCCACCAGGACATCGACGGCAAGGCGACCGACTATGCGCTCGGCTGGTCGGTGGCGCTCGGCTCCCCCTACACCTTCGAGACGACGCTGGAGTCGGAGTACAAGTCGGACATCTACGGCGAGCGCGGGATTCTCCTGGGCGCCGTGCACGGCATCATCGAGAGCCTCTACCGCCGTTACGTTTCTCAGGGGATGACCAAGGAGGCCGCCTTCCTGAATTCGGCCGAGTCGATCACCGGTCCCATCTCGAAGACGATCTCCAAGCGCGGCATCCGCGCCGTTTACGAGGGGCTCGACGCCGCCGGCAAGGCGGAGTTCGAGAAGGCCTATACGGCCGCCTACGGACCGGCGAGAGAAGTTCTGGCCGAGATCTACGACGAGGTGTCGAGCGGCAACGAGATCCGCGGCGTGGTCCTGGCGGGGAACCGCCTCAAGAAGCACCCGATGGACAAGATCGACGGGACCGAAACGTGGAAGGTCGGCGCCAACGTGCGCGCCAAGCGCGACGAGGCGAAGATCCCGGTGCACCCCTTCACCGCCGGCGTCTACATCGCCACGATGATGGCGCAGATCGACATCCTGCTCGCGGCCGGCCACCCCTACTCGGAGGCGGCCAACGAGTCGGTCATCGAGTCTGTCGATTCGCTCAATCCCTACATGCACGCGCGTGGCGTGGCCTATATGGTCGACAACTGCTCGACGACGGCGCGCCTCGGCTCGCGCCGCTGGGCGCCGCGCTTCGACTACCTGCTCACGCAGGTGGCGTACGTGAACGTCGACGAAGGCAAGCAGGGCGACGGGGCGCTGGTCGACGCGTTCAAGAAGAACCTGATTCACGATGTGCTGGCGGTGTGCGCCGAGCTGCGGCCGAGCGTCGACATCTCGGTTTCGTGAAGACGCGTCTCCCGCTCCCGGTCCCGCTCGCGCTCGACTTGAGTGCCTGCGGGGGCGGGAGCTCGTCGACCGGCAGCGGAGGCCGCGCTGGGCGTCGGCGTCAACTGTCCGGCGTAAGCCGTCATACGGCGGATCAGCGCGGCATGCAGCGCCCGCAAAATGGCTGCGCAGTGGGAGCCGTCGAGCCCCGACAGACCTTTGACGTCGCAGTTTGGTTTCGACGGTGTGAAGCGCCAGTAAACATTCGCACCAAAGGTTGCGCGAGACTGTTTTGCGTCTCAACATTCGCCTAGGTCGAACCGATGAGCGGTACGATCGCGGTGAAATTGAAAACCGAAAACGCAGGCCGAGGCAGAGGCTGAGGCAAAGGAAAGGACGACAGGAAGATCATGAGGAACGTGGTGACGGGGTTGATGATGCTGGCGGGTGCGGCGGTTCGAGAGAAGGGACACGGGTTCGACGACTTCGGGTGGCGGAGGGAGGTACAGCAGGCGCGTGAGGCGCAGGAGGCCGACGCAGCGACGGGGGGCAACGTGGGCGGCGAGGGCAATGTGGCCAACGGGGCCAATTCGTATTGGCGGGCGGCGGACGATCGCGGCTCGACCGAAGTGGTGGCCGGGCCGCCGATCGGGACGGTCGGTCCATCGCGCGGCGCCCTGATGAGCGTCATGGCGACCGAAGACGACCAGGCAGCGCCGGGCGCGTGGGATGTTGCCTGCGAGCGCGAGGCCGGCGATCGGCTGGTGTTCGATCGCGACTCGGTCCGCGAGATGGGCGGCGGGACGCTGTTCCGCTGGGCGCCGACCGGGGGCGTGGTGCCGAGCGCCGACGACACCATCTACACGGCGGTCGCCGACTGCCACGAGAAGAGCATCGAGGCCAGCTGGCCGGGGAAGCGCAGCGAGACGCGTGCCGGCACCTGCGGACGTCATCTGGTCGACGCAGTCTGCGCCTCGCGGGGCGCCGCCAAGGCGCCCAAGCAGGACCTGGATCGTCTCGGCCGCCCCCGCGGCGGCTCCGGCGCGCCGAACGCGAGCGCGACGCCGTAAGCGCCGATCGTCCTTCGCGGGGGGGTTTGGGAACCGTTTGAGGGTTTCCCATGTTGATCGCGTGGACGGAGCCGGGCTTTGCCCGGCGGAGTCGTTCGCGGGAGGGTTTGGGAACCCTTTGAGGGTTCCCATGTCAGCGATGCGCTATTCTCCCGCGCATGACGGATCTGGTGCTCACCTTGTTGGGGCCCGATCGGCCGGGGCTCGTGGAGCTCGTGGCTGGCGTGATCGCTGCCCACGATGGGAACTGGCTGGAGAGCCGGATGAGCCACCTGTGTGGCAAGTTCGCGGGGATCCTGCGCGCGGAGCTTCCGACGGAGCGGGTGGCGGCGGCGACGGCGGCGCTCGCGGCGCTGGAGGCCCGTGGTCTCAAGGTGATCGTCGAGACGGCGGCGCGCCCCGCGGCCCCACCGGCGGAGCGAAGCATGGATCTCGACCTGGTCGGGCTCGATCGGCCGGGGCTCGTCCGCGAGATCTCGCAGCTGCTGGCCGGCCAGGGCGTCAACGTCGAAGAGCTGACCACCAACCGGGTGAGCGCGCCGATGTCGGCGGAGATGCTGTTCGAGGCGCACGCACACGTTCGCGTCTCACCGACCACCGACGTTGCCAAGTTGCGCGCCGAGCTGGAACGGCTGGCGAGCGATCTGGTCGTCGAGATCAAGCTGACCTGAGACGCGATGTCGTCGACCCGGCTTCTGGTCCTGGGCGCGGTGCGGATCTTCCAGCCGGTGCACGGCTATGACGTCCGGCGCGAGCTCCTGTCGTGGCGTGTCGACCAGTGGGCCAACGTGGCGCCGGGGTCGATCTACAACGCGCTAAAAACGCTGACCAAGGAGAAGTTCCTCAAGGTGGTCGGAACCGGGCAGATCGGCGGGCGCCCCGAGCGGACGCAGTACAGCCTGACGCCCGACGGCGAGAAGGAGTATCAGACGCTCCTGCGGGCCGTCTGGTGGAAGGTGGCCCCGCCGCTCGATGACCTGATGCCGGCGCTCTGCTTCATGCCGAGCTTGAGCGCGGCCGAGTTGACGGCGGCGCTCCAGCATCGGATCACGGCGCTGGAGGGGGCGCTCAAGCACCTGGAGTTCTCACGCAAGGAGATCCATCCGCCGGAGACGCCGGAGCACGTGAAGGAGCTCTACGATCGCATGCACGCCATCTTGAACGCCGAGATTCCCTGGGCCCGCACGCTCATCGGACGACTCGGACGGGGGGCCTACGAGGTGGGGAAATCGGCCGCGGTTTCGCGTCCGGGCGCGGGGCATCGCAAGCGCGAAAAATCCTCTTGACCCTCTATAGTCAAATTTGAATAATCGCCCTGGATCAAATGGCCGGCCGTGAAACCGCCTAGTTCACTTCAACGTCTGCGGCTCGCCGGGCTTGAACTCGACGACCTTCGCGCCGTTCTTCTCCTTCTTGAGGGCGGCGCGCAGCTCGTCTGGCGTGCCGGCCAGCGCGGGGAAGGTCCCGTAGTGCATCGGGACGACCGTCTTGACCTTGAGCAGCTTGACCGCCAGCGCGGCTCCGACCGGATCCATCGTGAAGTGGCCGCCGATGGGGAGCATGGCGATCGTCGGGTGGTAACGCTCGGCGATCAGCGACATGCCGGGGAACACGTCGGTGTCGCCCGCGTGATAGAGCGTCGGCCCCTTGGCGATCTCGATGACGAAGCCGAGGGCGGGACCGCTGTACTTGGGCCCGCTCTTGTCCTGGCCGAACCCGCCGGAGTGCACCGCCTCGACGAGGTGGATGGTGGCGTCCTTGACGGTGGTGGTGCCGCCGATGTTCATCCCCTCGGCGTTGGGCGCCCCGATCAGGCTGGCCAGCTCGTAAGAGGTGATCAGCTTGGCGCCGGTCTTCTTGGCCAGCTCGGCGGCGTTTCCGACGTGGTCGAAGTGGCCGTGCGTAACCAGAATTGCGTCCAAGGTTTTCGGATGATCAATCTTCGGCCCGCTCGGGTTGTCGAGCCAGGGATCGATGGCGATCGTGGCCCCCGCCGGGGTGGTGATGATCCAGGCCGCGTGGCCCCACCAGGTCGCGGTGGCGACGCCAGCGGCCGCGGGGGCCGGGGCGGCCGGCGCAGCGGGCGCGGCCACGGGAGCCGCAGCGGGAACAGGCTTGTCGCCGGCGGCGTAACCGGTCGAAGTGACAGCGAGGGCGAGTGGAATGACGGCGGCGAACGGGAACCAGGGCTTGTTCATGGGGAAAATGTAGTCGATTGCCGTCGGTTTGAAACAGCTTTGCGCCTTGACAGGGGGGAAACGCCGGACTATTGCCGCGTTATCGGCGGAACCCTGTCCAGGCCGGTCGGCCAAGTCGGCAAAGTCGAATGTCGGGACAGTCGGAAAGGACGTCATGAAGGCCATCGTTTCGGTTCGTGATGCGGTCAAGAATTACACCCTCGGCAACGTCGTCGTTCCGGCGCTTCGGGGCGTCACGCTCGACGTCATGGCGGGCGACTTCATCTCTATCGCCGGTCCCTCGGGGAGCGGGAAGACGACGCTGCTCAATCTGATCGGCTGCGTCGATACGCCGACCTCGGGAGTGGTGGAGGTGGCCGGCAAGGACACGCGCCAGCTCTCCGAGCGCGCGCTGACCGATCTGCGACTGCACACCATCGGCTTCATCTTTCAGAGCTTCAACCTGGTCTCGGTGCTCACCGTGCTTCAGAACATCGAACTGCCGTTGCTTCTGCAGCGCCAGCTCTCCGGCCCGGAGCGAAAGACGCGCGTTCTCGGCCTTCTGGAGAAGGTGGGGATCCGCGACTACGCAAGTCACCGGCCGAGCGAGCTGTCGGGCGGGCAGCGCCAGCGCGTGGCGATCGCGCGGGCTCTCGTGACCCGGCCGCAGCTGGTTCTGGCGGACGAGCCGACCGCCAACCTCGATTCGGTGACGGGACAGAACATCCTGGATATTATGAAAGAGCTCAATCGCACCGAGAAGACGACCTTCATCTTCTCGACGCACGATCAACACGTGATGGCCAACGCGAACTCCATCGTTCGGTTGGCCGACGGCAAGCTCGTCGATCGTGTGACCCCTGGCGTGGCGGCCTCCCAGCCGCACGGAGCACAGGTGTGAGCGGCTGGTTCGCCACCCTGAAGGTCGTCGCGCAGATGGCCTTTCGGAATCTGTTCGCCAGCCGCCTCAAGACCATCATCGTCGGTGGGATCATCTTCTTCGGCGGCTTGCTGGTGGTGACCGGCAACTCGCTGCTCGACAGCCTGGTGGCCTCGATGAGCCGCAGCGTGATCGGCAGCGTCGCCGGCCACATCCAGGTCTACAACGCGAAGTCCAAGGATTCGCTGGAGGTGATGGGGCGGATGATGATGGGCGATCCGGACCTCGCCCAGCTCGACGACTTCTCCGCGGTGCGGGCCTCGCTGCTGAAGGTGCCGAACGTCAAGTCGGTCGTCCCGATGGGGATCAGCGGCGCGTTGGTCACCTCCGGCAACACCATCGATCTCGCGCTCGAGAAGCTGCGGAACGCCGTCAAGGCGGAGCGCGAGGCCAAGACCGACGCCGACAAGGCGCGGGCCCAGGCGCAGATCGCCGCCGAAAAGGGGCACGTCCGCCAGATCGTCTCGGTGCTACAAGGTGATCTCAAGAACGCCAAGGCGGTGCTCGACGAGAAAGCGATCGATCCGGCCGACGCCCAGGCGGTCGCGCGCGCGGCCTCCGACAAGTTCTGGCAGGACTTCGACAAGGACCCCTTCGAAGGCCTCGAATTCCTCGAGAACCGGATCGCCAGCCAGGCCGCCGACGCCGACCTGCTGTTTCTCAACTACGTCGGCACCGACTTCCAGGCGTTCCAGAGGTCCTTCGACCGCATGAAGATCGTAGAGGGGAAGATGGTCCCGCCAGGCAAGCGCGGGTTCCTCTTCGCCAAGCAGGTCTACGAGGATCAACTCAAGCTCAAGGCAGCACGCCGGCTCGACAAGATCAAAGAGGGGATCGATTCGCAGGGGGAGACCATCGCCACCGACCCCGATCTCAAGCGGATGGTGCGCGAGAACACCGCGCAGGTGCGCGAGATCTTGCTGCAGCTCGACGCCCAGAAGACGGCCGACTTCCGCGCCAAGCTCCAGCGCGAGCTCGGGAGCGAGCAAGGTCAAGAGACAGACGTCGGCAAGCTGCTGGCGACGTTCTTCCAGACCGACGACCAGAACTTCCACCAGCGTTACGACTTCTTTTACAAAGAGCTGGCGCCTTCACTGGAGCTCTATCGCGTGCGGATCGGCGACGTGCTGACGATCAAGGCCTTCACCAGGTCGGGGTACGTGCAGTCGGTGAACGTCCCCGTCTACGGCACCTTCCAGTTCCAAGGGCTGGAGAAGTCGACGCTGGCCGGTGCGCTCAACCTGATGGACATGGTGTCGTTCCGCGAGCTCTACGGCTTCATGAGCGGCGAGAAGCTGGCCGAGATCCAGGCGCTGCAGAAGGAATCGGGCGCCCGCGAGGTGAGCCGCGAGAACGCCGAATCCGAGCTGTTCGGCAAGGCCGATGCGCCCGAGGCGGCACCCGCGGCCAAGGCGCCCAGGAGGATCGAGGCGACCACGACCCCAGGCGTCTCTGCAGTGACGCACGACCTTGGCGAGTCCCTGGGCGGCAAGCTGCAGCGAGAGGAGGCCCGCAGCCGCGTCTTCCCGGCGGGCGAGGTGGAGCAGGGGGTGGTGCTCAACGCCGCCGTGATCGTCAAGGACCCCAAGAAGATCAAGGAGACCATCGCGGCGATCGAAGCTCAGGGGGCGCAGGACGGGCTGACGCTCAAGGCGATCGACTGGCAGAAGGCCGCGGGCCTCATCGGTCAATTCGTCAACGTCATTCGGATGGTGCTCTACGTGGCGATCCTCATCATCTTCCTCATCGCACTGGTCATCATCAACAACGCGCTGGTGATGGCCACGCTCGAGCGGGTGAAGGAGATCGGCACCCTGCGCGCGATCGGGGCGCAGCGGCGCTTCATCCTGGCGATGCTGGTCATCGAGTCGATCGTCGTCGGCGTCATCTTCGGCGGCCTCGGCGCCCTGGTGGGCGCGGTGATCGTGACGCTGGTTGGCAAGATCGGCATCCCGGCCAAGTCCGACATCTGGTTCTTCTTCTTCTCGGGGCCGCGCCTCTACCCCTTCATCGGCACCAGCAACGTCATCGCGGCGTTCATCATCGTGCTGCTGGTGAGCGCCTTCTCCAGCTTCTACCCGGCCTGGATCGCCATGCGGGTCACGCCCCGCCAGGCGATGGCGGAAGAGGAATAGAGGAAAAGAGGAATAGCCATGCCCAGCCAAGCCGGTTCCAAGCTCTTCGTCGACCTGACGATCGCCTTTCGCAACCTGGTCCAGCACCGGCGGCGCACGCTGTTCCTGGGGCTGGCCATCGCCGCCGTGACGGCGCTGCTCGTCCTGCTGACGGGGCTCTCGACGGGCGTGCGCGAGACCATGATCGACACCGCCACCACGCTCTCGACCGGGCACGTGAACGTGGGTGGCTTCTACAAAGTGACGGCCGGGCAAGCGGCGCCGGTGGTGACCGACTACAAGAAGGTCCTGGAGATCGCCAAGACGGCGGTCCCCGAGATGGCCTTCGCCGTCCAGCGCGGGCGAGGCTGGGCCAAGGTCGTCTCCGACACCGGCTCGATGCAGCTCGGCATCACCGGAATCGACATCAAGAGTGAGCCGAAGGTCGCCCAGGCCCTGCAGCTGGTGAGCGGCAACCTGAACGATCTGGCGCAGCCGGGGACGATGCTCCTCTTCGACAACCAGTCGGAGAAGCTGGGCGTCAAGGTGGGCGACGCCATCACGATCTCGGCCCCCACCACGCGCGGCACCAACAACACCATCGACGTGCGGGTGGTGGCGATCGCGCACAGCCTGGGAATGCTCAGCACCTGGAACTCCTTCATCCCGATCGAGAGTCTGCGAGCGCTCTACCAGCTCAATCAGGGGTCGACGGGCGTCATCCAGATCATGCTCAAGCGGAAGGACGTCGATCACATCCCGGCGATCGCCGGGCGTCTGCGACTGGCGCTCGATCAGGCCGGCTACCGGATGATGGAGCCCGACCCGCGCGCCTTCTGGATGAAGTTTCAGTCGGTCTCGCGCGAGGACTGGACGGGTCAGAAGCTCGACGTCACCAGCTGGGAAGACGAAATCTCGTTCATGACCTGGACGTTGCAGGCGTTGCAGGTCCTATCGACGGTTCTGATCGTCATCCTGGTGGCGATCATCATCATCGGCATCATGAACACCATGTGGATCGCCATCCGGGAGCGCACGCGCGAGATCGGGACGCTGCGGGCCATCGGCATGCACCGGCGCGAGGTGCTCTGGATGTTCCTGCTCGAGTCGATCATGCTCGGCTTCGGGGCGACAATCGGCGGCGTGATCGCCGGGGCCGCCATCGCCGCCGGCCTGAACGCGGCGCACGTCCCGGTGCCGACCGGGCTGCAGTTCTTCCTGATGTCGCCGCACCTCCACCTGTCGGTGCATGGGTCGCTGCTGGTGCAGTCCGTCTTGATCATCACCCTCGTCACGGCGGTGGCTGCCTTCTATCCCTCGATGAAGGCGGCGCGGCTGCAGCCCGTCGACGCCATGTCCCACTTTGGATGAATCGACCATGAACCAGCAAACGAAACGATGGACCTTCGCGGCGCTCGCCGCCGTAACGACCTTGAACCTGTTCCCGGGCGCGGGCCCGGCGGGGCGCGCCTTCGCGGCGCTCACCAACACCCAGATGGTCGACCTGCTCAAGATGGTCGATGATCGCCAGAAGAACAACGGCGACTGGCGCGCCCAGGCCTACCTCGAACAGAAAGAGAAGGACAAGGTCGACACCGTCTACCAGACGGAGTACTTCCGGCGGTCCTCGGATCAGAAGTTCATGATCCTCTTCACCGCGCCCAAGTCGTCGGCGGGGCAGGGCTACTTGCGCATCGACAAGAACCTCTGGTTCTACGACCCGTCGGTCGGCAAGTGGGAACGGCGCACGGAGCGCGAGCGGATCGGCGGCACCAACTCGCGCCGTTCCGACTTCGACGAGTCGCGCCTGGCCGAGGAGTACGATCCCACCGACGAGGGGGAAGAAAAGCTGGGCGTCTACACGGCGCAGAAGTTGAAGCTGACCGGAAAGTCGGGCCAGGACCTGGCCTTCCCGATCGTCCACCTCTGGGTCGACAAGGAGAGCAAGAACATCCTCAAGCGCCAGGAGTACGCGCTGTCGGGTCGGCTCCTGCGGACGTCGTACTACACGAAGTGGAAGAAGATCTACAGCCCGTCGAAGAAGGGCGACACCTGGTACCCGGAGGAGATCCGCTTCTACGACGAGGTGGAGAAGGCCAACCAGACGCTGGTGCTCATCAAGGCGGTCGATCCCAACGCCTTGCCGCAGAACTTGTTCACGAAGGCTTGGCTCGAGAGCAAGAGTAGATGAACGGTCGTGCCGCGGCCGTTGGACTCGCGCTGCTGACGGCCGGTTTCGCGGGGCGCGCGTGGGCTGAGGACCGACCGAGCGAGCAAGATATCTTCGGAGGCGCCGCCTCCACGCCGACTCCGACGCCGTCGCCCGGCGGACAGGCCACGACCGCGCCAGCGTCTCCTGCCACCGGTGCGCCAGGTCCGCCGTCGCCGGCCGTCGCCGCGCCGCCCGCGGCCGCCCCCGCTTCGGAGGCCGCCGGCGGCACCGCCCGCGATCAGGAGCTGCTGAGCGGCAACGACGCCAAGTTTCTCTCCGACTACGTGGCGCCGGAGAACCCGCTGCAGATCGGCGGCCAGCTCTATCTGCGCATGCAGAGCAGCGCCTCCGGTGGACAGGCCCCCGCGGCCTGGTCGCTCTCCGCCCCGAGCCTGCTCGATCTCTACCTCGACGCGCGACCCAACCCCCGCGTGCGCGGGTTCATTCTCGGTCGCATGAGCTACGACCCGACGCTGCCTCCGAACGCCGGCGCGACCTCGACAGGCCAGTCGACCTCGAACGGCGCGTTCACCAGCGCGGCCAGCCCCACCGGCTTTTCGACCTTCAGCAACACGCGGGGGCCGGCCACGCTGCTCGACCAGATGTGGATCCGGTTCGACATCCTGAATCACGTATTCGTGACGGCCGGCAAGCAGCACGTGCACTGGGGCACCGGGCGGTTCTGGCAGCCGACCGACTACCTGCACCAGCAGAAGCGCAACCCGCTCGA
>Ga0209890_10000341_pt1 | contig 21482 bp, 21 predicted proteins | sample OrgsoiDNA2013049_FD_185799 | JGI IMG/M metagenome (GOLD analysis project Ga0209890, IMG submission 185799) | Permafrost soil microbial communities from the Arctic, to analyse light accelerated degradation of dissolved organic matter (DOM) -... | ecosystem: Environmental > Terrestrial > Soil >...
TTTTCGGCCGTCGACGCCCGTACCCTGCCCGGCCCGCTGCAGCGGCCGCGGATCCCCTTTGTCATGGCCGCCAACGGTCCTCGCTCCCTACGCCTCGCCGTCGAGTTCGGGGCCGGCTGGGTCACCACTGGTCCCAAGGTCGAGGTGCTAGAGCAGTGGTGGGCCGCCTTGGCGGAGCTGGGGGGGCGGCTGGACGAGGCGCTGGCGAAGGCCGGCCGTGACCGCGCCACGTTGGAGCGCCACCTCAGCCTGGACTCGTCGCCGCAGTTCGCGCTCTCGAGCGTGGCTGCCTTCGAGGAGATGGTGGGCCGCGCCGGTGAGCTGGGCTTCACCGACGTCATCACCCACTGGCCCCGACCCGACGGGCCGTATGCCGGTGACCTGAGCGTATTGGAGACGGTCGCCTCCGAGGTCATCCCCAAGTTCCGTTGATCCTGCAAGCGTGGGGAGTGTGCAGGTCTCTGGCAGGGCACGGTCCCCAGGCTTGGGCGCTTGTGGTCGACGGGATCCCCGGGTCTCGGGGGTCAGGCGAAACGGATCAGGGCGACGGGGGCAGGGTTGGTTTGTCTGATCCGCCGGCCAGTTCGAGCGTGATGCCGGCGCCGGCTGGCTGAGGTTCATGGCGCGCGTCTGGTGCAGTGATTGTGTGGCTGTGGGTTTCCCACGGGCCATGCGACGCCGCGTCGGCAGCGGATTGCCTCTTGGCAGGAATCTGTCCCAGGTTGCTGTCCCGGGACGCACACGAGGACCTCAGCCAGAAGCTGGGTTGCCGTGGCAGGGTTGCGGCATGCATCGATTACCTTGGGTTGGTGACTCAGCAGCCCCGTAAGGTCCGCAGGAAGCCCAAGTTCACGGCTTTCCTTGTCACAGGCGCTCTGATGGGACTTCTCATCGGCTTCTTCCTGAGTGTGTCCGGCCCGGGCGACCCCAGCTACGACGGACCGGCCGTGCTGGGCTTCCTTGGACTGATCGGTGCCGGCCTCGGCATGTTGGTCGGGGGCATCATCGCCGTTCTGCTCGACAAGCGGCCCTGAGCTCGGCCCGTCGCCGGCGGAGCGGACCGCCGGCGTCGCCGGCTGTGGGAGACTAGGTCACGTGGCACGCGGTGATGGGCGACTGACGCACGACCTTCTTCCCGGCGAGAGCCCCCCCCAGGACGCCTGCGGGGTCTTCGGAGTCTGGGCCCCGGGGGAGGAGGTAGCCAAGCTGACCTACTTCGGGCTCTATGCGTTGCAGCATCGCGGCCAGGAGTCTGCCGGCATCGCGGCCAGTGACGGTCATCGGCTGCTGGTCTACAAGGACATGGGTCTGGTCTCACAAGTTTTCGACGAGGCCAGCCTGGGCTCCCTGAAGGGCCATCTGGCCATCGGCCACTGTCGATACTCCACGACCGGTGGCAGTACCTGGGAGAACGCCCAGCCGACACTCGGCGGCACCGACGACGCCACCGTCGCCCTGGCCCACAACGGCAACCTCACCAACTCAAGCGAGCTGCGTGACCTCTTGCTCGAGCGTCACGGCGATGCCTTCGCCCGTGAGCTCGGCGGCGAGCTGTGGCGCGGTAACACCACCGACACGGCGCTGGTGACCGCACTGCTCGCCGACGACCCCGACCGCAGTCTCGAGGCCACAGCCCTTGATGTGCTGCCCAGGCTCAAGGGTGCCTTCTGTTTCGTCTTCATGGACGAGCAGACGCTGTATGCCGCACGCGACCGTCACGGTATCCGCCCCCTGGTCCTGGGGCGCCTCGAGCGCGGTTGGGTCGTGGCCAGTGAGTCAGCGGCGCTGGCCACAATCGGGGCCAGCGTGATCCGCGAGGTTCAGCCTGGCGAGCTCATCGCCATCGACCAGGACGGTCTGCGTTCCCACCGCTTCGCCGAGGCCGACCCCAAAGGCTGTGTCTTCGAGTACGTCTACCTCGCCCGCCCCGACGCGACCATCGCAGGCCGGTCGGTGCATGAGGCCCGGGTCGAGATGGGGCGACGTCTGGCCATGGAGCACTCGGTCGAGGCTGATCTGGTCATCCCGGTGCCCGAGTCCGGCACGCCGGCCGCGATCGGCTACGCCGAGGCCAGCGGCATCCCCTATGGGCAGGGCTTCGTCAAGAACGCCTATGTCGGGCGGACCTTTATCCAGCCAAGCCAGACGCTGCGTCAGCTCGGTATCCGCTTGAAGCTCAACGCGCTCGAGACGGTGATCCGCGGCAAGCGTCTTGTTGTCGTCGACGACTCCATCGTGCGCGGCAATACCCAGCGCGCCCAGATCCGGATGTTACGGGAGGCTGGAGCCGCCGAGATCCATGTGCGTATCTCCAGCCCGCCGGTGCAGTGGCCCTGTTTCTACGGTATCGACTTCGCCACCCGCGCAGAGCTGATCGCCACCGGCCTCAAGGTCGAGGAGATTCGGGCCAGCATCGGCGCCGACAGCCTGGGCTACATCGGCGAGGATGCCATGATCGAGGCGACCGGGCAGCCGCGCGCACGCCTGTGCACCGCTTGTTTTACCGGCGACTACCCGATCGAGCTGCCCGACTCGAGTCTCCTGGGCAAGCAGTTCCTCGAGGTCCTGCCGGGTCTGGAGAGTCAGGCGCCCGGGGGTCTGGACATCGAAGGTGTCGGCACAGGTGTCTCCGGCGGTGCCGCTGACGCGCTCTCACGTCCCTGACACCTGAATCCGCAAACCTGGGGGCGGTGCACTCAAGTGGCCCCAACCCAGCGACCGTCACGACACGGAGGCCGAACCATGCCTGCTGAGCCCACGCCCATCACCTATGCCGATGCCGGTGTCGATGTGGAAGCCGGAGACCGGGCCGTGGCGCTGATGAAGACCTCGGTCAAACGGGCTCAGCGCCCTGAGGTGCTGGGCGCTCTGGGTGGCTTCGCCGGCATGTTCGACGCGAGTCAGCTGGCCCGGATGACTCGTCCGGTTCTGGCCACCAGCACCGACGGGGTGGGCACCAAGGTCGCCATCGCTCAGGCCATGGACAAGCATGACACCATCGGGTTCGACCTCGTTGGCATGGTCGTCGACGACATTGTCGTCTGTGGTGCCGAGCCGCTGTTCATGACCGACTACATCGCCGCAGGCAGGGTCGTGCCCGAGCGGATCGCTGCCATCGTGTCCGGTATCGCGGCCGGTTGCGTGAAGGCGGGTGTCGCCCTGATCGGCGGTGAGACCGCCGAGCACCCGGGCCTGCTGGAGCCCGACGAGTACGACTGTGCGGGCGCCGCGACCGGAGTTGTGGAGTACGGCGACATCTTGGGTCCGCATCGGGTGGTGGCCGGGGATGTGGTCGTGGCCCTCGCCTCGTCAGGACTTCACTCCAACGGCTATTCGTTGGTACGCAGGGTCTTTGCCACCGCTGGGTGGGCCCTTGACCGGCACGTGGCGCAGTTTGGCCGGACACTGGGTGAGGAGTTGCTCGAGCCGACTCGGGTCTATGCACGGGACCTGCTCACCTTGACCCGCACCTGCGGCATAGACATTCATGCCCTGAGCCACGTCACCGGCGGTGGCCTCGCGGCGAACCTGGCCCGGGTCCTGCCGCCGGATGCCTTCGCCCGCATCGATCGTTCGACCTGGACCCCGCCTGCGGTGTTTGAGGTCGTGCGCGAGCTCGGTCGGGTGCCGGTCGCAGATCTTGAGCGCACACTCAACATGGGCGTTGGCTTCGTCGCGGTTCTGCCGGCAGCTCAGTCGGACCTGGCTATCGCCACCTGTAAGACCCAGGGCATTGACGCCTGGCTGCTCGGTCAGGTCAGCGACCTGGCCACGGCGCCAATGCAGGACGGTGCCCCGGTGGTGCGCGGTGTCAAGGGCGTTGACGGTGGCTCGGTACAGCTTGTCGGAACTCCGGCGAACTGAGGATCGACATCGCGCCCGATCGGGTCAGGGCACGCAGGGCCGTCTGGGCGCCAAGGGGGAGAGCTCAGACGCGCTCGTCAACGCTCTCCGGTAGCCGACTTGCCGTACTCCTCGTAGTCGTCGTCCTCTTCAGCTGGCGGAAGGGTGTCGGGGACACGCTTCCGCTGGCTGTCGTAGGTCGACGGTCCATGCAGTTCTCGCTCAAGCGCACTCAGGTCAGTGTCCGGGCTGAAGTACTTCAGCTCACGGGCAACCTTGGTCTGCTTGGCTTTGGCTCGGCCGCGCCCCATGACGTCGACCCCCTTGCGCGTCTGCCGGGGCAGCATCGCTGGACTCGAACCACGCGAGGTGGTTCGAGTCACCACGGAGCGGTCCCGGGAATCTCGTATTTCGTAAGGCCAACGCTACACGGTGAGAGCATGTTTATGGCTGGCGGGGGGTCTCGACTCTCCGGTTCAGCGCATCGGGAGCCAGATCCGGTTGCTCCCGACCTGTGCCATCCGCTCCTCGGCGAGGTGATCGGCAGCGGCTGCCGGTGAGATTCCCTTGTATGCCGCGACGCGCAGCACCGACGCGGTCGCGCCGAAGATGCCCGCGGTGCGCTGTTTGGCCCGAGCGAAGTCGAAGCCGTGGAGCTCGTCGCTGACCTGGATCACGCCGCCGGCATTGACCAGGAAGTCCGGTGCATACGTGATGCCGCGAGCCATCAGGGACTGGGCGGTCCCGCCCTCGCCCTCGATGACGAGCTGGTTGTTGGCTGCTCCGCACACGACCCTGGCCGTCAACACCTGCACGGTCGCGTCGTCGAGCGCGCCACCGAGCGCGCACGGGGCGTAGACGTCAAGCTCAGATCGGACCAGCGTGAAGACGTCCGCTACCACGTCGATCTCGCGGTGCTTGTGTTGCAGCTCTTCGACGGCAGAGTGGTTGACGTCGGCCACCACGACGCGGGCTCCGTTCTCCAGCAGGAGGGCGGTCAGCAGCCGGCCCACCTTGCCCACTCCCGCGATACCGACGGTCTTGCCGGCCAGGCTCGGATTGCCCCAGACGTGTGCCGCGCTGGCGCACATGCCCTGGAAGACGCCGTACGCCGTGAGCACGGACGAGTCCCCGGCACCACCGTTGGCCTCGCTGCGGCCGGTTGCAAAGCGGGTCTCCTTGGCGACGATGTCCATGTCGGCGACGTAGGTGCCGACGTCGCAAGCCGTGACGTAGCGGCCGCCCAGGCTCTCGACAAACCGGCCGAATGCGCGCAACATCGCCTCGTTCTTGTCCGTGGCAGGGTCGCCGATGATGACGGCCTTTCCGCCACCGAGGTCGAGGCCACAGAGGGCGTTCTTGTAGGCCATGCCGCGTGAGAGGCGAAGCACGTCCTGAAGAGCGGCCTGCTCCGACTCATAGGGGTAGAAGCGCGTGCCTCCCAGGGCCGGTCCCAGAGCCGAGGAGTAGATGCCGATGATTGCCCGCAGGCCGGTGGCCTTGTCGTGGCAGAACGCGACCTGTTCGTGTCCCAGCGCGGACAGGGGTGGGGCCGGGGGTGAGCCTTGCGATCGTGATATCGAGGTGGACGGCGGTGACATGGTCACGGTGGTGACTCCTTGTGTTCGAACCTGGGGTGCGAGTTCTCGCGCGCATTCAGCCTATGCCGGGGGAAAAACTCGAGCCGGCCACGCGTGGTAACTAGTCATTTCAGACGCGCGGATATGGCCCCGATGCGGCGTTTCATTTATCAGGCAGATACCCCAAAATGGACATACCACATCTGTATCACTCGGAGGACCCATGACCAACCACGCTGTTGAAGCCGAGGCTCTGTTGACCCCGGCCGAGGTCGCAGCACTCTTCCGTGTCGATCCGAAGACGGTCACCCGGTGGGCCCGAGCTGGCAAGCTCACGTCGCTGCGCACCCTCGGTGGCCACCGCCGCTACCGCGAGTCCGAGGTTCGTGGCCTACTGGGCGGGGCGGGTATAGCCTCCTGACGTGGGTCGGGCGCTCCCGCGCCTGGTCCCGGCGGTTGCGGGGGGTGACCGATCACTGGACGGTCGAGGGGTCATTGAAGGACGCGTGACACGATGGCCTTCCGTACTCGTGAGGGAGACCTGATCCATGATCGATCATCACAGGAGTCCCGGCGCTGCCTGGAACCGGTTGAGTGCGAGGGACCTTGCCCTGGTTTCGTCCTTCGCCGCATTGATTGCGGTCATGGGGCTGCCCGGCAGCATTCAACTGTTCGGCAACGCGGTACCCATCACTCTCCAGACGCTGGGCGTCATGCTCGCGGGCTCGATCTTGGGCTGGAGGCGCGCAGCGCTGTCGGTCCTGGTTCTGCTGGTGCTCGTGGCAGCCGGCTTGCCCCTGCTCTCGGGTGGGCGCGGCGGGCTGGCGGTCTTCGCCGGTCCTAGCGCCGGCTACTTGATTGGCTGGGTTGTCGGTGCTGCGGTGATCGGTTGGCTGGTTCAGCGCCGACTACCGGCATACCCCACGTGGTGGGGTGGGCTGGCCAATGTGCTTGGTGGCATCGGGGCGGTCTATCTGGTCGGGATACCTGTCCAGGCCGCCGTGACGGGCACGTCGGTGTGGGTTGCCACCGGGGCGTCGATGATGTTCGTGCCTGGCGATGCGATCAAGGTAGTGATCGCCACGGCCGTGGCCTCTGCGGTCCATCGCGGCTACCCGGGTATCACGGCGGCCAGTGCAGCCACCCATGGCGAGCGGGTAGGCGAGCGGGTCAGCGGGCCGTGACCTGCACGGTTGTTCAGGAACATGAGCAGCCGCGGTTGTATGACCTGGTGTCCCGCGCGCTGCGGACAGGCGGCGCCTTCGCGGTGCTGGACCCAACCTGGCCCCAGCCGTTCCGGCAGATGGCGACCGGGCAGGTCGAGACTGCCGTTTCCGAAGGCATGCTCGGGCACGGAGACATGGTGGTCTTCAGCTCGGGGTCGACCGGTCGGCCCCGAGGGATCGTGCGCACGGTCGAGTCCTGGCAGGCCAGCGTCCCCGCATTGAGCGAGATCACCGGGATCACCTGCGAGGACCGGGTGTGGCTGCCCGGCCCGTTGTGGTCCTCACTGTTCCTCTATGGCGCGTTTCATGCCGGCGCCGTGGGCGCCCAGGTGGCCTTCAGGGACGACGACCCGGCCAGCGCCACCGCGCTGCACTGTGTCCCGACCCAGCTCCCGGGGCTGCTGCATCGTGCGCAGACCGGAGGACTGCCGCTCGTTCGACTTGCTGTGGTGGCCGGTGACCACCTGCAGGCCCCCGTGAGGCAGCAATGTGAGATGGCCGGTTGGCGCGTCGTGGAGTACTACGGGGCGGCCGAGCTGTCGTTCGTGGCGTGGCGTGACAAGAGCGGACCGTTTAGGGCCTTTCCCGGCGTGCAGACCGAACTGAGGCAGGCGATGTTGTGGGTGCGTTCGCCGTTCCTGGCCCGTGGTTACCTGACAGCTCAATCTGACGGCCCCTTCCGGCTCGACCAGCAGGGTTGGGCCACGGTCTGGGACCTGGCCCGAGAGGTCGCAGGTGGGCTGGAGGTGCGGGGGCGGGGCAACAGCGCGGTCACCTCGGGCGGGCACACCGTGGTTGTGGAAGAGGTTGAGCGGCAGCTCAGCGCGCTGCCCGGGGTGGAGGATGTCGCGCTCCTGGGAGTGCCTCACCCGCGGTTGGGGCAGGTCTTGACGGCCGTCGTGGTGGGATCGGCCCTGGATGCCACTCTGCGTGCCGCAGTGGCGGGGATGCCCACCCCGTCGCGTCCGCGGCGCTGGGTGCATGCGCAGGCCCTGCCACGGACCTCCGGGGGCAAGCTTCGCCGTGACGCCTTACCGGAACTGGTCGCGAAGCTGACCCGGCCATGACGGGCTCGATCGACCGGACCCCGGTGGTGATCGCGGCACGTCGCACCCCGATCGGCACGGCGGGCCGTGCCCTGGCCGGAGTTGACGTGGTGGGGCTGCTTGCGCCGGTGCTCGCCGCCCTTGTGGGCGACCTCGGCCCGGCGGCCCCGGCTGTGGATGACGTGGTAATCGGCAACTGCAGAGGGCCTGGGGGTAATCCGGCCCGCGTGGCCGCACTCGCCGCGGGTCTGGGCCTCGAAGTGCCGGGGGTGACTGTGGACCGTCAGTGCGGTAGCGGCCAGGAGGCGGTGCATCAGGCTGCCACGGCCGTGCTCGCCGGTGTCGTTGACGTGGTGCTGGCCGGGGGTGTGGAGAGTGCGAGCACCGCGCCGTGGCGTCTGGCCCGCCCGACGACCTCGACCGGTCTGCCGATGCCGTACGACCGGGCGCCCTTCGCTCCCTCCGAGATCGGCGACCCTGAGATGGGACCGGCCGCGGAGGCTGTCGCTGCCATGTGTGGGGTGACCAGGGCGCGTCAGGATGCCTACGCTGTCCGATCCCACACGTTGGCCCTGGCCGCAGCCCGTGGCGGAGCTTTTGACGAAGAGCTCGTGCCCGTCGCGGGCGTCGCTTCCGATGAGCGGCCGCGTCGGTTGCAGGAGTCTGCTCTGTCGCGGATGCGGCCGGCGTTTGTCCCTGGAGGCACGGTCACGGCCGGCAACTGTTGCGGGGTCAGTGACGGCGCGGCAGCTGTCGCGGTGGTGCCCGCGCACCTGCGGGCAACCCTGGGCGTTCCGGGCCTGGCCTTGCGGGGGTGGGTATCGGTGGGGTTGGATCCCAACACCCCGGGCCTGGGGCCGGTTCCGGCCGTGGAGAAGTTGTTGAAGGGCCTTGGGATTGGTCTGGCCGACGTGGGCGTGGTGGAGATGACCGAAGCGTTCGCCGCTCAGGTTCTGGCCTGCACCGACGCGCTGGGCCTGGACCCCCTGGGTTCGGATGCTGCGCGGTTCTGTCCGCAAGGTGGGGCGATCGCGATGGGTCACCCGTGGGGCGCGTCGGGGGCAATCCTGATCGTGCGGTTGTTTGCCCAGATGGTTCGGGTGGACGGTCCCCGGCTGGGGATTGCGACCTGTGCCATCGGCGGCGGCCAGGGACTTGCGCTGCTCGCAGAGCGGGTGGGCTAGTTGATCCAGATCCAGACCGTGAGCCACCGGTATGGCGACCGGGAAGTGCTCTCAGACATCAACCTGTCGCTGGTCGAGGACCGGATCGGGGTCATCGGTGCCAATGGGTCCGGCAAGTCGACCCTGGCCAGGCTGCTCAACGGTCTGGTGGTCCCTTCGACCGGGCGGGTTCTGGTTGACGGGATGGACACGGCGCGCGACGGGGCGGGCGTTCGTCGCAAGGTCGCGTTCGTCTTCTCCGACCCGGACGCCCAGATCGTGATGCCCACCGTCGGCGAGGATGTCGCGTTCTCGCTGCGACGCCATGGGCTGGGCAAGCAGGAGGTGGCTGATCGGGTGCGTGATATCCTCGCCCGCTTCGGACTGGTTGGTCACTCAGACCACCCGGCGCATCTGCTCTCCAGCGGTCAGAAGCAGCTCCTGGCACTGGCCTCGGTGCTCGTTACCGAGCCCGAGGTTCTGGTCTGCGACGAGCCGACGACCCTCTTGGACCTGCGCAACAGCCGCCAGGTGGCGGGACTGCTTGCCGGTCTGCCGCAACGAGTTGTCCTGGTCACCCACGACCTCGAGCTGCTCCAAGGGTGGCAGCGTGTCCTGGTCATCGACGGGGGCCGCGTCGTCGCGGACGGCCCAGCCGCACAGTCCATCGGGCACTACCAGTCGCTGATGGGGGCAGGCCGGACATGTTGACCAGCGTCTACCGCCCGGGCACGTCGCTGCTGCACCGATCCGGGGCGGGCGTGAAACTGCTCGGGTTACTTGTCTTCTCTACCGTCCTGGTGGCCGGGCGGTCACCGGTCACGGTTCTGCTCTGCGCGGCGGTGGTGGTTGGGCTGTACGGCATCGGCGGGTTTGGGGTCCGGATGCTGGCGGCCCAGCTGTGGCCGCTGCGCTGGATCGTGTTGCTCTTGGTACCGTTTCAGTGGTGGACCGCCGGCTGGCAGACGGCCGTGACCGTCGTGGGCACCATCGTGGTGGCCGTGGTGGGGGCAGCGTTGATCAGCCTGACGACTCGGGTGACCGATCTGCTGGACGTGATCGCCCGTCTGCTCCAACCAGCCCGAGCCATCGGGGTCGACCCTGAGCGGGTCGCCCTGCTGCTCGCACTGACCATCCGCGCCGTCCCCGTCATAGCCGGCACCCTTCAGGAGGCCCGCGACGCGCGACGCGCCCGCGGACTCGAACACAGCACCCGAGCGCTGGTCACGCCAGTTGTCGTTCGCACCATCCGGCACGCCGATCGTGTCGGAGACGCCCTCGCCGCTCGAGGCATCGACGACTGACCCGCTGCCCCGGGCCAGTGGTCTGGCTGCGCCCAAGGGTCGCGCAAGCCTGCCCCGTTGTCTGCGAAGTCACCGGCGGGATGGAGTGAGCGGTCTGCGCGGCGGCCGTGAGAACGCCTTTGGCTCCATGGCTGGCCTGAAGTGTGAATCGGCCCCTCTGAACCTGCTTGGGGGCAGGCTCAGGCACCGATGTCAGGGGCGAAGGCCGCAGCGGAAAGATGGGTCCCAGGCTGGAGAGTGAGCTGCTCGCCATCCGCCGGTAGCTTGACGAACAGGAGCTGCAAGAGAGCCTGCGCCTGCGCTGGGCCGCAGACAGGACCACGGGCCGCTCCCGGCCGATCTTCGGTAGAGAGCGTTGGGGCAGGTCTGCGGCCGTAGGCCTTGGTCGGCCCCTCGGTCCGCACAACGGGTGTCTCGTTCATGTTCCGACGACGTCGCCGAGCTTGCGTGCAAGACGGGGACTTCGGGCCTGCCAACAGGGCGCTCTCACGCTCATCTGGTCAGACTCAGGACGGCGGCGCCGCGGACGCGTCCCGCGGCGAGATCTGCCAGCGCCATGTCTGCGTGCTCGAACGGGATTGGCGTGGTCGTCACCTGGACCCCGAGTCGCTGCGCCAGGACCAGAAACTCCTCGCCGTCACGTCGGGTGTTGCTCGTGACGCTGCATATGGTGCGCTCCTGGAACAGGTGGCGCTGGTAGTCCAGTGCCGGGATGTCGCTCATGTGGATGCCGGCCAGGGCCAGCGTCCCACTTGGGCCCAACGACTCCAGTGCCAGTGGCACCAGCTCTCCGGCCGGGGCGAAGATGATCGCGGAGTCGAGGGGAACCGGTGCCGGGCCGGTGGGCTCACCCACAGATGTTGCGCCGAGCTTCAGGGCTAGCTCGCGCGCCGCCTTTCCGCGGGTCAGGACGTGCACCTCGGCGCCCTGGGCGATGGCTACCTGGGCGGTGAGGTGCGCACTGGCCCCGAACCCGTAGATCCCCAGCCGACCTCCGGCAGGTAGCTTGGCGCGCAGGAGGGAGCGGTACCCGATGATCCCGGCGCACAGGAGCGGCGCGGCCTGCTCGTCCGCGAGAGTAGCCGGCATCCGGTAGGCGAAAGCCTCTGGTACCACGGCGAACTCGGCGTATCCCCCGTCCGCGTCCCATCCGGTGTAACGCGACTGCGGGCATAGGTTCTCCAGGCCGGCGCGGCACCACCGGCACGTGCCGCATGTGTGCCTCAACCAGGCGATGCCGACGCGCTCGCCGGTCTGGAAACGGCTGGCACCCTCACCGAGCTGGACGACCTCGCCTACGACCTCATGCCCGGGGACCACTTGGCTGCGCCTGGGCGGCAGCTCACCCTCAGCCAGATGCAGGTCGGTGCGGCAGACTCCGCAGGCGCGGACCCGGACGAGCACCTCGCCTCTGGCGGGTGTCGGCACGGGACGCTCGACCAGGGTCAGCGGGGACTGGCTTATCGGTCGGGGTTCGCAAACCACCCAGGCGCGCATCATGTCCGTCACGGCGTACCACCATATCGGCTGGCTGTTCCAGTGTCGCAGCGCCAATCTCAGCCAAAGGCAAAGGCAGGACGTTCGGCCCTGACCCGGTGGTCCCGGGGAATGCTCTGCTGGAAGACGATCCGGCCTCCCGCCGGGCACAAGACACGACCCAGACTCTGCCGGCCCAGCGACGCACACAAGAAACAGGAGAAGGACGATGAAGGCACACCAGGGAGATCGCATTATCCTTGCGGCGAGCCACACCGACGAGCCCACGAGGGACGGAGAGGTGCTCGAGGTCAGGGGTGCGGACGGCGCGCCGCCCTACGTCGTCCGGTGGGCGGACGGGCACACCGGGCTCGTGTACCCCGGACCAGGCTCGGTCCTGCGGGTTGAGTCTGAGCACGGGCACGTGACCAGCGCGCCAGCGGAACCACCCCAGGTCAGCGCCGAAGGCACGACCGCAGGGGTGGTCGAGCCGACGCTTCCTCATGTCCGGGAGTGGCAGGTGCGGGTGTCGATCTTCGAGTCCGGGGACGACACCAGCGCCAACGTCGTCCTCCTGACTGAGTCGCCGACCCACCTGAGCGCCCGCGGCCAGAGCCACCGCACCGGGGACACGTCCGTGCCCGAGATCGGGGACGAGGTTGCGGTCGCCCGGGCCCTGCGGCATCTGGCCGACCAGCTGCTCGAGACCGCGGCCCAGGACATCGGGGCCGTGACAGGGGAGCGCACCCACATACGGCCCACCTGAGAGAACCGGCCCCACTGTGGGCCAGACGCTCCGGCGCCCCGGGGCGGGCTGCTCTCCTGCTGCGAGAATCCCGCTTCGCATCCAGCTGAGGGTCTTTCGTCCCTGCCCGGCGCTGCGAGGGAGCCAAGGTCGTGAGGGTCATGGCCGAGCCCTTCGCCCTGGAGGGCATCGCGCTGCACACCAGTGACACCACCCGGCCGCAGAGGGTGGGAGCTGCGAACCGCGCCGACCAGCGATCAGCTCGTCCTTCACTACCAGACTCCGCCAGAAGTTCGAGGAGCTCGCACCACTGCTTTTGCGATGACGCCAGAATCCTCCCATCCCCTTGCGAGGACACGATCGAGCTTCGTCCCGTCGCTGCAAGAGCGCGCTGGCGCCGCCGGTAGACGGTTCGCTGTACGCATCGCGTGGATTCCGTCGATGTCCTGCTTCTGCTCCCTTCCAAGATGACCGTCTGGACAGGGGAGGGATTATCGGCCCATTGCGCCGGTCGGTCAGCTCCGACAGCATGGGGCACAGGAGTCCCCCTGATCCTGGCGTCAGGCGGTCGGGCAAACGTCTACTCATCCTGGAGGGCATATGACGGTTCAGTCGGCGGCGTCGGTCTACCCCGCGCGCCTCGAGATCGACTACCCGGAGCAGCACAACCGGGTGACGACCCTTTTTCGCGTGGTCATGATCATTCCGATCGCGATCGTCCTCACCGTGCTCACCGCTGGCGTTACCCGCACTGCATACAACCAGAGCGGTCAGATGGTGAGCACCTCCAGCGGTGGCGTCACCGGCGGCCTGTTCCTCGCGACCCTGCTGATGATCGTCTTCAGGAGGTGCTACCCGCGCTGGTGGTTCGACTTCGCCCTGGAGGTCGCTCGGTTTGGCGCCCGCGTGAGCGCCTACTTCGTGCTGCTCACCGACCAGTACCCCTCGACGGTCGAGGAGCAGAGCGTCCACCTCCAGATCGACTACCCCGACGTCGAACGGGACCTGAACCGCTGGCTGCCACTGGTGAAGTGGCTGCTCGCGATCCCGCACTTCCTTGTCCTCATCGTGCTGTCCGTGGCTGCCTTCTTCGCGGTCGTCATCGCGTGGTTCACGATCCTGCTCACCGGGGGCTACCCGCGGGGGCTGTTCGATTTCGTCGTCGGCGTCGGCCGCTGGGGGCTGCGCGTCCAGGCGTACGCGATCCTTCTGGTCACCGACCAATATCCGCCCTTCTCGCTCACCTGAGCCCCGCACGACGGCGTAGTCGTTCTCGTCGCGCACACCAGGGCAGCGTCAAGGCGGGCCTGACCGTCCTCATGGCCTCAACGACGACGTTGCGAATGTTCACCGCAGTGGTTGCGAATGTTCACCGCAGTGAAGGTATGTCGTATAGGAGCCATGGACTCGGCGTTCGGCCGCTTCACCCGATGAGGGCTGTGGTCGCAGCCCAGCTGCCGGCGGGCAACTATCTGATCTACCCATCTGCCGGATACAGCGCGCGTCTGAGTAGCAGTTGAGGATCCTTGCTGCGGACGGCTTCGCAGGCATTGGTGTGCCTGCCTCAGATCCAGGCGTCAGGCCGACAGCGCAGGGTAGTCGGTATAGCCCCTCGCCCCGCCGCCGTAGAAGGTCTCCATGTCGGGCTCGTTGAGATCGGCACCGGTGCGCAGTCGCTCGACCAGGTCAGGGTTAGCCAGGAATCCGCGGCCGATGCAGAACAGGTCGGTGATGCCGGTGTCGACGGCCTCCTGGGCGGTGGCGAGGTCCGAGGGCCCGGTGAAGCCGGTGTTGAAGATGAAGGTGCCGATCCACTGCTTGCGCAGCTGCTCGTGGAAGTCGCTGTCCGGTCCCTCCAGGACGTGCAGGTAGAGCAGGCCCAGCGGGTTCAGCCCTTCGAGCAGCGCGGCATAGGTCTGCTCAGTCTCGGTCTCGGTGATGTCGTTGAAGGTGCTTGCCGGCGAGATCCGGATCCCCACCTTGTCGGCGCCGATGGCCTTGGCGACGGCGGTGGCAACCTCGACCACGAAACGGGCACGGTTACGGGCAGATCCGCCGTATCCGTCGGTGCGGATGTTGCTGCCGTCGGCCAGGAACTGCTGCAGCAGGTAGCCGTTGGCGGCGTGCAGCTCGACCCCGTCGAGACCGGCCTGGACCGCGCGGCGTGCGGCTTCGACGTACTCCGCGACCACACCCGGCAGCTCAGCGGCCTTGAGGGCACGGGGCGCCTCGAAGGCTTTCATGCCCTGCTCGGTGTAGACCGCGCCGGCGGGCGTGACGGCGGAGGGTGCGACCGGGCGCAAGCCGGTGATCGCCTGGTGGCCGATGCGACCGGCGTGCATGAGCTGCGCGACGATCCGCCCGCCCCGCGCGTGCACCTGGTCGGCGACGAGCGTCCACCCGGCGCCCTGCTCATCGGTGTGCAGACCCGGGGTATGGGGGTAGCCCTGACCGACCGCGCAGGGCTGCGTGCCCTCGCTGATGATGAGCCCGGCGCCAGCCCGTTGGGCGTAGTACTCGGCGGCGAGGTAAGTGGGAGCTTCACCCGTGCCGGCACGGTTTCGGGTCAGTGGCGCCATCACGAGGCGGTTGGCGAGCTTGAGGCTCCCGAGCTGGTACGGCGAGAAGATGTCTGTCACGGTGACTCCTGTGGTTGGACTGCTGACACGTACAACCAGCTGGCGGTGAGAGGCTTCCTCAAACGCACTGTGAGCAATGTCGCCTCACTCCTTCATTGACAACGGGTTCTCGACGTTGATCTTGGGCTCTTTACGGCGCTTTCGACGTGGGCGCCAGTGACATGGCGGCATCAACGGTCAAGGGAGAAAAGACAATGGCAACAGATAACCCGATGCAGCTCGGCGTGGTTGGCCTGGGGCGGATGGGGGCGAACATCGTCCGCCGCCTGATGCGAGACGGCCACACCTGCGTCGTCTTCGATGTGGACCCGCATGTCGTTGGGGCGCTGGAGAAGGAAGGTGCCATCGCCGCCAGTTCGGTGGCCGACTTTGTGGAGAAGCTGTCCAAGCCGCGGGCAGCCTGGGTCATGGTGCCTTCCGGTGACGTCACTGGAACAACCATCGAAGACCTGGCGTCTCACATGGAGCAAGGAGACACCATCATCGACGGCGGCAACTCCTACTACCGTGACGACATGGCCCGCGCCGTCGAGCTGTCGGGGCGGGGCATCCACCTGGTCGACTGCGGGACCAGCGGTGGGGTGTGGGGGATCGACCGGGGGTACTGCCTCATGATCGGTGGGGAGCCCGACGTTGTCGAGCACCTCGGTCCGATCTTTGCCACCATCGCCCCCGGCATCGATTCCGTACCCCGCACGCAAGGCCGCACCGGGGAGCCCGACCCAGCTGAGCACGGGTTCTTGCACTGCGGCCCCAATGGCGCCGGGCACTTCGTGAAGATGGTCCACAACGGGATCGAGTACGGGATGATGGCGGCCTTCGCCGAAGGGCTCAACATCTTGCGCAACGCCAATGCCGGTAAGCGAAGGGCCGAGTCTGACGCAGAGACCGCCCCGATGGAAGAGCCCGAGTTCTACCAGTTCGACATCGACACCACAGCGGTGGCCGAGGTGTGGCGCCGCGGCAGCGTCATCGAGTCATGGCTGTTGGACCTGACCGCCACCGCCTTGTTCGACTCTCCTGATCTGGCTGAGTTCGCCGGGCGAGTGTCGGATTCCGGGGAGGGACGTTGGACCTCGATCGCGGCGATCGACGAAGGGGTTCCCGCCCCGGTGCTCACCACTGCCCTTTACTCCCGTTTCGCCTCCCGAGACCTTGACGACTTCGCCGACAAGGTGCTCTCGGCCATGCGCAAGGGGTTCGGTGGCCATGATGAGAAGCAGACCTGAGGTGGCCGGGATGACGAGCCCGAGGCGACCAGACCGGTGGTCGTGCCCTTCGAGTTGACCAGACCTCGGCTCAGGCTGGCGGGTAGTTCAGGAGCTGGAAGGCCGATTCAACAAGCTCTATGGCATCCCTGATGGCGCCGGGCACCTTAAGGACCTCATCAGCGATAAGCAGCGCCAACGCACTCACGTAGCCGCGAGTCGGGCGGCCGATACCTGCGCGGCCGGTCCGGTATGAGGGCGGCTAGTTGTGTGGCTTCAGCGACGTTGGTGGCGCTGAAGCCACCCAACGGATACGGGCTATGGGACGGTTCGAAGCCACCGACAACCTACGGCAAGTGGACATCCGAAATGTCACAAGCCGACGGCGATCCCGACCAGGGTGCGCGTGCCGGTCCGACGTACGGCTAGCCTGCCGAACTATAGCGCCACCGGTGGCCGCTAGCTTGCACGCATCGGCTCAACGAACGCCGCCACGAGGTGTCCGGAGTCGTAGTGCGGTCTCATTCGAAGACTAGATCCAGCGTGATCGATCCGGCAGGGTTCGCGGTGAAGTCGCCGTTGCCCGAGACGGACTTGAGCTCGTTGGTTCCAGAGATCACGGTCAGGCAGGCATCGGCCGATCCGTTCTCGAACCTTCCAACGTGCCGAACCACGAGGCTGCCGTGTTTGCCGGACACCGAACCCTTGATCCGTTCCAGACCGACGAAGGCCGCGGTCTTGTCGGGCGAGTAAGCCATCAGCCACCTGGTCGTCGAGGTTCCCTCGATGTCGCCCGTGTACTTCTTCCCAACAAGGGCCTCTGTGAGTCTGGCAACGCCTGTTTCGTGGTCGAACGGCGTTTCGTCCCATGACGTGATCTCGAACTGCGCGTGTATCTGAGCGGGCATCTCTGGTCGCCTCCTTGCTATGAATATATGACTCGATCATACTATGAAGGCGGGAGGCCTTAGGGTGGCAGCGTGAGTACGACACAAGACGCTCGCCTAGCCAACCTGCTTGGCGCCTTGTCCACAGGCCTGAACGATGGGATGCACGAGTCGACGGTCGCGGCGGCCGATCTTGAAGGAGCCGCCCCCGCTGCGCTGATCGCGCTGCTTGATTTCTCGCCCCATGGGTCAGTTCACGCTCTCAGTCAGGTCGTTGGCCTGACCCACTCGGGAGGCGTGCGACTGGTGGATCGCCTTGTCGCCGCCGGATACGCCGAGAGGGGCCCCGGCCGCAACGCTCGGTCGCTCACAGTCACTCTGACACCAACCGGGGCCGCCGTGGCGCACAGTGTGCGAGCCGCGCGGCACAACGTGATTACGCGGACAACCGGACAGCTGTCCGACATCCAGCGCGCTATCCTCACCCAGTTGTGCGAGAGCCTGATTGGCGAACTCACGCAGCAGCGACTGGAGCAGCGCGCCGCCGGTGGCGCCCCGGTTGGTGGCGCCCTCTGCAGAATGTGCGACTTCACCGCTTGCGGACGCGACCACGGCGCCTGCCCCGCCGCCCAGACGGCCGCGACGTTTAGTCACTGAAACGTCACTGCGGTGCCACTGTGGTGCCGGAGTGGCCAGGCCCACGACGGGTCCGTGCTGCCATCAAGAAGTGTTGCCATTGGTCAGTGCTCGCCACGCCACTGGTGTACAAGGTGACCTGGATACAGTGCTGGGCCGACGAAACCGGACCCAGCCACCGGCTTGGTCCCTGAAGGCCTGCCCGGTCATCAGTTGCCGGCCTTCCATGTGATCTGACCGCGGTTACAACACCCAAGTGATCACGTCGTGCATGACGAACGGCCAGTGGGAACGGCTCACCTGGCACAGATCGCAGCCGAGGGCCCGCCCGGACTTCTCGCTAGCTGATCAGCGTGTGGACAGACCATAGAGCCTGGGCCGGCTCACTGGAGCACTCCCAGCCTGGGCGATCGCTGGGGTGGGCGCCCTCGGGGTTTCGTGTTCTAGGGTCTTTTCGTGGCAATGGTCTCGGCGGTGGTGTTCGACCTCGACGGCACGCTGTTCGACCACTGGAGTTCGGCTCGACGGGGTTTGAGCGAGTGGCTCGTCGGATTGGAGGTCGAGCTGACCAAGGAACTGGCCAATGCCTGGTTCGAAGCCGAGGAGCGGCACGTCACCGGCTGGCGTGAGGGCGTGGTCAGCTGGGCCGAGCAGAGGCGCCGGCGCCTGCGTGACTTCCTGCCTCTCATCGGCGTCCCTGTCGGCACCGATGACGACCTGGACCAGGTGTTCGCCGGCGGCTACCTGTTGGCCTACGAACGGGCCTGGGTCGGCTATGACGATGTCGACGCGGCCCTGGACGCCGTGCATGACTTCGGCGTTGTCACCGCGATGCTGACCAACGGGGTGCAGGAGCAGCAGGAAGCGAAGCTGGCTCACCTGGGCCTGCTCGGGCGCATAGGGCCCGTCTTCACCGCCGAAGGCCTCGGAGTGGCCAAGCCGAATCCGCTGGCCTTTCACCTGGTCTGCGCCCACTTGGCCCTGCCTCCAGGACAGGTGTTGTATGTGGGCGACGACTATGAGGTCGACGTCCTGGCAGCCCGCGCTGCCGGCTTGCGGGCGGTGTACCTGGACCGGGTCGGCACCGGACCGATGACCGAGCACAACCGGATTACCACGCTGGCCGAGTTGCCTTCGTATGTCACGGGCTAAACAGCAAGTGCTGACCGGTAGTCGATCGTCAGTCGGGACCTGATCCGTGATTTTCGCCGGTGAGCCCTTGAGTTTGGGGATAGGTGGATGTCGCAGGTAGAGGATGCCGGTTGGACGGCCGATTGCGGCTATCCGCGAAGTGGCATGTAGGTCGATGGTGCTGCCTAGGTCTCGCGCAGTGAGCGCCCCAGCGGTCGTATTCCGTAGTCGAGCGTGCGGAGTCCCCAGACGCGGGCTCGTAGTTGGTCGGGAACAATGGCGGCGAGAATGGGTGATCTGATGGTGAGGTCGAGGATCAGGACCCCGCCCACTGAGGACAGTCGATGAGCACGATGCAGCTGAGGACGATGGTGTGGCTGCCGGTGGCGAACATACCGGATGGATCGGGCAACTCGTCTCACGTCCTCCCGGCGCCGATCGGTGACGTTCTCCCATGAGCAAGGCCGTTGCGTTCCCAGGGGCCGTGACCAGAACTGCGCTGTGGCGTGCGGCCGCCCGGGCCAGGGAGTCGGCCCGGCCCGACAGGCTGTTCAACGACCCTTGGTCAGCCGCCCTGGCGGGTACGGATGGTCGGGACCGGCTCGTGGCCTCCGAACTAGCCTGCGGACGCGAGAACCTGTTCCTCACCGTAAGGACTCGCTTCGACGATCTCCTCACCGCCGCGACGTGGCCGAGCAGGTCGCCCAGCTCTGCGCTGGCATGGAGACCCGCGCATACCGGCTGAACCTGTCCAGACGCACGCTGATGTTCGAGGTGGACCACGCCGGCATCTTCACGGCCAAGAACGCGGTGCTCGAGGCGTCAACCGCGGGTGCCGGCGCCGGGAGGTCCACGCCGACCTCTCCCGGGATTGGGAACCAGCCCTCGTGGACGCGGGCTTCGACGCCGCACGGCGCACCGTGTGGCTGGCCGAGGGTCTGTTTCTTCTACCTCCCCGAAGACGCCGTCAGGCAGTTGCTGTGCACAGTTGGACGGCTCTGCCGGGCACGAGGCCTGTTCAGTGCAGACATATTCGGTAACGGCCTGCTTCGCCTGCCGAGCATGCAACCCTTCATCGACCAACGCCGTGGATCCAACCAACCACTACCGTTCTGCACCGACCAGCCGGGCGAGCTTCTGGCCGCCGTCGGATGGCGCGCAGACACCCTCGTGCACCCCGGCCAGCCACGGGCGAAGTTTGGGCGACTACCTGCCGTCCAAGCTGATTGGGATGGCGGACCCGACCCGACGAGGTGCACCCACCTTGCCGTCGGTTCTAGACACGACTAACCGATGGCTTGTTGCAGTGCTCCCTGAGGCTGAGGCTGCCATCGCTAAGACTCCGCTGGTAGCGTCGATGATTCTTTCGACACCGATCAGCGGGTAGGGACACTCGGGCGTCCCGCCGTGGGGAGCGCCGCCATTCCCTAGCGTGATACCGGCAGCCATCCCGGATAGCAACCCGAGGAAGAGCACTGTCTACAGCTCCTGACCAGTGAGTGGCTGCGGCTGCGGCGGCTGCCGCGGACGGCCTCAGACTGGAGAACGAGGCCTGCCGGGAATGCACGAGTGCCGATAGGCCGTTCCTCACGGGGCCGGTCGCTCGTCCGGTTCATCCGCACCGACCTCATGAGCCGCCGCCCGTCGAAGGACCTCATGGTAGGAGTTCTTCCCCGACGTCGAGTTTCGTTCTTCGTCGTAGGAACCCAGTCCTTGTGCTCTATCGACAAAGCCCGCCGCGTGCTGGGTTGGGGGCAACGCCACCGCTGGCGGGAACATTGAACCGTTGACAGACGTCGCGGCGGCGAGGGCCGCTGAGTTCGCGCCGCAGAGGCGCTCGGCCGAGCAGTGGCATGCTGATTGGGCCACGAGCGCGGTCCAAGGACTTGGTATGAGCCTGCCCAATCACCGCAAGGCGATGGCGAGACAGGACATCAATGCGCACTTGCTCGCAGCAGCTGATGACGTTGGTGCCCAGGCCGAAGATGGGTAGAGGCACTCCTATCTGGGCCCGCTTTCGTCCTGGGAGTTTCGGCCGCTATTTACGACCGGACGGTCTTGATGTTAGGTCGCCCTTACCCCTAGCGTTGATTGTCACAAACAGCACCCGTGAACCGCTGAGTAGGCACTTTGACACCGGGCAGCGGAGTGGGTGCACCAAGGCTTGGCGGGTTTGGGGCGCCTGACGGGCATGACGATTGGATGCACGATGGCCACCACCGTCAGCAGCACCAGCCACGACCCCAGCGGGCATCTTTCCAGAGATATCGGCTTCTGGGGCCTGATGTTCGTGTCACTTGGTTCGATCATCGGCTCCGGCTGGCTGCTGGGCGCTCTTACCGCGGCGACGTTGGCGGGACCGGCGTCCCTGATCTCATGGGTGCTGGCCGCGTTCATGCTGGCGCTGCTGGCGCTTGTGCATGCCGAGCTCGGCGCTTCCTACCCGGCCGCCGGAGGCACCGCGCGTTTCCCCCGATTCGTTTTCGGTCCGTTGGCGGGCTTCACCGCGGGCTGGATGGCGTGGTTGCAGGCGGTCACGATCGCCCCGATCGAGGTGGAGGCGACGCTGTCCTACGTCGACCACATCTCGTGGGTGAA
>Ga0209890_10000342_pt1 | contig 21454 bp, 16 predicted proteins | sample OrgsoiDNA2013049_FD_185799 | JGI IMG/M metagenome (GOLD analysis project Ga0209890, IMG submission 185799) | Permafrost soil microbial communities from the Arctic, to analyse light accelerated degradation of dissolved organic matter (DOM) -... | ecosystem: Environmental > Terrestrial > Soil >...
GTGACCCAGGCGTATTATTGGGAGCAATCGCCATTACGCTGATAATGCCCCCATGAACCGTCTCCAAGGCCAGGACGCCACCTGTCCGCATTGCTGGGAATCCATCAATTTGACCCTCGACCTCTCGGTACCCGAGCAGTCGTATATCGAAGACTGCCCGGTGTGCTGCAAGCCCATGATGGTGTCCTATACCGCGGCGGACGGTGAAGTGTCGCAATTCAGCGTCGAGTCCACCGAGTGACGCCGGCCGGCGGCCCGCCCTCGCGCGGGGCCGCTCCGCGCGAGGCGGTGCCGCGGCGCGGCGGAATCAAGATGCTGCGCATCTTGATTTTGCTGTTGGTTTTGCTCGTGGTTGGCGTGACGACCTGCCAGGATCGTTACCGCAGTACGCGCTGGCATGAGCCTCTGTACGTCGGGATCTACCCCATCGCGGCGGATGACAGCCCGGCGACGCGGGCGTATTTGGCCTCGCTCGACGCCGAGCGCTTCCAACCCATCGATCGCTTTTTCGCGCGCGAGGCCGCGCGCTATCATCTGGATGCCGGCGAGCCGATTAAAACTCGGCTCAGGCCGGAATTACACGATCGCCCGCCGTCGCGGACTGCGGACGCCGGACCTTTGGCGACGGCGTTTTGGAGTCTACGGCTTAGGTTCTGGGCCTCGCGAGTCGGCGGACACGCGCATGATCCCGAGGACATACGCATGTTCGTTCTTTACCACGACCCGGCTCTGACACCCGCCGTGCCGCACTCCCTGGGTCTCACCAAGGGACTCATCGGCGTGGTGTATGCATTTGCGGCGCCCGAAATGAGCGGCGCGAACAATGTGGTGATCGCCCACGAATTGCTGCACACGGTCGGCGCCACCGACAAGTACGACATCGCTGATAACGCGCCGCGCTTCCCCGATGGCTTCGGCGATCCGGCACAGCGACCCCTGTTTCCACAACTGACGGCGGAGCTGATGGCGGGGCGGCGCATGCTCACACCGGATAAATGGGAGCAAGCGGATAGTCTGGACGAAGTGGTCATCGGGCCGGTCAGCGCGCTCGAAATACGCTGGCCTCAGCATGCACGCTGAAGCCGCAGCGCAAAACGCGGTGCCGCTGCTCGAATGCCGGCGCATCGACGTTTGCGTCGGGTCGCGCACACTGGTGCGCGGGCTCGATCTAGAGGTGCGCCGCGGTTCCCTGCTGGCGATTCTCGGCCCGAACGGCTGCGGGAAGAGTCTCTCCCTGCATACCTTTGCCGGCCTACGCTCGCCCAGGACGGGCGAGGTGCTCATCTCCGGCCGGCCGCTGGCGGAATGGCCGCGCCGCGCACTCGCCCGCGAATTGGCGCTTTTGCCGCAAAATGTCGAAGACCCTTTCCCGGCGAGCGTCATTGAAACCGTTCTGCTGGGCCGTCATCCGCATATCGCCCGGTGGCAATGGGAGTCGGACCGTGACCTCGCCATCGCGTCGGAGGCGCTCGCCGCGGTGGGGCTTGCGGGTTACGAGGAGCGCGACGTGCTCACCCTGTCCGGCGGCGAGAGGCGGCGCGCCGCGCTGGCTGCTGTTCTCGCGCAGACACCGCGCATTTTCCTGTTGGATGAGCCCACCAACCAACTCGATCCGAATCACCAACTCGAGGCGCTGCAGCTGCTGCGCGAGCGCGCGGACGGCGGCGCCGCCGTCATCGCCACTCTGCACGATCCGAATCTTGCCGCGCGCTTTGCCGACGCCGCCCTGCTCATCGGCAAGGACGGCGATTGGCACTGCGGGCAGGTCGCGGATATTCTCACCCCGCAGCATTTGTCGATGTTGTACGACACGCGGTTCGAGGCCGTGCAGATCGGCGGACGGCGGGTGTTCTTTCACCCTTAGAAGCCTGTCTCAGACAGGCTTCTAGCGGAGCGCCGCCAATATCGGGGCATGCATACGTCCGTTGGTCGCAAGCACCGAGGTGGATTGCAGAGTGATCGGCGCGCCGTTCAAGTCCGTAAAACGGCCTCCCGCCTCGTTGACGATCGCCACACAGGCTGCAATATCGAGAATATTCACATCGGTTTCGATCACCGCATCGATCTTGCCGCTCGCCAGCAAGTGATAGTGCAGAAAATCGCCATAGCCGCGAATGCGGCCGACCTGTGCCACGAGTGCACCGTACCGCGCCCATTGCCCGCCGCTGGCGAGTGATTTCATGTTGCCGGAAGACAATGCCGCTGCCTCGAGCGTTGCCACGTCGCTGACGGCGATGGGTTTGCCGTTTAAGTAAGCGCCGCGGCCGCGTTCGGCAAAGCTAAGTTCGCCGTACACCGGAGCGCTCGACACGCCGAGCACGATCTCGCCGCGGCGCATCAGCGCGATTTGCGTGGAGAAGATCGGGTATTCGCGCACGAACGCCTTGGTGCCGTCGATGGGATCCACCAGCCACAAACTCTCCGCATTCTCGTCGCGCGACCCGGTTTCCTCGCCGAAAAATCCATAGGAGGGAAACCGCGCCTCGAGAATCTCGCGGATGGCGATTTCACAGCGCACATCGGCTTCCGTCACGGGCGATTTATCCGCCTTGATGCGTACCTCGATATTGCGCTGGAACATCGAGCGTGCGATGCCGGCGGCCTGCTCCGCCGCGTCGAGGGCCGCCTTGAGTTCAGGGGAAGGATTCAAGGGCAGAGAGCCTCTTACTTTCTTGTGCGCTGCCAGACCACTTCGCTGCCGTGTTCATGGCGCGCCAGCACGCGCGCCAGCACGAACAAGAGATCGGACAAGCGATTCAGGTATTTGAGCGCCTCGGGCGATATGTTTTCGGTTCGCGCCAGCGACCAACAGCGGCGCTCCGCGCGCCGGCAAACGGCGCGGGCGACATGGCACGCGGCCGCCGCCGGGCCGCCGCCGGGTAGAATGAACTCCTTCAAGGGCGGCAAGGTCTCGTTGAATCCGTCCAATTCCGTTTCGAGCCGTTCGACATGGGCCGCGTCGATCATGCGATGCCCGGGAATGCACAATTCACCCCCCAAATCGAAGAGGTCGTGCTGGACCTCCGTCAGACAGCTTGCGATGCGCGGGGGGAGCGCCGCGACACTTAGCACCACGCCGATCGCGCTGTTGGCCTCGTCGACGCTACCGTAGGCTTCGACGCGCAGATTTTCCTTCGGAACCCGTGATCCGTCTCCGAGGCCGGTGCTGCCGTCATCGCCGGTACGCGTATAGATCTTGCTAAGCCGATTGCCCATCGCTCGAAATCTCCTCGCTCAGATGCGACGAAGCGTCAGGGATGACGCAGCCCAGCGGCGCCGGTTGCGCAACGGCCGCGAAGCAGGTCGGCTGCAAATGACGCAGGGCTCACGCCGCTCTCGTTCCGGTATTTTCTCAGCAATTATTGCAGAAACAAACGTTGATGGTGGTGGCTGATTTCCGTAGTTTGGGAGGATCGCTAAGCTCAGGCGGCGCCGCAGTCGAAGTCAATCAGGTGTGGAACTGGGCCAATGAGACGCGCTACAAGGCTGCGCGGTTGCAGTACGACCGATAAAGGACTATATTCAGTCCTTCATGATTATGCGGGACCGACATGCGATATTCGACCCAAATTAAGCCCATAAGCTATCTGAAGGCCAACGCTGCCGAGGTTCTCAAGGAGTTGACGGCGCAGCGCCAGCCGTTGGTCATCACGCAAAACGGGGAAGCAAAAGCAGTTCTCCTGGACGTGGCATCCTACGAGGAGAGCCAGGAGACGCTGGCGCTTCTCAAGATGCTGGCGCTGGGCAATCAACAAGTTGCACAAGGTCGGGTGAAGCCTGTAGCTGACGTCGTGAAGAAATTGCGCGGTCGCATAGCGGAGGACTGATGCGATTCGAGGTCGTTCTGACCGAAGACGCGGAGCGCGACTTAGAAGACATTTTCACGTATATCGCGACGCACGATTCTCAGCGCAACGCAGAGCACGTGCTCAGTCGCATACTTGATATTGCGGACAGCCTCGCGAGCGAGGCCGCCCGAGGCTCGCAACCCAAGGAACTTAGATCCCTGGGAGACCAGGAATATCGGCAAATTTTTTCTAAACCGTATCGCGTCATCTATCGCGTAGTCGAACCGCAAGTAGTCATTTACCTCGTTTCAGACGGACGCCGCGACATGCAATCTCTCCTCGCCCGCCGACTCCTCGGCTGACCGGGCCACTGCCGCCCTTGACGACAGGCGTCGATCTAGCCGACGCTCGCCGCCTTCAACTGATTGGCATGCAGCCAATCGGCATGCCAACTCTCCAATTCCGCGATCGCGAGCGGTCGGCAGAACAGAAAGCCCTGAACCTGATTCGCGTCCCGGGTTTTGAGGTATTGCCACTGTGCTTCGGTTTCGACGCCCTCGGCCACGGTTGCCAATCCCAGGCTCTTCGCCATGGCGATGATGGCGTCGACCAGCGGCGCCTTGCCGCCGTTCTTCGCAGCGATGTCGCGCACGAATACCCGATCGATTTTGAGTGTGTCGATCGGAAAGTGCCGTAGGTAGGACAAGGAACTGTAGCCGGTGCCGAAGTCGTCGAGCGCGGTGGCCACGCCCAGCTCCTTGAGCGACTTGACCGCCTTGTTCACCGCCGCCGAATATTCGATCAACGCGCCTTCGGTGAATTCCAGTTCGATCATGCGCGAGTCGATCCCCGCGGCATCCACCGCGCGCGACACACGCGACACCAAGCTATCGTCGCGAAATTGCACGCCCGACACATTCACCGCGACTTGCCAGCTTGGGCCCCCGGCATCGCGCCAGCGGCGCGCTTGAGCACAGGCCTCGCGCAGCACCCAATCGCCGATTTCGACGATCAAACCGGTTTGTTCGGCGAGCGGAATGAACTCGTCGGGCGCTACGAAACCGCGCTGCGGGTGTTTCCACCGCAGCAACGCTTCGACGGCTTCGACGCGCAAATCCTTGAGCGCCAAGCGCGGCTGATAATTCAAAGTGAATTCGCCCCGCTCCACCGCCTTGCGCAAATCGGCTTCCATGGACAGGTGCTTGGCCGCGCGCGTGCTGATGGATTTATTGAAGAATTCGAGCCCTCCATGCCCGGTCTTCTTGCCGTGATGCATGGCCGCGTCGGCGTTCTTGATGAGGGCGCCGGAGGTCGCCGCGTCGCCCGGGAACAAGCTGATGCCCATGGTGGCCGACAGCGGTATCTCGGCTTGCTCGAACACGAACGGCCGCGCCAATGCCAGCTGCACACGCTGCGCCACGGCCTGGGCCGCCTCGGGCGTGGATACGCCGGGGAGCGCCAGGGCGAATTCGTCGCCGCCGGTGCGCGCCACCCAGTCGGTGATGTCTATCTTCTCGGGCGAGTCATCCCCACGATCCAACGTGCGCTGGGAGTCGCGCAGGCAATTTTGCAGGCGATAAGCGACTTCCTTCAACAGCGCATCGCCCACCGCCTGCCCCTGCGTGTCGTTGATGCGGGAAAAATTGTCGATATCGAGCATCAACACTGCGAGTCCGCGCTGCCTCGGCAAGGCCCACTCCACTTGCTGTTCCAATATCTGCATCAAGCGTTGGCGGTTGGGCAGAGCGGTGAGCGGGTCGTAGTAGGCGAGGTAGCGCACGCGGGCCTCGCTCTCGCGCAACTGATCTTGAGTCTGTTTGGCGCGCACCAAGAATTTGACGCGCTGCGCGAGCAGCATCGGGTTGATGCCCTTGGACGAGAAATCCGTGGCCCCCGCGTTGTAGGCGCGATTGACCGACTCCATGTCGTCGAGACTGGTCTGCATCAATATCGGCACATGACGGCTCTCCGGCATTGCGCGCAGCGCGCTGCACACATCGAAGCCGTTCATGCCCGGCATGACCACATCGAGTACCACGCAATCCGCGGGATGCTCGCGAAATTGGCTGAGTGCAGTCATCCCGTTGGCCGCCGCGACGACGCGAAAGCCCGCCATTTCCAAGGCGGTCCCGACCAGCAGCCGTGCGCCGGCATCGTCGTCCACGACCAGCACCGTTGCGGGACCGTTGGCTTGATTTTCGAGTATGTTCATCGCTTCCTTTTGGCTTCGCGTAACGATTTACGCGGCGTTGGCCGACCGTTCGCGCGTCAGCGCGGCGCAAAAATCTTGATATTCGCGGCGGATTTTCGACACCATCGGCGCCGCCTGCGTAATTCCGCCCCCGCGCACCAGGTTCTCGCATTCCTTGGCGACCATTGCCAGGCGTATGCCTCCGAGATTCGACGTGCTGGATTTGAGCGTGTGCACGGCATGTGAAAGTGCGTCCGCCTGCATATTAGCCGCCGCGGTTTCGATCGCTCCGATCAGCTCCGGTGAATGTTGCAGGTACAAGTCGATCATCGAGTCGAGGAGCGTCGGTTTGGCGAGCGCGGCGATGTTGCGCAGCACGCCGGCGTCGATCAGCGGCAGCCGCGACAGATCGCGTCCCTCCGACTCGGGCAGCGCGCGCAGCGCCAGCCATCGCCGGAGCAGGGTTGCCAAGTGCTGCTGGGAAAAGGGCTTGCTCAGGAAGTCATCCATACCGGCGGCGAGGCATCGTTCGCGGTCGCCTTCCATGGCATTCGCCGTCAGCGCAATGATGGGCACCCGGGCAGCGCCCGAGGCTTGCTCGCGCCGCCTTATTTCGCCGGTCGCGGTCAATCCGTCCATGACCGGCATTTGGCAATCCATCAACACCGCGTCGTATGTCGCCGTAGTCATCGCCTCGATCGCCAGCCGGCCGTTTTCCGCGGCATCGGCGGCGCAACCCAGATTCTCGAGCATGGCGACGGCCACCTCGCGGTTCACCGGGTTGTCCTCGACCAGAAGGATTTTCGGTCCGCCTCCGCGCGCGGCCGGTGAAGGCTCAACAGGCGCCGATCCCGCCGGCGGCATTCCCTGCGCGGCTGCCGGTTGCCTGCTCATGACGCGGGTGACGCAACCCAAAAGTTGCGACCGGCGCAGCGGTTTGGTGAGGATCGCGGCGAACAATCGGGAGCTTTCGGAATTGTCGTGATCGTCGCGCGAGCTGAGCAAGATGAGCCGCAGCGCCGACCAGCGCGGGTCTTGACGGATGAGTTTCGCCAATTGAACCCCGTCCATGCCGGGCATTTGATCGTCCACCAAGCCGAGATCGAACGTCGGCGCATCGTCGGCCTTCAATGCCACTAGCGCAGCGGCGCTGGTTTCCGCGGCGGTTACCTCAACGCCGCATGATTGCAGATGCTGCTGCAAGATTTCGCGATTGCTGGCGTTGTCGTCCACGATCAGCGCACGCAGGCCGGCGAGATTCAGCCGAGGCAGGCGAGTCAGGGTCGGCGTCGCTTCGACGGGCTCCAGCCGCACCTCGAACCAAAATGTCGAGCCGCGATTGACCTCGCTATCGACACCGATTTCACCCTCCATCAAGGCGGCGAGCTGCCGGCAAATGGCGAGACCCAGACCGGTGCCGCCGTACTTTCTCGTCGTGAACGAGTCAGCCTGGCTGAAGGAATTGAATATATGGCCCTGGACCTCCGGGGATATGCCTATACCTGTGTCGCTGACCTCAAAGCGCAGCAAACCATTTTCGCCGCCTGTCTTGACCCGCACGATGACCTCGCCGGAGTCCGTGAACTTGATGGCGTTGCCGACGAAGTTGATCAGGATTTGCCGCAGCCGCGTGGGATCGCCCCATACGGTGCCGGGTACGTCGGGTTCGATGGAACAGGCGAGTTCGAGACGTTTCGCATGGGCCCGGCCGGCGAAGATCTCGATGGTTTCTTCAACGGCTTCGCGCAAGCCGAATTCGACGCGCTCGAGCTCGAGTTTTCCCGCTTCGACCTTCGAGAAATCCAGGATATCGTTGATGATCTGCAGCAGCGCTTCGGCGGAATGTGAAATGGTCTCCGAGAGGTGCCGCTGCCGCGCCGTGAGTTCGGTCGCCTGCAGGAGTTCCGACATGCCCATGACGCCGTTCATCGGTGTGCGAATCTCGTGACTCATGCGCGCAAGAAACTCGCTCTTGGCGCTGCTGGCCCGCTCCGCCGCTTCTTTGGCGCGATTTGCCTCTGCGATCGCGAGCTTGAGTTCAAGATTGGCATTGCCCAAATTGATCGTGCGCTCCTCGACCTGCTGCTCGAGGAATTGGCGGTACTTCTCCAGCCTCGAGTCGCGATGCCGAATCTGCGCCAGCATTTGATTGAAGCCGTCGATGAGTGAGCCGACCTCATCCTCGGAATGTCGCTCGACTCGCAGGCTGTAGTCCCCTTCCGACGACACCCGCTGCATGGTGTGCGCCAAATTCACGATGGGTCCGGAGATTTGCTGCTGCAGGCGCGCGGCGAGCCAGTTCGTCGTCAGCATGGCCGCGGCGATCGCCGCCAGCGTGATCAGCAGGTAGGCGGCCCACTCTGGGTAAACCACCTCGAGCGGCACGCCAATGTCGATGAACCCCAGGACATCTGCGTTGCGCACGATCGCCGCGCTGATGTGGAGTTGCCTTCCCCGGAAGTTGAGCTGCGGGCTCTGCGGATCGACGATGAGCGCCGCATGGGGGACTGCCAAGGCGTTTTGCGCAGCTTTCGACTCCAATTGCGCATCGTCTTGCCCGTGCCGGTAAGTGGCGAGCTTTTCGCCGTTCGGGCCAAGGACTTCGGCATCGCTGACCAGCCGATCGTCGCGCAGGGCGCTCATGGCCTTGAGCGCTGCCTTCTCATCGCCCCGCCGGAGCGCGTCGATCGTGCTTGCGCCGGTGACCTTTGCAAGGCGTTCGGCGTTCGACAGCAACTCGTTGCGCAGATGCATCAGATTCATCGCAATGTGCGCGATCATCGCCACGGCGAATACCGCGGTTGCGGGGACCAAGATGACCACGCGCAGCTTGCGCTCGATGGGAAGGTTCGCGAACCAACGAATCAATAGCCCTCCCGGCCGCTTAGCATGGTTTCATTCACCCAGCTAAGTGTCGGCCTTTTCGGGAAAATCTTTGGCTTCAGCTAGGGATATCTGGGGGTGGAAAGCGCGACGCAGTTCACGTCTCAGGCTCGCGAGCCTTATGCTACCCGGCGCCCGGCGCCTGTCCGCAGGCGGCCGTGATCAGGCGGCGGGCGCGCGGCCAATCGAAGGCCGGTCCCGGGTCGGTTTTGCGGCCGGGCGCAATATCGCTGTGGCCCACCAAGCGGTCCGGAGACAATCGAGGATAGGCGGCACACAGCGCGGCCACCACTTCGGCGAGTGCGTCGTACTGCGCCGCCTCGTACGACAGGGTATCCGTGCCCTCGAGTTCCAAGCCCACCGAGAAATCGTTGCAGGCTTCACGGCCGCGGTAAATCGACTGGCCTGCATGCCAGGCACGGTCCGTGAAGCTCACGTACTGCGTCAGCCCGCCGTCGCGCTGCACGACCAAATGCGAGGACACGCGCATCGAGGCCACTTCGGCGAAATATGGGTGAATCTCCGCCGGCAAAGTATTCGTGAACAGCCGCTCGATCCACGGGCCGCCGAATTCTCCCGGCGGCAGGCTGATGCCATGTATGACGATCAGATCCGCTTCGACCCCCGCCGGCCGCGGGTCGCAGTTCGGCGAAGCGACTTGTCTCACCCCGCGCATCAGCCCGGTATCGAGGTCGACCTGTAGGTTCATGTCCTGAAGGCTACCTAATTCGTTTGAGGCGCGCACGCAATAGCCTAATATGAGGCGAGTCGTCGTCAATGAGACTGAAATGCGCCTGACTCGCGTGTATGTCGAGGCCGACTTGACTCCGGGAAGCGTGGTCGAGCTGCCCTCGGGCACCGCGTCGCACCTCGCGAAGGTGTTGCGGACGCGCAGCGGGGATGAGCTGATTTTGTTCAACGGCGACGGGCGCGAATTCATTGGAGCCATCGAATCCGTGCGCGGCTCGCGCGTGTCGGCCTCGGTCGGCGACAGTCGGCGTGTGGATAGAGAATCGCCGCTTGCCATAACGCTCGTGCAGTGCGTGCCGCGCGGCGACCGTATGGATTTCATCGTGCAAAAAGCGACGGAACTCGGCGTCGCGCGGATAGTACCGGTATTGAGCCAACGCAGCGTCGTTCGGCTTGATAAGGCCCATTCGGAGTCGAAGGCCATCCATTGGCGGGCCGTGGCGGTGAGCGCCTGCGAGCAATGCGGGCGCAATCGCGTTCCGGCCATCGAGCCGGCGAAACCGCTGCTCAATCACCTGGGAGAGCCGGCTTCGGGCATGGGGCCAAAACTGGTATTCGAACCGGGGGCGCATGTTCCCGGCCGCCCGGCTGTTCCCGGCGGCCCCGCTATTCCCGTCGGCGCGGCCGAAATAGCGATCGGACCGGAGGGCGGCTTCGCCCCCGATGAACTCGAGGCCTTTCGGGTCACGGGATATTCTCAAGTCGGATTAGGACCCCGCATTCTGCGCGCGGAGACGGCCGCCATCGCGGCCGTGGTGTGGTTGCAGGCGCGCTTCGGGGACATGTAAGCGGATTCAGACAGAAAGTCGCGCCGCGTCGGCACTTATTCCACAGAGCACATCTGGTGTAATCGGCAGTGGACCGGGAACTGAGCTGCGCCATGCATAAAATGAATCCGTTCGCACTCGGCTTGGCCGCCTCCATACTGCTCGTTGCCTGCGGCGGCGGCGGCGGCGCGGGCGGTATGGCCGCCGCTTCCTCATCCTCAACGACCTCCGCTCCCGCGATAACCAAGGCTCCGGGTACCGACGTGCTCACGTACAAAAACGATCTGAGCCGTACCGGTCAGAATCTCTCGGAGTCGGCCCTGACTCCGGCCAATGTGACTTCCGCCGGCTTCGGTTTGCTGCGGAACTTGCCAGTGGACGGCAAAGTCGATGCCCAGCCGCTATACGTATCGCAACTCAACGTGTCGGGTTCCCTGCACAACGTGGTGTTCGCGGCCACCGAGCACGACTCGGTGTACGCCTTCGACGCCGATACGGGCTCGACTCTATGGCAGGCATCGCTGCTCGCAACGGGCGAGACCTTGAGCGACACGCATGGCTGCTTCCAGGTGGTCCCGGAAATCGGCATCACCGCGACGCCGGTCATCGATCGCAGCGCCGGGGCGCATGGCACCCTTTATGTGGTCGCCATGTCGAAGGACGCCTCATCGAACTATCATCAGCGGCTGCATGCCCTCGATCTGGCCACCGGGGCCGAATTGCTGAACGGTCCGGTGGAAATAACGGCAACTTATCCGGCCGCCGGCGGCGGCACGACCACGTTCAGTCCCGGCCAGTACGAAGAACGGGCGGCGTTGCTGTTGTTGAACGGGACCCTCTACACGAGTTGGACTTCGCACTGCGACATTAATCCCTACTTTGGCTGGATCATTGCGTATTCCGCGAGCACTCTGTCGCGCACAGCCGTGCTCAACGTCGCGCCGAACAGCGGCGGTTCTGGGCCCGCGATCTGGATGAGCGGCGGCGGGCCGGCCGCCGATTCCTCGGGCAACATTTATCTGCTGACGGCAAACGGCGTCTTCGAAACGGCGCTGGATGCGAATGGCTTTCCCAACAACCAGGACTACGGCAATTCTTTCCTCAAGATATCCACGGCAGGCGGATCACTGCGGGTCGCGGATTATTTCACCATGTACAACGAAGTCGACGAATCTAACGCGGATGAGGATCTAGGCTCGGGTGGGGCAATGCTGCTGCCGGATTTGACCGACTCGAATAACACCGTCAGGCATCTCGTCATCGGTGCGGGCAAGGATGGGAATATATATGTCGTGAATCGCGACGCCATGGGAAAGTTCAATTCAACGGACAACAGCCAAATCTGGCAGCAGGTGAGCGGCGCGCTGGTATCCCAAGTTTACTCCACACCTGCCTATTTCAACGGAACCGTTTACTACGGCGACGTCGGCGACACTCTGAAGGCGTTCACGATATCGAGCGCCAAGCTCGGGACGACCCCCCAATCCCAGTCCGCGATGCAGTTCGGTTTTCCGGGCACCGCGCCCGCGGTTTCCGCGAACGGGACGTCCGATGCCATCGTCTGGGCGCACGAGAATTCCGACCCGGCGGTGCTGCACGCCTTTGATGCGGGAAATCTCCAGCACGAGCTCTACAACAGCAACCAAGCCGCGGGAAATCGCGATCAATTCGGCGTCGGCAATAAATTCATCACGCCGACGATTGCCGACGGCAAGGTGTTCGTGGGCACGACCGCGGGTGTCGCCGTTTTCGGTTTGTTGCATTGACGCGGAGCACCCGGCCGCCATCGCGGCCCTGGCCGCCTGCTAAAGGTTCACGGGAATCAGCCTCGCGACTATTTCCGACACGTCGGCGCGCACGCCGCTCTCGGACAAGATGTCACCGAGGCGTTCCGTGACCGCAAGGTATTGGACCACGTCGCGAAACGTGAGCGGACGTTCGTTCGGCCACGCGGCAAAACTCTCCTCGGCGCGGCGCATGATGGTATTTACGCCGTTCGCGTCGGCGCCGGTGCGGCTTGCAATGACGTCGGCATACCGCTCAGCCGCGGTCGTATTGGCGCGTTGCGCTTCCACTCGGCGGTAAAGTGCCAGGCAATCGCGGCAGGTGCGTTTGACGTGCTGCCGTTCGCGCATCAAGCGCAAGAACTTGGACCGCCGAAGCGCGGCGTTCAGCCAGCTGCCGAATCTCATGACCCGCTCGCAGCGCTCGACGCGGGAACCTGCGCCGATTTGGGCGGCGATGGCGCGAGGTTGTCGCGGACGAATTGCAGATGTTGGCGCAGCAGGTAGAGTTGATCGGCATGGGAGCCCGGCACCTTGAGCACGATGACGGACTTCTCGAATTGTGCCAACCGCTCGGTTAGAGCCTCGCGTTGTTTCTCCGACAGATCGCCCAGGGACTCGCGTTCGAGCGCCATGAGTTGCCCGTAACGCCGGTTGATGCGGCTGTTGATGCGCCAGCTGTACACGGCCGGCAGGTAGCGCAATGTCGGGATCACAACGAGAACCACCGGCAGCAGCACGACCAATGCCCGATCCAGCAGGCTCGCCAGCCAGAACGGCAGGTATCGATAGGCAAAGCTTTTTCCCGATTTGTAAAAGCGCGCAGCATCGGCGCTGATCGGAAAATCATGTATCGACGGAGCGGGGAATTGTCCGACATTCTGCAGCAATGTGGCGCCGCCATGCACTTGAATGGCGGTCTCGATCAGGAGGTCCGACAGCGCGGGGTGCAGGCTGGAATGTCCCAGCAGTTCGACGGTCGGCGCCAGCATGTTGATGTGCGCAGGCGGCAGATTCTCCCCCAGATCGAACGCGCCCGGCGGCAAAACGAGCTTGCTCAGATAATGGAAACGGCGAACGTACGCGTCGGCTTGGGGAAAATCGAAGAGACGGATCCCGGGCGCATGCAGCATTTCGCGTATCGTGTCCGGTGCCGCCGAGTCCCCGGACAGGAATATGGCGCCGGCGCGCTTTGCCAGCAGCGCTGACCTGGCCGCCTCGCCTTCCAGGTCCAGCAACGGCGTCTGGGCGTCCGCGTCGATTTCGTTGGCCTTTAGCAGCGCCAAGGCGAGAAACCGAGTGCCGCTGCCCGGCGGTCCAATGGCGATTCGCTGGCCGCGCAGCTCCGAGAGCCGCTCCAGCGGCTTGGGGCTGCGGTAGAAAATCGTCAGCGGTTGATAAAACATGCTGCCGAGCGATATCAGATCGCTGGTGTCGCCGGTCGTCGACACACCCGACTGTACGAAGGCTATATCGACGCCGGAATCTGCGGCCAACAGCCGATTCAGATTATCCTGAGAACCCTCGGTGACGATTATTTTGAGGGTGATACCGTTGCGGGCGAGAATCTTCTGGTACTGCTGCGCCACCGAATTGAACTTGCTGCCCGCAGGACCGCTGGCAATGCTGAGCGTCCTGGGAGGTGCCGGACGGACGAAGTGCAGGGCCGCGAATATGGCGATCGCGCTGAGAATCAGCGCGGGACCGAGCGTCTGTCCGAGGTCGCGCCAGGATATCGTCGAGAATTTGAGCGGTGCGCGATGAAATGGCGAATTGCGTTCGGACTCGCCTTTGGCCGCTGCGGCGTCTTCGCCCATACCACTCTCCTTTCAGGTCGGCATCACCGAGGTCTCCTCGGCGATCATTTGCTCCAGCCGCTCCAAATCCGGGATCAGCGGCGTCTCGTTGACCATGCGTACCTGGCAGATGACGGGCGAGCGCTCGGGGAAGCTGCGCGAGGCATCCGGCCGCAGAACGTCGGCGTTCACGCGCACGAGTTGCGGGAACCCTTGAGTCAGCATGCCGAAGTATCCGGATTGCAGCCTGCCGCCGGACGCGTGAAAAATCACGATTCGCGTGCGGCTGGAAGCCGTCGGCAGCGTTTGACCGAACGCGCCTTCGAACGACACCACCGGCACGCTGCGTCCCCCCCAGCTCACCAACCCCAGGTACCACGGCGGGGCATTGGTCATTTCGGCCGGCGCTTGATAGCCGATGACCTCGGCGACGCAGGCGCGCGGCACGATCAATCTCTCCCCGGAGAGAGGCACCAGCAAGCTGTACAGCTCGTCGCGCAAATCGGACATGGAGTCTATCTCGCGACGGCGCTGCGGCGATTCACGAGAGGCTCGATGGCATCGAGCAATTGGCTTTCTTGGTACGGTTTGCCGAGATAGTCGTCGACGCCGAGTTCGATGGCGCGCGCCCGATGCTTTTCGCTGACCCTCGAAGTAATCATCACGATCGGAATGTCCTTGAGGCGCGGATCATTTCGAACGTGGGCGGCCACTTCGTAACCGTCCATTCGCGGCATTTCAATGTCGAGCAAGATGATGTCCGGCAGGTGCTCCTGCAGCAGCGAGACGGCGTCCACGCCGTCCTTTGCCGTCAACACTCGCATGCCGTTGCGCTCGAGCAGCCGCTGCGTCACGCGGCGCACCGTAATGGAGTCGTCGACGACCAGTGCAAAGGTGCGCCGATCGCGCTGATCGAGAACCGGGGTTTCGGTCGGCCGGGCGCGCCATTCGGAGCGCACGAGCGAGCCCATGTCGAGAATGATGACGATACGGCCGTCGCCCAGAATCGTCGCGCCGGCAATTCCGCGGATACCTGAAATCTGCGGCCCCAGTGATTTCACGACGATTTCCCGGCTGCCCACCAGCTCATCCGTGACCAGGGCCGTGGAATGGTCGCCTGCGCGGATCAGCACCACCGAGATCGAAACATCCGATTCGGGAAGACGCGTGGCACCCAAGCCCACGAACGAGCCCAACTGCTGGAAGCGATACTTTTGGCCGCCGTATTCGAACAAAGGCGCATCTTTGACCAGATGCCTGGCAACGATGTTCCTCGGCAGGCGTACCACACCCTCCACCGTGGCCAGAGGCAATGCATAGTTCTCCTCGGCAACGCGCACGATCAAGGCCTGGCTGATTGCCAGCGTAAACGGCAGGCGAATCGTAAACCGCGATCCCTTGCCCGGGGTCGTATCGATGAACAATCCGCCGCCGAGCTTTTTTACTTCGGTGGCGACGACGTCCATGCCGACTCCGCGCCCCGCTGCTTGCGTGACATGACCGGCCGTGCTGAAGCCCGGCTCCAAAATAAGCTGCACGGCCTCCTCATCGGTGAGCCTTGCGTGCGGATCGGCAAGCCCGAGGGAGATCGCTTTCTCGCGAATCAACTTGACGCTGATGCCGGCGCCGTCGTCGGCAACCACGATCACCACCTCCGCACCGTCGCGCTCCAGGCTGACCGAGATGCGGCCGACGTCGGGCTTGCCGAGCCCCGTGCGGCGTTCCGGGGTTTCGATACCGTGCACCACGGCATTGCGCAGCATGTGTTCCAGGGGCGGCACCATGCGCTCCAGCATCTGCCGATCGAGTTCCGCGGCAGCGCCTTGAACGACGAGTTCCGCGCGCTTGCCGGTGTCGTTCGCAGCCTGGCGCACCAGGCGCGTCAGTCGCTGAACATGGCGCTGGAACGGCACCATGCGCGTGCGCATCAAACCGTTCTGCAGCTCCGTGATGACGCGCGCCTGCTGCGTGAGCAGATTTTGCGCCTCGCGAGTCAATGTCTCGAGCAATCCCTGGATGCTCGCCACGTCACTCGATGTCTCGGCGAGCGCGCGCGAGTACTGTTGCAGAGAGGAATACCGGTCCAGCTCGAGCGGATCGAAATCGCTGCGCCGCGGCTCCACGTCCTGATGGCGATTGAGAACCTGCGCCTCGGTCTCCATCTCGAGGCCGCGCAGCTGATCCTTGAGGCGCGTCACTGTGCGCGCCAATTCTGCAAGGTTGAAGTCGATCGAGTTGACCTGCTGATCGAGGCGAGCCCGAAAAATGCTCACTTCCCCCGCATTGTTGAGCATGGTGTCAAGCAGATCCGCATCGACGCGCGCCATTTCCACGCGTTCCGCCGGGGCGCTTTCGCGTCCGGGCAATATCGGGGCGCCGCTCAACTCGAGGCTCGCCGGCAAATCCTCAGCAATGGCGACCGAGGTGCGCTCTCGCGGCGGCGGAGCGGGGGACGCCGCAAATTCGGGCTGCGCCGCAAATTCGGGCTGCGCGGCAAATTCGGGCTGCGCGGCAAATTCGGGCTGCGCCGCAGCCTCGGATGGCGCGGGCATCGGCGCGCGGATGGGTGCGGCGACCGCCACGGATGGCGCTGTGACGAAGGCCGCGGCATGCGCGGGATCCGCCAAAGCACGGATTTGCGCGATCAGCGCCGCCGCGCCGGCCGGCAAGACGCCGTTGCTCACCAAATCGCGCATGCTCGCGAGTGTATCGAGGCTGGACTGCATGACGGCGTGCGCATGATCGTCACCGGCCACCGTTCCGCCGTCGATATGCAACACCAATGTCTCGAGTTCATGACTCAAATCGCCCATGGCGCTGATGCCTGCCATCCGGGCGCCGCCTTTCAAGGTATGCAATTGACGCTGCAGTTCCGCGACTCGTTCTTTATCCTTTCGATCGCGATTCCAGGCGGCCAGCGAAACTTGCGCCGCTTCGAGCAATTCGGTCGCCTCCTCGCTGTAGATGTTTGCGATCTCGTGGTCGAAATCTTCCGCGGACGGCGCATCTTCAATTTCGACAGACAGAGGTGCGGGAGCGGCAGACGCGGCTGCGGGCGCAGCGCGGGGCACGGCCTTGAGGACCGGGGCGATGGCGGAGGCGCTGGTTTCGATGGCATCGCGCGCGATCTCGGCCTCGATTTCGGCCTCGACATTATGCAGGCGCGCGAGCAGCGACGGCTGCTCGGAGAAAAAGGCCGTTGATTCGTTGATGTGTGATACCACGTTGTCGATCGCGCGAACCGCGTCGCTCAATGTCGCAAGCCCAAGATCCGACAGCCCATGACCGCTGTCAAAGACCTTGCGCATCACCTGATTCAGCGGTTCGGTGATTCGGATGCCGTGCCGCGCTTCGGCCATCTTCGAACTGCCGCTCAAGGTGTGGATGGCGCGATAGACCGTCTCAGGCAATTCGTGCGGCGCCGGCTGACCCGTGCGCTTGCGCAGATACTCGCGAATCTCGGACAGATGGCTCGAAGTCTCCTTGCTGTAGATATCGTGCAGCATGGGATCCATCGCCGGCGGCGGTTCGGGCGCCGCGGGCGCGGGCGCCGATCCGCGATCCTCCGGTGCCAGTGTCACGGTGCTCTGACCCGCGTCGCGGCTGTCGGCATAGGCAAAGGCGCGCGCCATCAGTGCCTCGATCGGGACCGGGTTGTACCGCCCCGTTTCCAGCTGCTCCACCAATTGCGGCAGGGCGGCGACTGCGCTGCGCAGTAGCGCCATCATTCCGGGAGTCCGGGACAGAGTCTTGTCGATGATGCGATTCAGCAAATTCTCGATTGACCAGCCAAATTCCGCGATCGCACGGGCACCGACCATGCGCCCGCTGCCCTTCAATGTATGAAAGCTGCGCCGCATGAGGGCCAATGACTCCAAATCCATTGGATTTTGGTCCCATTGCGGAAAGCTCTTTTGAATCGATTCGATCTCTTCCTTGGCTTCTTCGATGAACAGCTCGACGAACTGCGGGTCGACCGGCTCCGGCTCCGGAACAGCGATCAACGGATTGGTTGCCGCGTGGTCGCGTTTGGTGCGCTCCAGAGCGATCGTTTCGGCTGGATCGAGCTTGACCGTCCTGGCGGCATCGCTACTCGAGATGCCGATGTTCGGGACGCGCGACAGGGTTTCATCCGCCAGCGTCTTGATGCACATCTCGGCGTTGTCCAGCATGTACCATGGATCGTTACGCCCGCTCTGCAGCGTCTCCATGTAGTACTCGATGCTCACTATGGCGTCGGCAACTCTTTCCAGGCGGATGGCGTCCGGCGCGGGCTCCCCGGGCTCGATCAGCTTGCGCACCTGCGCACCGATCGCATCCATCACTTCCACCGCCCTGCCCTTGCCCAGCATCAAGAGGCCCGCGGTGATGCCACGCAGCAGCTGCGGCACGTTGTCGAGGCCCTGCGGCGGAAAATCGCCGGGCCTCTGCACGGCAATCGACACGGCCTCCTTGATGCGCGCCATGTTGACGATGCACTCGCGCAGCACCGCTTCACTGACCAGTCTGAATTCGAGATCCTGATCCGGGGGCATATCGGCGGCCGACCCATCCGACGCCATGGGCAAAATCAGGCGCACCAACTGATCGTCGAGGCTGTCTTCGACCGAGAGCAGGACACCGGCCACTTTGATCAGTGACTCCTCGGACGGCGCCTTCCCGGCAGTAACGATGCCCGATAGTTCGGAAATCTCTTCCTGGACGCGCTGCCGCAACTCGCCGAGTCCCAGCACTCCCAGCGTGTCGCTTATCTTCTTCAGCAGCTCGAGCTGCGGAGCGAGATCCTCGCTGCGGCCGCCGCCGCGGCGCACGAAGATATCCAGAACATCCTTGACCTTGGAGAGATCTTCCTTGATGGCGGCGCCCACCGTGCGCATCAGCTTCACGCTGGGCGCCGACAGGCTTTCACGCTCCTGTTCGACGGAGTCATCGACCGGCAAGAGTTCCGAGAGCTTGAACGACGCGCGTACGGCGGCGATGCGGCCGCCGGTGGTCGATGCTCGAGCGACGTAGTACAGCAGGTTGTTCAGCAGGTCGACCGGCGGGTCCTCGCAATAACGCCCCTCGCCGAGTTCATAGAGCGCCTTGATTTGCCGGTCCGCCTGGCCGAGCAAACGCTTCAGCGTTGCACTACCCTCGAGGCCATTGGCGCGCACCGCCTCGAGAATGGCACCCGTAACCCACCACAGCTGGAATACGGGCTGCGTGGTGGCCACTTGCTCGAGCTTTTCGGCTACCTTCGCCAGAATTTCCAGATTCTGCACGGTACGTTCGCCGCGGATGTATCCCAACAGGCCGATTTGGAATCTCGGCCGCAGGCGTCTCGCCCATTGCGCCACGGTGATCGACTGCTCGCCCTGCCGCTGCGATTGGGGCTGCGCCGGCTGATCGGATTTCAGATTCAGCAATAACAGCGTTCCCTCGGACAACAGCGGGCTGCCGCGCACGGACCGCAGGTCGTTGAGCAGAGGCAGCAGCACCAAGGCCAGATCACGGCCGCCCGACAAAACCCGCTCCAGATAGGTCGGCAACTGCACCATTGCACGCATCAGCGCATCGAGGCCGTCGACTTGACGCTTCTGGTCGTTGTCGGAACTCAGTAAGTAACGGGTGACGTGCTCCATCTCTTCCGCCAGCAGCGCCGCGCCGTAAACCTCGACCAAACGCAGCACCCCATGGGCGGTATGCAGCTGGTCGGCGCACTTTTCTAGAAACACACGTTGGTCGGAGCGCTCGGCGTAGGCCTCGAGCGAGGCACGCGCATCGTTCAGAGTCGTCGCGAGTTCTTTGGCGACGATGTGCAGGGTTTGGGAACTGATGTCGGTCATGCCGGAATCGCCTGGAGCATCAAGCCCCGAAGCCGCTTGCCTTGCGTATTGTTCCGGTATTGCCGCTCGTGCCGGCGCTGCTGCCCTTGACGTTGGTTGCCTCGGGCTCGCTTAAGGCCGGCAAGCGCGTGGACGAGGTGGCTCCCATGGTCGTTGCGCCGGCGCCATAGTCCGGCAGACGGAAACCCGCCACGGATTTGCGCAACTGCGCCGACAGGGCCGCCAGTTTGGCAATCGACGTGGAAGTCGCCGTCGAGCCTTCGGCTGTCTGCGCTGATATCTCGCGCACCACGTGCATATTTTTCGAAATGTTCCCGGATGCCACGGCTTGCTGCCGCGCGCTGGCCGAGATGTTCTGTACCAGACTCGCGATCTGATTGGACACCTGTTCGATCTCTTCGAGTGCGGCGCCGGCATTTTCGGCGAGCAGCGCGCCGCCCACCACGTCGGTGGTGCTGCGCTCCATCGACACGACCGCTTCATTGGTGTCGGTTTGGATGGTGCGCACCAGCACCTCGATCTGCTTGGTGGCGTTCGCTGCGCGCTCCGCCAGTCTTTGCACTTCATCCGCCACCACCGCGAATCCGCGGCCTGCTTCGCCCGCCATGGAGGCCTGAATGGAGGCATTGAGCGCCAGAATATTGGTCTGCTCGGCAATGTCGTTGATCAATTCGACGATGTTGCCGATCTCCTGGGAACTCTCGCCCAGGCGCTTGATGCGCTTGCTGGTCTCCTGGATGGTTTCGCGAATCGCATTCATACCGTCGATGGTGCGCCGGACGGCATCGCCGCCTTTGTGAGCGATGTCGACCGAGTGCCTGGCAACATCCGAGCAGCGCTCCGAATTTCCGGAAACCTCCTCGATCGAGGCGGCCATGTCGGCCATGGATTCACTTGCGGCGGAGATTTGCCGGGACTGCGCGCCGCTCGCCTTCGCCATGTGCGCCGCCGCGGCCTGAGTTTGCTTGGTGGCCCCGTCCAATTGAATGGCGCTGTCGTTGATCGTCGTGACAAGCTCACGCAGCGCCTCAATGGCATAGTTGATCGAGTCGGCGATCGCGCCCGTAATGTCTTCCGTCACGGTCGCCTGAACCGTCAGGTCGCCGTCGGCGAGGCTCGACAGTTCATCGAGCAATCGCATGATGGCTTCTTGATTGCGCTCATTCTCGCGCACTCGCAGCTCGCTGGTGCGCCGCACATTGACGGTTTTCAGGGAGATCCATGCCAGCGCCGCCAGCAACGCCGCGGCAATCACCAGCAGCGCCGCTACCCATGGTTTGTAACTGGCGCCGGAATCGGCCCGGGCCGCGGGCGAATCGCCCAATTCGGCCGCGAGAATGCCGGCCTCGGACGGCAGGCTGCGGGCCGCCGCTTGTGCCTTGGACAGCGCTTCGGCGGCGCCGATCGCCTTGCGCACGCTGCTGCCGTATTGTTGATTGCGGGCGACCACGGTCTTCAAGCGCTGCTCGGCATCCGCACCGGTGACCTTCGATAGTGCCAGTCCGGATTCCTCGCCGGATAAGCCGCGCATGACCTGATTCAGGAACTCCAAACTATCGGCGAGGCGTTGCGCGGCCGGAGCGGCATCACTCACGCCCGACGCGAGACCGTTCAAATCCTGCTGGATACGCTGAACCATGAGCTCGAAACGTTCCAGGTACCGGCTC
>Ga0209890_10000344_pt1 | contig 21370 bp, 21 predicted proteins | sample OrgsoiDNA2013049_FD_185799 | JGI IMG/M metagenome (GOLD analysis project Ga0209890, IMG submission 185799) | Permafrost soil microbial communities from the Arctic, to analyse light accelerated degradation of dissolved organic matter (DOM) -... | ecosystem: Environmental > Terrestrial > Soil >...
CCGCGGACATAGCTCAGTTGGTAGAGCGCAACCTTGCCAAGGTTGAGGTCGCCGGTTCGAGCCCGGTTGTCCGCTCGAAGGCTTCATGCCTTCGCCGAAGGCCCTACGGCTTCGGCGGAGGCTTGGAACCCTCACGGTGGAGTGGCCGAGAGGCGAGGCAACGGCCTGCAAAGCCGTGTACACGGGTTCAAATCCCGTCTCCACCTCGAGTCATCACACGAAGGGGCGATTGGCGCAGCGGTAGCGCGCTTCCCTGACACGGAAGAGGTCACTGGTTCGATCCCAGTATCGCCCACTAGTTCTAAAACAGCCTCTGAGCAGCGGAAACGTAGGTCAAGGGCCGTTCATATTGGAGCCGTTCAAGTGCCCAATGGTGCCCCTGCTTGACTAATTGCTTGACAAGTGACCGCTTCCTGAACTTCCTAATCACGGAAGAGGTCACCTACGCTATTTGGCGAGCCACGGATCGGCGAAAACGTCTCTGAGCTGCGAGAACACCTCTCACGGGATTCCAGCTCATCGTCGGAGCGCCCCTGGACAAGGTCACCGCCTTGGAGCCCCACATGGACCTTGTCCTGTCCATGACCAAGGACCACAAGACCGGCTACTCCCACATCACCGAGCTGGCGACCCGCGACGGGGCCGTGTCGTGAAAACCCCCGAGCAAGTCCTAGTGGACGTTCGCCGGAGGATGACCGGCAACTGGCACAACGAAATCACCTCCCAGGCTGCGACCTGGCCGCACAACTTCCCTCTGGGCGCGGCCACCAAGCCAGACCTGGAAACAAACTTCGGCTCCTTCCAACAGCAGGTGTTCCAGTGGCGCGACTGGGCCGATGACAAGGGGCTTGCGCTCACCTTCGCAATCCGCCACGTCTCCGGGACCGTCCAGTCAATTCCCACCCACCTGACCGTGCCCGACCTCGACACCGCCGTGAGTCTGCTTGACACTCAATGGAAGCACCGCATCCAGCGGGGCCGCGCCCACGCCAAGCAGCTGGCCGCAAGTTTCCCTCAAGTTGCCGACCTCGGAAAGATCCTGCGGGCCGTGGACGGGTATTCCGACACCGACTTCGACCTCCTGTGCTCGAGCGCCGAATGGTTCATGCATAACACGGCCAGTGGACTCACGCCCCGCCAAGTCCCCATTGAAGGACTGCACGCCAAATGGCTCGACAGTCACCAGGCCCTCCTGAAGACCCTCACGGGCACTGACGACCTGGGCCTCCTGTCCCGGCACCCCCAACGGCTGCACTTCACCTACCTGGATTCCGAATACCGCGCGGCGGGAGGAAGGACCCACGACTCAGCCACCGTCGGAGATCCCATGGCCCCGCCCTACTGTCCCGAGACCGTCATCATCTCCGAGAACAAGGACACTGCAATTCACTTCCCATCACTGCGCAAGGCCATCTCCGTGGAAGGCGCAGGCTTCGGCGGGGCAGGAGCCTGCGCGTCCTTCGGCTGGATCACCTCATGCCAACACCTCATCTACTGGGGCGATATGGACGCATCCGGGTTCGAAATCGTGGACCTCTTCCGCCGATCGGGTGTCCCCGTGTCCACCATCCTTATGGACCTGGACGCTTATCAAACCTACGAACGATTCGGCTCCGCCACTGACTCCCGGGCAACCCACTGACCGTTTCCGTTGGCAAGAACCTGCGATGTCTAACTGGGCCAGAACGAGCGCTCTACGAGCAGCTGACCGACCCCGACTGGGCTCGTGTCCGGCGCGTTGAGCAAGAACGGATCCCTCTCGTGGTCGCGTTGGCGGCCGTTCAGAGCCGACCTGGCCCTGCCATGTAGCACCAGTTGCTGAAGAGCGACCCTTCCGCGCTGAATGGTCTCAGCAGGTGCGCCAATGAGATCGTCCGGTTCAGGATCGTGGCTCCGGACACCGACACTTTGGACTCACTCGATGCCCAACCCGGTACCGAAACTGCTGAGGGTCCGTAGGGCGCGGCACTCTGGTCAGATCGCGCGGGTCAGGATCAACGGCACCAGCTGATCGCGAATGTCATGGGATCCCGTGGCTACTAAAGCGGCCTGCTGGAAAGACAGTAAATGGCTGGAACGATCGTATCAATAATGATACGATCGATCCATGTCTAGGGGTTCCGCGATGGCTAGTCTCAGCCCGGTGGCCAGTGATCAATGGGGGATGCTGACTGCTGCTCAGGCTCGGCGTCTTGGGGTGTCTCGGGTCGATCTGAATCGCCTCGTCAAAGATGGCACGATCGAGCCCGTTCCCGGAGCGGCACGGGTGTACCGGCTGACCGGTGTGCCGGAGGATCCAGACCAGGACCCGGTACGCGCGGCCTGGCTGCAGCTCGGGAAGGGCCGGCTGTGGGAGGAGCGGGTCCGCGACGCGGACGCCGTCGTCAGCCATCGCAGCGCTGCACACGTTCGGGGCCTGGGCGACCTGATCCCGCGGGTCCACGAGTTCTACGTTCCGACCCGGGTGCGGCTGCGACGGACCGACTTGAGACTTCGGGTGCGGCCGACGATTGAGCGCAGTGACTGGGGTCTGTCGGGGGGGCTGCCGGTCTGCACGATCGAGAAGATCGTGGCTGACCTTCTTGCCGACCACGAGGACGAGTCCGCCGTCGCGCAGATCATCCGGGATGGGATCCGTGATGGGCTGCTTGGTCGCGACGACCTGGAGCGAGCGACCGCGAGGTCTGGAATCGACTATGGATACGGGTCGGGCACCGATTTCGCCGCGGTACTTGCCGGTCGTCAGGGGTGAGTGTGGGACCTTCTGACCCTGACGGCCCAACTCCGGGACCCCACCTGTTCCCGTATGCGTCGGCTGCCGCGTTCCGCACTGCTCTGCGGGATCGGTTCGCGGCGGTCGCGAAGGCCGAGGCCCGGTACTCCCTGGATGAGCTTCAACGGCAGTTCGCCTACGACCGCGCGCTGGCCCGGCTGTTCACCGCGCCCGATGCCGACAGCTGGGTCCTCAAGGGTGCCGGCGCGTTGCTCGCCCGGCTCGAGCAGGCCAGGCACAGCAAGGACATTGACGTCTACTTCGCGGAGCAGTCCGCCGCAGTATCAGACGCGACCTCGGCGCTGCGTAGGGTCCTCGATCGTGACCTCGGGGACTTTTTCAGGTTCGAGGTCACCAGGATCGTGCCGCTTCAGGAAGAGGCCAAGGGATCACGAGTCCACGTGCGGGCCACCCTCGGCGCCAAGACCTTCGCGGTCTTCCACATCGATGTCGTGGTCGGGACGGCGATGAGTGGAGAGCCCGACGAAGTTGCCCCGCTGACGCCGCTGCATATCGACGGTCTCGTCCGACCGCCATACCGTGCCTTCCCGCTACCCGATCACGTGGCCGACAAGTCCGCCGCGATCCTCGGCACCCAAGTCAGGGGCGAAACGGTGACCGGTAGCAGTCGGGTCAAAGACCTGGTGGACATCGCCCTGATCGCTACCACTCAACAGATCTCGGGTCCCGCGCTCAGGACCGCGGTCCTGGCCGGTGCGGCACACCGAAACCTGTCCCTCCCAGATGCGTTCGCGGTCCCCGACGAGGCCGTGTGGCGGCGCGGCTACCCACAGTCGGCGGCCGATGCCCCCGGGCCGACGCCAACTTTCGATGAAGCCGTCTCCTTGGCCTGCGCACTCATGAACCCAGTCCTGAAAGGACCAGTGAGCGGCAACTGGGACCCCGCGACAGCCAGCTGGACACATCCCGCGGGGTAGCAGCCAGCGCAGCCAACGAGGGTGTGAATGTCCCTGTGCGTCCACCGGTGTGCGGGGAGGTTGGCTGCTTGACTAATTGCTTGACAACGGCCACGGATTCGGGTGGACATCAAGGGACGTCCAGGGACGGGTTTCGTGCTCAGCGGGGGAGTGCTGAGCACGGTTTTTATGCCTGACACGGAAGAGGTCACTGGTTCGATCCCAGTATCGCCCACCAGTTCGAAAAATGGCTCTGCCCTGCGGAAACGTAGGCCAGAGCCATTTTGTATTGAGCCCTGTACCGCCCTGTTTTCGGTCGAATGGTGCCCCTGCTTGACTAATTGCTTGACTACGGGTGGCCGCCGGCGGCGTTGAAGTGTCCACGCAGGTCCGTGGACGTCCACTGGGGTCCAGGCGTGACAGTGCCGGACGGCCCGTTCCGAACATTTTTCTAGGGTTTCCGGGTTTATTGGTTGGGCCGCGAGCAGCAGCAGCGGCTGATGTCCATCCGATCAGCCATGAGCGGGCACTCGGGCTCGCGCACCGCAGCCCGCTTCCGTTGCGCTACTTCGGTGGGAGGGACTGTTGGAAAGAGTTCTGGACTGGGACGTCTGCGCCGGCCGTCGCGTCGTGCACTCATCGGGATGACAGAGGCGAGGAAAGCTGGACCTCGACAAGGTCGGCGCAGCTGAGACCAATGTTGCCTCACGACCCGAATCCGGCGTGGATTTGGACCCGGACCGACGTGACCGATACCGCCTTCGCAATCTGTTGATTCACCGAGGACTCGAGCGGGACTGGGCCTTCTGGCGCACACACCGAGCCGACGTTGCTCAATACTGGGTGCACCCGGGTGTGATTCAGTCCGTACTCAATGATGCGAGGATCAGCGTTTCCGGGGCTGGCGTCGAAGCAGCCGCCGGCGGTGATCCCCTTGGCCTGTTGAGATGACTATCTGGGACTACAGCGCCTGCTGCAGCCGGCGGGTCTGATCCGCAGAAGTCGTCCCTGGGCGTTACCGTTGGGCTCATGGATTGGAGCCAGTTCGAGGCCGCCCTCTTTGACCTCGATGGGGTGCTCACACCGACCGCCGACTTGCACATGCGGGCCTGGCGCCAGATGTTCTCGACACACTTCGTCGAGCACGACGTTGCACCCGCGTACACCAACGCCGACTACTTCACCTACGTCGACGGCAAACCGCGGTACGACGGCGTACGGGCGACGCTTGCCTCACGGGGGATCGAGCTCTCGGAAGGCGACCCGGCCGACGAGCCGGGCGCTGAGACTGTGCGCGGTCTGGGCAACGCCAAGAACGCCCTGTTCAACCGCATGCTGCGAGACGAAGGCGTCGTGACGTTCCCCGGCACCTTTGCTCTCCTTGACGAGCTCGACGACCGGGGCGTCAAGGTCGCCGTGGTTTCGAGCTCGCGCAACGCGCGCGAGGTGCTCCGCCGCCAACCTGTCCAACCGCTTCCCGCTCGTTGTCGATGGTGAGGTCGCCCGGCATGCGGGCCTGCACGGCAAGCCCTCACCGGAGACGTTCGAGCACGCTGCCGCGGCTCTCGGTGTCCCCGCGGCAAGGGCCGTCGTGATCGAGGACGCGGTCTCCGGTGTCGCGGCCGGAAGGGCGGGCGAGTTCGGTCTCGTCATCGGTGTCGACCGCGGTGCGGGCGCGGAGACACTGCGTGAGGCCGGCGCGGACGTTGTGGTGCGTGACCTCGCTGAGCTGGTGACCCCGTGACCGCCACCAGGCAGAGTGCCGGGGATGGCTCCCGCCCCGGCCAGATGCCCGACCCCATGGATCGTCTGCGCTTTCCGGCCGATCCGTGGCGACTGACCGAGGCCTTCTACGACTCCTCGGACCTGGGAGTCACCGAGACCCTGTTCGCCGTCGCCAACGGCTACCTTGGGATGCGTGGCAATGTCGAGGAGGGTCACGACAGCCACAGCCACGGCACCTTCATCAACGGCTTCCACGAGACGTGGCCGATCCGGCACCCTGAGGAGGCTTTCGGCCTCGCCCGGGTGGGGCAGACCATCGTCAACGTCCCGGACGCCAAGGTCATGCGGCTCTATGTGGACGACGAGCCGCTGCTGCTATCCATCGCCGATATCGTCACCTACGATCGCACCCTCGACTTCGCCGACGGCGTGCTGACCCGCGACGTCCTGTGGCGGACGCCGGCGGGCAACCGGGTGCATGTGCGCTCACGGCGGATGGTGTCCTTCGCCCAGCGCCACCTGGCGGTTCTCACCTTCGAGGTGACGGTGCTGGACCGTGCGGCACCCATCGCCGTGACCTCCCATATCCTCAACCGGCAGGACGGCCTCAACGAGTACCGGACCAGGTCCGTGGACAGAAGAGTCACCGACCCGCGCAAGGCGGAGGAGTTCACCGGCCCGGTCCTCCAGCCGATCGAGCACTGGGGCGGCGACGTCAGGGCACTCCTCGGCTACCGGTGCGCCAACTCCGGGATGACCCTGGCCGTCGGGACCGATCACCAGATCGAGACCGAGAACGAGTTCGAGGAGCTCACCGAGGTGGAGGAGGACTACGCGAAGCACATCTTCCAGGTCCTCGCCCAGCCCGGAAAGAAGATCACGATCACCAAGACCGTGACCTACCACACCTCACGCAACGTGCCGGCGCGTGAGCTTGTCCACCGGTGCCGGCGCACCCTGAACCGCGTGCGGACCCAGGGTGTGGAAAGGCAGCTCTCGGATCAGCGGGCCTGGCTGGACGACTACTGGGCACGATCGGACGTCGAGGTCGAGGGCCAGCCGGAGGTGCAGCAGGCGATCCGGTGGAACCTCTTCCAGCTGGCGCAAGCCGGCGGTCGCGCCGATGGCAACGGTATCGCCGCGAAGGGGGTCACCGGCTCGGGCTACGGCGGGCACTATTTCTGGGACACCGAGATCTACGTGGTCCCGTACTTCGTATACACGACGCCCAGCTTCGCCCGCAACGCGCTGCGGTTCCGCTACTCCATGCTCCCCGCAGCGGTGCGCCGGGCACAGGAGCTCACCCAGGACGGCGCGCTGTTCCCGTGGCGCACGATCAACGGCGAGGAAGCCTCGGCCGCCTACGCGGCGGGCACCGCGCAGTACCACCTCGATGCCGACGTCTCCTACGCGCTGACCAAGTACGTCAACGCCAGCGGGGACGAGGAGTTCATGGCTGATGAGGGCATCATCATCCTCGTGCAGACGGCACGCATGTGGGCCGACCTTGGGTTCTGGCGCAGCAACGGCATCGAGGACTCGTTCCGCATCCATGGCGTGACCGGGCCGGACGAGTACACCACCGTGGTGAACGACAACCTGTTCACGAACGTCATGGCGCGCCACAACCTGCGGCATGCAGCGCAGGCGGTCCACGATCTCGAGGCGAGCAGCCCGCTGCCCTACGCTCGCATGGTCGCCCGACTGGGGCTTCGCGCGGACGAGGTCGCGGAGTGGATCCGGGCCGCCGAGGCGATGTACATCCCCTACGACGCCAACCTGGGCATTCACCCGCAGGACTCCGCCTTCCATGAGCGGGAGGTCTGGGACCTGCCGAACACCCCTGCGGACAAGAAGCCGCTGATGCTCCACTACCACCCGCTGGTCATCTACCGGTTCCAGGTGCTCAAGCAGGCCGACGTCGTGCTGGCGCTGTTCCTCCAGGGAGAGCACTTTACAGATGAGGAGAAGCGGGCCGACTTCGAGTACTACGAGCCGATCACGACCGGGGACTCGTCGCTATCAGCGGTGGTGCAGTCGATCATCGCGGCGGAGGTGGGCTACCACCACCTGGCCCTGCGCTACTTCCACGACGGACTGTTCCTCGACCTCGCCAACCTTGGCCGGAACACCTCCGAGGGCGTGCACGTCGCCTCCGCCGGGGGAGTCTGGAACGCCCTCGTGTTCGGGTTCGGCGGGATGCGTGACCACGGCGGGGCCATCTCCTTCGACCCGCGCCTGCCCGAGTCGTGGTCGGCACTGACCTTCCGCATCACCATCCGTGGCACGCGGTTGCGCGTGACAGTCAGCTCGGACTCCATCGACCTCGCGGTCGAGGTGGGCTCCACCGTGACGGTGGTCGTCCGAGGTAAGAAGGTCATCGTCACCAACAAGAGCCCGGTCACTGTGCCACTCGACGGCCAGGGCCCACGGATCGACGGTGAACCGGATCCAAAGGCGCTCAGAGGCACGCTCCGGGCCGACGGCACGCTCATCACGGCCTCGGTGCCGCACCACTCCGGGATCAATCGCTGACTCGGAGATTCCTGCGCCAGAAGTGGCCCCAAGTCAGGCGCAACTCGCCGCGGTCAGGACTCAAGGGTGACGGAAAGCCGCTCGCCCCATCACCCTCGGGACCGCCGACCATTACCGCGAAACGCGTTCATTCCCCGTGAACATCCGAGGCGATCTCAAGGATCCCCAACTGACACGACCGCAGGAGGTCCGATGCGCCTCCCAACGACTACAGGTGACTACCCAGACGTCGACCGAGCGGTCCTCCGTGTTCGACAGCGTTTGAGTCTTGCGGACCCGCTCAATCTTCTGGGGGTGGCGCGGTCCAGCGGAGCATCTGGGCGCGGTGTCGCTTCGTAGAGGTGACTGAGGATAGGGACTTTAGCCCCTATCGGGACCACCCCTAAGTTTTACGTTGAGTTCAGGAGAAGTGCATCGGAATTGACAATTCAAGAGGCGCATGATGAGGACCCAAGAAGAGGAGACTGAAGCCACCAGCGAGGACTACTCCCCGATTAGTTGGGCGCTGTGGGCAACGCCCCGGCGTCTTATCGTTCTGGTGATGCAATGGTTGGCGGCCTTCGCGCTGCTGAGCCTGTTCATCTCCAATCCGTTCCGGTCCGAGCCCAGCGCCGGGGCGACCCCCGATTACGCCAAGGTGATGTTCTTGCATGGGCTGCTGATCGGGATGGTGGGGCTGTTCGCCCTGTTGACCCTGCAGGTGCTCAAGGTCCGTTCGATGCACGCCCGCGTCTGGATTAGCGCCGGCGTGGTGGTGGCCACGGTTCTCGCATCGGTTGGTGGGATCTTTGACACCAAGATCCCGGGTGCGGAGGTTGCGATGTGGACCCAGATCTTCGGGTTCTTCGCCCTGGACGAGATCCTGTTTGTGATGGTCTACGCCATCGTGGCCGAATACAAGCGTGGTGTCTTGGTGGCTGGGCGGCTGCCGGTCCTGGTCGCTGCCCTGGCTGCCGCATCCATGTTCGGGGCCGCGATCATGGGCCACCTCGCCGGCTGGCTGATGGAGTTCGGGGGAAGACCAGGTTTCGTAGCCTCCTACCGCAGCTTCGCCGGGTTCAAGTCGGTCGATGACTGGACCGGTGCCCTGGTGGGCTCGCACTCCCATGAGATGGCCGTCTCCGCGATGGCCCTGGTCGTGACCTTGGCGGCGGTTCAGTTCGGCTACAAGAACCTGATAGGGGTCAGCCGCAACGTGGCCCGGGTCGGGATGGGCATGATCGCCGTGGGCGTGGTCGGAACAACCGCGCTCTACCTGCTCGGAGGATTCAGCACCATCGCGGTGCCCGGCTTCCTCACCGACGGCCTCTCTTTCACCAACGGGTCGATCCCCCCTGACGACCTGTTCGCCGGCGTCATGATGATGGGTGGCGGCGTCATCGTCATGGCCGCGTTCCTGAAGTCCTTGGTGCACAGTCCGGTCCGCCTCGCGGCGGCCTGGGCATGGGTGCTGTCGTTCGCGACGGTGGCAGTGGCCGGGTACGCGATCGAGGTCAACACGGCCAACTTCTTCGGCGCAGGGGACCCCCAGGCCAAGGGCGCCGCCAACGACGCGATATTCACCTGGATGCACCAGGATATCGGCTTGTTCCTGCTGCCCACCGTTCTCGCGGTGATGCTTGCTGTGGAGCTGTTGGTCAGCAGCAAGGCCCGGTCCAAGGAGATCGGCCTGGCGGCGATCGGCGGGACCACCCTGCTGTTCGTCGGGGGCATGGTGTGGGTGTTCGTCAGCCCCACCCTCTTCGGTGCCGGTTACATCATCTCGGCCGCCGGACTGCTGGTGGTGGGCGCAACCCTGCTGGCCACCATCCACTACTCACTTGTGGGGCATCATCGTGGACGGACCAAGGCGGTCTCACCCAGCAGTGCAGCCCACCCGCACGCTGTCTAAGCAACTTGCTCCTGAAAGGCTCGGCGGTCCGTAACCCCTGATTTTGACTAATGCGCCGAGACCCAGCCAACGTCGCCGCGAGGAGGGCCGAGTAGGCACGGACTTCACGCTGGCCCGCATGAGCGCGACGCGGTGATGGCCTGGTATCCGGTGTTCAATCCTCAGCGGAATGGTCGATGCCCCCGGCCTGACTAGCTGGCCAGCGCACCTATCTTGACCAGGTTGTGTGCGAAAACCCCCTGTCCGGTCCAGATTTGGGCGCCTGCGGTGCCATCAATCCGGGTTCGATCCTATCCGTATCCCCGTTTCAGGCTGCTGATCCGGCCCTCGCTGCCGGTTCGCCACTTCACACTCGTGCGGAACGCCGGCCGGTGTTCCGCGGCCTGCCGGGCCTTGCCCGGTTTGCCCTTACGAGGAATGACAACGTTCCTGACCCCGAGGTCGTGCAGGGCCTCATCAACGCCTGCCTCGCCGTAGCCGCGGTCGGCAGTGGCGGTCCGGGGTGTGCATCCGGCGCGGGCGATGACACGTTGCACGGCGGGAGCGAGCTGGGGCGCGTCGGCCAGCGCATCACGGCGAGTTCGGAAAGGGCGGCCGAGCCGCCACCTCCGTGAAGTACCCTGCCATTGCGTTGAGGAGGGAGTTGATGGATCTGGGCTCGACACCCCGAGTCAGCGTGTGATCGGCAAGAGTAACCTCGGCGTCCAGCCCGTCGCCGTGAAGGCTGACGAGCAGACCGACCAGGTCCACCCAGGGCGCTGCCAGGGCCAGCCAGTTCTAGTCGCAGACGAGGACCCTTCAGCTCTCGAGTCTGGTCGACGGGTCAAAGTTCGAGCTGGTGATGTTGGTCTGCCCGACGATGTCGGGATGGTCGTCCTCGAGGTCGACGGCGCCGTGACGATTTGACCCACCACCCCAAGAGGGAAGGCGTTCGTGATAGCAGTCCGAATCCTGCGTGCGTGGTCTGCCTGTTTTTCGCTGCTCTGAGTTCAAGACTCGATGACTGAGCAGCAGCGATGGGCAGGTCAATTAGGAGTGACTTAGCGCGACCGAGTTGGTTCGGGTCGAGGCGCGGCCGAGTCTGGGGGCCCAGTCCCAAGGTCTCTGCCCTCGGACCGGGACGGGTGTGGTGGGATGGCATGGCAGCAGGGCCCTGCGTAACGGCACGTCGCCCTGCCCTCGTTTGGGGCATTTGGTAACCGTGCCGCCCAGCAAAGCCTTGTATGTGCAACCTGGCGGTGGTTAGGCTCAGCCCACCTCGGGGTCAGGACCACCGCTGATGCCGAGCTAACTCGCGCCACCGGTGGCCTCGAGAAAAGGGAACGAACTCATGTCCAAGGTCCTCATTCTGGAGTTCCCGGGCGTTACCGCCGAGCAGTATCAAGCCGTGAACAAAGTTCTTGGCGTCGATCCCGCCACTGGTGAAGGAGATTGGCCTGAGCCGCTGGAGAGCCACACGGCTGCACTCGGCGACGCGGGGCTTGTCGTGGTCGAGGTATGGGAGTCGCAGGAAGCACAGACCGGGTTCATGGCTCGCCTCGGCCCAGCGCTGGCTGAGGTCGGCTTGCCCGAGCCGACCCGGATGGAATGGCTCTCCCTCCTGGCCCGACACAACGCCTGAGGTTCCATCACGCGCCGTACACCGTCGAGCCCGTGCGCTCTAATCTCGCACCGCCGGGGGATGTATTGAAAGCCGCTGAGCTCAACGCGCGCCGCTGGTGTCCATCCAGTAGCACTACGGCGTGAGGCGTTGCGCCGCCGCACGGTAGATGGCGTGTTCATCACGGGGCCCGATGGCGACGATTTCAAGGGTGATGTCGTCGAGTTGGCGATAGATGAGGCGAAACCGTTGCGGCCGCTGACCATGCACGTCGAACTTGACTCGGGCAAACCCCGTCAGGTTGCCGCTGACGTGTCGGTCGCCGTGCTCTTTGCCGATAACGCGTCCATGTGCGAGGTCGGCGGCGATCGCCTCTGCGGCCGCGACTACCTCCGGCCCGTGGATGGCCAGCGCCGCCACGTCAACGATGGCGTCGGGGTGCGGGATGACGGTATAGCGCGGTGGCTTGCGTGGTCGGGTCACGCAGGCTTCCGCGTTGCGGCCTCGGCCGCACCGCGAAAGGCTTCGTCGAGGTCGTCGAGGTCGTCGCGGGTCAGCCGACGCCCATCGTCATGGGCCAGCCGCTTTCGGGCTGAAGCAAGATCCAGCTCGTCTTCTGCTTGCTCGAGGAGTCTTTCCCAGACGTCTACGGGAACAATGACGCCTTGGGCGCGCCGATGCGAGCCGAAGTACACCGGCTCGCCGTCACCCTCGTCGAAGCGCTTGGCGATCTGGTGCAACGCGTCACGTGCCTCACCTGTGGTCACTACCTCAGCCATAAAAGCAGCGTACGGGAAACCGTACGGATTTGACCAGCGTTGTGTTTCTGACATGCAGGCGACCAGCAGCTGTTCAGCCTTCACGGTGAGCTGCCAGGGCGCTCACCTTGGACCGTTCGTCCTGGACGTCCACCGCTGTGCGCAGGTTGGGCTACTTGACTAATTGCTTGACAACGGCCACGGATTCCGGTGGACATCTGGGGACGTCCAGGGACGGGTTTCGTGCTCAGCGGGGGAGTGCTGAGTACGGGAATTATGCCTGACACGGAAGAGGTCACTGGTTCGATCCCAGTATCGCCCACCAGTATAAGATGGGCCTCTGAGCAGCGGAAACGCCGCTCAGAGGCCATTTGTGTCAGCCTCTGTAGTGACACGGTTTTGGCCGAATGGCGTACCTGCTTGACTAACTGCGTGACTATGGGTGACCGTTTCCGTGGCGGAAGAGGTCTTTTGGCGTCCGTGGGGGTCCGTGACTGTCCACTCATGTCCGACGATGGGACTTGGCCCCAGCTCGTCGCGGAAGGGATTCGGAATAAGCGTCACACAGAAGGATTCGTGTGTTCAGTTGTTCTGAAACCCGAGGGGGGACGCGATGCCGAAGACTGCCTCAATCTGGCCATTCAAGGCGCAATCTTCGACGTTGGGTACTGCACGGTTGTCGGGGCGCACTATGACCAGCGGTATGCGTTCGGGTCTCACGTCTAACCGCGTGAAAGTCGGGTCTACGAACTCGAGGACATCTTCGAGCTGGTTTGCGAAGTTCGTGAAAGTCTGTGTCGAGCTTGTTCTTACGGCGCCACGCTCGCCACTTGTTCTGGGCGATGACGTCATACCCGTCCGTCGCTGCCGCGAGCAGCCTGAGGGTGACCTGGCGATGCTGGGCTACGACGATCCGTCGGCATCCCGAAGTCGTCCGCACTTCACGTGATTGCCATGAGTGCACATCACTGCACAGCGGAGTCTCGGCCAGGCCTCACACTGGGGACATGCACACCCGTCCGCACCCACGGGCCTGGAGCCTTGCACGTCAGCTGTTCGCGCTTCAGGTGGTGGTCATCGCCATCGTGGTGCTAGCCGGAGGTGTAGCAGTGTATCTGCAGGACAACCAACACAGCCAGGACTCCACCCGCGACCGGGCCCTGGCCATCGCCCGGACTGTCGCAGCGTCCGAGCTCGTGCAGTTTGCGATGACCCCACCCCTGGTGCACCCCTCCGAGGTGCTGCAGCCATATGCCGAACGGGTGCGCAAAGACACCGGCACCGATTTTGTTGTGGTGATGAACGTAGACCGAACCCGCTACTCCCACCCAACGCCGAGCCTCATAGGCAAACCATTCATCGGCGATATCGGTGCCGCGCTCGCCGGCGGGGTGGTGCTCGAGACGTACACCGGGACGCTCGGTCCCTCCGAGCGGGCGGTCGTGCCTGTTCGAGCCGACGACGGAGCGATTCTTGGGCTGGTCGCGGTCGGCGTCAAACGCGAAGCAGTTGCGCGCGATCTCGCTAGGCAGGTGCCCATGTTGCTAGTTGCCGCGATAGTCGCGCTGCTGCTGGCCGCAGCGGGTACCGCATTGCTATCGCGCCGGGTGCGTCGCCAGACCCACGGCCTAGGGCCGGACGAACTTGCTCGGATGTTTGACTTTTACGACGCGGTGCTGCATGCGGTGCGCGAGGGCCTGGTGCTCCTGGATCTGAACGGGCTTCTGCTACTTGCCAACGACGAAGCGTGCCGGCTGCTCGATCTGCCACCGGACTGGGCCGGGCGCCAGCTAGCCGAGCTCGGGCTGCCAGCTCCAATGACACAAGCATTGGAAGGCGGTGGTGAGGTGACCGACGCTATCCACCTCACCGCGAACCGGATCCTGGTGGTCAACCAAGCGTCAGTCCTCTGGGAGGGGCACGAGCTCGGCACAGTTCTGACGCTGCGCGACCACACCGATCTGCAGGCACTGACCGGCGAGCTGAACTCGGCCCGCGGGCTTGCCGAGGCCCTGCGTTCGCAAGCCCACGAGGCAGCCAACAGGCTGCACAGTGTGATGAGCCTTGTTGAGCTGGGGCACTCAGACCAGGCACTGACCTTCGCCACCGCTGAGCTCACAGCTGCCCAACAACTCACCGACCTGGTCGTCGGCGCAGTTGAAGAGCCGGTTCTGGCCGCATTGTTGCTCGGCAAGGCCGCGGAGGCCAACGAGCGCGGGGTCGCGCTCGAGGTGGACCCGGCGAGTGAGGTGCCCGCGGGCGTGATCCCCGCCCGCGACCTTGTCACAGTGGTCGGCAACCTGCTAGACAACGCCATAGACGCGGCGGCCTCGGCCCCCCGACCGCGCCGGGTCGGGTTTGCCAGTTGGATCGAGGACGAGCCCTCACTCCAGGGCATCGACAGCACCCTGGTGTTCCAGGTCAGCGACAGCGGTGCCGGCCTAGACAAGGCATCAGCGGCGCTTGCCTTCACCCGCGGATGGTCGACCAAGTCCGACGCGCAACTGAACGGGCACGGCCTAGGCCTGGCGTTGGTTGGTCAGGCCACGCACCGCAACAGCGGCACAGTCGAGGTCGGTCGCTGCGAGGACCCGATGCCCGATCACAAAGGTATGCACGAGACCGTGGTCCAGGAAACAGTATTCGTGGGAGCCGTGTTCACCGTCCGGTTCCCGCTGGCCGTCGCGGTCGCGCCGTGAGCGAGATCGGAGTCCTTGTCGTCGAGGACGAGCTGGTGGCCGCCAACGCGCACCTGGCCTACGTCGAGCGGGTCCCCGGCTTTGCTATGCGCGGAATGGCCCACGACGGCGCAGAAGCGATCCGGCAGTTGGCCGAGCCGTCGTCCGGGATCGATCTGGTGCTGCTCGACCTGTACCTCCCCGACATTAACGGCCTCGCCGTTGTGCGCGCGATGCATACAGCCGGGCACCGGGCCGACGTCATCGCCGTGACTTCGGCCCGCGACCTCGAGATCGTGCGCGCCGCCGTCTCGCTGGGGATCGTGCAGTACCTTTTGAAGCCGTTCACCTTCGCGGCGCTGCGGGACAAGCTTCAGCGCTACGCGGCCTACCGTCAGCAGATCGGCGGGGCCGTCGCCGGCAGCCAGCAGGACGTCGACCTCGTGCTGGCCAGATTGCGTGGAAGCGACTCGAACAGTTTGCCCAAGGGTATGAGCCGGCAGTCCCTGGACGCGGTCATCGCGATCCTCCGCCCTTCCACTGAGAACCTTTCGGCCACCGAGGTTGCCATCATGCTCGGGGCGTCGCGGGTGACCGCCCGCCGCTACCTGGAACATCTCGCCGACTCTGCCATCGTCGTCCGGCGCTCGCGGTACGGCAGCGCGGGGCGGCCCGAAGTCGAGTACCAATGGATCGGCCATTGAACATCGACGACAACCAAGAGTTGTTTCTGCCCGAAACAGCGCTGCGGCCATTCGTTCTTGTAGCGGAGCAAATGCGGACGCGGGTATCTGGATCTCGTCCCGCGGCCGTGGGCAGGGGAGCCGAAGTAACCCACCGCTCCACGTGACCGCGCCGTCTGCACGTAAAGTGCCATGCCCGCAAGTGGCATATCGCACACGGCATTTGCTGTGACTGCCAGAATTGTTGCGTTCAGCATCGGAAGTCCAGAACGCCTTCGCAAAGGGCTGACACTTAAAGGATAAGCGCGTTGCCAGCATATGTCTGCTACAGGCCTGGAATGCGCGTATTCTGATGGGCCCTACTTAAGATTCGAATTTTGGATCATGTTGAATGTAATAGCTTAATCCCTGGACACAATTAGTGCCACGATGTTTCTAACAGTATGAACTCAATTCGAACATTATGAACTCAATGCCAAATTTGGCATTTGCTTGGAATGGGCTTGTCATACTCGTTCCATGACAAATACCCCGGTCATCGTGACCCCGATCGAAAACGCGGCGCGGGAACAACGTGGCCCGCAAAGGATGTTCTACAAGGCCGGGATTCCCCTGCTGCTAGTCGTCGCGATCTACTTTCTGCCCACGCCAGCCGGGGTCGATCCACAAGGGATGCACATGCTCGGCATCTTCGTCGGGACCATCGTCGCGTTGATACTGCAGCCTTTGCCCACGGGTTCGGTCGCCCTCATCGGACTCGCGGTGGCCATGGTCACCCGTACCCAGATCCCGGACGATGCCCTATCCGGCTTCAGCAACGCCACCATCTGGTTGATCGTGGCGTCGTTCTTCATCGCCCAGGGCTTCCTCGTTACCGGTTTGGGGGAGCGCATCGCGTTGCTCTTCGTTGCACGGCTTGGTCGCTCGAGCTTGGGCCTGTCATATGGGATGGCCCTAACCGACCTGGTTCTCGCGCCGGCGACTCCCTCGAACACGGCCCGAGCAGGCGGCGTTGTCTACCCGATCATTGTCTCGCTTAGCAAACTCGAAGGGTCCGAGCCTGAGCCGGAGGAGTCCCGCAAGCGGCTCGGCGCCTACCTGCTGCTCACTGCGCTTCAGGTCAACGTGGTCACCTCCGCCATGTTCGTCACCGCGATGGCGGCCAACCCCCTGGCCGTCGCCGCAGCCGCCAAACTCGGGGTCGACATCTCTTGGTCGAAATGGGCGCTCGCAGCAAGTGTCCCCGGCATAGCGAGCCTCATCGCCGTGCCCTGGGTGATGTCCAAGCTCTACCCACCCTCAGTTACCCGCACCCCTGAGGCCCCGGCACACGCACGGGAGCGACTGAGAAGTATCGGCTCGATGACGCGCTCCGAGATCGTCATGGCTGGCACGTTCGTCCTACTCCTGGTCCTGTGGTGCAGCGGTTCTGAGCTGAACATCAACGCGACGTCGGTTGCGTTAACGGGAGTGGCGATTCTGCTCGCAACGAGGGTGCTCAGTTGGAAGAACATCGTGACGGACACAGGGGCGTGGCAGACCTTGGTCTTCTTCGCAGTGCTGGTGGGTATGGCCACTCAACTTCAGAAGTACGGTGTGATCACCTGGGTGGGCGCCAAGGTGTCCAACGGAGTCTCGGGGGTCCCCTGGCTCGTGGCGTTCGCAGTCCTGACCCTCGTCTACTTCTACGCGCACTACTTGTTCGCTTCGAATACAGCTCAGGTCGTCGCGATGTACGCCGTGTTCCTCGGCTCGGCTATCGCCACCGGGGCACCACCCCTTTTCGCCGCCTTGGTGTTCGGTTTCATCGGCAGCCTCTTCGGGGGCCTCGCTCACTACTCGTCAGGTCCGGCTGGGGTCATCTTTGGCTCGGGCTTCGTGAAGACCTCTGAATGGTTTCGAATCGGGTTCGTGATGAGTGTGATGCTGATCCTGATCTGGACGCTCCTCGGTGGCGCGTGGTTGAAGGTCCTGGGGATCTGGTGACCCTGCTGGCGACCACGTATAGGACGGCCCACGGCATCGTCAGGGATGCAGCCGTGTGCGGCACTTGGATCGTTTCTTGCGGGAAGACGGATGGAATGTCCGTTCACGTCCGCTCATGTGCTGGGTGGTCGGTGATTGACTAAATGGGTGACAACGGCCACGAATGTGGGTCGATTCGGCGGTACTCGTCGTGGATGGCAAGCATCAGGACGTTGTTGGCACCCACAGCGTCACGATGCGCAGCAAACCCGCGCCCGACACTGGCAGTTCCGGCCCGAAGGCCGGTTGCGTTTCAGGCACGCCGGCAAGGTCGCACTCGAGTACGCCTCGTTAATATGGACTCACTCTTCGTCTGATGCGTTGAGCAGTCGAAGGATCGCTGCGTTCAGCGCTGGTAAGTCGTGGTCCACGGTGGCCTGCAAGATGGAGTGAGAGGTGTCGAAGTAGCGGTGCGCGAGCAGGTCACGCAAGCGCGCGATGTCGGACCAGGGGATCTGGTTTTCGGATGTCAGGAGGTTTTCTGGGAGCGCTTTGACCGCCTCGCCGATCTCGATGAGACGAACCCGGACGGCATCAAACACCAGGCCGTCGCTGAGGTCGCCACGCTGCAGATGTGCAGCGATCGCGTCGATCGCGGCGCAGATGTCCTCGAGTCGTTGCCTGTCGTGCCTGCTCAAAGGGTCACCATGTCCCGCAGGACGTCCTGTCGCACACCGTCCTTGAGTGAGACAGCTGGCACCAGGTCGACGCCGGCATCTAGCAGTCCTTCGAGCTCGCCACGCAAGGCGACAAGGGCGAACAAGCCGGTGTCATTGTTGAGGTCCACGAGCAGATCGATGTCGCTGAGCGTGGTCTCTTGACCGCGTGCGACGCTGCCAAAGACGCGCACGTTGTTCACTCCCGCTTTCGCACAGAGACGCTTGATCTCTACCCGTTGAGCCCGCACTTTCCGACCCAAAGGGCCTGTAAGCCGGCCCAGAGTAGATGGGGTCCTACGAACTCGCAGTTCGAGCTCCAGCCCGGTGGCGGCCACCAGTTTTTCCAGGACTGGCAGGGACGGCTGCCGCGCGCCCGACTCGTAAGCGCTGATCACACTCTGCGTCACACCTGCGCAGCGCGCCAGCTCCGTTTGGCTTAGCCCCGCACGCCTGCGGGCCTCGCGCAGCGCTCTACTCGCAGTTCCAGATCTGACTCTAGTCATGATCAATACTATAGCGGATCGTAGATAACGCTCCAATCAACATTGGCAGGTCCGGGCCCTGGCCCACGGGGACGGCGCTGATTGACTAATTGCTTGACAACGGCCACGCATTTGGGTGGACATCGGGGGACGTCCACGGACGGTTTTCGTGCTCAGCGGGGGAGTGCTGAGCACAGTATTTATGCCTGACACGGAAGAGGTCACTGGTTCGATCCCAGTATCGCCCACGAGCACGAAATAGCTTACAAGTGGCGTGCGTGGGTTCGCAAACAGCGACTCACCGACCCCCTCGATCAAGACTTCGGCACCGTCCTGCAGGACGTCTTCACGTTCGCCGGACCTGCCGTCTCTGGCGCCATCACGGGGTTTACATGGGTTAACCACGTCGGGCGTTGGATGCCCCGATGACGTTTGCTGTGCGGCGTCCCCTCGACAGGCCCCGTCCAGCATCAGGTCAGGTAAGGACCTCCCACCCGCGGGTGCACGCGTCCCGACTGCTCACGTAGCTCGGGCTGAGGGGATGAGCGTGAGCATCCTGTCGACGTCATCGGGATCGACCCGGAGCAAGCGTGACCCCATGCGGTAACCGGCCAGTTGGCCCGACGCGATCCACCGGCGGACGGTCTTGGTGCTCACGCCAACACGGGCGGCGGCGTCGCCAACGGATTCGTATTGTCGCCGACTGGTCTGTGAGGGTGTTTTCATTGCCCGGTTTCCCCCGTCACCATGGTTAGGCGACGTTGCCGCCTGCCTGTGGACACCTGACCTTCTATGACCCACAAAGTCCCCCATGCATTGCTGTCGTGTTGTTAACGTGCCGGGCGCGCAGGTTGAGGACGAATCTCATTCTGGGGATGGGTGATTGGGTTTGCCGAACGTCTGAGCCGATCGGCAGCGACGGCGGGTTCGGTTTCGTTGGTGGTCTGCGATGCGGCTCGCAGCCGGTAGGCCAGGTCGGTGGCGGTGCCGTCGGTTGCGAGTCGACCCATGGCCGCCAGCCGGGGGAGCTCGGTGGCTACGTCGTATCCGGCTGAATGAGCGTCCTGGATGGCTAGCTCGAGGGTGGGCCAGTCCTTGGCGGTGGCGAGCCAGAGGTCGATCGAGGCTGCCAGGTCGTGCCATGCCTGGGACGGTGCCGGCTCCAGGATCGCGGCGCTCGCACCGGATCCGCCGGTGGCGATGATCGCAGCCGGCGACAGGTGCCTCGACATGCGCCACCACAGGGCAGCCGCGCCCTGCTCGTCCGGCAGGGCTTTTCAGCGGCTGCGGCGGTGAGCATGTCCGCCGCGTCCAGGCCGACCCGACGCAGCAGGTCCAGATGGCCGGCCAGTTCCGGCCCAGTAGGGGTCCTGGCTGACCTCGAGGCCCAACCGGGTGGCCAGGGGTGCCCATTCGCGCGCGGCGCTGCGCGGGTCGCCTTGGACGGCAGCGGTCCGGGCGTCCAGGTCGTGTGTCGAGAAGTGACGAACGAATACGGCCTCGCGTGGATCAGGTCGGCACGCGCGGCTGGCAGCCATGAATTGCGTCCCTGCAGCAAGCAATGCCCAGGAAGCTGATGCAGTTCGTTCGGTTAGTCAAGAGAGGCTGGCGATATGGTTGAACGCGTTCAGCGAACGTGTTCAATTCTAGGAAAGCGGTGTGCGTGAAGCCTCTCGGGACTCGACAGCAGGGCGGGGAGCAGCGACAGTCGCAGGTGCGCAGTGCCGCTGGGGAACTGTTCCGCACCCGGGGCTTCGACGCGACGTCCGTTCGCGACATCGCGTCCGCCGCTGGCGTCTCGGTCGGCACCGTGGCCCTGGCCGGTGACAAGGCGACGCTGTTCCTGGACGTGATGGAGGAGAACGCCTTCGCCCTGGTCGGAGGCGCCCTAAAGAGGTTGAGCGGTGAGCCTGTCGGGACGAGTCTGACCTTGGCGGCCGAGATCTGGGGAGTCTTCGAGCCTTCCCTGACCCGGATCGCCGAAAACCAGGAACTGACCCGGGCCTACCTGATCGCGTACCTGCGTGCCGACGGCACTCACGCCACCAGTGCGGGCCAGATCGACGTTATCTGCGCCGGGATCGCGGCCCGGTGTGTGGAGCACTCTGGCGGTGAACCCGGCGCTCCCGAGGCCCTGCTTGCTGCCAGTGCTATCTACGCAGTCTTCTTCAGTGCCACCTTCGCTCTTGCGGTCGGCGTCGGGTCAGCCGGTGAGATGGCGCAGGGGTTGCGCGATCTGATCACGGCCCAGACTCGTCCCTTCGAACGTGCCGAGACATCCGCCGGGGTGTCGTCGTGAAGGTGGTGCTGCTGGCGCTGGGGTCGCGCGGTGATGTCCAGCCGATGGTCGCCCTGGGCAAGGCACTGCAGGCCGTAGGTAAGCCGGTGATGGTCGTCGCGCTGCGGGAGTTCGCCCCGCTCGTCGAGGCGGCGGGACTGTCGTTCATGCCGATCGACGGCACGTTTGAAGACACCGGTCCTGCCGCCGCCGAGACAGCTCGCAAGATGGCCGGTGGCGGGATGTCATACCGCGCCGTCAGCGCTGGGCTTGCCGACATCGCCCCCCTGGGTCGCCGTCGCGGAGATGGCGGCGGTCGAACCGGGCGACCTCGTCGTGGGGGGCGTGCTGTCGATCGACGACGCG
>Ga0209890_10000345_pt1 | contig 21356 bp, 20 predicted proteins | sample OrgsoiDNA2013049_FD_185799 | JGI IMG/M metagenome (GOLD analysis project Ga0209890, IMG submission 185799) | Permafrost soil microbial communities from the Arctic, to analyse light accelerated degradation of dissolved organic matter (DOM) -... | ecosystem: Environmental > Terrestrial > Soil >...
ACAGACACACGGACATATCAAGAAAAATACAGCAAGAAAAACTGCGAGAAACCCGCTATTTTAAAGGATAAACTGCGTTTCGCGACAGAAACTAGCTAGGTAGGATCGTCCCGGCGACGACCGATAGCCGCACCGAAGCACGAGCGCCGGGCGTGCCCAGTCAGACTGAAGCAATCAGTTGTTTCCGGCACGCCAGGTCCAGGAGTTCTGCCAGGTGTTTCCGCCGGGGCCGACAATCGTGCGTTCGCCGGTCCACTGTCCCGGCGCGACTTGATGGGCATTGCCCGAATGATGCCATACCCCGCCATACGGCCCTGTGAAGCTTCCCGAACTTTGGCAGGTGCCGTTAAGGCAGTTTCCGCCGCCATCGTAGACTCCGCCCCGCGGTCCCGTCCAATGCGTTGTCCAACTACCAGCTTGGGCCGTTGGAATCGAGGCGACGGTAAGCGCAAAAGCCACTGAAGCAGTTAAGATAATTGCCTTGAACATGTCATCCTCCAATCTGTGTGCCGCCAAGAGCGAAGGCGACGATGGCGGCGACCATGCCCGTGCTTCTTTGCCGAGGTTTTGCAGGCCCTCGAGGCGAATATTGCAATTTGTTGCAGGGCTGACTCGCCCCTTGCCACCGGTCGCGACGTAAAGACAATGATGTTTATAGCGAAACCGTCGGCGAAAATCCTCGTGGTGGACGATGATGACGAGATCCGCTCGTTACTTCAGGTCGTCCTGGCCCGTGAGGGTTTTGATGTTCAGCAGGCCAAAGATGCGACAGCGGCGCGAGGAATTCTTGGAGCGCGGAACGCAGTGGACCTAATCATTCTTGACATTATGATGCCCGGCGAGGACGGCCTGACCTTCTGCCAAAGGCTGAGGGAAACGCAGGATGTCCCCATCCTCATGATCTCGGCACGCTCCCTCAGCATCGATCGCTCGATTGGGCTGGAGAATGGTGCCGACGACTATCTGCCCAAGCCGTTCGATCGCCGCGAACTTGTGGCAAGGGTGAAAGCCATTTTGCGACGCGGAGGTTCGGCCAGGCGTGCCGGCAAACACCTTGTTGGCGGCTTGATAGTTGATCGCGACCGTCGCGCCGTGCTCGACCGCAACGGTACGCCGCTAACCCTAACTTCAGGCGAGTTCGATCTGCTGGGCTGCTTCATGAAACGTGTCGGGCGGACTCTGTCGCGCGATCAGCTCATCGATTGGACGCGCGGTCGAACCTCCGACGTGTTCGACCGCAATATCGATGTCCAGATGAGCAGGCTGCGGAAGAAGCTGATTGACGGGGGCTTTCCGGAGGACGGGATCAAGACCGTGCGCAACGTTGGCTATGTTCTTGCCTTGCCCGTAGAAGACGTGCTGTGACGCTTCCGCGAAGACGATTGTGGCGGCTCTTTTTCTGGATAGCAATCTTCGCTATACTGGTTGAGGTGCTTGGGCTGACTTCAACTTTCGTTGAAGCGCGCCGGAGGCGAGTTGGCAACGACGCCGGTCTTGTACCCGATCAGATAGCATCAGTCGTCCATCTTTGGCCAAGTCTCGATGAGGCGCACGAAAGGACGTGCTTCGGGCGAGTTCGTCGTCAAGTCTCAACTTTCGCGTCTCGCCGGAACGGCCCCCGGCTTCTGCTGACCTGGTGCATGTGCGAGAAATCGAAAACGCCGTACGACAACACCTCGGCGCTGCGGATGTGTTCTCCGTAGTCGCGTTAATCCGTGCCCGGCCGTTCAGACGAGAGGACCGGGCATTGAATTGGGCGCTGTCAAGTGAACCCGTATGGGTATATGTGCGGCTCCCGACGAACGATTGGCTGGTTGCCGAGGTTCGCGGCGACCTCCCGCCACGTTTTTTTGGGTTGCCTACGGGCTTTTGGGTGGGCGTGGTTGGTCTGTTGCTCGCCAGCGGCGTGTTGTTCGCGATCCTCCGCGAGGGCCGCGCGGTCGAGCGTATCGCGAATTCGGTCGAGGCTTTCGCGGCCACCGGGGTTCCGCAACCGATGAACATCGGCGGCTCTCCCGAGATCGCTTCGCTTGCGAGGCGCACACTCCGCATGCAGGAGTAGGTGGCGACGCTGTTGAATGAACGCAACGCCATGCTGGGCGCGATCGCGCACGACATCAAGACTTATGTCCAGCGACTAAAACTCAGGTTGGATCTGCTAGACGATCCGAACCAGGTCCAGAAGGCTGCGCACGATCTTGACGCGATGAACAAGCTCCTTGAGGATTCGCTCCTTATTGCAGTCCACGCCAACCCGCTGAACAGCAAAGAGACGGTCGATCTTTTCTCCGTCGTATCTCATGAGGTGGAGGCGGCGCGGTTGGTGGGCGGCGATGTAATACTTCACCGGTTGGGTACCGGACCGTTGCTTGTTGCAGGCGATTATTTGGGGCTTTCCCGGGCGTTGTCGAACATCCTCGGAAACGCCCTGCGCTACGGGGGGAAGGTGCGCGTGTGGGTGCAGCGAAACGGCGACATGATTGAAATCGTCATTGATGACGACGGACCGGGCATCCCTATCGCCGACCGGCGGGCCGTGTTTACGGCCTTTCATCGCACAGAATCGTCTCGTAATCGCTCAACTGGCGGCACGGGTCTCGGCGTTGCCATTGCGCTTGGGATTATCGAGCGGCAGCACGGTGGCTCGATCGAGATCGCCGACGCGCCGGGCGGCGGCGCCAGACTACGAATCCTTTGCCCAGCGAAATCAATGCCACCGGCATGAAGAACGACTTGTTGGCCTCACATCGGCCCGGGTTCAGTTAGCAAGCTGGCAAGGTGAATTCCATAGTCCAAGACCGGTGAACAATTGGGCGCGCTCACAGGCTAGCGCTAAATTTAACTGCGGAAGCGCCGGCCACGCGTAAAGAGGTATGATCCAGAAGGGCGCGCATCTCTGCATTCGTCTATAGGTATTCGGGCCGTTGGCCAAGCGATTGACGTAACTCTGCCCGCCTAGATTGGCGGCAAACGACCGGTGTTGGCGGCAAAGCAGTCATTCGCCAAATGGAGCGGTCATGAAAATGACATTCCTGAGGGAGCCCTCCTTAGTAGCTGATCTGCGCGACCGCCCGAAGTTCCTCGGCCGTCGTCGTGCGAAAACCGAAGAACTCGAGATAGGCTGGAATCTGCTCGAACAGCATGTCGGTGCCGATCTGGATTTCGCAGCCACGCGCCCTCGCCGCCGCGAGAAATGGCGTGATTTCGTGCTTCATCACGACTTCGCCGACAAACGTCGAGGGCGCAATTCGATCAACGTCCATCGGCAAAGGGTCACTGTCCTTCATACCCAGCGGCGTCGCGTTGACGACAACGTCGAACCCGGCCGGATCCTTGGAGCCAACTCCGATCTTCAACGCCGGATAATAGGTCCGCAGACGCTCCGCCAAACCGTTCATCGTCGCGGGGTAGGCGTCGAACAGTGCAAGTTCTGCCACCCCAGCCTTGGCCATCGACGCCACAATCGCAGAGCCGACGCCGCCGCTTCCGACCACAAGCACGCGCGCTCCTGCCAATACCCGGCCCTTGCGCAGAATGCCGCGAACAAAACCTTCGCCGTCGAACATGTCACCGACAAGGGTGCCACCCGGGCCAAGACGGATCCCGTTACACGCGCCCGCGACTTTCGCCGTGGTCATGACTTCGTCCAGCAGCGGAACAGTGGTCACCTTGTGCGGCATGGTGACAAGCGCACCGTGTATATTGGAAAGCTTGAACACCAGCTTGAGAAATGCGGTGTAGTCCTCGACCTTGCAGCCCATCGGAACGACAACGGCGTCAATGTCGTATCGCGCGAAATAGGGATTATAGATCATCGGTGCTTTGAAGCTCTCCGTCGGATAACCGAGATGGGCAATAAGCTTCGTGCTTCCCGTGATTGTCATTGGCGTGTTCCTCTTTTCATCAGGATGGCTATGCAAGGCGGAGAATGGCGATTTGGCAGCCGCCCCGAAATTCGAACTCATTTTGCAGCGGGCTTATCGAGCAAATACGCAAGACGGCGGAGCGCCAGCGTATACCCTTGGGTTCCAAGGCCGGCGATCACGCCATCGGCGCGAAGCGAGACGTAGGAATAGTGGCGGAATTCTTCGCGCTTGTGGACGTTCGAGATGTGGACTTCGATGACCGTGGCTTCGAACGTATTTAGTGCGTCGAGGATCGCAACCGACGTGTGAGTGAATGCAGCAGGATTGATCACAATGCCGCACGCGACTTCCCTTGCCCCATGGATCCAGTCGATGATCTCGTATTCGCGATTTGACTGATGAAAACGAAGTTCAAGCCCGTGCTCGGTGGCGACCTTGCGGCAATCGGCCTCGACATCGGCAAGCGTTTCGTGGCCGTAGATGTGGGGCTGGCGCTTTCCCAGGAGATTGAGGTTGGGACCGTTCAGGACGTAGACAATGCGGCTCATGGGTGCTCCAGCGTGTAGGGTTGTGTCGATTAGTGCACGGCGCCTGGAAGCCTGTAGGCCTCCATCTGCGCCCGAACCTGCGCCACATTGTGCCCGAGCACGACGATGTCGTGCTTCTTGCCATCGACGTCCCGGACATGGTCACGCAACAGCGCCTCGGCCTTGAAGCCGAGGCTCTCGAACAGCGCGATCGCCGCCTGCTGGTCGACCGTCATCTGCACCGACAGCTTTTCCAAGCCCTCGCCGAGCGCCAGCGCAAACGTCTCCTGCGACAACGTCCGGCCGACGCCCTGGCCGCGGACATCCTGTGATACCACCATCCGGATATTACCGACATGGGGCGACCAGGAATGTGGATCGCGCACCAGCGTGCCGCAGCCGACCACCGCCCCCGCTTTCACCGCCAGCAGGCTGACGATGTCGCCGCGCTCGATCTCGTTGATCCAGGCCGACAGCACCTTCGGCTGGCCGATATTGCGTGGCAGGAACAGCAGATCATGGGTCGGCAGTTTCTGCGCAAAGGCGAGCACGGCGGCCTCGTCGCTGCGCGTCATCAGGCGGAATTCGATCTCGCCGGCATCCAGCTTGACGTGCCGCCGGTAGCTACGTGTGTCATTCATATCGATCGTCCACCCAACCAGTTGTCCAGTTTCGGCCACAGCCGCTTGATCGCGTTTGGACCGGCAACGAGGCTGACGTGACCGCCCTTGAGCATCACCTCTTCCTTGTCGATCGAACCAACTTTGGTGATCAGATGCTTCGCCGCCTCATAGGGCACGATGTGGTCGTGCTCGGCGACCGCATGCAGGATCGGCACCTTGATGTCGGCGATATTGGCCGCGCGGCCGCCGACCGTCATGGTGTTGTTGTAGAGCTTGTTGTCCCACATCAGGTCTTTGGTGATGGTGCGGAAATACTCACCAGCCAGCGGCAGGATGTCGCTGGCCCAGCGATCGAACATCCGGAACGATTTTACGTATTCGTCGTTCCAGATGTTTTCCCACAATTGCACCTGACTTGTGACGCGCGAGGCCGGCCGCAGCATATCGAAGGACGAAAGTATCATCTCCGGCGGAAGATTGCCGACGCTATCGACGAGGCGGTCGACGTCGAAATGCCGCCGGTCGGCGAAATTCGAAAACAGCTTCATCCCGCGGAAATCGATCGGCGTGGTGAAGCAGATCAAATTCTTCATAGGCCCGTCGTTGAAGATCGAGCCGTACAGCAGCGACAGCACGCCGCCGAAGCAATAGCCGATCACGGTCAGATCCTGCTCGCCGGACTTCTGCTGCACGCGGCGGACGCAATCGGGAATGAAGTCGAGGACGTAGTCCTCCATCCCCAGCGATTTCTCCTCCGGCCTCGGCGCGGTCCAGTCCAGCATGTAGACGTCGTAGCCGCGCTTCAGCAGAAATTCGATAAAACTCTGGCCGGGCACCATGTCGAGAATGTAGCCGCGGTTGGTCGTCGCCATCACGATCAGGATCGGCACGCGATAGATCTCGTCCGCCATCGGGCGAAAGTGATAGAGATTCATGGTGCCGCGGACGGCCAGGATATCCTTCGGCGTCGATCCCAGCGGCGGACCGGACGAAGCGATATATTCGACGCCCTTGATGCTGCGCTGGATCGCACGCTGCACCTCGGACTGGATCCGCTCCGGGATCGAGGTCAGATCGAGGCCCGCCGACGCGCTCATGTCAGTTCTCCTTCTGCGGACGATCGATGACTGGCGTCTATCGATCGCGATGTTCCGCCGGGACTCGACGTCTCGATCAACTCGAGCCGAATGTCCCGCAACACTTGCGGCAATTTGGCCATCGCAAGAGGCAGCGACCAGCCGGACGAGATGAAATGGGATCGAATGCCGTGGGCCATGTCAGGGTGGTATGAAGCGTTGAGGACGACGATGTCGGACACCCGGTCCTTGTGGGCTTCGGTCATTGCCGATGCACGCTGCATTCCGGAGGCGGGGGCTACCAGCACCGCCTTTCTGCCGACGCGCTGGGTAATGGCGCGTATCAACTCTGTCACCGATGGGTCGTCGACATTGACGGAGAAGCCCATCGTCACCGGGCGATAGCCGACTGCCTTGAGCCAATTCGAGAGCATCAAGAAAGGTAAATTGCTGCTGAAATCCGGGACGAGGATAATTGGTTTGCCGTCGCCAAACCGGGCGTTGCCTCCGAAATAGATCGATTGCCGGGCGATCGTCATCGTATCGACCCCGGCTCCGGCCAGCATCCACGGCCAACTCGCAAAAAGCTCCGCCGCCGGTGTGAGAAAATGGACGAAATCGGCCAGCGCGCTGTCGTCGCCAGGCGCGACAGGTAAGGCCAAGACGTCGCGACGTCCCTCGGAAACGCCGGTCAGGAATTCCGTGATGAACCCAATACATTCATCGGTTGCTTCCCACATCATCCGATGACCGCAGCCAGGAATGACGACGAGATTCGCCCCCGGAATGAGACTTGCGATGAATTTGGAGTTCTGCGGTGACACCAGCTGGTCGAGATCGCCGGTTAGCACCAGCGTTGGGGTTTTGATGTTCGCAAGCGCCTTGGAGCAGTCGAATTCCGCAAAAGCCTGATACTGCAGATCCGCCGCGTGCAAAGGGGTTGGCGCCGTGATCTCGCGTCGCATCTGATCTTCGGCCAGTTCTCCGTGGTTCTCGAGGTATCCGGGCGAATAGGTAACACTCCATATGCGCCGGGCGATCTCTTCCGGCTTCAACCCCTCGAGTTCCCGCATCACCCGGACAACGGATGGTGATGCATATACGGCGCGCGGGCCACCGCACATCGTCGCGCAAAGCAACAGAGCCAAAACCCGATCGGGAAACTGCCGAACAAATTCCTGCGCGATCGCGCCTCCCATTGAATATCCGAGGAGGTTGGCGCGGCCGATCTCCAAATGATCCAGGAGGCCGCCCACATCCCTGGCCATGTTCGAGATTTCATAGCCGAATGTGGGCTTGTCGCTGGCACCCGTCCCGCGATTATCAAACAGGACCACGGTAAATCGCGCCGCCAGCGCCTCGATGAAGTCGAGCGGCCATGCGAGCGAACTGAGGCGATATCCCATGATGAGCACAAGAGGCGGCCCAGAGCCACGAACGCCGTAGGCGATCCTGATGCCGTTGACGTCGGCGTACTGGATCGTCACGGCGCGTCCAGCCGGTGGGCGGTCCAATTTGCGGTGCTCTTTCGCGCTATCAGGCCCTGCGTTCACAATGCGCCTGCCTGATCACGGAGCACGAATTTCTGGATCTTCCCGGTCGACGTCTTCGGCAGTGGGCCGTAGACGAAAGCCTTTGGGACCTTGAAACGTGCCAGACGCGCTTGGCAAAAGGCAATGACCTCCTTTTCGTCAGGCCGGGTCGCGCCAGGCTTGAGTTCGAGGAATGCGCAAGGCGTCTCGCCCCATTTCGGGTCGGGACGGGCGACGACTGCCGCCAACATCACGGCAGGGTGCTGGGTCAGCACCTCTTCGACCTCAAGGCTCGAAATGTTTTCGCCGCCGGAGATGATGATGTCCTTGGAGCGATCCTTGATCTCGATTGCCCCGTCCGGATGCCAGACGGCGAGGTCGCCGGAAAGGCACCAGTTGCCGACGAGGGTTTTTGCCGTTGCAGCTTCGTTTTTGAGGTAACCTTTCATGACGGTATTGCCGCGCACCATGATCTCGCCAACGGTCGTGCCATCACGCGGAACCGGAACCATCGTCTTGGGATCAGCGACCGTGACCGCTTCGACCATCGGGTAAGCAACGCCTTGTCGCGCCATCCTGGCAAAGCGTTCGTCATCCGGCAGCGCGTTCCATTCCGGCTGGAAGACGCAGGAAGTCGCGGGTCCGTAAGTCTCGGTAGCCCCATAGAGATGCGTAACCCGGAAGCCGAGAGCTTCCATGGAGCGGAAGACGGAAGAGGGCGGCGCGGCGCCACCGGTCGCAACCGTAACCGTGTGCTGGAACGGCACGCGTTGGTCAGCAGGCGCGTGCGCTAGCATATTCAGCACGATCGGCGCGCCGCAAAGATGCGTGACCCGATGTTCTGCGATGAGGCGGAAGATCTGTGCAGGCTCGACCTTGCGCAGACAGATCTGCGTTCCGCCGGCCGCGACAACTGCCCATGGGTAGGACCACCCGGAACAGTGGAACATCGGCAGCGTCCAAAGATAAATGCTTTCGAATGTCAGTCCGAAACTGAAGCCGTTGCCAAGCGCCGAAAGATAAGCGCCGCGATGACTGTAGACGACGCCTTTTGGGTCTCCAGTCGTCCCTGACGTGTAAAGCAGGCATAACGACTGCCATTCATCAGTAACGCCGGGCCAGTTAAAATTCGGATCGCCGGCGGCGATGAGCGCCTCGTAGGCATGCGTGTCCAGGGGAGCAACCGGTCCATCTGGGGAGGGGATATCGATGACGATAATCTCTCGATCGACCTGTTGCAGGGCTTGCCGCACCAACGGTGCATAGTCCGCATCGACGATCAAAACCTTGGCGCTGCCATGCATCAGCGAGAAAGCGATATTCGCGGCATCGAGGCGCGTATTGAGCGGATTGAGCACGGCGCCAATCATCGGTACCGCAAAATGCGCTTCGATCATCTCCGGAATGTTCGATGCGATGATCGCCACGGTATCGAGCCGCTTAACCCCAAGCTGCGCCAGTCTGGATGCGAGCCTGGTGCAGCGATCAAGCAGCTGCGCATAGGTGTAGCGACGCTCGCCGTCGATCACGGCCACTTTGTCGGCGAAGGCGCTGGCGGCGCGCGTCAGGAAGCTGACGGGCGACAACGGGATGTAATTGGACGGCTGCCGATCCAAATTGGCCTCAAAATGATGTGTGTCGTTTGCGCTCATCGGATCATCATCCTTGCTTCGTTGAATCGTTTAGGTCGGTAGGAAACCATCATTCAAAGCGTTGAAACCACGTGGCCGCCATCCGCGACGATCACGCTTCCGGTCATGTAGGAACCGGCCTCGGAGGCGAGCAGCAGGAGCGGCCCTTCGAGTTCCCGCAATTCGCCAAGCCGTCGCTGAGGGATCCGCTTGATTAGCGCTTGTCCCGCGGCTTCCTGAAAAAAATCGTCGTTGAGTTCGGTTTCGAAGTAGCCGGGGGCAAGGGCGTTGACGCGAATACCGTAGCGCGCCCATTCCAGCGCCAGCGCCTTGGTCATCTGCACGACGCCGGCCTTGGAGACGGCATATGGCGCCACCGAACTCGCGACCCGCAGGCCCAGGATCGAGGCCACATTGACGATCGAGCCTTTCACCTTATGCGCAACCATTCGTCGTCCGACGGCCTGCGCGACCAGCCAGACTCCCTTCAGATTGGTATCGATAACCTTGTCCCATTCGGCTTCGTCCTGTTGCAGGGCTGGCCGCGTTGCCGTCACGCCGGCATTGTTAATGAGGATTTGAACGGGACCGAAACGCGCCTCGGCGGCGTCCAGCGCGGTCTCGATGCACGCTGCGTCAGTGACGTCCATCACGACGCTTTGAGCGTGGCCTTTGGCATTGCAGATATCATCGACGGTTTTGGCCAACGCTTCCGCGCGGCGCGCGCCGACAGTGACGCGCGCTCCCCGCGCCGCAAGAAAGGTTGCGAAAAACCGTCCGAGGCCACTCGAGCCGCCGGTCACCAGCACATGCGCTCCCTCGAGCCCAAATAGTTCGCTCATCGCAATTCTCCTGCAGCGGGGGGCGGGGCATTACTTGATCTTGTTCCAGACGAGAATGGACCGGCCCATGGTGCCGTCGAGATAGCTTTTGTAAGGGGCGGTCGTGATCGTCAGCGTATTTCCCTCCAGCACGAAGTGCCGGATCTGGTTGGTGCCGGTCCATGCCTGGTTCCACGACGTGTCGATGTGATGCACCACGACGTTCTCCCCCAGTGAAAATGTGCCGGCGTAGGCGACCATGGTACCGAGCAATTGCACGCCTTCTTCGTCGGTGGGCACCACGTCGCGAGGCGCCACGCGATCGTCGCGCGTGAAGATCGCGTACATCCTGCCGTCCGGCGCATAACCGATGTAGCCGACCGGTCCCTCACCAAACTGATTGTGCCGTTGGCCGTCTGACAGGCGTTCGCGAACGTAGGTTCGAAGTTGCCACGTTCCGAGTACCGGGCAATTGGCCGGTGGTTTGCCAGGCCTTACCGAGGTCAGGATCTCCTCATCTGTCGCCATATCAACTTCCCTCCATGAGTGGTTGGGCCGAAACCGATCTGGGCCGATCATCGGCGCAAATTGGCAGTTCAAACATCGAAGAACACGGTCTCTCGATCGCCTTGAAGATGAATGTCGAATGTGTAGACGACCGCACGGTCCCGTTCTGATCGCAGCGCTATCAGCGTGCTGCGTCGCTCAGGTTGTTCGATAATGTTCAGGACCGGATCGTCGGAATTCGCCGATTCCTCGTCGCCAAAATACATGCGCGTAGCGAGGCCGATATTGATGCCGCGAGAGGCCAGCCAAAAATTGACGTGAGGTGCCATCGCTTTGCGGCCCTTACGGCCCACGACGCTTCCCGGTTTGATAGTCCGGATGGTGTAAAGCCCGGTGACGAAATCCGTCCCGGTTCGGGCCCAACCGCGGAAGCCGTGATCGAGCGCTTTATTCTGCGTGTCCGCGGGATGATTGTAGCGACCGGCCGCATTTGCCTGCCATGTTTCGACCAGCACGTCCTTTGTCGCATGGCCCGCGCCATCGAAGATCCGTCCCTCGATGATGATGCGTTGGCCAGCGACATCGGAGCCAGCGATATCGCCGCTGAAATTGTTCTCGAAGATCTCAAAGCCGGCTTGCTCCGGTATGAGACCGATATGCACGTAGGGGCCGGCCGTTTGTGATGGTGTTTCCGGCAGATGGGATGGAATGAAGGGGGTCGGTGTCATTTCAGCCTCCCTGAAGCTTGTTTTCAAACAAGGTCTGGCGACGTCCCCGCAAAACGATGTCGAAGCGGTAGGCCAGGCACTCCAGCGGACGTGATGCATTGAGGTCTAGTCTTGCCGTCAAGCGACCGGCCGCCGACTTGTCAGGGATGGTTGCGATGATGGAATCGTGGGGGATCAGCGGATCGCCCTCGAAATACATCTGGGTTATCAGTCTTTGCGCAAAGCCCGTTCCGAAAACCGAGAAATGGATGTGGGCCGGCCGCCAGCTGTTGATGCGATTCCGGAACGGGTATGCGCCGGGCTTGATGGTGCGGAAAAAGTAATAGCCCCGTTCATCGGTCAGCATCCGGCCGCAGCCACCGAAATTCGGATCGATCGGCGCGATATAGGTGTCGTTGCGATGGCGGTAGCGTCCACCGGCGTTGGCCTGCCATACTTCGACGAGCGTGTTGGATACCGGTTGGCCATTGCCATCGAGCACATAGCCGTGGACGATCGTCTGCTCGCCGATCGCCTCGCCCTGTTTGGCATAATTGAGGACGAGATCGTTATCGAGCGGACCGAGTTCGCTGGTCGAGAATATCGGACCGGTTACTTCGGACAGCGAATTTTGCAAAGACCACAGAGGGATGCGCGGTGAGCGCAGTACGCTCGTCTTGTAGACGGGCGTGTACGCGGGAGGATGAAGGTCGCGATCGCGTTGGTGAAACTCGGCTTGGGGTGTCATGCTGCCGTAACCTCTTGTGTCTGGTTAACAGTCGGGAGCCTGCTGCAGCCTTCAGTCGGTTTGCTCAAATGGCGGCAGCGTCAGTTTTGGGCGAGCCACACAATCCATCGACGTGCGGCTCTTCAGGTTGCAGCCATCAAGTGGGAACGACGACTGCTCCACCTACAGCCTGGGCCCGCATCCTCTCGTAATCCGTCTTCGCCATTGGAACGGCGTCGGGATTCCCGAGATCACTGATGTTGATCCGGTAGGTTTCCCGGGCTGTCACAGCTGCGAGCGCTGCGATCACCGTGATACCGAAGGCGATTGCCCCGACGGTTAGAGGGATGTTGGTCGAACCGGGAGGCGCCACAGTTGCAAACAGTGCAGGAAGCAGCGCCGTGATCGTCGTTCCGACGTTCTGCGATATTGCCATTGCCGAGACCCGGGTTCGCGTCGGGAACAGTTCGGGGTAAAAGCTCGGGAAGATAGCGTTGTAGCCCTGGTAGACGACGCCCCACATCAACAGCGACATGAAGATTGCCAGCGGCACGCTGTGGATGCTGATTGCGTAGAGATAGCCGAACGCAAGCAATCCGGAACTCAGGGCGCCGATGATGATAGGTGGTTTCCGGCCGATCTTGTCCGACAGGTTGCCGACGAAGGGGATAACGAACACCGCCAGCATGTTGCCTAGGACGGGAATCCACAGGTAGACATCCTTTTCGAAGCCGATTCCGTATGCCGGTTGGACCGCATAGGCCGCACCGAATATGGTGGCGACGACAGGGATGACGTTCATGAGCGCCATGCAGACAACACGGAGCATGTCCCGCCAGCTGAGCTTGAACGCCTGAACGATCGGCGCTCTCGGAACGTTGCCCTGTTGGTCCTCTTTGGCAAATGCCGGGGTCTCTTCGACCTCACGGCGGATGATGTAGCCGGCGATGATGACGAAGAAGCTAAGCAGGAAGGGTATCCGCCAACCCCAGCTATTGAACGCCTCGGTAGGCATGTAGGCCGCCAAAGGCAGGAAAACTGCCGCCGCAAGAATCTGCCCGGCCTGGACGCCTTGCAATGCAAAGCTCGCATAAAATCCGCGCCGGCCGAATGGAGCATGCTCCAGGATCATTGAACTGGCTCCGGATATTTCTCCGGCAACAGCGAAGCCCTGGATGAGGCGCAAGATAACGAGAAGCACAGGCGCCAGCACACCGACCTGCTGATATGTTGGCAGGAGGCCAACGGCCATTGTCGAGAGTCCCATCAGGAACATGCAGACAATCAGCACGGTTTTTCGGCCATGGGTGTCGCCCCAGTGTCCTAGCACGAAAGCCCCGATAGGCCGAGCGACGTAGCCGACGCCGTATGTCGCCAACGAAGCAACGATGGCGACGGTAGGATTATTCGATGGGAAAAATATCTGCGGAAATATCAGCGCCGCGGCCGTCGCATAAATGAAGAAGTCGTAGTATTCGAGCGCCGATCCGATCCATCCGCTGGCGGCGGCTTTCTTTGACTGGCGCGCATCATGTTCGGTTTGAGCTAGTGAACTTGCCATGTTGGTTCCTCCCAATGTGTTTGCTGACAGTCCCTTTGCGGGCTTCTTTAAAAATTGCGGGCGGCTATCCGAGCGCTATTCCGGCTATCCAAGATTCTGGTGACCGAGGTCGCGTTTCGGAAAGTTCTCGCTCAGTTGGCGAAACTTACTAAAAGCAGAGCCAAGATATCTCCTTGGCGATCATGCGCCAAATACCATGTTATGAGGCGGCCATAACATCATGGTACTTTTCCCAGGCGCGTGACCAGACATGCGGTTCGGGATGAAGCGGTTCTCAGCGGGCCACAGCGCTTCGAAGTGCGAGGGCGACGTGCAGAGCAGGGGTTCTTGTGAGTGCCATCCCCGCCCCACGCAAAATGACATCTGCTTTCCCGCAAATACCATTTCGAGCGGAGAGGCTAACCTCAACTTATTGCTGTCGTAGGGAGCATCTAAGGGTCGCGATCAACTTAAACAGCCATTGTTTGCCGAAGAAGCTTAACAAACGCCGCGGCGAAAACGCTTTGCGACGAGTCTGCTTTGGTTATGATCCAAGTCTTGAGAGAGGGTCGACCTTCGATTTCGATCAACCTAATGCCTGGAAACGCTCTGTCTGCAACGGTGAACTGATCAATCACGGCAATCCCAAGCCCAGCCTTCACCAGTGAGCAGACCGTGATTCCGAACCGTGCCCGGATAGTTAGCTTGTAGTCGAGGCCGCGTTGGACAAAGATTTCAGACACCATGCGTCCATAGGGATCGTTCTGGTCAATTCCGATTAGTGGGTGCTGGGCGATTTCAGAAACCGATATCGTCTTCCGTACACGGAGCGGATGGGCTTCGGGGACGACGCAGACAAAACGGCCGGTTGCAAGTGGCTCACAGGTGAGTCCGGGGTGATCGAAGCGAGAGCTCATTGCGACAACCTCGCCCTTGCCGAGCAGGAGGTAATCGATTGCCTCCTCGATCTTGAGCATGTTGACGTCGATGACAAGCTGCGGAAATCGCTCCCGAAGCCGCTCGATCGCGAGAGGAACCATTACTTGCGATATTGAAGGGGCGGCCCCAATTCGGAGTTCCTGCGCGACGCCGGTCTTTACGTTGTCGATAATGTAACGCAAATCTTCGATCTTGCTGAAAACCACATTTATCTGATCGAAGATATCGCGCCCCCTCTCAGAAGGCATAAGCCGGCCGCCGCGCCGGTCAAAGAGCCGTACGCCCAGCGATTGCTCAGTGTACTTCATCAATCGGCTGATTCCGGGCGCCGACACGTTGAGTAGTCGCGCCGCGCGGGCCAGTGACCCTGTCATCATGACCGCGCGAACGACCTCGATCTGGCGGAGGGTCAACATAGAAAGACCTTTGTGCAGCGCACCAAGCAGATCAAGCTGCCGATGTACTGCTTTAAAATCTAACAGAATATTTCCGTCTGCGGATAGTGAACTCGGGAGAAGCTCGACAAATCTAGACATTCATTCAATCGCGAGCCGTTGGCGAACGGCCATTTTGTTTGCATCGTGCCCGAAGCCCATCCGCTTGCGATGCGGCTTCGCATCGCATCATCGATCAGTTCACGGTCGCGGTGGAGCAATCCCCGGTATCAAGGCGATCGAAATCGGGGATCGCCCTCTCCAGAGTCGGGTCATCAAAGGGGGGCCGCTTCGCCGAGTGTGTTGGCGACGACCTTTATTTGGTCCAGCGCCCAATGACGTTAAAGCTGGGCCGCAACGCCTCGGCAAGCGGCCGTCAAAGTCGACAACCCCATGTTACGCTTCCCAGCCAAAATGGTAGTCGTAGGGACCATCCGTCGGGTCTAAGAAGTCTGCACAGGATCAAGGTCCGAGACGACCTGCCCTGACGGAGGAGACCGGTAGATGGCTGGACAGTCCCAAAATCAATTCTCTGGCTCCTCTACCGAAGTCTCGTTCCCGACCGAATGTGACGTGCTTGTCGTAGGGTCTGGGGCCGGCGGTCTGTCGGCTGCTGTCGCTGCCGCCTATCATGGCCTCAAGGTCATCGTTGCCGAAAAGGAACCAGTGTTCGGCGGAACGACTGCATCGTCGGGCGGCTGGATGTGGGCGCCGCGAAATGAGCTGGCGCGGCGTGCCGGGATTGTCGAAGAGGCGGAGCTGCCGCGCACCTATCTGCGCAATGTGCTTGGCAACAATTTCAACGAAGCCAAGGTCAATGCGTTTCTCGAAGCCGCACCCCGGATGGTCGCTTTCTTCGCGCAGAACACCGCACTCCAGTTCGAAGATGGCAACCGTATTTGCGACACCTATGGCAATGTTCCCGGCGCTGGCACGGGGGGGCGCTCAGTCATAGCGGCTCCATTTGACGCAAGACGGCTGGGAGACCTCGTCAAGCAACTGCGTCACCCGTTGCGCGAAACGACATTCATGGGCATGACGATCCAGGCCGGTCCGGATCTCGCTGCCTTCATGAACGTGACGCGCTCGCCGCGGGCTTTCGCGCATGTCGCGCGCCGTTTCGGCCGGCATTTGATCGACCTCGCACGTCATCACCGCGGTATGCAACTGCGCAACGGTCTGGCCCTGGTGGGCAGGCTGCTCCGATCGGCCGCTGATTTGAATGTTCAGCTTCGTGCATCCTCGCCGGTCGTACGCTTGACCGAAATGGGCGGGCGCGTTTGTGGCGCTGCGATCGCGACCGCCGGGGGCGAGATCGAGATCAGGGCGCGGCGCGGTATCGTGCTCGCGGCAGGTGGCTTCCCGCACGACCACGAGCCCCGGTCCGGGCTGTTTCGCGCCGATGCGGAGCATTTGACACTCGCTGTGTCCCGTCGGCGACAGGCGATGGAATCCGCCTCGGCGAATCAGTCGGCGGCCGGGCCGACACGACGCTGGCGTCGCCTGGCGCGTGGTGCCCGGTGTCTCTGGTGTCATTTCCCAACGGAACGTTTGGGCGGTTTCCGCACATCATCGAACGCGGCAAACCGGGCATCATCGGCGTGCTTGCGGACGGCCGACGGTTCTGTAACGAGGGCAACGGTTACCACGATTACGTCGCTGCCATGCTCGATGCGGTGCCACCTGGCCAAGAGGTCGCATCCTGGCTGATCTGTACGCGGGCATTCCAGCGTCGCTATGGTTTGGGCATCACAAGGCCGACGCCGCTTCCGGTCGAACCCTACATCAAGTCCGGCTACATCATGGTCGGACGGATGATCACCGAACTGGCCCAGAACTGCGGGATCGATCCCGACGGACTTGAACGAACGGTCGCCGACTATAACTTTCACGCCCGCAAAGGCGAAGACCCCCTTCGGCCGCGGTGCAACGCCATATAACCGTCTGCACGGCGACGCACGACAGCAGCCGAACCCTTGCGTCGCGCCTCTCGAGAACGGTCCCTTTTTCGCTGTGAAAGTGGTGCCCGGCAGCTTCGGGACGTTCGCGGGGCTCAAGACCGACAGTGTCGCACGCGTGCTCGACCAGACAGGCATCCCGATTGCGGGTTTGTACGCGGCTGGCACCGACATGGCCAGTGTGATGGGAGGCCACTATCCGGCAGGTGGGATCAATCTTGGGCCGGCCATGACGTTCGGTTATATCGCGGGCCGGCATCTCGCCGGTGAGCCTGATTTCGACACGAGCACACAGTATCTCCGATGAACGATTTTTCTCTTGCACACCTGACCGTCGTGTCACTGCCGCCGCCCGAGATGGTCAGCGTCGCAGCACGCACAGGCTATCAGGCCGTCGGCCTGCGGTTGATTGCGGTGACGCCGGACAGCCCCGGTTATCCGCTGATGGACGACGCGGCAGCGATGAGGGAGACCAAGGCCCGCCTCGACAATACCGGACTGCGTGTCGGTGACATCGAGTTCGTCAAGATTACGCCGGAGATCGATATCGCAGCGCTGGAACCGTTCGCGGCAGCAGGGGCAGAACTGGGGGCGCGACACATCATTGCAGCGCCGTACGACCCGGACCTTGGACGGCTTTCCGAGCGGTTCGCAGCTCTTGCCGATCTCGCCGGTCGCTACAATCTTTCGGTGTTGCTTGAGTTCTTTCCGTGGACGGTCGTACCGAATCTGCGCGAGGCCAAGAGGATCGTCGACGCTGCAGACCGCAAGAATGCCGGGATTCTGGTCGACACACTTCACTTTGCGCGTTCGGAAAGCAGGCTCGACGACATCGCCGCGATCGCACCCGACCGGTTTCCTATGGTCCATGTTTGCGATGCGAAGGCAGGCCGATCCTTCACGACGGAGCAACTGCTGCATACCGCACGTGCGGAGCGGCTGCCGCCGGGAGAAGGCGATATCGACATCGGGAGTATTCTTGGCCGGCTGCCCGCCGGTGTCACGATCGGGCTCGAGGTACCGATGGAAGGCCTCACGCGCGAGCGGGGCCCCGAGGGGGTCGCGCGACGCGTCCTTGACGCGGCCATGCAGTTGCTGGCGGCCAAGCAAAGTTGATCGCGGCTGCTTCGAACGAACGACAAATCAGAGAGCATTCCGCTTGAGCAAATCCGTGCAACTCGCCGTTATCGGTGGCGGCCTTATCGGAAGGCGCCACATCGAGCATATCATCGCCGAGCTGCAATCGGAATTATACGCGATTGTGGATCCTGCGCCGGTCAGCGAGGAAATGGCAAAGACCAGAGGAGTGAAGTGGTTTTCGAATTGTGGCACCATGATTGCTGCCGAAAAAACCCGATGGCGTCATCGTTGCGACACCCAACCAGATGCACGTGGACAACGGTCTTGAAGCCATTGCCGCCGGCATACCCGCCTTGATCGAAAAGCCAATCGATAAAGATATAGCCGGTGGTTTGAAGATGATCGAGGCGGCTGAACGGTCGGGAATTCCGATCCTCACAGGCCATCACCGGCGACACAATCAGATGACAGCGCGCCAAGGCTCTGATCGACGATGGACGGCTCGGTCAGACCGTCGCCTTTCATGGGTTCTTCTGGCTGATGAAGCCCGATGAATTTTTCGATGTGCCATGGCGTCGGCAGATTGGCGCAGGACCGGTTCTGTTTTAACCTCATCCATGACGTTGACCTGTTACGCTACCTCCGCGGCGAGGTTGAAGCCGTACAGGCATTTCAGTCGAATCTGGTGCGGAAGTATCCCGTAGACGAAACAACCGTACTGATCCTGAAATTCGTCAGCGGCGCGCTCGGAACAATAAGCGTGAGCGATACTATTATCGGCCCCTGGAGTTGGGAGCAGACCACCGGTGAGAACCCGGATTATCCGCACACCGATCAAAATTGCTGCCATATCGGCGGTACCCACGGTTCGCTCACGGTGCCGCGCCTCGAAACTCTGGACCAATCAAGTCAAGCGTAGCTGGTTCGAGCCGTTCAAGGTCGAGATCTCCGTTGCCCCGGACGCCGATCCTCTCCGTCTGCAAATACAACAATTCTGCAGAGTTATCCGCGGCGAGGAGAGCCGCTCGTCTCCGGTCGTGAAGGGCTACTGACCCTTAAGGTCGTTGACGCCGTAAAACGAGCTGCGATCAGCGGTGAACTTGTAAAAGTCGCATAGGGGCCACGTTTTGTCACCGCAAGCAATTCCCTTTCGTCGTTGCTCGCACCGTTGCCGGTGATTTGAATGGAGCTGAAATAGCAAGATGTTATCTTTGCCGAAAATCCGGGTCATTGTTTTAGATAATTGTTGGTCTATATTGGCCGCGTAGATATTCGATCCGCTTGCTAAGCAGACATCTATTTGCCGTCATCGCGCTGCGAGGCGCTGCCGCTGGACAAATCGCATGGCCAAACGTTCGATCGCCACCGTCGCGCTGAGCGGCTCGCTCGATGAAAAGCTGCGCGCCATCGCCAGCGCCGGCTTCGACGCGGTCGAGATTTTCGAGAATGACCTGTTGACGTTCAACGGAAGCCCCCATGACGTCGGGCAGCTATGCCGCGACCTTGGTCTTTCCATCTGCGCGTTCCAGCCGTTTCGCGATTTTGAGGGCATGCCCGAGCCCCAGCGTACCCGTAACTTCGCCCGCGCCCAGCATAAGTTCGACCTTATGCAGCAACTGCAAACCGATCTGCTGCTGATCTGCAGTAACGTCTCGCCGGCCTCGCTCGGGGGAATCGATCGCGCTGCGGCCGATTTCCACGCCCTGGGCGAACTTGCAGCTGCGCATGGCCTGCGCGTCGGTTTCGAGGCGCTGGCCTGGGGACACCACGTCAACGACTATCGCGACGCCTGGGAGATCGTGCGACGCGCCGATCACAAGTCGATTGGAATCATTCTCGATAGTTTCCATGCGCTGGCGCCGGCATTTCCGGTTAGCGCGATCCAATCGATTCCGGCGGACAGGATATTCCTTGTGCAGCTTGCGGACGCACCAATGCTAGGTCTCGACGTATTGTCCTGGAGCCGACACTTCCGCTGTTTTCCGGGCCAAGGCGATCTGCCAGTTGATGCCTTCATGGAAGCGATAGTGGCGACAGGTTACGACGGTCCGCTCTCGCTGGAGATATTCAACGACCAGTTTCGGTCCGGCTCGGCGGTCCGCACCGCGACGGACGGACTGCGTTCGCTGATTCTGCTGGAAGATCGGTTGACCCGAAGCCCCACCGACGCGCCGGCGATGCGGCTGCAGCCAAAAACCCAGAGCCGCGGCGTCGGTTTCGTCGAGTTCGCCGTCGATGAAGCCAAAGGCAAAGATCTATCCGCCTTGTTCGGTCAGCTTGGATTCCGCAAGACCGGCTCCCATCGCAGCAAGGATGTCGAGCGCTGGTCGCAGGGCAATATCGAACTGGTGATCAATTGTGAGCCGGACGGCTTTGCCCATTCGCACTACATCACGCATGGTCCGGGCGTCTGCGCCATCGCCATTGACGTCGGTGACGCCGGAAAAACCATGAAACGCGCAGAAGCGCTGAAAGCACATACCTTCTATCAGCCGGTTGGGCCGCGCGAACTCGAAATTCCGGCCATACGTGGTGTCGGCGGCAGTCTGCTGTATTTTCTCCAGGACGCACGCAAAAACTGGGATACCGATTTTGTCGCGCTGCGCAGCGATGTCGTGAACGACCGTCTTGAAACGGTCGATCATATCTCGCAGTCGATGCCCTACGACGAGATGCTGTCTTGGCTGTTGTTCTACACTGGCATCCTTGATCTACGGCGCCTGCCGCAGATGGAGATCGCCGATCCGCTCGGGCTCGTGCAGTCACAGGCGCTAATCAACAGCAATCAAGGCTTACGCATGATCCTTAACGGCTCATCGGCCACGCGAACGCTTTCTGCTCGCTTTATTAACGAATTCTTCGGCTCCGGAGTCCAGCACATTGCCTTTTCGTGCAACGATATTTTCGCGACGGTTGCCGACATGCGCGCCCGCGGCGCAGATTTCCTCAAAATCCCGGACAATTATTACGACGATATCGAGGCCAAATACGATCTCGATGCGCCAACGATGGCAGCCCTTCGCGACAACCAGATTCTGTACGACCGCGAAGGCGATGGCGAATTCTTCCAGATCTACACCCATACGTTCGATGAGCGGTTTTTCTTCGAGATCGTCCAACGCCGCAACTACGAGGGGTTCGGCGCTGCCAATGCCGCAGTTCGCCTCGCCGCCCAAACGCGTGAATCTCGACCGCTGACCATTCCGCGTGCGTGAAATGCGTAACGGTTTGCGGTCCCGGTCGCTGGTGGAAATCTGATCTCGAAGTGGCAATTCCTGGAACGACCGCCTGTGGCGTGCGCCGTGGAAAGGCGGCGCTTTCCAGTGGGTGCAAGCCCCACCCGGCAACCGCTCCAGCCGGAAGCAATCGGAGCAGTCATGGAGGTAAC
>Ga0209890_10000346_pt1 | contig 21343 bp, 24 predicted proteins | sample OrgsoiDNA2013049_FD_185799 | JGI IMG/M metagenome (GOLD analysis project Ga0209890, IMG submission 185799) | Permafrost soil microbial communities from the Arctic, to analyse light accelerated degradation of dissolved organic matter (DOM) -... | ecosystem: Environmental > Terrestrial > Soil >...
TGCGCGTCTTCAGTTCTGATTTCCAGATTGTCATCGGCAAGCGACGGATCATAAATCCCCGGCACGATCGCCGAGGGCAAATGCTTAGCGCCCTCAATCCCATGGAAAGCCGAGTCCGGTTGCAGCGAGATGCAACGGATACCCGGATTCAACTCTTTCAACCGACGCGTGGTGCCGACGAAGGTGCCGGTGGTGCCGAGCATGGCGACGAAGTGCGTGACACGTCCTTCGGTTTGCTGCCAGATTTCATTCGCGGTGGTTTCGTAATGCGCGCGCCAGTTGTTCTCGTTCGAATACTGATCCGCGTAGAAGTAAAGATCGGGATGGCGCTCAGCATATTGGCGCGCGATCTTCAGGGCTCCGTCGGAGCCTTCGGCGGGGTCGGTATAGATGATATTTGCGCCGTACGCCTGTAGAATTCGTTTTCGCTCGGGAGAAGCATTCTCCGGCACGCAGAGTGTGACGGGGAATCCGAGCGCGGCGCCCAGCATGGCGTAGGCAATGCCGGTGTTGCCGCTGGTGGAATCGAGCAGAATTTTCCCGGGAGCAAGTTTGCCTAACCGACGCGCTTCCGCCACAATGCGGGCAGCGGCGCGATCTTTGACAGATCCGCCGGGGTTGTACCATTCGGCCTTGCCCAAAAGTTCTACTCTCGATGGTTGTCCACCGGAAGGATCGCAGACCAACGCGTGGAGCGACAACAGGGGCGTCTTGCCGATGCGCGCCAGCAGAGATTCTCCTTTTAGGCCAGACGCACCTTCAGCCGGGGAAGGCGACTGCGATGGCGCGGAGCTGGAAGCCGCTGGTGTCATGGCCTGGGATGCCCTTATGACTAGAGTAATGTGCCCGCAATCTCAAAAAGGTATATCTATACTAGCGTTGCCGTAGTTCACCAACATTAGATTCGTGGTGGACAGTTTTGGTTCCATCGAATCCATGAAAACCCGCATCTAAACTAATGGAAGAGAATTGAGTTCATAAAATGACAGCGAAAGTCGAACAACGAACCTACGAAGACGCAGTCGCATGGCTGAAAGATCATGGTTTTGACCTGATTGAAGCTCCGGGAGCGCAAACTCGCGTGTTCCTGAAGAAGTACAACTGCTCGGCGGCGATCCAGAAGACCGACGACGGCGGCGCGAAAATTTTTGCTTATCCCGGATATATGATCGGCAGCGAAATTTCGAAACTGGTCAATCGCGGCTACCAGCAATTTCTGAAGACGACGAAGACCGAAGTGCCGGCCACCGCCGACCATCTGAAAGCGCTGCAGCAGTTCTCCGAAGAAATGAAGGAAGCGCTAGACCTGCCCAGCCTCTACAACGAATCGCTGGGAACCACGAGCGAATCGTACCAGTACGATCGCATCAAAGACCGCGACCAGCCCGAGGTTGAACGTCCCAAGCGGCCGTGGGAGACGGTAAAAGTGAAGGCAGCCACGGCGACGAAGAAGGGCCGGGCATAGAGCGCTGTGCGTTTCCAGCCGTCGGCTTTACCGCGGATGGGCTTGAAACCACTATCGTTTCTGAAGAGATTCCAGCACTGCATTCTGCGCATCCGCGACGGCCGCACTCGTTGGATTCGTGCAAAGGTGCACCGCAAGTCCCCGCAGCATGTAAGTGTCGTTCTCAAAAACTCGTAGCAGCTCTAGCTTCGGCGGAGTACGCCAGATCGTCGCGAAGTTCCGGGTCCGTGGAACCGAGATATCCACTCAATTCGTGCAGTAGAGGTAAGACCGGCTGCCCTTCCGGAACCGCATAGTGGTTTTTCGCTATCTCACGCCAGAATCCGCGATCGTGCACCGGCTTTTCGCGAACTGCCTCGTCGGCCCACGGAGACCGCGCGAACAGTGGGCAGGGCATCAAAAACAGTGCCACAACAATCATCATCCATTTCACAGACGTTCTCCCAACGCACAAGTTTGCGCTCTATCGGAGGCACCGGCCCGAGCCGGCAAAGATGAGACGATGATGACGGCCGGTGGTTAGCACCAGCCGCCAATCTAGCAGGTGGCGTGACTGCGAAGCGGAGTGGTGCGAAACTGAGATTACGGAGGCCTTATGCGAGATTTGGTATTGCTGGTGAGCTTGATTGCTGCCTTGGCCGTCTTTGGTGTGGGGAAAGAAGGTACGGCGCAAGATGCCGAAGATGCCGGGCGCTCTGCAATTCGCAAAGTGATTGAGGACCAACAGGCAGCCTGGAACCGCCCGGATCTGGAAGGCTTCATGGCGGGATATTGGAATTCCCCAGAGCTCACCTTTTTCTCAGGAGCGCATGAATCGAAGGGCTGGCATTCAGCGCTCGACCGCTACAAGAAAAATTATCAGGGCGCGGGACACGAAATGGGAAAGCTGGAATTCGCGAACTTGCGAATCGAGCTACTGGGGCCCGACGCCGCCTTTGTGCGCGGAGAGTTTCATCTGACCATGTCGGATGGAAAAACCCCGCACGGCTTGTTCACGCTCGTTTTCCGGAAGTTTCCCGAGGGGTGGAAGATTGTCCACGATCACTCGGCCGGAGAGTGAGGCGGTAATTGCAGATCTAGACTTCAGTACGGCCACTTCGCCAAAATCGCTCCCATCGCCAGGTAGCAGACCAGTTGGTATCCAGTGTTGATCAGGTAGAGCTTCGCGGGCTGCTTGCCGAACAGTGCGCCGGTGAGTTGGACAGTGGTTACGAATCCCAGCCAAACGGCGAAACCGATTTTCATTCCATAGGGAATCGTGTTGACGCTGGTAAGGTCGATGATCTTCGCGAGCACGACCGCCGATACGATGCTGGCAACGAACGAGAGGCCGTACATTTTGCCTGCGCTCTTCTGCATTTCGGCGATCTTGGCTTTGTCATTGGGGTCCATTCCCATAAGACGCATCCAGGGCGTGGCGAAAAGCATAGGGGAATACCACAAGAATCCAATCGCCATGGTTGCGATGGCGCATACCAGCACGGCCCAGGGATTGATTCCAACAAATGAGTGAGCTCCAATCATCGTGTCGTCCTCCTGTGGTGGCGATGAGGGCGCAATACTAATCCAGCGGGGCGGATGGAGGGAAGGGGAAAATGTGTGCACTTCGGAAAAGAGAAATCTTGCGCTAACGTAGCTACTCTGCCCACGCAGCCCCGAACGCCCTCGTCCAAGGAGCCCTCTGCTCTGCTCCCCTGCTCATGGGGGCCGCGGGCTAGCGGCCCCGGTCCATCGCCTCGTTCGCCAGCCGATCGGCAATCTGATTGTGTTCGCGCAGCGCATGTCGAATTTCGAATTGATCAAGCCCCCGCACCAGTTGCTGCGCCTGCTCGTAAAGCTTGCGGAGTTCGGGATGACGCACCTTGTAGATGCCCTTCATCTGCCGCACCATCAGTTCGGAATCACTGACCACCCTGAGCGCTTTGATCTGGTTTTCGGCGGCGTAGCGCAGCGCGGCCAGCAGTCCCTGATACTCGGCGTAATTGTTGGTGTGGTGCCCAAGGTATTCGCTAAGCTCGGCAACCGGGTGCCCGGATGCGTCCTGAATGGCAACACCATAACCAGCAGGCCCTGGATTGCCGCGAGCTCCGCCATCCACGTGGGCAGTGTGTGCGGCAGCCGCGGATTTCGGCGTAGAGAAAAGACTGCTGGAATCGGAAGAACGCGCAGGCATGAAGTGAGTTTACAACGTGGGCGAGGTTCTCCGAAGCATGCGCCCTGAAATGGAAGTGTGCACTTTTGACCAGACTCAGGGTGCGGTTAAATGAAACAAAGCTCTTGCGCGGACGAGGGTTCTTTTCACGTTGTCTAGCGTGACATGTTTTATCGAGGGTCGGGATGTTCTATTCCATTTGGTTATTAGCCGCGGCGCTGGCCGGTTGGGTCGGTGGCAGGATTGCAGGTGACGACGGGTTCGGGACAGGGGCCGACATGCTCCTCGGAATCACGGGCGCATTCGTGGTTCGCTGGTCCCTTGAGACGACTGGCATTTCCGTGTTAGACGTATATCTGTTTCTGTTCTCGATCTGCGGAGCAGCCGCATTCCCCGCTCTCATGAGGCTCGGAATCAGACGCCACAATCGGTCAAAAGCACGATCCGACTCCAAAGCGATCAGCGATTGATAATGATGGCGATGCCAGCCTCCAGGCCATCACCGTGGCTGTTGCAGTTCCAGGGCTGAAACAGCTTTTCTGGTGGCTAACGCGTTAATGGGCCGACTCGCTGCTATCTTCCGGTGGCCAGCCGCGTGGCCAACCGCTGCGGCAACTTAGCGGCAAGAATTTTTTCCTGCGCCACGCGAAGGTTATAAGGCACGCGATAGAAAGTAACGATCCACGCGTCGGAGTCGAACATGGCAAACGCAGCGCGCCAATCGCCATCGCGCGGCTGGCCCACAGAGCCAGGGTTAATAAGGTAGCGGCGATCCTTGCGCAGCGGCCAATCAGACGACTCGGGCTGGCCCACCGTGCGATATCCGGGACGGTAGGCTTCGCTGATCTCGCCGGTAAGCACGAACCCGCCCTGCAGGTGAGTGTGTCCGAAGAACGTGACCGGGACCGGATTGGTGATGAGCGGTTCGATGGCGTCGCGGGCGTTTACCATATATTCATCTTCGTCGAGCGCGGAGCCGTGGACGAACTGGAGGCCGGGGAGTTCTGCGACTTCGACGGGACCGTGGGGGAGTCCCCGGAGCCACTCCAGATTTTTGGGGGTGAGCTGGTCGCGCGTCCAGAGAGTGGCCAAGCCGGCGACGGGGTTGAAGTCCTCAAGGTTCATGAGGCCGCTGACAGCTTTGTCGTGATTGCCGCGGACGAAGACTTTTCCTAGAGATTGCGCCTTGGCGATTACTTCGTTGGGATTGCCGCCGTAGCCGACCGTGTCTCCGAGATTGACGACGAGGTCGTGGACGGGAGCGGCGGCCAGACAGGAGTCCAGCGCCTCGAGGTTGCTGTGAATGTCGCTGAGAATAAGGATGCGCACAAAGGGACGATTATAGCTTCTTTAGAGGGGAAACGCCGGTTCCGCAGCAATGTTGAGATCGGGTCCAACGAAACCCTCCCGCTTACTGCACGTCCGATACTTTCCCATTGAGAAACGTGACCTTAAGGTCCTTGTAGACATAAATCTGTTTGGAACCAAGATTGACGATCTTGTCCGGCGAGCCGAGCGCGGCTTTCACTTGATCGGGCGTTTGCCCTTTTTCAATCTGCTGAGGTTCCGGCGGAGTCGCTTGTTGTTGCGCTTGTCCTCCTCCTTGGTTGCCACCCTGCTGTTCGCCCCCCTGATCGCCGCCGCTGTCATCCATGGCGAGAAGTGCGGCGATCGTGTCTTCTACCTGTGACGGGCTGGTAGTTGGGAGCACCCCTTTGGCGAACTGGAAAACTACGTCGGCCTTGTAAAACGTGGTCGGACTGACGTTGTTACAGGAATCGCAAGCGACGATGGCGATGGTCACCTGATCCTTGGGCAGACTGACAGTGATCCTGGAGGGATATACCTTTGTGCCCACCTGGAACAACTGGGTCGTTTGCTGCTTCCGGAACTGCCGAGTTTTTCCCCATTTGCGATCTTTGACCACTTCTTTTCGTCCGCCCGACAACACCTTCCGCCCCGCTCGTGAGCCGCCATCAGTTCAACGAGAATTGGAGGCCAGCTGTGAACGACCTCCTGTAGCTTTACCAGCCTCATGGTCGCCTCCAAGGGTAACTACGGTAATTGGGGAGCGTCCCGTCGTTTGCCGATGGCACTGATAGACGGCGATGTTAGCGCATTGGCATATTCGGTCTGTGCTCCTGGCTCTACTTGTTTTGACTTACGCTGCGGCCGCCGACGACACCTCGGGCCTGCTGACGTATCGCACCACCGTTTCTCAAGTCCGAGTTACCTTCTTTGCCACCGACGAAAACAATCATCCGGTCGCACCCCTGACGAAGGCGGACTTTGCGGTCGTCGACGACGAACGTGTGGTTCGCAATTTCCGGAGCTTCACACCTTCGGATGAAATCTCGCTCGACGTGGTTGCGTTGGTCGACGCGAGCGAATCGGTAGCGCCGCGCTTTCGAGTTGCCGTGAGCGATGTGCTCCAACTAGTGGTCCGCGAACCATCGATCCTCGATGACAACATCGCCGTACTGTCTTTTGGAGGCACGCTTGGTGGGACATCTGTAGCGACGATGGCCGGCATACGTCCTGCCATCCTCTGCTCAAGCGGGTGCCGTGCTTCCGACTCCGTGACCAGACTCCTGGCAGTAAAGAGCAGCGGCAGCACGCCGTTGTTCGACGCGCTTCTATTCGCAACCGATTTTATCTCGCATCATCGCCGCGCCGGAACACGGCAGGTCCTGATTCTATTCTCCGGCGGCAACGACACCATCAGCCTGCATTCTCCCCGCGAGGCGCTGGAAGCGTTGGTGGACGGTGGCGCTCTCGTCTACTCGGTTGATATGGGAACTTCCGAGAACCAAGCGTCGATCCAAACGATGGGCAGCATGTTCCTGCGGCAAGTTTCGGAAGCTACCGGCGGGCGCTATTTTCCTCTGCATTTCTCCAAAAGCGGCAGCGCCGCCGCCGTTCTGAATGCCGTACTGGAGGATCTGCGCGCCTCCTACGTGGTTACCGACGATTTGCCCAGCCATCAGGTTGGAACCCCAACCTGAAATTCCATAGCCGAAAAGGCTACCACTACGAACCCAGCGGTCAATGATTGGAGATCACTGATTGGAAACCGCTGATAGGAGACTTATGAAATCCACACTGCTATTGGCTCTTGCGTTGATACTGAGCAGTGTTTCGGTTGCTTTAGCCGCGCCGATCGGTATCTATCAACATGGAACCGTGATCCGCATGCGCATGGGCGACTGCATGCTCATGCACAAAGGTGGTGCCGCTCGCGGAAGTCATCGATTTCCGTTTCCAGAACAAAGAATTAGCAGTGCGCGTAGATGATGCTCGCCACGAGTCCAAGTTCGCCATCAAGGAAATGTCACTGCGCTCGGAATGGGAAGCCATCCAGAAGCATATCGAGGATCGGCTCAATGACTCGCAACATCAACCCGTGGACACAGCGCTGACGCTGAGAAGCCGGCAATTAGACGCGACCTGCTGTCACGTGCGACGCAGGGGGTTCCCTTCGTGCTACTTCGTGATGAACTTCGTGTCTTTCGTGGTAAGTGGTAAAAAGAGGACGCAACCGGAACCAACGCTGGGATTGACGGAAAACACGCGCGGAGCCAGACTAAAAGGGCATGGCAAAGATTCGGGTTGGCATCCTCTTTGGCGGACGCAGCGGCGAGCATGAAGTGTCGTTGCTGTCGGCGGCGTCCGTTCTGAACGCAATCGATAAAACAAAATACGAAGTGGTTCCGATCGGCATCACGAAAGACGGCCGCTGGCTCACGGCAGAACATGCCGAGCGGTTGCTTAAAGGCGAAGTTCAAGCGGACAAGAGTGTCTGCTCCACACAAGCCGCACATCTTCGGGCGGGCGATCCGGAGGCGACTCTGGGAGCGGCCGTGCTGGCTACGGGCGAGTCGGTGGTCGTTCCTCCGGAACCGGCGCGACGCAACGCTGGACTTGCGCCCTTTCAGACCGATGCTAATCTGCGGCGCGCTGCGGATCGCGCCATTAACGTCGATGTCATCTTCCCCGTTCTGCACGGGACCTTTGGCGAAGATGGAACGATTCAAGGCCTGCTCGAACTGGCCGACATCGCTTACGTCGGCGCCGGCGTTCTCGGCTCTTCCGCGGGGATGGATAAGGACGTGATGAAGTCCTTGTTCCGCGCCGCGGGATTGCCCATCGTGAAACACGTGACCGTATTGCGCAGCCAATTCGAGCGCTCATTTAAGAAAGCGCACACGCTGGTCGAGAGCAAGCTGAAGTATCCCGTCTTCGTGAAGCCGGCAAATCTGGGCTCGTCGGTGGGAATCTCGAAGGCGCATGATCGCAAAGAACTGGGTCCGGCCATTGCGGAAGCGGCAAAGTTCGATCGCAAGATTGTGATTGAAGAAGGCGTTGGCGGAAAGAGAAATAAGGCGCGCGAGATCGAGTGCGCCGTGCTCGGCAACGACGATCCGGAAGCATCAGTTGCGGGAGAGATTGTTCCATGCAAAGAGTTCTACGACTACGACGCGAAGTATCTGGCAGAGGGCTCCGAAGCGGTGATCCCCGCGAAGCTCACGAAAGCGGAAATGAAAACCGTTCAAAAGCTCGCGCTCGCAGCCTTTCAAGCGATCGATTGCACGGGCCTGGCGCGCGTCGATTTCTTGATGGACCCGAAGTCACGCAAAATTTTCGTCAATGAGATCAACACCATGCCCGGCTTCACGGCGATCAGCATGTATCCGAAGCTGTGGGGGGCGACGGGAGTGTCGTATCCCGAGTTGATAGATCGGCTGATCCGGCTTGGCATCGAGCGTCACGAAGACAAACAGCGGAATCAGTACAGCCGTTGATGGGATATTCACCGCCGCAGAGCGACCCGCCCAGAGATTTTCTCGGCGCACTCGGCATCTCGGCGGTGAAATCCGCTTGACAGACCGCTCGGTCGGTTATAGTATCTGATCCCAAGTTTGCTCTTAAATTGAGCAAATCGGAATTTCATGCAGAGTGGCTGAGGGACGAGCCCTAGGACGCCACGGCAACCGGAGCGGGATCATATATCCCGATTGACAGGTGCCAACTCTCGCCCGGCAACGGGGACCATGAGATTCGGGTAAGCGATAACGATTCGCGTTTCCCGAGCCTCTTTTCCCATTCGGAAAAGGGGTTTTGTGTTAACTGGGGTAATTTTCTACCCGGCTCGTCCCGCAGTCACGGAAAGAAGTAGCACAATGGAGACGAGCACGTACCAGCTCCGCTGCCGCGAATGCGGCAAGTCCTGGGGCAACCAGCCGCGCAGCATCTGCGAAGACTGTTTCTCGCCGCTCGAAATTACCTACGACTACGATTCCATCCGCTCGCGCATCTCGCGCGATCTGTTTGCCTCGCGCTCGCCGAACATGTGGCGCTATCGCGAGTTGCTGCCGCTGCCGGCGGGGTATCAGCCCTCCCTCCCCGTTGGATATACCCCGCTGGTCAGCGCGCCGCGACTGGGCGATAGAATTGGATCGCGGCGGCTCTTCGTCAAGAATGATGCGGTGTGCCTGCCCACCTTGAGCTTCAAAGATCGCGTGGTTGCGGTGGCGCTGGCGAATGCTCGCAGCTTCGGGTTCGATACCGTCGCTTGCTCTTCCACTGGCAACCTCGCAAATTCGGTCGCGGCGCAAGCGGCTCGCGAAGGATTGAAGGCTTGGATTTTTATTCCTTCGGATCTCGAGCCCGCAAAAATTCTGGGCACGCAAGTGTTTGGCGCGGAACTGGTGCGCATCAACGGCAGCTACGATCACGTCAATCGTCTGTGCTCACAGATCGCCGACGAGCACAACTGGGGATTTGTGAACGTCAATCTTCGTCCATATTACGCGGAAGGCTCGAAGACGGTGGGCTATGAAATCGCCGAGCAACTGGGCTGGCGCTTGCCCGATAACATCGTGGTGCCGATGGCGGGTGGATCGCTGATCACGAAAATCAAGAAAGCGTTCGATGAGCTGATTCTCCTGGGACTGGTCGATCCGAAACCGGTAAAGTTTTTTGGCGCGCAAGCGACTGGGTGCTCGCCGATTTCCACGGCGATCAAGCAGTACAGCAGCGAGATCGAACCGCAGCGTCCGAAGACGATTGCGCGCTCGCTGGCGATCGGCAACCCGGCCGATGGACACTATGCGTTGAAGGCCATCACCAAGAGCGGGGGATGGTCGGAAGACGTTTCCGATCCCGAAGTTGTCACTGGCATCCAGTTGCTGGCCGAGGCTGAAGGCATCTTCACCGAGACCGCGGGCGGCGTCACGGTGGGAACAGCGCGCAAGCTGATCCAGCAGGACCGGATTCTGCCTGATGAAACAACCGTGCTCTGCATTACGGGCAACGGACTTAAGACCACCGACGTACTGGCGGACAAGTATCAGGCCGAAACTCCGATCGCTCCGAAGCTTGCCGAATTCGAGGCTTATCTTGTGGCTAAGGCAGGTGCATTGCCAGCGGCGGCGGCTTTGGCGGCTGCGACCGCGGTGGCTTAGGGATTTGATTGGTCGATGGTCGTTGGTCGTCAGCCATCAGTCGTGGGTCGTTCGTAGGCGCATCCGCTCGCGACGGCTCCGTTGTTAGTCGGGTTTGATAACGACTATCGACCGACGACCAGCGACTAACTTACTTTTTTGTCAGGGCTCTTTGCCCGGGAGGTTTTTCGTATGAGCATCACGGTTCAGATTCCTACGGCGTTGCGGCGGCTTACCGCTGGGACACCGCGCGTTGTGTGCTCGGCCGCTAATCTCGGCGAGCTGTTCTCGGAGCTCGATCGGCAGTTCCCCGACTTGAAGCCGCATTTGCGGGATGAAGCGGGTGAGACGCGGCGGTTCCTGAATATTTATGTGAACGAGGAAGATATTCGCTTCCTGGGGGGCGCTTCGTATTCGTTCGTGGAGGGCGACGAGGTGTTGCTGGTGCCTTCGATCGCGGGCGGGTTGGAGTAGAAGTTTTGGCGGCGGCTTTGCGGGCCGCTGAGTCCATAGAGTCGCCGCCTTTTGCTGTTGTTGTTTTCTGTGATCTTCGTTCTCCTCCTCTCTGTTGTTCCGTCTTCATCTTCGAACGCGGCGCACGCGGTAGTGCCGATGGCGAGTCGAGCCGCGCCCGGCTGGACAACCGAGAGCGGCTGTCCCTCCACGGGCTGGACTTGCTTCGCGGGATAGGATTGGATAAACTCTAACTAACTGGTTAATTATATGAAAGCATCTGCGGTTCCTCGCCGTCCGGTTCGAGCGCGTAGTTCTGCGGATCACGCCAGCTACGGGCCAGTTGCCCGTCGATTGGGAACTCGGGGGCGCCCGGAGGAGAGCCGGGCAGCGATCTTGAAGGCGGCGGTAGCGGAATTTTCTGAGCATGGGATAGCAGGGGCTCGGACGGATGCGATCGCACGGGCGGCGCACGTCAACAAGGCGCTGCTTTATTACTACTTCACAGATAAGGACGCGTTGTACGAAGCGGTGCTGGACCATGTGTTTAGCGGGCTGCGGGCGCGGGTGATGCCGGTGCTGGAAAGCGAACTGCCTCCGCGGCAGAAAATGTTGGAATATCTGGGGGCGTATTTCGATTACATAGCGGCCAATCCGCGGTTTCCGCGGGTGGTGCAAGCGGAATGGATGCGATCGGGCGCAGGCCGCGCTCGCATGCAGCGGGTGGCTAAGAAGTATTTTCGTCCTATCTTCGAGAAAGTGGCTGGTGTACTGCGCGCGGGGATTGCGGCGGGGGAATTCCGGGCGGTGAACCCTATGGATTTTCTGCCCTCGGTAGCGGCGGTGATTGTGTTTTATTTCAGCGCGGCGCCGCTGATGAAGACTTTGATGAAGGTGGATCCTTTGTCAGTGGAGCGGATTCGGGAGCGACGGGCGTTTGTTATTGATTTTATTTCGGCGGCTCTGTTTCGGTGAGCGCCGTTGAGACGCGGAGAAATACTTCAACCACCGGGGGCGCAGAGGTGCGCAGGGGAAATCGGACACCCAGAACTGTAATGGTGTCGACGAAAACCCCGTTCTAGGCGCTCCAATAAACGGGGTGACTAGAACGGGGCACCTCTAGAGCGGATATCCATGGAGACTTTCGATGAGTGCGCGGAATAAATTTTTGATTGTGCTGGGGATCATTCTGACGATTGCCGCGGGATACTACTTCTTTTCTACTCCGGCTGGGAAAGACCTGGTGCTGGTGGGAACGGTAGATGCGAATCAGATCGTGGTGAGTCCGCAGATTCAGGGGCGGATTCTTAAGCTCCAGGTGGAGGAAGGGGCGCAAGTAAAGCAGGGGGATCTGATCGCTCTGCTGGATGCGTCGGAACTGGAGGCTCAGGAGCGTGGAGCGGCGGCTACGATTGCCAGTTTGCGGTCTAAGGTTAGCGAAAGCGAATACACACGGCAATCTACGAAAGGGTCGACGGCGGGGGATGTGGCGAATTCGCAGGCACGCCTCCAGGCGGCGCGAGCGCAACTGGCACAGGCAGAAGCCACTTTAACGCGGGTCGAGAGTGACAGCCGGCGGATGATTGGACTGGCGCAGGCGGGTGTGGCGTCAGAACAGGAGAAGGTGCAGGCGGAGATGAATCTGAAGGCGCAAGAGGCTAGCGTGCAGGCGCTGAAGGATCAGGTGTCGGCGGGGCAGGCGGATTTAAACTCCGCCCTCGCGCGCACGAATCAGGCTACAGCAGCGCAGAGTACGGTGACATCGACTCGAGCACAGGTGGATAACGCGGTGGCGCAGTTGAAGGAAGCGGAAGTACGGCTGGGTTATACGAAGATTTATTCGCCGGTGACGGGGACAGTGTTGGTGCGGGCGGCGCGCGAAGGCGAAGTGGTGAACGCGGGGCAGGCGATCGTGACGGTGGTGGATTTCAGCGACACGTGGGTGCTGGCTTCGATTCCGGAGACGGAATCGGATCGTATTGGATTGCGAGATACGCTGCGGGTGCGGCTACCGGGAGGGACGGTGGTTCCGGGGAAAGTTTTTTATAAGGCGACAGAGGCGGATTTCGCTACGCAGCGGGATGTGGGGCGTCGGAAGCGGGATATACGGACGATTGCTTTGAAGGTGCGGCTGGAGAATCCGAAGGGGGCTTATGTGCCGGGGATGACGGCGGAGGTGCTGGTGTCGCCGACACAGCTGAAATGAGCTGCAAAGTTTCAGGGTTTCCAGGCTTCAAGGTTTCAAGGTACAAACCATGAGCAAAGAAGTTAACAAGGCTACCGGGAAAACCGCCAATGGGATGAGTGTTGCTTCGTCGGAACTGAGTTTACGGAGCGAGATTGCGGCGGATGCTCCGAATGCTATTGAGGTGGATCACATCGTCAAGCGATATGGCTCGTTCACGGCGGTGGACGACGTTTCGTTTGCGGTGAAGGAGGGGGAGATTTTTGGACTGCTGGGGCCGAATGGGGCGGGGAAATCAACTTTGATCCGGATGATGACCACGCTGATCCCGATCACGGCGGGGGCGGCGCGTGTGGCGGGCCATGATGTGGCCCGCGATCCGGATGCGGTGCGGCGGACGATTGGAGTGATTCCGCAGGCTTTGACCAGCGATCTGGATTTGACGGTGGAAGAGAACTTGAATATTTATGCGAAGCTGTATGACGTTCCGAAGAAGCGGCGCAAAGAAGCGATTGCGGAATTGCTGGAGACGGTGGACCTGACGAAGTGGCGGGGGGCGCAGACTAAGACTTTGTCGGGTGGGATGCGGCGGCGGTTGGAGATTGCGCGGGGGCTGGTACATAGTCCTAAGATTTTTTTTCTGGACGAGCCTACTACGGGGCTGGATCCGGTATCGCGCGTGTCGGTTTGGGAAATGCTGACGAACATCAAGGCTAAGCGCCAACTGACGATACTGATCACCACGCACTACATGGACGAAGCGGACCGACTGTGCAACCGGATTGCGATTGTGGATCACGGGAAACTGGTGGCGCTGGACACGCCGGAGGCGCTGAAGGCTAGCGTGCCGGGATCGAACGTGATTGAGGCACATTTTGAGCGGGCGCCCGCCGATTGGGAAGATCGGCTGCGGGGATTGCCGGGAGTAACGTCGGTGCAGAACGAGAGCGCGGGGATGTTCCGGGTGCTGACGGCGAATGGGTCAGGCACGACTACGGATCTGGTGGAGATGGCGGTGGTGGCGGGGGTGGGGCTGAAGACGCTCACGGTGCAGAACACTACGCTGGACGATGTGTTTGTCTTCTATACGGGGCGGCAGTTGCGCGATGAACTGGTGAAAGCGCATGCGTTTACGATGCCGCAGAGGCCGGGGTTGCAGCCATGAACCGGATGATGGCGATTATCGAGCGCGAAATGCGGAAGTTTTTCCGGTCGCCGGCACTGATGCTGGCGTCGATGATTTTTCCGCTGGTGCAGCTGATCGTGCTGGGGAATGCGTTTGGCGGGAAAATCCGCGAGGCGAAGATGGGCGTCGTGGATGAGGATCATGGGACGCAGGCGATCCGGATCAAGGAAGCTTTTGACGCGGTGCGGGCAAATGCGGGGACGTTTATCGCGGTCCCTTATGGCAACGAAGTGCAGGCGCGGGAGGACGTACGCAACGGAAAAATTCAGGGAGCGGTGATTATTCCGGCGCAGTATTCGAAGATGGTGTATGAGAAGAATCATCCGCGGATCGCGCTGATTGTAGACAACAGCGACAACTTCATGAGTTCAACGTTCGAAGAGAAGATGACGGAAGTGACGAACGCGTTGAACCAGCCGGACGTGTCCCCGCGGCTGTTGCAGCAGACGGCTTTGGAGGTGGTGGAACTATATCCGTATATCGAATACATGAAGTATCTGCTGCCGGGATCGATCACGCTGGCAATGTTTGTTTCGGTGATGATCGGCGGGGGGATGCTGTATATCGACGATAAGGCGCGCGGGGTGCATGAGGGATATTTGGTGACTCCGATTACTAAGGCGGAGTTGGTGTTTGGGCTGAACGGGGCGGGTGCGATCAAGGCGGTGATGACCGGAGTGGTGATTACGGTGATTGGGTCGCTGATGGCAGGAGTGGGGACGATATTCAATCCGGCGACGATTCTGGGACTGGTGGTGATGATCGCGCTGACTTCGGCGGCGTTCAACACGATGATGTTTTTGATGATGGTGAGGATCGAGGATCCGCTGGTGCCGCGGGCGATATTCGGAATTTTGAATACGTTATTGTTTTTTCCCAGTGGATCGATTTATCCGGTGGAAGCGTTCCCGGTGTGGCTGCGGGCGATTGCCAAAGTGGATCCGTTTACGTATGCGGTGCATGGATTCAAATCGCTGCTGCTGAAGGAAACGGGGCTGGCGGCAATTGTTCCGGACATGATTTATCTGTCGATATTTGCAGTGGTGACGCTGGCGTTGGCGGTTCCGTTGTTTAAGCGGACCCTGTAAGGCTGTTCACCGTCCGAGACGCAGAGGGCGCGAAGCAAAAGCTCACCGCAAGGGCTGAAGCTCCAGTCCTTGCGGCTCTTGCGGCGCGACTGAAGTCGTGCCCTTCCCCATAGTGTAGCGCGCTAGGCAACTTTTGCTTTACAAGCGGACGGAATTGGTATTGTCCGGCATTTTCCGCCGCGGCCATCTCCAACTAAGTTCTCTATGGTTCCAGCCCCAAGCTACGAGCTTCGAGCAAACCCCAACATCCGTTTGCTCGTGGCTCGGAACTCGCGGCTGGGCCGGGAGTCATTTGGGCTCGATCATTTCTCCACAAACACCAGCTCACCGTTTTCTACTTTGATGTCTTTGACGTCGTTGGGCAGCTTGAGCTGATCGCGCTGTTCGGCAAGCCTTTTCTGCAATACCCCGTTGACCAACGATGCGGGCACGGAAAGGTCGCCGACCTTGACTTCGGTGGCATCGAAGGTGGCGTAACCATCTTTGGATCCGAGATGCCCGGCCAGCGTGAGGTAGACGTCCTTGCCGGCGATCTGCGTGAGAAATTGACCGCGAATGAGATCTCCATCCATGGAGACCTGGTAGTCCTTGATATTGGGAACCGCGCCGGGGAACTCCATTGCACTGCTGGCAGGGGAAGAGCTGGGGGGAAGATTGGCGGGCACAGCCGATGGCATCAGGCCGGCAGCTTGCGCAAGCGCAGCCGACAATTCGCCGGAATTCATGCGGACCTCGCTCTCACGTTCTCCGGGGGCCTTGGGCTGCGCGAGTCGGTTCACCTTCTCCTGAAAGGACTGCGCATTGGCGGCAGCCGCAGCGGGCGCCACCGCAGGCGCAACCGGCGCGGGCCGCCTTAACACGAGGACGAGCGTAAGAATCGAGATTGCCAGGGTGGCGAAACTGATGATCCGCTGCACCTTCATGAATACACCTCCGCCGTTGCTATTGATCGCTTGCTATCTGTCGCTGCCTTCCATGGTACGCGCGAGGCGATAGGAGCTTGAGATGACGTTGGTGCTGGGGCTGGGGGACGGCTTAGGACTGCGGGCGAGTCTAAAAATTGTCTGATTGCAACGCCGAAAGTGAGGGCGAGGGGGCGCGCGTCCCTACACGAGCGTTTTCATTCCACGATGGCCAGGACGTCGCCGGGGTTCACCGCCGCGCCCGGGGCTGCCGATATCTTCTTCACGATTCCTTTTTTTGGCGACTTGATTTCGTTCTGCATTTTCATCGCTTCGACCACGACGACGCCCTGGCCGGCTTCTACCTCGGAATTCTCCGCGACCAGCACGCGCACGATGCGGCCGGGCATGGGAGCCAAGATTTTCCGCGGCCCCTTTTCATCTCCGGCGCCGTGTTTGCGCGAGCGCAGGGAGCGCGGATCGTGCAACTCAACCACAAAGCGGGTACTGCCTACCCACATGTGGAGATCGGTGGCAGTCTGCTCGCGCTTGATTTCGTAGGCGTGCCCATCGACCAACAGCGACAAAACGTCGCGGCGCGGGATGACCGCATCGATATGGACCGGTTGCCCGTCCAATCGGCACTCCCATCCGGCGGCGACTTTTTCAAGCTCGAGCCGGTGCGGTTTGCCCCCTACGATGACTTCATAAACCATAAGATCAGCGCAGCGCTTCCGAGCGTCCTTTCTGTTTCCAGTTGGATGGAACCGAAGGCGGCCCCGCCGAACCTAATCCAGTCATATCGCCATTCTTGCCGACGGGCGAAGCTGGATGGAGCACGGCAAACATTCCAGCTGCAATCGCGGCGATCTTCTGCAGAGATTCGATCTCGCGCTCCGGTGCGCCCGCATTGACGGCCTGGTTGCCTTTCGCGAGCAAGCGATCCAAGTATCCGGTATCGAGTTTTCCTACCTGAAAATCGGCGTCGCACAGGATTCGCTGGAACAACGAAATATTGGTTTTAATACCGGCCACGAAATATTCGTAAAGCGCTCGCTGCAACCGCATGATCGCCTGCTGCCGGTCGCTGCCGTAGCCGATCAGTTTAGCGAGCAGCGGATCGTAGTCCATGGGAACAGTCCAGCCTTCGTACATGCCGCTATCGCGACGGATTCCCGGTCCCGAAGGCGCGAGCAGCAGCGTGATCTTGCCGGGGCTGGGGAAATAGTTATTATCGGGGTCTTCAGCGTAGATGCGGCATTCGATGGCGTGTCCGCGAATCGCCACGTCACACTGGGCGAAAGGCAGTTTCTCGCCAGCCGCGATCCGTATCTGCAGGTGCACAAGATCGAGCCCAGTGGTCATCTCGGTAACCGGATGTTCCACTTGCAGGCGCGTATTCATTTCGAGGAAGTAGAAGTTTTTTTGCTGATCGACGAGGAATTCGACCGTGCCAGCATTTGTGTAGTTGGCCGTCTGCGCGACTTTGACCGCAACTTCGCCCATGCGCCGACGCATGTCGGGATCGACAATCGGCGAAGGCGACTCCTCGAGAACCTTCTGGTGGCGGCGCTGGATGGAACACTCGCGCTCGCCGAGCCAGACGGTATTGCCGTGCTCGTCGGCCAGCACCTGCATCTCGATGTGGCGGGGATTGACGATCGCTTTTTCGATATAGACTTCGCTGTCACCGAAAGAACGCTGCGCCTCGCTCTGTGCGGATTCCAGCGCGGATCGAAGTTCTTGCCGTGTGTGAACCAGGCGCATGCCTTTGCCGCCGCCGCCTGCCGCGGCCTTCAGCATCACCGGGTAACCGATGCGCTCGGCAACTTGTTCGCCTTCTTCCGGAGAGGCGAGGCCGCGCGAGGTTCCGGGAACAAAGGGCACGCCGGCTTTTTCCATCTCCTGACGGGCGCGGGTTTTTGAGCCCATCATTTCCATGGAGTGCGGAGTGGGTCCAATAAACTTCACGCCCGCATCGGCGCACGCCTGGGCGAACTTCGCGTTTTCCGAAAGGAAGCCGTAACCGGGATGGATGGCCTCGGCGCCAGTGCGCCTCGCTACGTCGAGGATTTTGTCCATCCGAAGATAAGACTCGGCTGCCGGGGCCAGGCCGATGGGGTAGGCTTCGTCGGACTTACGGACATGGAGAGCGGCGCGGTCAACGTCGGAATAGACTGCAACGGTGGCGATGCCCATCTCGCGGCAGGCGCGTATGACGCGCACCGCAATCTCTCCCCGATTGGCGATCAAAATCTTTTTGAACATTTTACGTTGAACACGTGGTTGCACACGTCCGCTTGAACGCCGTCAGTGCCGCACTTGATTTTACCTGCGGGAACGGGTGCGTGCATGTCGCAAATCACTGGCGACTGTGATTAGACCACCGAGCATCAACGCCGGAAAATCAAAAGGCCCTGCGCAATAAAGCGCAGGGCCTTTGTTTCCTCGGAAAGAAAATATTTACTTGTTCTGATCCATGACAATGGCGCCAGCGGGCTGTTTTTCTGCCTTGGCCTTCTTGGTGGCCATGGTTTTGTCGACCCACTCGTCGGCGGTCTTCAGATCGGCGGAGCGGGCGGACAGGTCATCGCACTGGATATCGGCTCGTTCCCGGTACATCAGGTTCATGTAGGCCATGGCGTCGTCATAATCCGGACGAAGCTGGAGCGCCTTGTTCAGATTGTCGATACCTTCCTGAACGTTGGCGGTATTGTGCTCTTTCATCTGGGCACAGACCTTCTTGTCCTTGGCCGGCAGGGAGTCTTCCGGCTTCATGCCGAGTTTGGCGCGCTCTTCCTGACGCGGCACATAAGTTTGCGTCCAGTCGATGACTGCGACCGAATAATACGGCTCGGGGTCGTTGGGATCGGCCTCGGAAGCCTTCTTATAAAAGTCCTTGGCCATCGGAAATTTCTTCATCTGCAGGTAGAGATACGCGATGCCCTTGATGCTGTTGATGTTCTTGGGATCGACCTGCAACACTTGTTTGTACGAATCAATCGCCTGCTCGGCAAAACGATTGTTGTCGGGAGTATCGGCGCCCGGAATGTACTGCTGGGCGAAAGCTGTGGCCAGATACAGGCGGGCATTGATAAGGGTTGGGTCGAGGGCAACGGCTTGCTGGAAGTGGTCGATCGCCTGCTCGAATTTGGAGTTTTTGTAAGCCTGCACACCCTTGTTGAGGTGGTCACGCGCCTTGAGCTTGCTGCAGCCGGTACTGGAGATCAGCACTAGTGCGGCGGCGAATACCACCAGGAGCCTTTGAGTCGTTTTCATTGCTTTATGAATCTCCCTTGCAGCGGAGTGGAAGAACCTGAGCCGAGACGGCACGGGAGGCGCAACATCGAAATTGGAGTGTCGCCGATTTCCGCCTCATGGCTCGTCGTTCTAAAGCTCGGTGAGTATTCTAACCGCCCGCTTCGATTTTGGCTGTGATCAAGCCGACTTTGTCGACGCCGGCCGAATGCGCGATATCAATCACGCTGGCGACGTCGGCGAACGGCACATTGTCGTCGCCCTTCACGAACATGACCTTTTCGGCGCGAGTTTTGAAAATATCTTCCAAGCGGCCCTGCAGCGTTTCCCATGTGGCCTCGTCCTGATTGATCTTGAGTCCCGGAGGGTTACCCGCACCGTGGTCAATCAACTGCACCACTATGGTGCGATCAGGCGTGGGCGGCGGTTGCTTCTGATTGGGCGGCGGAGGCTGCGGCACCAACGCTTCCAAACCTTTGGGCGTCAGCGGCGTGATCACCATAAAAATGATCAGCAACACCAGCAACACGTCAATCAGCGGCGTGACGTTCATGTTCGCGCTTTGGCCCCCTTTGGGGCCGACTGCCATACTCATAATCGATCTCCTGCATTGCTACTGCTGTATTGCCGTTGCGTGCTACTGCCCGCCCGTTGGTGCCGGTGGAACGGCGCCCGGCGGCGGGGCCATGGCTCCGGATTTCTTTTGATCCGTCAAAAGGCCGAGTTGGTCCACGCCGGCGGCGCGAACATTGTCGACGACTTCGACGACCCAGCCGAACTTCGCCCGTGCGTCGGCCTTGAGAAAGACCCGCTTGTCGGTGCGGTTCGCCAAGCGATCCTTGATCTTCTGCGTCAGTTCATCCACCTTGATTTGATCCGTCCCGAAGAAGACGTGGCCATCGCGATTGACGGCAACCAGCAGCGCGTCTTCCTTGTCGGCATCGTGCATATCCGTCGGATTATTGACTTTGGCCATGTCCACCGGGACGCCATGTTGCAACATGGGCGTGACCACCATGAAGATGATCAGCAGCACCAGCATCACGTCCACCATCGGTGTGACGTTGATGTCAGAGCTGACGTTGGCTCCTTCGTTTCGCTTTGCTAATGCCATGGAATTCTGTCTCCTGCGTACGCTTAACCTCGGCCGCGGACCGCAACTATGACGATGAGGAAGAGCAGGCGCCGGCGGGAAACCGGCGCCGCTTCAGCAGCTCATGTTTGCAGCCCTCTGTTCTTGCGGCCATCGTTTTTTTTGCGACGGCCCAAAACCTTGGGCTTAGGACCGGCGCATGCTCCGGCGCTTCAGGAAGTAATCGATCAGTTCGCTCGAAGAGTTATCCATCTCCACGTCGAACGCTTCCACGCGGCCAGTCAAATAGTTAAACATCATGACGGCCGGAATCGCCACGAACAGGCCGACGGCGGTGGTTACGAGAGCTTCAGAAATGCCGCCCGCAACCGCTGCCAAGCCGGTTGCCTTTTCCTTGGCGATGCCGTTAAAGGCATTCAGAATGCCGACCACCGTTCCGAACAGTCCCACAAAGGGAGCCGTCGATCCGATTGTCGCCAGACCGCCCAAGCCACGCTTCAGCTCGGCGTGCACGATCGCTTCAGTGCGCTCCAATGCGCGCTTGGAAGCCTCGATAGTCTCGCCAGGAATTTCACCCGGGCTGTCCTGGTGGGCCTTGAATTCCATCAGACCCGCGGTGACAACCTTCGCCAGATGGCTTTTCTTGTTGCGCTCGGCGACTTTGATCGCTTCGTCAATCTTGCCTTCGCGCAGCGCTCCGGCAACCGCGGGAGCGAACGAGCGGGACTGATTGCGAGCGGCGTTGAAAGCCATCCAGCGGTCAATCATCACGCCGATTGACCACCCCGACATGATGAACAGAACGATAACCACGACCTTCGCCAGAATACCCATCTGCTTCCAGAGCGAAATCGGGTCCCAACCGACCGAGCTCTCGTCAAAAAGCCAGGCGGCGAAAAGATGGAAATTACAGAGTGCGACTGCTGCCAGGTTCACTACCATGAGTTGCTTCTCCTCTTCAGAACTAGTTCGAGCTCGTTCCTAACCACTTCCTGAAACTCTCCCGCCACCCCAAGCATTAGACACCAACGCTAACGCCCGAAGCAGCGATACAGCGATCCAATGCCACACCCAACGAGCGTGCCATAAAGGTGCGGCCTGATCTAAACCCTTTGATG
>Ga0209890_10000348_pt1 | contig 21335 bp, 21 predicted proteins | sample OrgsoiDNA2013049_FD_185799 | JGI IMG/M metagenome (GOLD analysis project Ga0209890, IMG submission 185799) | Permafrost soil microbial communities from the Arctic, to analyse light accelerated degradation of dissolved organic matter (DOM) -... | ecosystem: Environmental > Terrestrial > Soil >...
GATTGTGCTTCGACAACACCTTCGTGATCGCCGCCGTCAACGTCGTCTTGCCATGGTCAATGTGGCCAATCGTCCCTACGTTGCAGTGCGGCTTATTTCGATCAAATTTTTCTTTCGCCATAACTCAGCTCTTAGCTCCTAGCTCTTAAGCTTCTAGCTACACCCTTGTCATCCAGCCAGTATCAGTAATACTGGTACAACTTCTTAAACTTGTGCCGCAGCGCGACGTCGACGCCTTCGAGCTTTGACAGGTAAAGCTCACGCATCTGCGCCTGGTCCGACACCGGCAGCGATTCATACAACTGCCGCGCATTCAACCCGGCATCGCCAGCCACGCCTTCCAGCAGCCGCTGCGCCAACACCGCCCCGAAATCCCGAACGCGAATTCCCTTGCGATCCAACTGCTTCAGGAATCCTTCGGCCTTCTCGGGCAAGAACGCCTGCTCTACCGCTTTTTGCAGCCTGGCGAACTCTTCCGCTTTCTCAACCTTGATGGCAGCCTTCTGGAAAATCACTGTCATCCTCGAGTTTCTTATCTGGCTAAATCGATCTTCTGGAGCGGGAGACGGGAATCGAACCCGCGACCAACAGCTTGGAAGGCTGTGACTCTACCACTGAGTTACTCCCGCCCTGAAACAGCTCTCAGCCGTCAGCTCAACCTCAAGCTGCGCCCTTCCCGAACCTAATCCAAATCTGGAGCCGATGACCAGGATTGAACTGGTGACCTCTCCCTTACCAAGGGAGTGCTCTACCAACTGAGCTACATCGGCCCGAAAAACAGTTGTCAGTCTTCAGCAAAAACCTAATCTGCATCCTTGTCGGCGTGCAGCACATCATTCCGGCGCAACACCGATTTCACCGCCAACAGCGCAAGAATCACCAGCGTTCCCGCCCGAAATTTCGGGTCGGTCAGCGTCGCCCAAGCCAGCGCTCCCAGCACTCCGTAGCAGACCAGCGCAATGGACAAGCGATTCACAGAATCTTGTGGTGCACAGGGAAGGATTCGAACCTTCGTACCTCGCTAGGAGGGACAGATTTACAGTCTGTTGGCTTTAACCACTCACCCACCTGTGCAAAAACTCTCGGGCGATGCGGCCATTGCGCTCCGTCCGGCAAACTACGCTACTGGGGCCGGTCGAAAGCGCAGACGCGAAAACCCAGACCAAACGCAGCACACTTCACACTGTACTTTCGCAACACAGGGAAACCAAGGCTCGCGCAAGAAGACCGCGAAGATCACTGCACACCGGAAAAGTACCGAATGGAGTGCGTTGGAAAAACCTGTTGCGCCGCTACCGAGTCCGCCGCCTGCCGGAAAATACGTTTCCTGGAGCTGGCGAAGGGATTTGAACCCCCGACCCTCTGATTACAAATCAGATGCTCTACCAACTGAGCTACGCCAGCAAATTCGGGAGAAAGACGTGCTTTCGCCCAAACCTATCCCTCTGATCATTGCCAGATGTCCGGGACAATTATTTAAGGTATCACAAGGGGAATTAAGGGCGCAAGCAGGGTACGCCATCGCCTACTCAAACAAAACTGTGGGAGATCTCGACTCAACCTGACTAGAGCGCGAGCCAAGTACCCGCCGAACCCGTCCCGGATGCTATCATTTCATCCCTGACCCGCATTTCATGCGAATAAGGCGCACGCTCCCCATCGTTCTGGCAGTCGTAGCGATAGCTGCGGCGGTGACGCTTGCGGTCGAACTGCGAAAAGATGCCCCGCCAGAGTCCGCGCGGCTGCTGCCTGGGGCCGACGCTTTTCTTTACGCCGATTTGGGTTGGGCACGAAGGGCAAACTCAGGAAAACTTCTCTTCCCTGTCTCGCACGATCCGGAATACGAGCGCTTCATCCAGGAAACGGGGTTTGACTTCGAGCGCGACCTGGACGCGGTGGCCTTCGCCGTTCATTACCCGCAAAACTGGCCGGGCGGCGGAACCGGGGGCGGGGCGCCCGAGCCGCGCTTTTCGGAAGTATTCGTAGGAAGCTTCGACGGCGGCAAGTGTCTGGCTTACCTGAAGCGGACCGCGAAATCCGTCGAGAACTACAACTCGGTCGACATCTTTACCATTCCTCTTTACGGACGGTCCTTCCGGATCGCCATTCTCGGCGTGGACACGGTTGCCGCTTCGAATCATGACGACCCTGCCGTAATCCGAGGGATGGTCGACCGTTCCCGGCGGCTGGCGTCCCCGTTTGGGGGCCCGGCCCTACTGCGCCGTTATTACAAGCACGTGCAGTTGGCGAGTCCGGTGTGGATTGTGGCGCGCGTGGAGCCGGCATCGCCGGGCTTCGAAGCGTGGTCCGCTGTATTTCCCAAGTCCGCTGACCTGGTGATTTCAGCGAGTTACAACCCTCTGCATTTGCCGTTGCGGGCCGGGGTGCTGCACCTGCGGGCGGAGGCCTGGACGGGCAGCAACGAAGATGCCCGCATCATCACCGATAAAGCGAATACGTTCCTGGCAGTGTTTCGAAGCGCGGAGGTGTCCGTCGGATCGGCGGGCAATGATGCCGACGTGAAGGCCGTTTTTGACAGCCTGCATGTGCGCCAGGAAAGCAATCGCGCCGTGCTGTCGGCCATACTGCCGAGCGGAGTTTTTCGCAAGTTGGGTGATTCGTCGGAACAGATACCGGAACCGGGGCCGCCAGTGGCGCCAGCGAAGCCTGGCAAATCGCGCTGACTGGGCCCGAATCCTTCGTAGCCGCTGCAACTTAATCCGGCTCCGAGCGTCTTATCGAGGGAGAAAGCATCCAACAGTTACAATAAAAGCCAATGGCCAGCCCTCTTTCGAGCCTTCCTTTACCTATTGCCGCCTTCGTCGCCGGCCTGATTTCGTTTCTCTCGCCGTGCGTACTTCCGCTGGTGCCGGGCTATGTGTCTTTGATCTCCGGCGCTGGCGTTGAGGAGTTGAAGGCGCCGCAGGGGCAGCTCATGCGCCGGGTGATGGTGAACTCGATCGGGTTCATCCTGGGCTTCAGTGTGGTGTTTATAACGTTGGGAGCGATCTCGACCGAAATCGGACAGATCGCCGCACGCTACAAGCACACGCTGTCGATCGTGGCCGGCGTGGTCATTATTATCTTCGGGCTGCACCTGACTGGAATTTTCAAGATCAAGGCGCTCTATACCGACGCGCGGCTGCATAGCGTGAAAGGCAGCAGTACACCGATTGGCGCATTCGTGATCGGGTTCGCATTCGCATTCGGCTGGACACCCTGTCTGGGCCCGATTTTGACGGTGCTCCTGACGCTGGCCAGCGAGCAGGACACGCTGGTCAAAGGAATTGCCCTGCTGGCCGTCTATTCGCTGGGACTGGCCGTTCCGTTCTTGCTGACTTCGCTGCTGATGGAGCGCTTCCTGAAGTTTTACAGCCGCTTCCGTTCGCACATGCACGTGCTCGAAGTGGCGAGCGGCGGCCTGATGATCGCATTGGGCGTGTTGCTGGTGATCGGGCGCTTTACTCTGATCTCAAGCTGGCTGTCGTTCCTGAATCGCTTTGCTTTGTAGCTGGAGGATCTGGTTTGAAGATTGAAGAATTTCAATTTTGTCCAAAGTGCGGAGCAGCGCTGAATCAGAGCGCTGCCGTTAACCCGAAAAGCGCTCCTGGCGCGGTGACTTGCGGCGCATGTGGTGTAACGTTTCAACCCTCGGATATCGGGAGCGGCGCCTTCGTGCCCCCGCCCTCCAGGGGAGGAAGTCGCAATCCGCTGGCGCTGGTCGTGGTGGCGCTTATTGCCGCGGCAATGTTGTACTTCGGCTTTCACGCGGCTCGCCGCTCCGGACCCACGCCGCTCGTCACCAAAGCGTCGGCAGCGCCCGATTTCACGCTCGAGTCGCTCGACGGCAAGAGCGTGCGCTTGTCGGATCTGCGCGGCAAGGCGGTTCTGCTCAATTTCTGGGCTACCTGGTGTGGTCCGTGCAAAATTGAAACGCCGTGGCTCGTCGAGTTGCAGAACCAGTACGGATCGCAGGGGCTGCAGGTGATCGGCGTCGCGATGGATGATTCCGGCAAGGAAGACATCGCCAAGTTCGCCAAAGATATGGGAGTCAACTATCCGGTCCTGCTCGGGAAAGAAGCGGTAGGGGACGCGTACGGCGGCGTCCCGGCCCTGCCGGAGAGCTTCTTCATCGGCCGCGACGGGAAGATTGTGGACAAGATTATCGGCCTGAAAGGCAAGGCTGAAATCGAGGACTCCATCAAGAAGGCGTTGGACACGCAGCTAGCAAGGAATGAGGCGCCGGGGCAGACGGTCCGCGAGAACGGACCTGATCAGAAGTAACATCGCATCGTCTGCGGATCGTTCTACTATTGGGTGTGGTTGGAATGAACTTGCGCACGCACAACTCGAACTTGATCTTGGTGCTCGCTCTGCTCGCGGGCGCAGCCGTAGCGCAGTCGGGAAAATCGCCTTCGGTTTCGTTCGCGCCCGTGGCGCTGGTTACGGCTCCGCGCGCAGCGCAGACCATGGTGAATTTGAATTTCCGGGTGGCGTCGGGATTTCACATCAACTCCAACTTGCCGAAGTCGGAATTCCTGATCCCCACGAGTTTGAAAATGGACCTGCCCACCGACATCATCCTGGGCAAGATTGAGTATCCCGCCGGGAAGGACCTGACATTTCCTTTTTCGCCGGATGAACAACTCAGCGTGTACAGCGGGGATTTCACAGTTGCGGTGGCCGTACATCCACTGCATGCGGTGGAACCGGGGAAATACGTGATGCACGGCGTTCTGCGCTACCAGGCTTGCGACAACGCGCAGTGCTTCCCGCCTAAGGCGCTGCCGGTGAGCTTCGATGTGAAGGTCGTGAAAGAGCCGCCCACGCACCGCGCTAATCCGGCGCAAAGTCCGCACGTGCATAACTAGCCGTTCGCTCTCGGCCCTTTCAGCTCTCAAGTATTATTCCGTGATCACGTGATCGGCCCACTCGACCAGTGAGACAAAGATTGGCGGGCTGCCAAACTTCGCACCGTAGTTGGCCAAGTCAGATTCGGTCACAGCTCGCGCGCGCGCACAAGCGCCGCACGCGTAGATCTGCACGTGCTTGGCGGAAAGTTTGTTCAGGAACTCTCCCACGGCCGGCCAGCCTACTGGCGTCACCGCGTCGGCCACGACCTTGCGCATCAGCACGACCGCCTCGCCGAGCAGATAGATCTGCACCTCGTGTCCGGCTTCGGCGAGCGCCAACGCATGCGAAAAGGGAAACGCAGCCTTTGTGGGATCGTCCGAGCCCCACGCGCTCTTCATGAGAATCTTCAGCTTGCGGGGAGTTTGCCCTTGCAGTGCGCCGCTGGCGGCAAAGAAGGGCAGGGCGGCCAATTGTGCCAATCGGGTGAGAAATGCTCGACGGGCCATAAGAGTCCTCCTGGGCGTCAGCGCGGAAATTGGGGGTACTATATCTTTCTTGCCGCCGTTTGAACAAGCTCTTTTTGACTATCGTGATCGGCATCTCTAAGATGCGGTCCCATGAAGCTCCCTCTTGCGTGCTTGGTGTTTCTGCTGTGCACCTGCAGCATCCTGGCCGGGCAATCGGCCTCGCCTTCCGCTCTGATCATCCACGATGTCACCGTAATTGACGCGACTGGCGGCCCAGCGCAAGCGCATCGCACCGTCATTGTGCGCGATGGAAAGATCGAGGAAATCGGCAGCTCGGCGGGAGGAGTGGGCGGAAAACTCTCCGGCGTGCATATCGATGGCGGCGGCAAGTTTCTCATCCCCGGACTCTGGGACATGCATGTGCACATGGTTTTCGGGGACTGGTTCCCGCACGGGAAGGAAGTCACGCTGCCGCTGTTCATCGCCAACGGCATCACTGGCGTGCGGGATATGGGTGGGGAACTGGAGGTACTGCAGCAGTTGCGGAAAGAAATCGCTGCCGGGACGCTGATCGGCCCGCGCATGGTGATCTCCGGACCGATGCTCGATGGTCCGCAGCCGCGCTTTCCCAGTTCGGTCGCGATTGCAACTCCAGAAGATGGCCGCCGTGCCGTCGACGATCTGAAGCGGCGCGGCGCGGACTTCATCAAGCTGCAGTCGCTGATTCCGCGAGAAGCGGTCTTCGCGATCGCCGAGGAAGCGCGTACGCAGGGAATTTCTTTCGTCGGCCATGTGCCGGATTCCGTGCGCGCCTCCGAAGCCTCGAATGCAGGACAGAAGAGCTTTGAGCACCTGATTGGAATCTTTGAAGGCAGTTCGCCGCTCGAGGACGAATTTCTGAAAGGAACCAAGACCCAGGGCCAATTCCTTTCGACCTACGATCCCAGGCGTGCTGCGGCGCTCTTCGCCCTGCTGGCCAAGAATCACACCTGGCAGTGCCCCACGCTGGTGTGGGAACGCGGCGGCAACCTGATCGATCAAACCGATTTCGCCCACGATACGCGCGCCAAGTACGCGCCCGCGTACTGGAAGGATGTGACGTGGAGGCGATTCACCCAGCAGATCGTCCATGAGTTCAACTCGGATGACCTCGGCACCCGGCAACGCTTCGTGGAAAAGGAACTGGAAGTTGTGAATGCCATGCACCGTGCGGGAATTCCGTTTCTCGCCGGAACGGACACGCCTCCCGGCGTCTACGTATTTCCCGGCTTCAGCCTGCACGAGGAGTTGCAAAGATTCGTAGCCGCCGGCTTCACCCCGATGGAGGCGCTGCAAACCGCGACGCTGAATCCCGCCAAGTTTCTGGGAATCGACGATCGGCTAGGAACGATCGAAAAGGGAAAACTCGCCAACCTGGTGCTGCTCGACGCGAATCCGCTGGACGACATTCGCAACACGCAGAAGATTGCTGCGGTGATCGTCAACGGCCGCTACCTGTCGCGCGCCGACCTTGACAGGATGCTGGCGCGAGTGGAAGCGGCGGCGCAAGCGAAATGAGCAGTGGTGGGCCAGACAGATTTGCTCACCCAAGCCCGAATCACACTTCCGCCAAGGCAGCTTCAGCTCTTTTTCTTAAAGGATCCAGCCTGGTTCGTTCCAGATTATCCCGGGAGAAGAGGTTGTCGAAGGGGATGAGGCGTCCGTCGGGGTGGACGATGTGAACGCACGTTCTTCACGCTGCGGACGTCGAAGGAGTGGGCGTCGATGAACTGCATGATGAGGATGCGGAAGATGTTCTCGTAGGTGATGGCGTCAGAGACGAGAACCGTTGGCGGCACCACCTTGGAGAGGTATTGCGCCCCGCTGTCTGTCTTAGTCCGCGTGACGGGGGCCAGTTTTAACTAAGAGCGTTTGGCGAACCACGCAGAAACAAGGGCGGCTATCGAAACTATCCAGATGACTGCCGCAACAGCATGAGCGGCACCCTTCCACACGTCCAAACCGATCTTCAGGAGGAAGAAGAAAAAGCCGGTCGAGAAACCTTCGACGCGCTGACGATTGCGCACCCACCAGGTGTTCAGGTTGATAGTCTTATTCAGGGACATTGCAATCTGGTCAGAGTGCCGACGAAGAGCCGAGTCGTATCGCTCCGACTGTGACCCCTTATCGTTGTCGTCAGGGTCCGGCTTTTCCAAGATGGGGAGCTTTTTTTCGTAAGCACGTAGGGCATCCCCTAAGAATGCTTTCCGACTGAAGAGGACGCACGGAATGCCGGAATACCTCTTCTGAGCTTCCTCGGCGAGATTGAAGCCTCCGTCCGGCGATTGTTTAGCTTCGGTCAGAAGTGCGCGGACCTCGGCTTCCATCCTGGAGAGCTTTTCGTCCGCTGCGGCAATCTTTGCGCGCATGGCTTCCTCGGTATGCGGGCCGTAATAAAGATCGAGGAGAAAAAGATCAGGCTTACCGACACGACGATTTTGGATATCGTCAAGGGCTTCGTCCAAAGTGGCTCCAGCGCCCACGATATAGCGCTGCGACATGGTTTCCCGAAAGCGCCGAACCTCGTCTTTGTCATCATCCACAAAACAGATTGACTTCATCGGCTTCTCCTAAAGTGCGTGGTGAGACGCGCTCCAATTCGCGATTACACTCGGCGCACGACAATTTTGTCCACAACAAACGAGAGACGGTGCAGGATGCTTGACAGAGGGCTTGATATTTCTATATATTCAGTCTGTACTGAAAGAAAAGATATGGCAGAACTAACGGGAGTCCAGAAACAATACATTCTTCACTGGGGCGAGATGGGGACGCGGTGGGGAATCAACCGTACGGTGGCGCAGATTCACGCGTTGCTGTATCTCTCACCCTCGGCGCTGCCAGCCGAGGAAATTGCCGAGACGCTGAGCGTCGCGCGCTCGAATGTGAGCACGTCGATTCGGGAACTGGAAACTTGGGGGATCGTGCGCGCGGTACACGTGCTGGGCGACCGGCGGGAACACTATGAATCGATGAAGGATGTTTGGGAGATGTTCCGGCTGGTGATTGAACAGAGGAAGCGGCGGGAGATCGATCCGACGCGGGAGATGCTGCGGCGGTGCCTGGCCGATCTGGATCCCAAAGAGCCGGGAGCGGATTACACGCGGGAGCGGCTGGGCGCGATGGCGGGCTTCTTCGAAGCGGTGACGGAACTGCACGACCAGATGAAGCGGCTGCCTACAGGAACCGTCCGGAAGTTGTTGCGCATGGGAACGAAGATGCGGAAGAAGGCAGGGTAAGTCCTTTTTTTTGCTCCGATGCTTCTGTTTGTACAGAATGATCTGTTACAGGAGGATGACGATGAGTGCGACGGTCGTGATCACCGGGGCGTTCAGCTACACGGGAAAGTACGCGACGCGACTCTTTTTGGGCCGTGGATACGAGGTCCGCACGCTCACCAACCATCCTCCGACAAACCATCCGGAGCGGCCGAACCCTTTAGGCGACCGCGTGAAGGTCTCTCCGTATAACTTCGATCGGCCAGACGAACTAAGGCGCAGCCTTGAGGGCGCGTCCATTCTCATCAACACCTATTGGGTGCGCTTCTCGCGCGGAGAGTTGAACTTCGAGACTGCGGTTCGAAATACCCGGGCGTTGATCTCGGCGGCCAAGGATGCCGGGGTCCGGCGGATCGTGCACGTCAGCATCGCCAATCCCTCTCTCGAGTCTCCTCTGGGATACTACAAGGGAAAAGCCGAGGTCGAGCAGGCGGTGATGGCCTCAGGCCTCGCGTATGCGATCTTACGGCCGACCGTCATCTTCGGCGCGGAAGACATCCTCATCAACAATATTGCGTGGTTCGTGCGGCATCTTCCCGTGTTCGGGATCCCGGGGGACGGGCGCTACGCGATTCGTCCAATTTACGTCGAGGACATGGCGCAGTTGCTGGTCGACGCCGCGGAGCAGCAGGGGAGTTCGGTGATCGATGCGGTTGGACCCGAGACTTTCAGCTTCGAGGAACTGGTGCGACTGATTGCGGCGCGAGTGCAGCGGTCGGTTCGGGTGATTCATTTGCCGACGGCGCTGGCGTATGTGTCGACGCTGGTGACGGGATGGATCGTGGGCGACGTCGTCCTTACCTGGGAGGAATACAAGGGGCTGATGAGCAACCTGCTCGCGCCTGAGGGGCCCTCCGCGGGACATACGCGGTTGAGCCAATGGCTTGCGGAAAATGGGGAACGGGTGGGGAGGGAATATGCGTCGGAGGTGGCACGGCATTTTGCAGAACCTCCGGGCTTGGTGGAGACGGCAAGAACTTGAACCACAGAGGACACAGAGGGCACAGAGGGCACAGAGGAATTGGGGAAGCAGGGCATGAACACGGTGTGGATGATTCGAGCAATCTGGGGAGCTGGGGCCGTGCATGTGGGGATCATCGCGGCGAACGTTCCGCTGCCAGGGCGGCTGCGGGTGCGGGAACGACTGGCAACGGTTCCCAGATTTGTGCGGCAGATCTTCTACGTGCACTGGGTCTACATCGTGATCGTTCTGGGGATGTTTGCCGCCCTGTGTTTCGCCTTCGCGACGGAACTGGCAGGGGCAAGTGCGATGGGACGGTTCCTGAGTGGATTCATGGCGGGATTCTGGCTGCTGCGAATCGCGCTGCAGATTTTTTACTACGATCGCGAAATCCGGCGCGAGAACTGGGGTCTCGACATGCTGTATCTGGGGGCGTTGATTGTGCTGGTGACGATCTTTGGGACGGCGGCAATACGGCCGGTGGGGTGAGGTGCGCGATGAAGACGACATCGGAACCAGATAGCGAAAAGCAGATTCCTCCCCTTGGTCGGAATGACAATGGACGGATCGGCCGGAATGAGAACAGTCGGATCGGTCGGAATGACGACTTCCGGATTGGTCGGAACGACAAACGAGATTCATGGGCGCCAACCTGTGCGACCGCAGGTGCAGCGGTCTGGGCGGGGATGGCAGTGCTGGCACGGATGGGGATTGCGCGCCTGGGCGTGATCGAATTGCTGTTCCTGTTTGCGCCGCTGGTGATTGTTCCAATGGGGATGGAATTGTCAGGGCTGATCGGCATTCGTGGTTGGCTCGACGAACTCGCTCGCCGCCTGCAACCTGTGGGCGCTTCCCTGGCGGTCGTGGCGATGTGGCTTCCTCCGGGAAGGAAAGCCGGGCTGGCCGCGCTGGGATGGTTATTGATTTGTGTGCTCATGGCTGGGGCTGGATTCGTGGAACTGGTGCAAGCGCTGTCGGTAGACGCGGGCGGGGGAGCCCGCGCCACACGCTTCGCGATGGGCATCGCGCGGGTGGATTTGGCGGTGGGTGGGGCCTGGCTGGTAGCGTCGCGGTTAGGGATGCGGCCGATGGGGATTCAGGAACCGATCGGACTGCTGACGGCCGTACACTTTCACTTCGCAGGATTTGCCACAGCGATCATCGCGGCCGCGACGCTCCACTTTGCCGAGAAGCGCGGCGATCATCGGTGGCTCAAGCCGGTGGTTCTAGTCGTGGCCGGAATGCCATTTGTGGTGGCGGCGGGATTTGTCATCTCGCCGGTCGTGAAGATGGTAGCGGCGATTTTGTTTTCACTCAGCGTCGCGGTGCTGGCGGTCGCGGTACGCGCTTGCGGGAGGACGGTGCAAGACGCCACGGCGCGTGTCCTTCTGCAACTCGCAGCTGGCACCATTTTCGCTGGCATGGTGCTTTCGGCGGCTTATGCTATTGCCGACTACGCCGGAAGCGATGTACTGACCATCCCGCAGATGGCGAGAACCCATGGCATCCTGAACGCATTCGGATTCTGTCTTCTGGGATTGCTGGGATGGTTGATCGAAGGCAATACCCAGCAGCCAGCAATCGACGGGCTCTAGTTTTCAGACTGAGGTCGAGCGGGAACCTGTACACTAGCTGCAACCCAAGGCGAAATTGCCGGATCGATGCCGGCTGGTTTCCATGACGCAGGATAAGTCCCAGCTGAACGAGCCAGAGCGCGCCAGCCACGCTGCGAAGAACTCCGGCACGAAGTCCGGGGAGCCACATACGTCCGTTCCGTCCCCAGATTCCTCCTCCATCTCCCCGTCATCCAGTGAGTCTTCGGCCGCAATCTCATCCGATCCCGCCCGCGAGAGCGCCATCAGCAAGGAGCTGCGCCGGCTAAACCGCGCGTTGCATGCGCTGAGTGCGTGCAACCAGGCGCTAGGGCAAGCGGGCAGCGAGCAGGAACTGCTGCAGCAGATCTGCGACATTATTGTTCGTGTCGGCGGATACCGGATGGCGGGGATCGCATACGCGCAACAAGACGAGGAAAAAACGGTGCGACCGATGGCGCACGCCGGACATGGCAGTGGATACCTGGACAAGATCGCGCTGAAATGGTCGGACACGCCGGCGGGCCGGGGGCCGGCGGGCACGGCGATTCGCGAGAACCGGATTTGCGTGATCGCGGACACAGCGAATGATCCGATGTTCACACTCTGGCGTGAAGCCGCATTGAAGCACGGCTATGCGGCCGTAATTGCCCTGCCGCTTCGGGTCGCCAGTCTCGCCTTCGGCGTTCTTGCCATCTATTCGGAGCAGGTGGGCTCGTTTGAAAGCTCGGAAGTCGAACTGCTGACCGAGGTGGCGAACAATCTGGCCTATGGCATCACATCGATTCGCTCCCAGGAGGAAGGAAAACGGGCGACGGCCGCGCTGCAGGACGCGGAACGAAGATACCGTCAACTGGTAGAGCAGGTTCCGGCCATCTCGTACGTGGCTGAGCCCGGTGCGGCCGGACATTTTCACTACATCAGCCCGCAGGTGGAGCACATCCTTGGCTTCACGCCGGAAGAGTGGATGGCAGACGACCATACCTGGTTCAACGTGCTGCATCCCGACGACGCGCAAGAGACGATCGCCGCCGAACACCGGCGGGAAGGGGAACTATACCGCGTCGAGTACCGTACGCGCGCGCGGGATGGCCGCGAGGTTTGGCTGCGGGATGAAGCGATCTTCGTCCGCGATGGGGAAACTGGAAGGCTGTTGATGCGCGGACTGCTGGTGGACGTCACCGAGCGGAAGCGCGCCGACGAGGCTTTGCGACGCAGTGAAGAGAACTACCGAATGTTCGTCGCGCAAAGCTCGGAAGGTATTTTCCGGCAGGACCTGGATGCGCCCCTGCCCATCGATCTTCCGGAAGAGGAGCTGGTTCATCGCATACTCCACGAGTCGTACATGGCCGAGTGCAATCAGGCGATGGCGCACATGTACGGCCTGGGTTCTCCCGCCGACTTTCTAGGTAAACGGCTGACGGAATTGCTGATGGTGGACGATCCTCACAACCTCGAACTGACACGCGAGTACGTTCGAAGCGGGTTCCGGGTGCTGGAACGGGAGTCTCACGAGCTGGACGTGCACGGCAACCCGAAGGTATTCCTGCATAGCATGTTCGGTATCGTCGAGAACGGGAAGCTGTTGAGGACTTGGGGAATCCAGAGAGACATTTCAGAACGCCTGAAGGCGGAGGAAGCTCGCCATAAGGCGGAGGAGGCGCTACGCGAGAGTGAGGAGCGTTACCGGACTTTCGTCGAACAGAGTTCGGAGGGGATTTTCCGGATGGAATATATCCCGCCGGTTCCCTGTCACCTGCCCATCCCGGAGCAACTAGCGCTGGGCTTGAAGAATGGTTATCTGGCGGAGTGCAACGACGCGCTGGCAAGAATGTACGGGCGGGCCTCTGCTCAAGAATTGATGGGGAAACCGCTCACTGATTTCCTGATTCTGAATGATCCGGTGACCCGGCAGTTTATGGAGAACTTCATCCGTAATGGCTACCGGACGACGGACCAGGAGTCGCGCGAAATGGACTCTCACGGAGAGAAAAAGATTTTTCGCAACACCATGGCGGGGATGGTGGTCGACGGACATTGGGTGCGCACCTGGGGAATTACGCGCGACGTCACGGAGCGCATGCTCCTGGAAGAACAGCTCCGGAACGCGCAGCAGCTGGAGGCGATCGGGCGGCTGGCGGGAGGTGTGGCCCACGACTTCAACAATATCTTAAGCATCATCATGGGACATGGCGAGCTCTTGCTGGCTGGAGCAGACGAGAACGCCCGGAACGGGTTGGAGCAGATCCGGCGGGCGGCGGAGCGGGCGGCTTCTCTGACCCAGCAATTGCTGGCCTTCAGCCGGAAGCAGGTGCTGCAGCCAAAGGTCCTCGACCTGAACGAAGCGGTTGCCGACATCCAAAAAATGTTATCGCGAGTGATTGGCGAAGATATCGAGCTGATCGCGAGGCTGCATCCATCGCTCGTACCGGTGAAGGCAGACCCGGGACAGGTGGAACAGGTGCTGATGAACCTGGCGGTGAATGCGCGGGATGCGATGCCGCACGGTGGCATGCTGATGATGGAAACTTCAAACGTGGAGGCCGAAGACCAACTGGCGCGCGATCTGGAGCTGGCCCCTGGCTGCTACGTCATGCTGACCGTGACCGACTCTGGTCATGGGATGGAGGCAGGAACGCTCTCCCATATCTTCGAGCCATTTTTCACCACTAAACCGATGGGCAAAGGCACGGGGCTGGGGCTGGCGACGGTGTACGGGATTGTGAAGCAGAGCGGTGGAAGCATTCAGGTAGCGAGTGAAGCGGGACACGGCAGCACGTTCCGCATTTATTTGCCGGCGTCGGAGGGAACGACTCGCAAGCCGCAGGAATTGCGTGCCGCCGAAACGGTGGCAGGAGGGAGCGAGACGATTCTGATCGCGGAGGACGAACCCGATCTGCGCGAACTGACGCGTATTTTTCTGCAAGGCTACGGCTATAACGTGCTGGAAGCGGAAAGCGCCGAACAGGCGATTCAGATGGCGGGAGTCTTCGCGGGGCCGGTTCATCTACTCCTGACCGATGTGATTATGCCGGGGATGAGCGGGCGGCAGTTGGCGGAAAGCATCCTAATCAAGCGTCCGCAAACCAAGATCGTTTACATGACCGGATACACGGATGATATGGTCGCGCAGCATAGGGTGCTGGAACCCGGCGTGAACCTGCTGCAGAAACCTTTCAGCAAAGTCGACCTCGCTCTTAAGGTGCGCTCCACGCTGGATGGGAAGTAGACCCAGCCAGTAAAATTGAGATTGAGCAGGTTCAGCCAGAAAAATCATTCGGCCCTCGCATGGGTTTCGACAGAAAAGAGACAGGCTTATGACGGAGTTGCAGGCAAGCAGCGGAGTCGTCGACGGGGCGGGCACGGCCAGCGCGAAAATCTGGGTGACGCTGAAAGGATTGCCCCTCACGATCCGGCTGGACTGGCCGTTTCATCAATCGACCTCGGGCGCTGATTTCTCCGTACTCCATGGGGACATTCGGCTGGAAGGTTCCGAAGGATTGCATGCCCCGGTGGCGGTGAATCTCTCGCAAACCGTGCGCGAAGTGCTGCCCTCGATGGAACCAAAGGACGTGGAAGCCCCCGTGATCAACGCACTGCGCAAAGAGGTCGACCGGCGGCAAATTGAGTTTTTGAAGTCGGGAAAATTGTTGCCCGTGCCATTCTCCAGTCGGCATTACGACTTCAAGCGGCAGCAGTGGGTGTTTGGCAAAGCCACCGATGAAGTAATGGCGGAGTTCATCGAGCGCAAAGTCTATTGGCAGACGACGCTGGGGAAATCTCCACACTCCGCAGAAAACGCGAGAAGTGGGGCGCCCGGGCGAGTCTGGATTGGCGATCCGACAGAAGCGCAGTATTTGCAGACGACTCCGGCCCATCTGATCGAGGTCGCGGCGCGCCAGGTCGCAGCCCAAGGACTGTTGCGGATCGAAGGGGAATTTGCCGAGGCTACGCAGGGCCTGATGGGACAAGCGCTACGATTTGAGGGCGCTCGGCGGCAGGCTGTGGAAGAGTTGGAGAGAAAGCACGCGTTCGAGAGAGCGTAGGCAGTAGCGAGACTAGCAGCACGGGACTACTGGCGGGACCGATTGAGTCGCTCGGCGGTGTCTAAGGACTTATGAATGCCCTCTTTGTGGAACCGGGTATCTCTGGCTGCCGCAAGCTTCGAGGTATTTGAGCCCTGCGCCGCGTTAGCGCGTTTTGGGTTCGGAGTGCTCAGCGTTGTCCACGTTTTTCAATGGATCGTTGCAACCCGACTTCAGAGAGCCCTTGCTCCGTGATTGGGCCGAATAAAAAGCACCCTCAGGGGCTAAAGCCCGGTACCGTTGTGCCTCGGAGCGACGCGACTTAAAGTCGCGCCCTTCCCGGTCGTGCTTCACCTGGCCCCGCTTTCTCTCAACGACCGTTCCTCATTGTTAATCGTCACGTCCGGCCTTCCGCGAAAACAGTCCCCAGCAGAATCTTGGTGCAATCGCGTAGTTCACCTGTATCAGGACGATGGCGGCGATACTGTAGTACGTATTGAGAAAGCATAGCGCGGCGCCGCCAGCGTACAGCGACTGCGCAATCACGATCCGGCGGATGACCGCGGAATGAATTTCCGCGGGAATGTCTTCGGCAAGAAGGCGGGCGCGAGTCGCATAGCTCCAGCTCCAGTAGAGGGCACCGCCGAGCAGCAGGATATTGAACCAGTAGACCAGGAGCGCGATGCGGAAGTGGATGTATTCCGCGAGCAGTGCGGTCGAGAATGGCGTCAGAGAGATGGCGCAGAGAAAAGCGATGTGAATCCAGGCGAGATTGCGGTCGGAGCGGGCGAACTGGTTGAGCTGCGTCTGCTGGCCGACCCAGAAGATGCCGTTCGTCATCACGCTCATCAAAAAGATGAGAAGACGCGGAGAAAGAACGATCAGGGCGTGCCAGAGATCGCGTTCGGAGTGAATGGCTTCACGGGCTGGGACGTGCAGGTCGAGCACGAGCAGGGTCATGGCCACGGCGAAGATGCCGTCGCTGAGGGCGGCGAGGCGTTCGACACTTTGCCCGGCAACACGGTTGTACAGTGAGTGCATCGAATGGAGTTTAGCGTCTTGCGGGAATGTGGGCAAAACTGCGAAGGCGCAGAGAGCCGCAAGATCGCGGGAAGGTAACCAGCGTGGGGACGGTACGTTACGCGCAGAAGATCCGCCCAATTGCGATGGTAATGGTGTATCTGGCTCTGCTTTCCAGACCGGCGCGAGCTCAGGACGAGCCGGGTGCGCAACCCTCTCCAGCACCAGGGAATTCCCAGCCGACTCAAGCTCCCGACGAGAAAACTTCGGAGAAGAAAAAGGATGAAGGTTTGAATCCCGCGCAGGCCGCCGCAGAAAAGACGAAAGAAGTGACGGTGCAAGCGGCGGTTGCCACCAAGAATCTGGGGACTGCCGCATTGCTCAAGGCCCGCGACTGGGAGGGCAGCTGGCTCACCGGCGTCTACGTAGAAAAGAGCCGGCCGCTGGTCCCCGTAAGCGTGCAGCAGCGGCGAGAAATTTATTTCCAACAAACGCTCGCCACTCCTGGAGCATATATGAAGCGCATGTTCGCGGCGGGGATCGATCAGGCGCGGGGAACTCCATCGCAGTGGGATGACGGCTGGGGCGGATACACGGAGCGGTTCGCGTCCCGCGAAGGACAATTCATAGCCGCCAACACCCTCGCGGCGTTGGGAAACGCCACGCTGAAATATGAACCGCGCTACGATCAGTGCCGTTGCAGCGGGTTCTGGCCCCGGACAAGGCACGCGATCATGCGCAACTTTCTTACCTACAATCAGACCGAGCGCGAACTCCGTCCGCAATGGGCGTTGTATGGCGGATCGTTTGGTGGAGGAATGATTTCGACCGCCTGGAAGCCCGGCCCACGCAACGCTTTCGCCGAGGGCGGCCGCGCCATGCTGGGGCAGGCCGGTTACGGCGCGCTACTCAATTTCTTCATCGAATTTTCCACGGACATTAACCGGACGATCGGCGCGAAGCAGCGAAGATAGGAACTCCCTCGCCGCCGGCGTGGGAGTTTCCCACGAGTTCATGGCTGGGTACCCGCCCGATAGCCAATACGGCCAGTCCGTGGTTCAACTAATATGGGGCAGATCTCGGGTCGACAATTTGGCAGGAAATCGCCCCCTCGCGCCGTGGCGTTCCGTCCGGCTGCCCCGGCTTGCATTTGACATTCGCCAATCGCATACAGGCATCCTGCCGCGAGGGATTCTTTCGGCAAGAGACTGCTCAGGCTGGCCTGGGCTTCCGGACGAACTGTGAGACCACTATTCCGAGAGTGAAGAGTGACATCAAAGAAACAATCCCTAACGAAATGACGCAGTAAATGCACCAGACTCCGAGAACGTTCGCCTCGATGTTCGCGAGGTACAGCGAAAAGGCGAGCCCCGCGAAAGTGGGAATGAGCAACAGACGGTAGGAGCTGAGCAGGGCGAGCACAGCCATGATTATGTATCCGGCAATGCCCAGGACTGCGACGGGAATTCTGCCGACCATGGCGTAGGGACTGTGATTGACGACGCCGCAGTCCCAGTGCTCATTGATGCTGCAGGGAGAATCTCCGTATTCGCGGTAATGTTCCCGCAGGGCGAGAGAAGAGACGATCACACCCAGCACGGCCAGAATCAGAAGCAAATATTTCATGAGGTCCTCTCCACCGTTGGACGAGTGCACGCGCTCTTGGTTTAGGGCTTCGTGGCGCGAGCACCGGCTGCGTCCTTTATTAGATCAGAAGGCTGCCAATCGCCGCCGTGATACCACTTCACGATCTTGCCGTCGGGACCGATGACCGCGGTGCTGAGGTTGTGGGTGATCAGTCCGCCCTCGGGTTTGATGGTCAGCGCAAAGAAGTCCGCGATCCTGGGTAAGTCCGTTACCGCCGGTGCAGCAAATTCCCATCGCCCGAAAAGCGCTGCGTCATGCGTGCGCGCCACTGAGAATCCGTAATCGCGGAGAACCTTGGGCGCATCGTGTTCCGGGTCAAAGCTGATGCTCAGCAGGCGAGTGCCGGCTAGCGCCGGATTTGCTCCGGTTTGTTTGTAGATTTCCGCGAAATTACTGCTCATGCGCGGGCAGAAGTCCGGGAAGGGGCAGCGCGTATAGATAAAGGTGACGAGCAACACGTTCCCGCGATATTGCCTAAGAGAGATGCGCTTGCCGTCTTGATTGGTCAATGAAAAGTCAGGCACATCTTCGCCGGGCATGGGCATATGCAACGAGTTTGCCGCGGCAGCGTGAGCTGGATCGATGTGAGCAATGGTTCGAACATTCTCGAGCCAGTAGTCGGGAGCGGCTTCTTCGTTCTTGGCGTCGGGTTGAACCACCACCACTTCAGCAGAAACAGAATCGCCCGGAAGCAGATGGTTCAACGTCGCGACCGGCCTGATCTTATAGGGCATCGCCATGGCATCCATAAAACCAGGGATAGCGTCGCCCTCGATAAGGGCGGACTGAGCTTGACTGTCAATGGAGACGACCCGTCCGGTAAAGGGATATCGTTTCGCGGCCGGTGTCTTCGAGCGGTGGCACGAAGAAACAAAAAATGCCCCGGCCAGGATGAGAGCAGTTAGAAGAATACGGCGACCATGGTTATTCACGTTGTACACACTTTAACTCGGACAGGGACTGTGGTGCCACGGGCGGGTTTGAGACCCAGCCCTTGTGACATCCCCAGAGGACTTTCTCCGCGGTGCGGTTAAGGGCTTTTCTAGCCATCGAGATTCACACGGCAAAACGTGCTGTGGGGAAACCGAGGAAGGAGGGATTTTGATAGGTTGCGGGAGACGAGGGGCGGACCGTGATCGGTCCGCCCCCTGTGATTAGATGGACAGCAAGCGCTGAAAGAAGGAACGATAACGTTGCAGCGCGATCCGCAGGTCCTCGGTTGAAACGTTGTCGCCGCGGTCCCATTGGTGCTCGAGTTTGGAACGTTCCTCGGCAAACACTTCCGCCAGGCGCTTCATGGCTGCAGCGACCAGACCGTCTGCCTTTTCGACCGCGCTGCGCGGCTCATCGACGAAAGCGGTCTGAACCACACTCCACCGGTTGCGCAGGCTTTCCAATTCGTTGTTCGGGAAAAGGGGTGTTGCATCCGGTGTATTTCGGCCCGAGATGCTGCGAGCATCGCTGGTAACACTTTGCAGATCTTGCTGCGCGATCTCCCCCGAACGCCCGGCAAGAACTGGTTTGGGCCGATCTTCTGAAACCGCAGGGCGCTTGCCCTGGGCCAGATCCGCCGTGGTTAGGTCTTCCGCGAATTCCGGTTCATCTTTTCTCATTGGCACGCTCATGCCCGTGCCTCCTTTCGTTGTGGGTATGCATCTCCGAGCAATTCTTCGAAGAGAGAGCGGTAGTGAACCATCGCTTTCCGCAGGTCCTCGGTGCTGGCTTGGCCTCGGCTATCCCGCAGTGCGATGTCATGCGCGGCGCGGTAGTTTTCAACGACCACGGGGTAGTCGGTTGAGATGTCGGCGGCGCGCTGCTCAAAGTCAGCCGTCGGATATCCGCGGGTCTCCATCAATTCACTCACTAAGTGATCGGCTTGCGAAACCGATCCCTTGGGATCGTCTACGAATCGCGATTGCACTTCCCGCCAGCGCTCCGCGAAATTGACGCGAGTTTCTTGCGAGATCGGCCGGATCGGAAGTTTCTCGCGTCGCTTGGCCCGAATTTCGAGCACGCCTTCGGCGCGGCGTACCTCGCCTTCTTTCTTCACCACCCGGCCATACTCGGGACCGAAGCGCTCGCGCAGCTGCTGGCTGCGCCGCTTTCGCGATAAAACAAGACTGAGGACGGCAACCACAACGATTGCCGCGACTACCCCGATCACTATGCCGAGCTGGTGCTGGTCCATGCGGCCTCCGCGTGAGATTTTCGAATCGCGTATTGGATTCCATGGGGCGGAGAGGGGTTGCGCGAGAACGTCCGCGGTCGCGGCGCGTGAGAGGGGATCGCTTGGGATTAATCCCCTCAGTTACATGCACGTGACTGCAAGTTGGATTACCTTGCTCGTACGCTGACCAGGCAGCTGGGCGGCCGTCCCATAGTCCTCTTTCATAGTGGTGAAAGCGGTAGCGGAGTTCGACGTAGACTTCGCGCGGAGTTATCCGGTGGACGGAACGACAGGTCTACGCTTTGGGGACAATAGACATTGGCCGGCTCTGCAGAAAGCCGGCGAGCAGCGCGCTATTGATTTGCAAGGCGCCGTTGTAGCTGACGAAGGCCATCTTCCTGAACCCGTTCATGAATTTACCCTGGATGTTCAAAATTGACCACACCGCGAATATTTTGGTCGGAGTGTCAGCTAGCAGGAAAATGTCGCAGCGGATTGGGGCGCGGTCGGTATGCGAATCGCGCGCTGTTTCAGTAGTGGAAATGGTAGCGGAGTTCTACATAGACTTCGCGCGGATTGTTCCAGTGGAATCCGCCAAACGTCACGCTATTGTCCAGTTCGACGCGGCGGTTCGCTACGTTGATGGCGTTCATGGAGACGGAGAATCGCTCGCCGAAATCTTTGCCGAGCGTCACATCGAACGTGGTGTGCTGAGGCAGGTAAGATCCGGGATAGGGCTGGCCGGGAAAGGCATTGGTGAAACCGGAGCCATAGTAAACGTTGGTCGAAGCGTACGAACGCCACGGTAAGGTGAGATCGCCGCCGACATTGAGCGTGTTGCGCTGGTCATGGTCGAGCGCGCCCCATGCCAGGTACGAAAAATCGGTCAGCCCGCCATTGATGAGTCCTCCGGCACGCGCCACCTGGTTGGAATATGCGAGGTGAATCTGGGCCCAGTGCGCAATGCGAGGCGAGCGCAGGGTCAACTCCCAGCCTCGAACAATGGCCCGCTGAATGGTGAGAGGGAAGAAGAGATTGGACTCGCCGATATTGTTGTGATCGAAAAAGTTCGACGCGTTCGTGCGAAACATATCGGCGTCGACGATCCAGCCGCGCCACGGAATGTTCACGCCGAATTCTTCCTCTTCGTCCCGCTCGCCACGAAGGGCTATGAAAGCCAGACTATTGTTGCTCGCAAACTCCAGCAGTGGCCCAGAGGCGGTGCTCAGCGGAGGAGCCTGATAGTAGTGGCCGTACGACGCGCGGAAGGTCCAGTTGAGACGGG
>Ga0209890_10000351_pt1 | contig 21303 bp, 19 predicted proteins | sample OrgsoiDNA2013049_FD_185799 | JGI IMG/M metagenome (GOLD analysis project Ga0209890, IMG submission 185799) | Permafrost soil microbial communities from the Arctic, to analyse light accelerated degradation of dissolved organic matter (DOM) -... | ecosystem: Environmental > Terrestrial > Soil >...
CCGTTACACCCAGCGGTTGACCCGGAATTCGTTTTGGGCTAATTTGGGGCTACACCGGAGAGGAGGTGGTCGGATGACAAGTTCTGATAGTCACAGTAGAAGTACCAGACCAGGTGAGGTGGCTGAGTCTTAGGGCGGTTGCTCTAAGCGGAGTTCTCGAGGACCCTTTGGTCGGGGGAATCGGGAACAATCTCTCGCAAACAATCCGTGAATATGGGCTGATCCGCCGGGCACAGGCTGTGTCAGGCACCGGAACGAGCGAGGGGCCACGAGAGTGACCACCTCAGTCAATCCCAAACAGTCCACCGGGCAGCCCGCAGGCTGAAAGGCTTGCGGGCTGTTCTTCATTCAGTTGTCAGGTGTTAGGTCTCAGGAAAACCGGGTACCCCCAGTTGCCGGCGGCCAACCCATCCGCAGCGCGTCCAGTTCTCATTTCCGGCGAGCTAAGACGGTGCTGGCTTCCCCACCACCCGTCAAATCGTTTTCCCGATTGATCCCATCAAAATATTGAATTTGTATTCGACCGTGCATTTCTGGTGGAGTGTGGTGCCGGACGTGCATGACAACTGGTTGGACGGTAGTGAGCGGCCAGATTTCTCGACGCCAGCAACCCAGGGAACGCGGTAACCGCCGCCTTCTCCCGGGGCCGCTCCAATTGCCTTCGTGTCAAGGGGATACTGAATGTTACTGGATGACAAGCACTATCGGGCCCGTATTACCGCGCGCGCGGATTTCGCGCCTGATCTCTGGATGATTCGTATCGATCCCGGTGCAGAAATTGCCTTTGCACCGGGCCAATACGCCACACTGGGTGTAGAAAAAGACACACGGCGGCGGGAACGTCCCTACTCGATTGCTTCTTCTCCCTACGAAAAGGAACTGGAGTTCTTCTTTGAACTGGTGCCGCAGGGCGAGACCACGCCGCCTCTGTATGACCTTCAGTTGGGCGATGAAGTTCTGTTGCGCAAAGCTGCCAAGGGCCGCTTCACACTCGACACCACACAACCGGAGCGCACCAACCACTTGATGGTGAGCACCGTGACTGGAGTCGCGCCTTTTGTCAGCTATGTGCGAACCCTGTTCAAGGACTGGAAAGAAGGCAGGTTTGCGGGCGACCACAAACTATTTCTGCTGAACGGCGCGAGCCGGTCGTGGGAATTCGGTTATCGCGAGGAACTGGAAAATTTCGCGAAACAAACGCCCTGGTTTCGCTGTGTTTTTGCCGTAAGCCGTCCGTGGGAGGACGATAGTTGGAAGGGCGAGGTCGGACGCGTCGACGATCTGATTCGCAAGTACGCCGACCAGTGGGGATGTACCGGGGCGAATACCATCGGGTATCTGTGCGGGCATCCGGAGATGATCGAGCACGGGAAGGGCATCCTGAAGCGCATCGGTTTTGAGAAAGAGAACTTCAAGGAAGAAGTCTATTGGGTGCCGGCAAAGGCGACTGGCGGTTAGGCGAGTGACTAGGGAAGCTCTCCGTAGTCTGGTTAGCGGAGCGCCGGGCGTCCCCGCCCGGCCTTGCCCGAATTAGAGGGGGTCGCAAGCGGGCGAGCCATTCAATGTCCAACGGCATCGAGTATGGCCTTGTTGATGGCGTAAGCAGTCCCATCGCTGCCGATCACGGTCGGCGTGTAAGCTTCGCCGATACCGGTGGAAAGCGTAATCACCTCCGACAACGTGTTGGAGGTCAGGTCCCAGCGATAGAGTTTGCCGTCTTCGCTGTTGGCGAGAATTGATTTCGTGAACGGATCGACCGCAGCTGTATTTATGCACCATTCCCGAACCGCCCCCGGAAAACCCGGAAACGCGGGATCGGGCGTGACCCCAAGAACGGTGATGACTTCTTTCATGACCTTGGTAGTGGGAATCACTAGGTCGTTCTCGGTGGCGTTGGGGTCGAGGATCGCAATACGGTTGTGCCCATCGCCGGAGCCGATGCCCGCATAGTTGTTGTACTTTGTCATGAGCAGGTAGCTCGAACTCCCGTTATAACTTGAGACCAGCGAGGCGGGCACGATGGACGCCGTGTCGTCCCAGCCAAAGCTCCCGGGGATATTGGTCTGCGACAGATCGCTGTTGTAGTGCAACAGCCAGCCGCGGTCATTGTGGTCGGGAAAAGGATTTTCGACCACCCCGAAGTAAACGTCGCCATCGGGTCCGACGGTCGGCGCGGCGGAACTAGCGTCGAACAGGATTGCGTCCAACCCCGAGGACGGATCGGTCAGACGCACGCGGTTTACGAGCGCGAGCGTTGTACTGTTCAGAGCCAACAAATATCCATAGCTGCCATTGGTCACGGCTACATACAGAAGACTGCCGTCCGGAGAGAGCGCCGGTGCGCAGCTGATGGCGACCTGGGAAATTGCAGGGTCTCCGCTGGCAGTCGCGGCTGAGATCCATGTTCCCGTGCCGTTCGCGGCAATGCGCGCCACGCCGCTTTGCAGGTTGATCGGAGTGGGGCCGAGGACGAGGAACCCAAAATAGAGATTGCCGTTCGCGTCGGTGCTGAGCGGAGTCTCGATCTGCACGTTCTGTGCGTAAGCCGTTGGGTTCTTCCGATAATTCTTCGCGCCATAAAAATAACGTCGAGTGACCGCGCCTCTGGCCTGATCGGGATTCTGCCGCACCAGCACCCGGCCTGCAATGTCGGGAACGAAAAGCTGGTTGCCGGAAATGGTTGGTCCCATACCGGGGACGAAGCTAGCGCCGGGTGCCTGATAGCCAGTGCTCTGCGCCCACATCCGTTTGCCGGTGACCCCGTTATGAGCCTCGACCCGGAAACGGTTCGTACCCGTCTTTACCGGCACGATTACCGTGTTCGCCGCGGTGACCAAAGGCGACCCGTAGTGGATGAAAATCGTGCCCCCCGGAGGAAAAAGGTCCACGGGCGTATGCCAATGAATCGTGCTGAACGGCTGGGATTGGACGGTAGAAACCGCGGTGTGTTGCTCGTCATGCGAGTGCGTTAACCAGGCGCCGGCTTGAGCGGACGCATTCGGCGCCAGCATCAGAGCGCATGCGCCTATCCAAACCATCCGCACCGAAAAAATCAGTCGTGACTCCGCAGATCTAATCATGTGTCTCATCCATCCTGCCCCGCCCTGCAGCCATGGTCGCGGGAACCCATTCCCGGCAATCTAAGCAGCAGCGTAGCAGTCTACCCTTTCGTGGTTGTCAATGGGAGGTAAAAAAGGCATCGAGAGGCATCGAGTTGTGGCCGGTCCCGAAGGGACGGCACTGGTCGCGACACAGACTCGCCCATCCTTCCACCCGATTTTATTCTTGTTCAGCGGGAGCGAAGAAAACCAAAACCTCGAGTTCTTCCTCGATGTCGTAGAACCTGTGCCCCAGTTCAGCCTCAACGAAAATGACTGCCCCAGCGCGCACCTCGGCGTGGTCAGAGCCGATTTGCATGCGGGCGCGTCCTCGGACGATGTAGTACATTTCGTCTTCGCGATGCGGTTTCTGGGGATCGGTGCCCCCTTTCGGCAGAACGTAGACGCCGGCGCTCATGGCGGGCACGCGGAGGAACTCGAAGTAGAGTTTGCCTTTTCCCGCGAGCTCGCGAGTCAGATCATTGACGTGGAAGAAGTGAGTCATGCTGATTTTGTGATCGGGGGAACACGCGACAACCGTTGTCACTACTCTACTGAGAACTGAGAACTTTCCTACCCTACCGCGCCGTGAAAAAAGATCTCCGTGTACTGTCGCACCAGGGCCTCGCCAGTCAGTGGCCCGTCGGGCTTGTACCACTGATAGATCCAGTTGATCATGCCGACCAGGGCGAGAGCGGCGGCGCGCGGGGTAACCGATGACGCGGAATTGCGCTTGCGATGGACGTCGGCGATGAGATTCTCGACGAAGTGCAGGTAATCCTTCTTGCGCCCGTTGATCTTCCGGCGGAGCGCGGATGGCAGCGGATGGTTCTCGTGCAGCATCACCGTAATCTCACGGTCTTCAGGACTGAGCACAACTTGAATGTGCAAACGGATCAGAGTGCGCAGGCGCTCTTCGACGCCGTCGATGCGGCGCACCACATTGATGACTCGCTCCTCGGTGATGTCCATGGCATGCGACATGATGTGAAACAGAATCTCGTCCTTCGACTGGAAGTGGTGATAAAGCCCGCCCTTGGAGAGCTTGAGCGCGGCGGCGACGTCGTTCATCGAAGTGGCATCGTACCCCTGCTGTTGAAAGAGGCGGGCGGCAGTGCGCAGGATTTCCTGACGTGGCTCGATGGTAGCTTCGCGGAGCATCACCAGAGATGGTATCGCGGAATGGGGTCCGGGCTCTACCTATGAATCCTGAGAAGCCGTTCTTTCTGGCGAGCTAGCGCGGGACCTCAGAAGAAAAATAGACAAATTCGGCCAGCACGATTGTCTTACTCTTGAGGCTGCGGAGTGCCGCCATTGCGCAATCAAGCAACCGAGATCGAAACGTTGTACCGCAAGCACGGTTCAGCCCTACTGCTCTTTGCCATCGCCATCGCGGGCGAAAGGAGCCGGGCCCAGGATGCGGTGCACCAGGTTTTCCTGAAAATGATCGAATCCGGGATGCTGGCCCGGGCGGCAGATGCAAAGGCTTACCTGTTTGCGTCGGTACGCAACGCACTCTTGAATGACGCGAAGGGTCGCCAGCGCCATGTCCAACTGGAGAATATCCCGCTGGAAGACGCCGCCATCTGGTTCAGTCCTCCCGACCGCGACTACGCTGCGGAACTGAGCCTGCGGCGCGCGCTGGCCGCGATTCCGGAAGACCAGCGGGCGGTGACCATTCTGCACATCTGGGGAGAACTTACGTTCGCGCAGATTGCGGAGGTGCTCGATATCAGCTCGAATACCGCGGCCTCGCGATACCGCTATGCCCTCGCCAGGTTGCGCCAGGCGATGATCACGAAGGAGGGGTTTTGTGGCACTTTCTGAGGACGAGAGGTTCGAACAGTATCTGAAGAAATTTCAGCCGCTTGCTCCAGAGCCGTTGCCGGACGTGGAGATGGCCCGCGGAACTCGTCGCTCGCTCGTGCTCGGAGCGTGGGCGGCGGCCGCTGCGATGGTCGTGGTAGCGGCGGTTCTGCTGCTGCATCCGCTCCCCAAGTCGGGTTACCCGCCGCATGGAGCCGAAAGTACGACGCGGGTAGAGCCGCTGGCCAACTCGCAGGCGCTCACGATTGGCGCTGCGAATACGTTGCTGGCTCACGCACCGTCCGCTAAGGCGGCAGTCGATGGGGTAGCCGCTCAGGCATTTCAGTCGCACTCCATTTCATTGTCAGAGGGCAGGCAAAGTGCCTTGGCGGTGCTGAGCAAGGAGAAAACAAAACTATGAACATCTTCCGTACGATTGTCGCATTCACTCTGCTCGTGTTCGTCGCGCTGCCATCAGTTTCGGGGCAGCAGAATGCAAAGCTTGGCGACAACGCCGCTCTGCGCTACTGGTCGGCCTTTGCCCAGATGCAGGATGCCGCTCTTACCGACCAGCAGGTGAAGGAACTGAATGGCATCCTTGATGGTCCATTGCCGTACGACGATTCGAAATACAAAGATCTGGTCGAGCGGAACAAGCCCGCAATCGAGACTATGATCCGCGCCACTGAGCTTTCCAGTTGCGAGTGGGGCGTGGATTATCGGCTCGGACCCGACGCGCCAGTGGACTATGTTCGCAAGGCGCTGGCGCTGGGACGTCTCAACGTTCTTTACGCCTTTCACCTGATGATTGCCCGCGACGCGGATGGCGCGGCGCGTGCCCTTGCAGCCGGATTGCGGTTTTCGCGCGACGTTGCAAACGGAGGAACTCTGTTCGCGACCGTTGTAGCAAAGGACCTTCTCGTCACCCATCTCAGGGCCGTTCAGTTCGTGCTTCACGACGCAGACAGGGCTCCGTCTGCCGCACAACTAGCTGTGGTCAAGATGGCCATCGCGCGGCTCGGGTCGAATGGTCTCGACTGGCAAGCTGCCATGAAGCGGGAGTTCGGAATCCCGCTCAAACTCGATGCACCAGCCAGTGCGGCAATGGCGCGGATTGTCCCGGTGTATTTAACCGCGCTCAACGATCCATCCGTGCTGCCGAAGCTAGGCGAGATGATCGCCAATGCGCCGCGCCCGGTCCCCGATCTCATCCCAAACCCCAAGCGCGTGTTTGAAGAAAAGCAAGAACTGATTAACAAACTTCGGGAAACCCGCGCACGACTGCATTGAAGGTTGAGCCCGATTTCGAGAACCAGTGCGTCGGCTGGCGAATCACCCCGCCATCGCATACAGAAATTCCACGTAGGAACGCACGGCTCCATCCATGCTCTGCACTTTCGGGTTCGTGGACTCGATCAGGTAGTACTCATTGGGCGCGTGGGCGCCGTCGCCGTGCCCCAGCCCGAATCCGCCGGCGGGCAGGTGCAGAGGATCGCCGGTGAAAACGTAACCCGGCCACGATCCTGGACTGCGCGGAAGAACAATCGGATCTATGCCGGCATTTCGATACACCTTTAATTGCGTCTTGATGATTCCTGCGTCCGCTGACGTGCTATTGGGATCGTAGCCGCCTGTCATATTGACTTCAATGTCGCCGAATCCTTGCTTGGCGAGGTGCGCTTTCAGCGATGCTAAAGCCTCAGCGGCCGTCATGTCGGGCACCAGGCGCAGGTCGATTTTCGCCACGGCCCGGTGCGGAAGAATTGTCTTTCCACCCGGCCCGGTGTAGCCGCCAACCAGGCCTTCGATATTGACGGTGGGACGGGACATCAACAATTCGAGCGATTCCTGCCAGCCCACATCGCGCATCCAGTGCTTCACTCCGAAAGCTTCCTTGGCAAGACTCTCGTCCATGCGCTTGGAGGCGACTTCGATCATCGCCTTCTCCGCCGCGGAGAGTGGCCGCGCCTTGTCGGCGAATCCGGGAATCGCAGGCTCGTTGCCGTCGGCGGAGACGAGCGTGTTGAGCGCATGAACCAGATGCCAGGCCGGACTGTCAACGCGTGCCTTTTCGCTGGAATGAATATCATGCACAGGGCCGCGTCCCCAGCGCTCGCCGCTTGAAACCAACTCCAGCTCTACCACGCCCTTGGCGCCGAGTTCGACGGTAATGCTGCCGTCCAGATCTTGCGATGCGCTGGGCAGGAAGATCCCGTCCGACTTCTTCAATGCCGCAATCACCTCGGGCCGACGCACGATTTGCGGAAAATGCGGCGACCCGATCTCCTCCTCGCCCTCGGCCACGAGTACAAGGTTCACGGGAAGTTTGCGTCCAGCACCGCGGATGGCGTGCAGCGCTGCGAGGAACGTAGCCTCAGGCCCCTTCTGATTGACCGCGCCGCGCCCGACGACCACTTTGCCAAGCCCCGGCTTGTCGACCAGCGCGGCATCCCACGGCGGCGACGACCACTCGGTCGGAGTGACCTGCTTCACGTCATACATGAAATAAACGCCGAGTGTGCGCGGAGCGCCCGCGTCGAGCGTTGCGAAAATGCCGGGCTGGCCGTCGGTGGGGGCTTTGGCCACCGACTGGAATCCGGCGTCGCGCAACATCTGCATGGTCAGGTCGCAGCCTTCATTCACGCCGCGGTTTTCGGCAGCGATCGAGGGCTGCCGAATCCAGGTTTGCAGGCGTTGCACGGATTCGGCATGACGCTTCTCGATTTCCTTCCAAATGGGTTGAAGATCGGCTTGATCTGCACGGGAAAGCTTTGGCGATGACAAGGTAGCGGCGGTAGCGGCGGCTCCTGCTAGGAAAGTTCGGCGGTCCATGGCGAGGAGGGTACCGCGAAGCCCAAGGGATTGTCCATCATGCTGTCGCTCTTCCGACCGCAATTGCGTCTGCGGAACTGTAGGCCCTGCCCGTTATCGGTAACTTACGGTACCTGAGGCGCGACAAAGATGTGCTTTGCGGATCCGATGGATCGGGAAACGGTTACGCAAGGTAGGCGTTGATGGCGTCTAAGTATTTCGCTAGAACTTCTTCCCCATTGTCCTCGAACTTAAGAAACTTGATGCCGTTGCCGAACTGGGGGTGACGGGTAACCACGCGTCCACTCATGCGCAGGGAGCAATCGCTGAGCCACAGCGTGGCGGTGACGTTGGTGCCGACGGGAAGTGTCATCATCAATTCGAGATAACAGCCGCCCCGACTGAGGTCGGTGGTGTTCATCCGGATGGGAACGTCACTGCCATCCTCGCGCAGTTCGATCTGAACCTGAACGGAGTGGCGAGGATCGCGGCGGCGGTCGGGTGGCGCGAGAACATGGCTCAAACCATGCTGGTCGGTAAAATTCATGGAATTGGCTCCCGCCCGGCGTCGATAACGATTCCCGGGACCTCCACCTGACTATCGGCACATCGGCGCCATGAGGTGAGCACCAGTTTCGCTTACGGTGTTACTAAGGTTTCAACAGTGATCCAAGAAAATCGCCGCATGGACCTAGATTCAAAGGTCAGGACGAACTTATCCCAGATCGGCAGCCCGGCGAATGTTCCTTGCCAGCTTCGCGGCAACTTTGCGTCGGTTTGTCGTGCGGTCTTCATCGATGAATTGCACGTTGAGCCTCGTGTCACGCGAGGAGGCTGTCCCGCTCCCCAGTCGCAGGATCGGCCGGCTGGATCCGCGCAAGAGCTTGTCGATGCGGGTACCCACGGGAAGCTCTGGCTGAGCAGATTGGCGGGGAGAAGACTGCTGGCCGGGGTCTTCACGACGAACGTAGCGAGCGTATGAGGCCGGCGATAGAACCCGATGCAGTTGGGCAAGCTCGGCTGCCTCGAACCGAACTTCTTGCAGCCCGTCTTTTCTGGTTTGAATCACCGTGTAATTTATCTTGGCGTGATTCAGACCTCTGCTGAAGTCTTCGTGCAATCGCCGGATGCGGACTGCTGCCCGGTCGACGACGCGAACCAGTTCAGCACCGAATTCCGGCGCGCGGTCTTCGAGCAAGCGTTGTTTTGCTTTTTCAGCGGAAAACCAGGTAGGGTTCCGATTCGATTCTTGCGGCGGTTCCAGGCGCGATACTTCGCAAAGGTGGGCAGCGACGGCAAGCTGTGGCTCGGAGGATCGGGCCGCAGCACGCCCCGTGTCTCTTGTCGCAATTGCGGTATCAGTTTTGCGCCGGAAGTAGCGCGCGAAGGGTATGTTTTCCATCCGGCCATGAACGCCAGCCTCTTCAAAAGCCTCGAGGGCAGCGGACTGGGCGTGCGTGAGGCCAGGTTCAGCGCCGCCTTTGGGGAAAATCCAACGTCCGCCGCGGGTCTGTACCAGCAGGAATTCAATGCCGCGTCTGCGAATGCGGTAACAAATAGCGGCGACCTGCTGCCGTCTTTTCGGAAGCCGGGACGGTGGCAAGAGCTTGGCGGATGGATCAACACCCATGGCAGTAGAGTGCGCGATGCGATCCGCTTCTGGCTAGAGCAAACCTTGGTTCGCCGCGGCGAGTCCTGCCTGCATCCTTCTACATACTTGTGCCAACGGGGGTGCCTTGGAGACAGTTACGTGACGAGAGACCTTTGCATGGTGGGCGGGATTCTTGGACAACTTGTATTGCCTTCGCTGTAGCCGGGAACTCGAAGCCGGACAAAAATCGGTTGCCGTATATCTGTTCGCGCAGACCGTGGGCGTAAGGCCACGCCAGAAATCTTCGGCACAGCGCATCTGTTTCTGCCCGCAGTGCTCCGTTTCGCTGGCCATGGGTCCGGCGCCGGAGGGCGCGCTCAACCTCGCCGCCTGGCAAATGATCCGCGACATCGTTGGCGCAGACCCCGCACTCACCGAGGCCGCATGGGAAAGTCTGCATGGAATTGACACCGGCTTGCTCCCGGCCACCGGAACCGGCGGTGCCGCGCATCCCCCCCGCGGTGGATCTTACTTCGAGTTTTGAACCCTCATTCCAACCGCTGGCGGTCTAAAATAGACACGAAGGAATCCGGGGTTGACACCGGGAGGGGCAGGTCGGTAGCATCTCCTAAACCGACCGATCGGTCGGTTCTTTGCCTTCAAACATGATTCAGTATTTCAGCCTACATCCATAAGGAGCTTTCCAGTGGCCACAGTCTTCTATCAAAATGATGCCAATCCTTCCGCCTTAAAAGGCAAAACCATCGCCGTTTTCGGCTATGGCTCGCAGGGACACGCGCAGGCGCAGAACCTCCGCGACAGCGGATACGACGTGATTATCGGCCTCGATCCCGAGCGCGGTTCTGCGAAGCAGGCACGCGCCGATGGCATGACCGTAGTCGCTCCGGCGGAAGCCGCCAAGCGCGCCGACTGGATCCAGATTCTCACGCCGGACGAGACCCAGGCCGACTTCTACGAATCGGCCATCAAGCCCAATCTGCACAAAGGAAAGATTCTCGGCTTCTCGCACGGGTTCGCGATTCACTTCAAGACCATCGAGCCTCCCAAAGATGTGGACGTAGTCATGATCGCGCCCAAGAGTCCAGGCCATCTGCTGCGGCGCGTGTATGCGCAGGGCGGGGGCGTGCCCTCGTTGCTTGCCATCCATCAGGACGCCAGTGGACGCGCCCATGAATTCGCGCTCAGCTATGCGCATGGCATCGGTTCCACGCGAGCCGGCGTGTTGCAGACCACCTTCAAAGAAGAAACCGAGAGCGATCTGTTCGGCGAACAGGCTGTACTCTGCGGCGGATTGACCTCGCTGATGCAGAAAGGTTTCGAGACGCTGGTGGCGGCCGGTTACGCTCCCGAGATCGCCTATTTCGAGTGCGTGCACGAGATGAAGCTGATTGTCGACCTGATCTACGAAGGCGGCTTGAGCCGTATGCGCTATTCGATTTCAAACACAGCCGAGTACGGCGACCTCACTCGCGGCGAAATCGTTGTGGGAGATGAGACCCGTAAGGCGATGAAGGAAACACTTGCGCGAATCCAGGATGGCACCTTCGCGAAAGAATGGATTGAAGAGAACAAGAAGGGTGGAAAGAACTTTGCCGCGCTGCGCGAACGGGCGAAGCAGCATCCCATCGAAAAAGTAGGCGAGCAGTTGCGCGCGATGATGTCGTGGCTGCCCTCCGACAAAAAGAAAGCCACCGAGCCAGCCAAGGCCACCGGGCCGAAAGTGGTCAACGCGTAAGCGTATTAATGATTAGTGGAGCGCCGGGCGTCCCCGCCCGGCCACGATGTTGTCGGCTTCGTTGGGGACGGGCGAGACGCCCGTCGCTCCATCTCTCCGTCGATTCCGCTACACTGTTTGCATAACTCCCATGGACCTCAAACATCGCAGTCGCTATATCACTGACGGGCGCGACCAGGCTCCAGCGCGCGCCATGTACAAAGCCATTGGCTTCACCGACGCTGACCTGGCCAAGCCGCTCATCGCCGTCGCTAATACCTGGATCGAAACCATGCCCTGCAACTTCCACCTGCGTCGGCTCTCGGCCAAGGTGAAAGAAGGCATCCGCGCGGCCGGCGGCACACCGATGGAGTTCAACACCATAGCCATCTCCGACGGCGAGACCATGGGCACCGAAGGCATGAAGGCCTCGCTGGTGAGCCGCGAAGTAATTGCCGACTCCATCGAACTAGTCTGCCGTGGCCAGCTCTTTGACGCAGCCGTGTGCGTAGTCGGTTGCGACAAGACAATCCCCGCCGCCGCCATGGCCCTGGCGCGCATGAACCTGCCCGGCCTGGTCCTCTACGGCGGAACGATTGCCGCCGGTAAGTACAACGGCAAAGACGTAACCATTCAGGACGTGTTCGAGGCGGTAGGCGCGAATGCAGCGGGCAAGATGAGTGACGCCGATCTGCTGGCGCTCGAAAACGTTGCCTGTCCGGGTGCGGGAGCATGCGGTGGCCAGTACACCGCCAACACGATGAGCACGGTCATGGAATTCATTGGCCTTTCGCCCATGGGCTTTAACGGAATTCCAGCCATGGACCCGCGCAAGGACGAAGTAGCATTCCGCTGCGGCGAAGTGGTGATGAATCTTCTGAAGCGGGGAATTCGTCCCGGCGATATTTTGACGCACGCGGCGTTCGAGAACGCGATAGCGGGCGTGGCCACGACGGGAGGCTCAACGAACGCCGTCCTCCATCTGCTGGCAATTTCGCGCGAGATGGGCCTGCCGCTGGACATCGACGATTTTCAGCGCGTCAGCGAACGTACGCCCCTGCTAGCCGATCTGAAGCCCGCCGGAAAGTACGTAGCCGCCGATGTGGACGCAGCCGGAGGAATCCAGTTGATCGCCAAGCGCCTGCTCGAAGGCAAGCACGTCGACGGCTCGACGATGACCGTAACCGGAAAAACATTTGCCGAAGAAGCAAGCGCTGCAAAAGAAACTCCGGGCCAGATGGTGATCGCTCCCCTGAGTAAGCCACTCAAAGCGACAGGCGGCCTCGTCATCCTAAAAGGCAACCTCGCCCCCGGCGGCGGAGTGGTAAAGATGAGCGGCCACGAACGCGGCTCCCATACCGGCCCCGCGCGAGTCTTCGATTCGGAAGAAGCCGCGATGCAAGCCGTGACCAGCAAGCAAATCAAAGCCGGAGACGTAGTGGTGATCCGCTACGAAGGCCCCAAAGGCGGTCCCGGCATGCGCGAAATGCTGAGCGTGACCGCCGCGATTGTAGGCGAAGGCCTGGGCGAGAGCGTAGCCCTGATCACCGACGGCCGCTTCAGCGGAGCCACCCGCGGTCTGATGGTAGGCCACGTAGCGCCAGAAGCCGCTCTGGGAGGCCCAATCGCCGCGATTCGCGAAGGCGACAAGATCACCATCGACACCAAGATCCGTAAGCTGGAGCTGGTGATTTCAGACGCCGAAATCGCCCGCCGCCTGGCGGAATGGAAAGCCCCGGCGCCACGCTACAAAACCGGTGTTTTCGCAAAGTACGCGGCCTTGGTAAGGTCGGCGGCCGAGGGGGCCATCACCGCCTCGCCGGCGTAGGGACAGCCGCCCTCGGCTGTCCAGCGAGCGCAGCTCGCCAAAGCTTCACCAAAACCTGCCCGCAAAAAAACGGGGCCGCTGGCGCAGCCCCGTCAGGCAAGATTCAGAGCCGGTTATTTGCCGGTTCCATTCAGACTCGAAGTCTGCGGGCTTCCGACAGCGCTATCGCTTACCTGCAAGCTACCCGTCCTCGTTCCGACTTGCGTTGGCGTGAACACCACACTGATTGTGCACGTGGACTTGGCCGCCAGGCTGCTCGAACAGGTCGTTGTAGAAACGCTGAAGTCTCCCGTCGTCGAAACGCTGACGCCGGTCAGCGCTACGGCCTGCAGGTTATTTAGCGTGAATACCTTCGCCGGACTCGACACCCCAACCTTTTCTTGCGGGAACGTCGCAGCGACTGGGGTTAGTTTGGCTTGCACGCCACCCGTGCCGGAAAGGGCCACGGTTTGCGGACTGCTCGGCGAGTTGTCGGTAAGAGTCAAGGTGCCAGTACGCGTCCCAACCGCGGTCGGCGTAAAGGTGACCTTGATGATGCAACTCTTTCCAGCGGCCAGCGTGCTGCCGCAGGGTTTTGTGCTGGTCGCCTGAGCGAAATCGCCGCTCGTGGTTATGCTGCTGATGTTCAGAACTACCGACCCGGTGTTGGTGAGAGTCACCGCTTTCGCAGCGCCAGTTGCGCCTAAGACAACAGTTCCCCAGGTTAGCGAAGTCGGCGATACCGTGACGGTTGGACCGGTGCCGCTCGGATTTACCGTCAATGCAAGCGTCGTTGTCGCGGTCACGCTGCCCGACACTCCAGTAATCGTCACGGTGGACGTCCCGGTAGTGGCAGTGGCGCTGGCCGTAAGAGTCAGTGTGCTGGTTGTGGTCGTGGGATTCGGAGCGAACCCAGCCGTCACGCCGCTCGGCAGACCGGATGCGCTCAAAGTGACGCTGCCGCTGAAACCGTTCTGCGGAGTAACCGTGATGGTGCTCGTGCCGCTGCTGCCCTGCGCGATGACAACCGAACTCGGGCTTGCGCCTAAACTGAAACCGGTGCCCGACACAACGTCCACGACAACCGGGTTCGACTGGATGCCGTTGGCAACCGCATACAGGTTATAGTTCCCGGAGGGAAGGCCGGCCGGCACGTCGAACTTGGTGGAATTGGAAGTGGAGGGAGCGATCGAGTGCGTGCTCTCATCGTGAGTGGTGGCGTAGTAGACGTTGTTCGGGGCAGCGACCTGCACCAAGCGAACCATTGGATAGTTGGTAGCCCCTTGGTAGTCGTCACCGTACGCGTTGGCCTCCGACAAACCATTGAGTTGTGTGCCCGACAGAACCGTGTTTGTCGAAGGACTGCCGACCGTTCCACTCAGAGGATTGATCGTCGGCGCGACGCCCGTAACCACACCTGCGGCCGGCGTATAAATTTCCACCAGCCCGCTGAAGTCGGTGAACATAATCTGACCGGTCGGAAGGACCATCAGGTGTCCGACAAACGATGAATCACCCGGGCAGTTCGACGGGTTCACCGTGTCCGCCAAGGTATCGGTCGCTGGATCGTATTCGACAAACTGGCAGCCGCTTTGGAATTTGCCCGGGCTCAACATAGCGAGCACTTTGCCGTTTGGCTCCAGCGCTGCTGGACCATCGGCCTGATCCAAACCGTTGGCGGGAGTCGGACCGGCCGACCAGGTGTTGCTAGCCACGTCGTACACGGCCGTCGCCACGACGTTCCCTCCAAACTGCAACACCTTGTTGTTGTACATCAGGACCGCGGCGCCCAATTCTTCGTCGCTGGCATTGTAGAGCTGGACGGGAAGCGTTGGTCCGCAGGACCAGATACCGGTGCCCTGATCGTAAAGCTCCGAGCCCTGGCTGGTGCCACAATTGGAACTTTGCTTCGCATCCACGGTCAGCACCAGGCCGTTGGTCAGCAGCGTGAACCCTGATTCATCGTTACTGGACTGGTTCACCGAGCCGGTCGCCGTCCAGGAATTCGGGCCATTAAACAAAGCATTCTGGGCCGTACAGCAGTTTGACTGCAGGTAAGTGCCATCGGCCAGAATCACGCTCTCCGCGTCGCCGAGGGTAGTCCAGCCGGCAGGCGGGGAGTTCGCCGTCCAGGTTAAAGTGCTTCCCGAGATGGTTCCAATCGCACCCTTGGTCGTCCAGACCGCCCGGCCGCCGTTGTACTCTCCGCCTTCGATGACAACTGTTTTCCCGTCCATCAGCACCTGGGAACCGAAGAACCAGGGTGCGTAGCCAACCGGCAACTGTCCGCCAGAACTCCATGTGCCATTCACGTAACTGCCGGTGGAGTCAGGGGTGAGAATATGCCAATTCCTGGAATTTCCGGCTTGTTCCTCATGCACCAGGATCCTGCCGTCCCTGAGTTGCAGCATGGCGCCGAGGTTCGCCCCGGGTTGATTCACAAGGGGTGTCCATGTTTGGGCAACCGCGGCTGCGAGCAATGCGAACAGTGTGGCGGACGTGATGGCGAGCTTTCGAAGCAATTTCAAACGGAATCTCCTTTTGACTCTCGAGAAACGGCCACAATTGTATACACGTATTTCTCCTACTTGTGTAGTGTGAAAAGATTCTCACCTGAAGTGCACCGATTTGGTCTGCGAGCCGCGTCCAGACCGCCGAATTGCCCCATGAGTTGGGGTGAGGAGAGGTATCCCCGGAGACCATGCCTCGATTCGCCCCACAAAGCAGAAGTTCTTAAATAGATTAAGAAGAAACAGGAAAAAACTGCACGCTGTAGCGCCTCGGCCTTGCACTTGGTTAGACTGCTCTTTCTAACCAATAAAAGGAGCAATCATGTCCAATGCAATCGTACGTTTCCTCGCCATTCTAGGAACCCTCTGGCTAATCGGAATGGTCATCGTGTTAGTGGCCGTGATCGGCGTGAAGGGCAAAGTTCCATCCAGGACGATTCTCGAAGCCAATTTCGAGCAGACGTTCATGGAGGATGTGCCCGAAACGCCGTCGGCGCAGTTGCTGTTGACCGAAAAACAGACGCTGCGCGACGTGGTGGACGCCATCGATCGCGGAGCCAGTGACGATCGCGTCGTCGGTATGATTGCCAGGATCGGCGCAGCTCCGATGGGAATGGCGCAGACCCAGGAAATTCGCGATGCGGTCCAAAGATTTCGCGCGCACAAGAAATTTGCGGTCGCCTACGCGGAAACTTTCGGAGAGTTTGGTCCAGGCAACGGCGCTTACTATCTCGCGACAGCGTTTGACCATATCTATCTGCAGCCCTCGGGCGACATTGGATTGACCGGCATCATCGTGGAGTCGCCGTTCGTCAAAGGGACTCTCTCGAAGCTGGGCGTTACCTTTCATGGCGGTCAGCGCTACGAGTACAAGAACGCGCTTAACTTCTTCACCGAGACCAAGTACACCGGCCCGCACAAAGAAGCGATGACCGCGATTATGACTTCGTGGTTCAACCAAATGAAGGACGGCATCTGCCAGGCTCGGCAGATCGCGCCGGAGAAGTTTCAAGCCGTGGTTGATGCAGGGCCCTATCTCGGCAAAGAAGCAGTTGCGGCGAAATTGGTCGACGCCATTGCTTATCGAGACGCGGTCTACAGCGATGTAAAGAGCAAGGCGGGCGATGGAGCGCAACTGCTCTACCTGGATAAATATTTGCACCGCGCCGGGCGTCCACACGATCATGGAAAGACGGTTGCACTGGTGTTTGGCGTCGGTGGCGTTACCCGTGGCAAGAGCGATTACGATCCCGTGCAAGGCAGCCAGAACATGGGCTCGGATACGGTGGCGGGCGCGATTCGTGCCGCTGCAGAAGACAGCAACGTAAAGGCGATCTTATTTCGTGTGGATAGTCCCGGCGGCTCGTATGTCGCTTCCGACACCATCTGGCGTGAAGTGGTGCGTGCGCGCCAGGCGGGCAAACCGGTGATTGTTTCAATGGGAAATCTGGCGGGGTCAGGCGGATATTTTGTGGCGATGGCGGCCGACAAAATTGTCGCCGAGCCGGGGACCATCACGGCGTCGATCGGCGTGTTGGGCGGAAAGATGCTGACCAGCGGGTTATGGGACAAAGTTGGACTTTCGTGGGACGAAGTGCATCAGGGCGAAAATGCCACCATGTTCACCGGGACGCATGACTACACGCCCGCCGAGTGGGGAAGATTCCAGGCGTGGCTCGACCGTGTGTATGTGGATTTCACCAGCAAGGTAGCCGACGGCCGCAAGCTGCCGAAAGAAAAAGTGCTGAAAATTGCGAAGGGGCGAATCTGGTCCGGTCAGGATGCCAAGAATCTCGGCTTAGTGGATGAGCTAGGCGGCTACGACACCGCGCTGAAACTGGCCAAGAAAGCGGTCGGAGTTCCGGAGAGCGACGACGTCAAGATCGTAGTTTTTCCGCGGCCCAAGACTTTTTTCGAAAGCATAATTGAGCGCCGCGGCCCGGAGAACAGCGACAAAGAAGCCGTAGGGCAAACCCTGGCGAAGATTTTAGAAGTAGTGCAACCGGTAGCCCGTCAGCTGGATGCGGTTGGGATCAAGGCCAAAGATAAAGATCAGGACGATGTGTTGAGAATGATGGAGTTTGACACGGGGAAATGAGCTGAAAGCTGACGGCTAGTTACAGTCCCAACTTCTTAACCTCATCGTTGTAATACTTGCGGTAGAGGATCGACCATTCCTCGGAACCCTCGATGATGGTGCGACGCTGGCTTTCGATTTTCTGGCGCGCAGCCTGATCGATGCGGGCTTCCTGCATGAGAAGCTCTTCGAGAATCTTGCGGACTTCGAGACGAATGGTGTTGCGGTCCTCGATGAAGTCGACCTCATCCAACTCGGCGACGGCGTCGGTGACGGAATGGGCGAGTTTGTTGACTTTGTCGCGGCTCAATCGCACGGCAGAGAAGTCCTCAGAGAACAGCCTTGTATTTTTTCACCAGCTCGGTCTTGACTTTACGGAACATTTCCTGGTAATTGGCGCCGCTCTTCTGCATTTCGTCCGAATACGCTTCGAGGATAACGCGCACTTCATCGTTGATGCGATCCTCGAGCGCCAGTTCGTCGAGCAAAGCGGCGTGTACCTTCTCGGAAAGAGCAGGCATCGCTTTGGTCTCAATGAGACCGCTCGCCACCAGTTTTTTGGAAACTTCGCGGGCCAGATAGCCCACATATTCTTTGGAAAAGAGCATGATTAAAACGCTTTTTTGTAAGCAAAAAGTTTAACACAAAGGCGGATGACCGTGGCGAGGTCTAATAGCCGTCAGCCATCACGTAAACCAGCGCAGGGTTGCGCTGACGGCTGACGACTGATGGCGGACGGCTATTTGGGCGCACTGGCGGCTGACTGGCGTTAGCCTTACAATAATGAAACTCCATGTCTCCACATCCGGACGACCTGACGGGCATGAAAGACGATATGACGGCCTTCATTGAAGGTCTGGGCATGCGCCGTTTCTTCGGTTATGTCGAGTGCGAAGAAGTTCCCAGCGTGCTCTGGGACTCGGGACAGAATCCGGAGGGCTGGAAAGATTTCGTGGAACTGGCCAAGTCCACAGGCGCCCCGTTCCTGACCATGCATTCTTGGGCGCTCGACCGCGAAGAGTTGGAGCGCTTATCCAAGCGACTCGTCGACAGCGATTACAGAAGCGAAGAAGACATAGAAGAAAGCCGCTGGCTGAAAACCTACGTTGGCAAGACCGGCTTCGTGCAACTCGGATGGGCGTATCAAGGATGCGTCTTCGTCTTCGAGGCAGGCACCGAATGGTATGAAAATTATCAACACTTGCGCGAACTGGCGGATGATGCCGGCGGATTTATGATCGATGAGCCGGACCAGGACGAAGAACGGTAGGAATCCGGCGAGTGTAGCTTTCCCCTACACTGACTCAATCGCCTCGATCTCTTTTGCGATGTCGGAAGCTAGCTCTTTGGCATCGGCGGGGAAGCGCTTTCGCGCTGGCTCGGCGAACACGCCGAGAATCTCGGCATAGCTGCGAGGGAATCGGCAGCGGACAACGTCGAACCCGAGTGCATCCGCCAACTCACAGCTGGGCGGGATCAATGAAGCGGTCCCCGTCGGGCGCGCTTCCGGGTCGTGATGGCCGCCCGCGATCCCAAGGAAAGCACCGGGAAGATTCCAGAGTGTAACCAGCGAACGTCCTGCCTCGCAGTGGTCAATTCCGCAGAACTCACGTTCGCTGTGCAGGAGATCCGCGGATCGGTCTGCCCCGCGCTCGACCACGAGAGCATAGGACCCAGACATGACCGTGGCCAGAGCCACCCTGCCGATGTCATGCATAATCCCAGCCGTGTAGGCAAAATCCTTGTCTAACGATCCCCAGTTGGCGCTCCGCTCGGCGATGATCGCGCAGGCTACGCTGTGACGCCAGCACGACCGCATGGGCGGTGTGAGCGAGTCTTTGAGATACGCTTTTAGACCAACAGTGATTACCAGGCCTCGCAGGCGCCGGAAGCCGAGCAGCATCGACGCCTGGAGCACGCTGGTGACTTCCTTGGAAAAGGCAACCAGGGGAGAATAGGCGATCTTGAGAACCGCCGTCGAGAATGCGGGATCGGAGCGGATCAGATTGCATAGTTCAAGCAAGGACGTGTCCGTGCCCGCCATCAGCTTTAACGCCCTTAGCGCGATTGCCGGGAAGGGTGAATACTGTCCGGATCCCACTGTAGCTCCAACGGTTTCGCCGCTTTGGATGTGACCGTTGCCATTGTCATAACATCCCCACGACCTGGAGGGCTCGTGCTTTCAACACCGCAAGCGTTTGCGGCAAACTGAGCCGAAGGACCCCAGGTTTTTCCTGCATTACTTGTATCGGCAATCTGGGTGGGTTTCGTGAATGGTCCTGGTATGCCCACTTCTAGATGTGGCGCGAACTGCTAGTCTTGTTCCTTTCCGGGAAAGAAAAGCATGCGATGGATCTCCAATCCGCTGAATTCTCCTAAAGCCAGAGTGCTCGAGGCGGCGCTACTTGATTCCCGGCTGAAAATCGCTCCTTCTGCTCTACCCGTGCTTGCCGATCTGCTCATTGGCCGTGGCATCGAAGAGCCGGAGTCGGCTGCCCGTTTTCTTTCCCCTGCGCTGGCCGACCTCCACGACCCGCTGCGGATGGCCGGGATGAAAGCCGCGCTTGATCGACTGGAAGCTGCGTTGGAGCGCAAAGAAAAAATTCTGATTTACGGTGACTACGACGTGGACGGCACAACGGCGATCGTCATTCTGAAGACGGCCATCGAACTTTGCGGCGGGGTGGCTGACTTTCACGTGCCGCACCGCATTCGCGAAGGCTACGGCATGCGCGACGAGGTGATCGAGCGCGCTGCTGCCGATGGCGTGCGACTCATCATCAGCGTGGACACCGGCATCCGCGCGTTCGCTGCCGCCGAAACGGCGCGTCGCACCGGAGTGGATCTGATCGTCACCGACCACCACCTGCCGGGGATGGACGGCGTTCCGCAGGCGCTTGCCGTGGTCAATCCAAACCAAGACGGTTGCGATTATCCCTGCAAGCATCTGTGCGGCGCGGGAGTGGCATTCAAGTTGGCCCAGGGATTGATGCAGCGGCGGCTGGATGCAAAAGACCAGTCGCGCCTGCTGATGTCGTTCATGAAAGTTGTGGCCATCGCGACCATCGCCGATTCCGTTCCCTTGCTGGGCGAGAATCGCGTGTTCGCGAAGCTGGGATTGCAGGGGCTGCGTCGTCCAGTGAACGTCGGGCTGAAGGCGCTGCTTGAAGTTGCGAAGCTCGGCGATGGGCGGGCGCTGACGGCCACCGAAGTCGCTTTCCGCATCGCCCCTCGCCTGAATGCTGCCGGACGCATGGATGTGGCCCGCGACGTGGTGGAACTTTTCAACGAGAAAGACATGGAGCGCGCCCGAAAGATTGCCGGCCGGCTTGATAAGTTGAACGCCGAGCGTCAGGAAGAAGAGCGACGCATCATGGACAGTATTTTGCGCCGGCTTGATGAAGAGCCCGCGCTGCGCGAAGCATACTGCGTGGTGGTGGATGGTGAAGGTTGGCATCGCGGCGTGATTGGCATCACGGCGTCACGGGTGGTGGAGCGCCACGGGCGGCCAACGTTGGTCATTTCCCGTGAGGGTGATGAAGCGCACGGCTCGGGACGCTCGATTCCGTCGTTCCATCTGCTCCATGCGATTGAATCGTGCCACGAGCTATTTTCCCGCTACGGCGGACACGCACACGCGGTTGGCTTTGCGCTGCCCAGCGCCAACGTCGAGAAACTGCGCGAACATCTTGATGCCTACGCTCGCGCCCGGCTCACGTCCGTCGATTTCGAACCGCAGCTTGCATTCGACCGGGAGCTGCCCCTCGCAGAGATTACGCCGGAACTTCACCAGGCGCTGCTTTTGCTGGAGCCGTTTGGGATGGAGAATCGGGAGCCCATTTTCGCGGCGCGGGCCGTACGACTGATG
>Ga0209890_10000352_pt1 | contig 21290 bp, 15 predicted proteins | sample OrgsoiDNA2013049_FD_185799 | JGI IMG/M metagenome (GOLD analysis project Ga0209890, IMG submission 185799) | Permafrost soil microbial communities from the Arctic, to analyse light accelerated degradation of dissolved organic matter (DOM) -... | ecosystem: Environmental > Terrestrial > Soil >...
GCTTCCACAAGAACGATGCGGTCCCAACAGCGAATTCGTCCTCGTTATCGGAAAGGCACAAGCACACCAATAGAAAACAAACCGGAAGGGCTGTCAACTGTACTTTCGTACAGCTTCAGAATTGTTTGCACAAACGTTGCAAGAATGGGGGGACCGTCCTCGCGGCGGTCGCTCGGTGTTCGTCATGTCTAGAGCAGTCAGTATTCAGGCGATCAATCGAGCGAGATGATTCCTCGTTGCAGCGCAGCGGTCGCTGCCTGGGTCCGATCTTTCACATTGAGCTTTTCGAGCACGTGGCTCACGTGTAGTTTGACCGTCACTTCCGCGATATTCAGAGCGCCTGCGATTTCCTTGTTTCCCAGCCCCTTGGCCACCATCCTCAGTACTTCCAGCTCCCGGCTGGTCAAGGACCGGTGGGAGAGTCGCTCAGCGAGCAGCGAAGTCAGGATGGGGTCCAGGTACGGTCGTCCCTGGTGAACCTCACGGACGGCGCGCAGGAGTTCTTCGCGGATGATGCTTTTCACAATGTAGCCCCGGGCACCAGCCTGCAGGGCACGGTAGATCTCTTCTTCGCCGGAGTGCGTCGACAGCATGAGGATGCATGCGTCCGGGAATTCGTGAACAATCGCGACCGTACAGTCAATACCACTCATTCCCGGTAGCCGAAGGTCCATCATCACGAGGCTGGGACGGTGTTTGCGGTAAGCCTCCAGCGCGGCGCTGCCGTTGCCCGCCTCGGCCACCACTTCCATGTCCGGCTCCACGTTCAGGGACGCGGAAAGGCCCATGCGCACCATGAAGTGATCGTCAACGACCAGAATACGTATTGGTTTTGAGCTCTTCATCGATCGCTTCTGCGGGGTGGACGCGAACCTCCACGGCAATGCGAGTTCCGCGTCCGGGCTCGCTCTCGACTCTCAAAAGGCTGCCCATGGACTGCGCGCGCTCGCGCATATCGAGGAGTCCGAAATGCCCCGTTGGGGACGACTGGCCGGCAGCAAACCCCTGGCCGTCGTCACTCACGGTCAGACAAACCAATGTGGGCGCGTAGCCCAATTCAATGAAGACCTGCCGCGCGCGTCCGTGTTTGACGGCGTTGGCGACGGCTTCCTGTCCGATGCGGAGCAGGTTCATCTCTACCGGCCCAGGGAGTCGCACCGGGCTGCCCTGGATTTTGAAGTTGACCTTCGTTTGTTCGCGCGGCACGAGTGGCTCGACAATCCGAGCTAACGCCGACACGAGATCGCCATCTTCTAGCAATTGGCACCGCAAATCCCACACCGAGCGGCGAGCCTCCACCATGCTGTGGCGGCTCATATCGCGCGCCGTTTCCAGCGCCTGTTGGGCCACACGCGGTGCTTGCTGAAAACAATCGGCCGCCAGATCGAGCTGCATGGTGATCCCGGCCAGTTCCTGCTCCAGTGTGTCGTGAAGCTCCCGGGCAATCCGGTTGCGCTCTTCGAGCACCGCGCTCATTCTCAGCTTCTGACGAATGACGGCCATCTGCTCTTGCAGCCGCCGACCCAGCACCACGACCCACGCCATCACAGCCAGGAGGACGAACCCAGTGATGCCCAGCAGCCAGATCGTGTGACGCAAATTCCACCACGATGGAGTCGCGCGTACAACGACATCCTGGGGAAAGCGCAACAGCATGCGAAACGATTGTGGCGTCTGCCACAAACCGCCGCTGCGAACCAAACAAATGCCGGTGACTTGCACGTCGCTATTCAGCGGGATGGACAGCAAGCGCTCTCCGCCAGCGCCGGCCGAGAGAGTTGCATCGAAAAACACGTCGCCGTGCTGAAGCATAAGCCGCAAGCCATCCGGCTGCGCCTGGCGGTTTAGCAATTTCGCTTCGGTGGTCACGACCACGCCGTCGAATTCCTCCCAAGGCGCATCCAGGTTCAGGTCCGCCGGTTCCGGCGCTTTCTCATGGCCTAAACGATGAAACACAGCATCCTCTAACATCGGTGCCGAGTCCCCCATCGCGGGGAAACCCATCACATCCACGAGATCTCCGATCTCGAGAGGCGTGCCCTGCTGCGTGAGTACGCGGAGCCCCTTGCCGTGGCTCTGAAGAAACAGTGCATTGCCCTGTCGCTGGTAGCCGACGACGCCACGCACTCGCACCCGATGCGGCGTGCCCCCCGCCGGCGAAAACCGCAGTAACTCCGACAGAGGAACTTCTGTGGCGGGGGCTTCCACTTTAATGAAGCTCACGCGAGGAACGTAGAACAGGATGCCTGTCAGTTGCCGGTTGGCGTTGTACAGACTTCCACACACGCCTTCGATCAGGACTTCGCTGTCGACCCACGAAGACGCATCCTTCTCGTGGGCAATCGGCACACGAACGTTGAATTCACCCCCTTCGGACGCGACGCGCATGGCCAAGACGGGCTCCTGCCAGGAGCCTCGGTCGATAGCCGCAGACCGCACAATACCTCGCACTTGCGCCCATTGACTGTCCTGTTGCCCGCTTGCAAGCTCGGAGAAAGAGAATAGTTGAGGCTTGGGCAGCACTCCCTGGGTCAGTACACGCAACTTTGTCTCGCGGATTACGGGAGCGAACTTACCGGGTCCCGTTACGCCTTCGATCTCGACGAACTGGCTGAGCAGGTGGGAGTACTTGGGGGAGACGCTGCCCTCCACATAAATGCCGGCGGTCGCATCCTGAACAAAGAAGTCTGGCGCCGGAGCATCCATCGTGATCACGCCGCGAATCAGCACCGGATAGCCCAGCGCGGCTTGGTCGGGCTTCAGACCACGGATCTGATCGACGTGGGTCAGAGTGGGGAGTGGCATCGAGGGAGCCCGAAGTTGCGCGCGAGCTCCGACGCCGAGCGTCCCCACCACCGAGACCGACACTACGACCAGCCGCAACACACGCACGACTGGCGCACGAACGCTGCGTACTCGCATTGATCCCTTCGGCATGGATACGAAGTGTTCGGTCAAACTGATGGCCGCCTTCGCAAAGGATCCGCTGGTTCGCCGATCCCATGCTCGCATTAGGGTAGCCCAAACCGTCGGCTGGGGGAAGATCATGCTCTTGGCTTTTCGTAGTCACGTCAAGGTTTCGGCGTTGATCACTTGAATCTCATCTTGGGGCAAAACACGAAGGTGACTGCGCGTGGAAAAGACAACGAAGTGATTCGACACGGCATGAGATTTTTGAAGCGACCTGACCCGCTTGGAGCTGCGAAAGCGTCTGAGCGTAAGCGGAAACAGTCATAGTAGCTACGACAGACGGCGAACTTGGGCAGCCAAGTCATATATCGAACCGCTCAGTTTGCGCTGTCCTGATCACCTCAGATTCCCCGCCTCGCTCGGCTGGCGAGTCCGTGTAATACCTCACTACTCCAAAGATCCGAATGCCTTTCAACCCGCGCTGTTGTTGTGCAGTCGTTCAGCCAAACGTCCGACGGCAAGGAGGATCCCATGCAGGAGGGCTTGGGGCCGGGGTGGACAGCCCGGAATATAAACATCTACCGGAAGTACCTTGTCGACTCTGCCCAAAGACGCGTAGTTCTCGCCGAAGATGCCGCCACTGATGCCGCAAGCTCCTACCGCAACGACCACCTTGGGTTCCGCCATCGCCCGATGCGTCTTCAATAGCGCAAGTTCCATGTTCCGCGTCACGGGACCGGTGACCAGAAGCATGTCGGCATGACGAGGAGAGGCAACGAATTGGATTCCGAAACGTTCGATGTCGTGGACCGGATTGTTCAGAGCGACAATCTCCAGTTCGCATCCGTTGCATGACCCCGCATCCACTTCACGGATGGCGAGAGATCGTCCCAGTATTTTCTGGATTGTTTCGCGCGCCTTCTTCCCCAGGCTCTCGACGTCCGTTTCAGCACTCATCCACTGGCGATCAACCTTGCCCATCCCGCGGTGCGTGCCGTCAGCATTCAGTGTGTATTCCGCGGTAAAGATCAGGTTTCGGCGGTCTGATGTCGCCAGTTCAAATTCCTGGGTGATGCGCACCGCCTGCTCGAACGATGCTTCGGCGCACAAGCCGCAGAATACACAGAGACCATAATCGACGGTGACTTTCCGGGAATCAACTTTGTCGGACAGGGAAATCGCGCCAGTCGGACATACTTCGGCCGCGGGTCGCGCGTCCTTCCATTTTTCGAAATCGAAGCTCGGACGTCCGCGAAAGCGATCGGAGATCTGAGCGGGCTCGGCCGGATAGTTTGCGGTGACTGTTCCCGTGCTGACCGTCTTTTGAAGAATTTTGAACATCGTTTACCGGTCCGTCCCCGAGTAGGAGAGGTTGAAGCTCTTGTTGATCACCGGAAAATCCGCAATGATGTTTCCCTGGACCGCTTCCACCACCGCCGGCCAGTTGTTGAGCGAGGGGTCCTTGATCTTGCAGCGTTCGAGATGATTGTCAGGCCCGGTTCGAATCCAGTGGATGATTTCCCCGCGCCACCCTTCAACGGCGCTCAGCGCACAGCGGCCTGACGGGATGGCCGGCACGGGCACTCGGAACTCCCGCTGAAGACCATCTGTCATAGCCCTTCCGACGATGTCGATCGATGCGTTCACTTCATCGATGCGGACCTGCATCCGGTGCCAAACGTCTCCGGCCTGGTAAACCGGGACACGGAATGAGTAGCGAGGATATGCGGCATAAGGGTGATCGCGCCGCACGTCGAGATCGACTCCTGAGGCGCGTCCTCCCACGCCCACGATGCCCAGATCCCGTGCCTTCTCGGGCCGAAGAATTCCTGTTTGCTCCAGACGATCACGGGTGGATTCTGACGAATCAACCAGGCTGATCAGGTCCTGAAACTCGCGTGCGAAGGAGTCCAGTGTGTCCCGCAACGTGTTCAGTTGCGTCTGGTCCCAACCTCTACGCACGCCGCCAACGCAGACAAAGCCTCGCAGCAGGCGGCTGCCAGTCATTTGCTCGTTCAGAGTGACCAATGTCTCCTTCAGCCGGCTGGCGTGGGCATTCGCTATGACGAAGCCAACATCGTTTGCAATGGCTCCGATGTCGCCGACATGATTGCAGATTCGTTCCAGCTCCAGCAGGACGGTCCGCATCACCAGACCGCGCAGCGGTACTTCAATGCTGGCCGCGCGTTCGATGGCCTGACAAAAAGCTGTGCCGTGCGAGAAACTTGAATCGCCAGAAATGCTTTCCGCCAGGAAAACGGCTTTGTGTATAGGGAGTTTCTCGAAGAGTTTTTCCGTGCCCTTGTGGGTGTAGAACATTCGGAGCTGCAGATAGAGTATGGGTTCACCCGCCACCGCGAAATTGAAGTGCCCCGGTTCGATGATCCCAGCATGGACCGGACCTACGGGCACTTGCAACACGCCTTCACCGAAAGCTGGCCGGTAGATGTGACGTTCTCCCTCGAAGGGCGGCAACACGGTTTGGAGAGGAAAGTCCTTGCGCAAGGGATAAACGTCGGGCCAATTGTCATGCAAGGCGACCCGGCGGGGATTCGGGTGTCCAACGGCCTTCAGGCCAAACCAATCCTGAATTTCGCGCTCTTGCCAGTTCACCGCGGGTAGTTCGGCGGAGAGCGAGGGAAACTCAAGAGTGTCGGACCGCACAGGCGCCTGCACGATCAGGTATTGAGCGTTGCCCTTTTGTTCGAAGACATAGTAGTTGAAGAAAACGCCTTCCACCGAGCGGCGGTCTTCAGCGAACACCGTAACCAATCGGGCCCCGAATTCGGCGCGCAGATGTGCTGTGATGGGGCGAATGTCGGAGTCGCTGATAAGAACATAGACTTCATCTTCCCGGTCCGCACGCACGGACTGAATCTGTGGGCCAAGCTTCTGCCGAAGGGCTTCGAATACTGCGGAGGTTGATTGCGTCATCATCCGCCCACCACGATGCCTACCGCACCCTGAATTAGCCTAAACAACGGAGCCGGTATCCAGAAGCCCATCACGACAATCACCACAGCTAAACCCGCGACCGAGTATTTTTTCCAGCCGCACATGTCTGCCGCCGGAAGGCCCGGGTCCTCGCCGAGAACCAGGCCAGTGATGTGCACGAGGAAGCCGGAAAAAATCAGCACGAGAAAGGAGACGAAAAAAATCGCCAGCACAAAATGGTCTCGCGCAAACCCTGCCCGCAGAACGGTGAACTCACTCTGGAAGAAGCTGAAGGGAGGCGAACCGGTGACCGCAAGTGTCACCATAAGAAATGCGGCTCCGGTCAAGGGCATCGAATGGATCAACCCACCTTTCGCCTTCTGAAACAGGTCGGTTTTCAGATGTTGCTGGACATTTCCGGCACAAAAGAAGAGCAGGGGCTTGGTCACCGAATGAAACGTCATGTGCAGAAGCATGCCCAGAATACCCAAAGGCCCTCCGAAGCCGAGTGCCAGAACCATGATCCCGCTGTGGTCGATGCTCGAATAGGCCAGCAGGCGCCGGAAGTTCTTCTGCACGAGAATGAAGGGGACGGCCACTCCCATGGAGAGCAGCCCGAACAGAATCAGGAGCCGCGAGCCGAACTGCGGCCCGAGGCATCTCGAACTCAGGATGTAGAAGCGGATCAGCCCGTAGAGGGCGCAGTTGAGCACGCCGGTGGCAAGCATCGCTGCCCCCGGGATCGGCGCTTCACTGTAGGCATCCGGCTTCCAGGTATGCATGGGAGCGATGCCGGCCTTGGTTCCGTATCCGAGAAGAATAAGGAGGAACGCCAACCGCATGGTCGGCTTGTCAAACTGGGCGGCGTTCCCCGCGAGGACAGACCAGTTCAGACCCGCAAGCGTATCGGTACCGAGAGCCCCATAGGCGGAATAATAGGTCAGAATCGTGCCGAACAATGCCATCGAGAGACCAACACCGCCGATGATGGCATACTTCCATGCAGCTTCAAGCGAGGTTTCGCGTCCGTAAAACATAACCAGAAACACCGAGGCCAGGGTAGTTCCCTCAACCGCCACCCAGAGTATTCCCAGGTTGTTGGCGAGCCCGACCAGCGTCATCGCGAAAACCAGGAAAGGCATGAGAGCGTAGTACTCACGCAGCTTGTCGACGGCAAACCGGCCACCCAACTCCTCGGCCGCGTGCAAAACTCCGCTTCCCTCCTCGTGACGAAAATAGCCGACCGCGTATATGGAACAGACCAGGGACACAAAAGCTGACAAGAGCACGACTAGCGCGCTAAGAGCGTCAGCGTAAAAGAACCCGTCCCACAGTGAAACCGGACCGCTGCGAAGCACCTGAGCAACCAACACGGCGGCAAGGCCTAGCAGAATGGCGAAGGCCGCAAGATTGACCACCTCCATCATGTGCCTTCTTCGCAGAAAGAAGGCCAAGGGACCGGCAGCCAAAGGAACGATAAGGAGTCCGAGCAAAATCATAAGTATGCTTACTCTCTCAACTTCCGCAGCTTGCTGACGTCCATAGAGTCGAACGTCTCGCCGATACGGAAGACGAGAATGCCGAGAACCAGCACCGCGACCAGAACATCAAAAAAGATGCCAATCTCAACCACCAATGGCATTCCATAGGTCAATGAAATCGCGGCCAGGAAGAGGCCGTTTTCAAGCGAAAGCAGTCCCAGTACCTGTGTCAATGCCTTGCGGCGGTTCACCATCACAAAGAAGCCAATTAGGAAAAGTGCGATAGCAACAGCGAGCGTGTTATGTCCAAGCGCCGCCCGGGCAGAAGTTTCTTCCGGATGGTAGAAAGACTCCGCGACCACGTAGCCCAGCAGAGTCAGACCACCTGAGATGAGGATCGACAGGGGCACATTGATCAGCGGCTCGATCTCCCGCCGGATCCCGATTCTCTCCACCAGGCGCTCCAGCAAACGGGGGAGCAGTCCCGCTTTCAAGAAGATCGTGAGCAGAGCGGCAATATAGATGTGGCTGGCATGGTTGAAGTACGCGATGACGGCTGCGATCGCTCCCAAGAGAAACGACTGCACCGCGAAGATACGAATGCTCGAAACGATCCCGCGCTGTCCGACCCCGGCGATCTGTAACACCAGGACCAGCGCCGCCATCAGGGTAATGATTCTGTTGCCAAGCTCGGGGTTGGGAACAAAGGGCATAGACAGCCTTAGAACAGAAATGTCGAAATGAGCGCGAGCGCTCCTAGAATGAAAGCAACCATAAGCAATTCCGGTACTCGAAACAGGCGCAGCTTCGCGTTGCTGGTTTCGACCAGAACAATCATGCACGCAAGCACCAGCAACTTCACAAGATAGAAAGCCAACCCCACGCCGATGGTTTGGAGCGTCCAGTCAGAACTCAAACCGAACGGGAAGAACGTATTGACCAGCAGTGTCATGAGCACCAATTGTTTGATGGACGCTCCCCATTCGATCAAAGCGAGATACGGTCCCGAATACTCGAGAATCATCGCTTCGTGGATCATGGTCAATTCGAGGTGAGTTGCCAGGTTGTCAACAGGAATGCGGCCGGTCTCGGCAATCAGCACAATAAAGAGCGCCGCAAATGCCAACATCTGCGACGGTGCCAGGAACCTCCAGCTCTGGCCTACGGCGACTTTCGCCATTTCGCTCAAATTCGTGGAGTTTGCGCCCAATGCCACGGTAAAAATTGCGAGCATCATGGCCGGTTCCGCGATTGCGGAAATGGTCATCTCCCGACTGCTGCCCAAGCCACCGAACGAACTTCCGGTGTCGAGCCCGCCGAGGGCAAGGAAGAAGCGACCAAGCGCCAAAAGATAGACCACCGCGAGCACGCCACCGAACAGGCTGAAAGGGGCATGGGTCGTGGTCATCGGAATCATGAGTCCAACCAGTGTGGCCGTCCCAAAGACCATGTAGGGGGCCGCAGAAAAAATCCACGACGCCGTTTCTGGAATGACCATTCCCTTGCGCAATAATTTGAGAATGTCCCGGTAGGATTGCAGGATGCCCGGCCCGCGGCGGGTCTGAAGTCTCGCTTTCAACGCCTTAATCATGCCGCTGAGCAAGGGAGCAACCAGCAATAGCAACACTAATTGCAGTGCCGAGTTGATGAGGACTTCGGTCACTTGCGTACCCCAAACAGCAAAAGCAGAACGAGAGTTACAAAAATGTAGGCAAGATATGCATGAATGCTGCCTGCCTGAATAGTCCGCATTCTGCTGGAAACTCGGAAGATGAACTCTTGCAGAGGAGCATAAAGCCGCTTTTCGAACGTAGGCTCGATTTCACTCTCAAAATGGATCTCTTTCGGAAAGTAAGGCGAGACATCGAAGACGGCTTGAATCTCCCGCCGCGGCTTGTACAGGACGGAGAAAATCATCCGCAGCGCTTTTGAGAATGCGGTGGCTGTGTATTCATTTTCTTCTGAAAGTCCGGGCAAGCCACAGTCCCACACCGGTCCGCGCTTGCGCCCAAACCTCTTGACTCCGATCGCTACCAAGAGAGCCGCCGGGACCATCAGAACTATGAGTCCAACCGCGATGACCAAGGGCGATACCGTGCCGCTGGTACGCATCCCTGCGGAGAGTACCAGCCCATGTCCAGTCACCAGATTGGCTGCGACTCGCTGTCCGAGCAACTGCTCAGTCATCGCGTCAAATACCGGGAGAAACCAGGTCGCACCTAAGCCCAGGGCAGCGCAAGACAACGTCAGCCAGCCCATACCAATCAACATCGTGCGGGGCGCCTCGTGCACATTCCGGGATTTGGCGCCACGCGGCAGCGCCAGGAAAGTGATGCCAAAAGCCTTCACGAAACAAGCTGCCGCCAGCGCTCCGGTCAATGCCAGCATCGAACCAGCCAGCGGAAACAGAATTCGCCTCAAGCCACTGATCGCGCCGAATCCGGCCAGGAGCGTCTGGTAGGTCAGCCACTCGCTGGCAAATCCGTTCAGCGGGGGAAGGCCGGAAATGGCGATCGCACCGATCAAGAAACAGAACGCGGTCACCGGCATCGGACGGATGAGGCCGCCCATTTCTTCCATATTCCGCGTCCCCGTGGAATGCAGCACCGACCCAGCCCCCAGGAACAGCAGACTCTTGAAGATGGCATGATTCAAAGTGTGGAACATCGCTGCGACCAGTGCCACCGCAGCAAGCATTGGATGTCCTGCAACGCGGAAAATCAAAGCCGCGCCCAGGCCCATAAGAATGATCCCGATATTCTCGATGCTGTGGTACGCCAGAAGCCGCTTGAGGTCATGCTCCATCAAGGCATACAAGACGCCCAGAACGGCCGAGACGACTCCGACGAGGAGAACCAGCAAGCCAGCCCAGGGCGGCACTCCTCCCAGTACATCCAGGAAAATGCGAGCCATGCCGTAGATTCCGGTCTTGATCACGATGCCGGAAAGCAGCGCGGAGACATTGCTCGGTGCAACCGGATGGGCCGCCGGCAGCCAGACATGAAAGGGAATGACGCCCGCTTTAATGGCAAATCCCAGGAAAAACAAAATGAACGCAGCGGTCTGCTGTCCGCTGTTCAGTTGGGCCGCGAGGGGGCGGAAGCTGGCGAATTCGGCACTGCCGCTGGCGTTGATCAAAAGAGCAAATCCAAGCAGCAGACACCCGGCGTCGATATGCGCCATGATGACATAGAGCAATCCCGATCGTCTGGTTTCGCGGTCCTCGTGATAGAAGGTCACCAGCCCGTAAGCAGCGAGCGCCATTACCTCCCAAGCAATCAGAAACAGGAAGGCATTCGCGGCGGTAAAGGTAATAGTCAAGCTGAGGAGTACGAGGTGGAACAGAAAGCCAAAGAGGCCGATGTTCCTCTTGCCCTCGAATGCCTTCAGGTAGCCGAAGGAATAGATGGAGACGGCGGCCACAGGAATAGCGAGGGCCAGATTGAAGAAACCAGCCAACGCATCATAGGAAAAGCTGTAGGCAAAGAGTGGAACTCCTGAAGGAACCGACCACGCAACCGGCGTGCCTCGAAGAATGCCAAGAACGGAGGTTAGTCCTCCCAGTCCAGCACCGGCCAAGGCGGCGCTGCAACAGATGCGTCGGGCGAGCACCGGTTTTCGCCAGCACGCGAGCGAAGCGAAGGCGCCGGCCACGTATGCCGCAACGCTAAGCGCGAAGCCTGTACTCAGCGCAGGCATATTCATCGGATCTTTTCACCACTGCTGGATGAAAGGATTCTTATGTAGCTTAGCTTAACCGATTTTGTGTGGGCCATACTTCCCCTCACCAATCTGCCATGCTGTCCGGCTTCCAAGTTTGGTGTTAGGTCGGGCGACCCGCTGATGCCGTCACGCCCGGCGCTTCATCGGTTTTTCTTCGGCCCCAGGTGGTTCCAGCGGGTAGTTGCTTCGCCACCTCAGGGTACAAGATCTTAGCCCGTTCGAGCGCGTCCGCCACGCTGTGGCAGATGTTCTCCTGGCCCACATGCTCGTGGAATTCAGCCTCACGCATCCGCATCTCTGGCTGTTGTCGCGCTCCACATAGAATGAGTTGCCGTCCGGATTCGTGCACGCGGTCGGCAAAATTCTCCAGCGCCTGCAGGCCCGTGGAATCGATGGCGGTCATATTGCGCAGCCTGAGAATAATGATGGACGGCAGATCGGGCAGACGATCTACGATTGTGTCGATTTTGTCGGTCGCACCAAACAGAAAAGGGCCATGGATCCGGAAGATGCTGACGTAAGCGGGAATTTCCTTGTGCTGCAGTATATGAACATGCCCCTCGCGAATGTACTCCGTGGTCGCCTCTGCCACCGAAGTGGTTTGTGTGACTTTCCGTATGAACACCAGTACCGCTAGAATCATGCCCGCTTCCACGGCGACCGTCAGATCGGCAAAAACAGTCAGCAGAAATGTTACCAGCCAGGCCGCAATCTCGAACCGGGACTGTTTGAATAGCTCTGGAATTTCTCGCCACTCGCCCATGTTGTAGGAGACCACCAGCAAGATGGCCGCTAGAACGGACAACGGAATGAACCGGGCCAGGGGCGCGGCAAAGAGAATGATCGCAAGCAGGGTGAGGGCGTGGATCATTCCGGCGACGGGCGTCTTGGCGCCGGAGCGGATGTTGGTGGCGGTGCGGGCAATCGCTCCCGTGGCCGGCAGTCCCCCGAACAGCGGAGAGAGAATGTTGGCGACTCCCTGGCCGATCAGTTCGACGTTCGGGTTGTGTTTATCGCCACTCATGCGGTCGGAAACCACCGCCGACATCAGCGATTCGATGGCGCCGAGCATGGCGACGGTGATGGCTGGGGAGATGAGCGGCCGCAGCAGGTCTATCCGAAAGTGCGGAATGACTAACTTGGGAAATCCGGAGGGGATACCACCAAAGCGAGTGCCAATAGTTTCAACCGGGAGTTTGAAGACAACCACCGCCGCGGTTCCGGCAAACAGCGCAACGATGTAACCAGGGACTTTCTTCACGAACACCATAAAGAGGACAATCAGGACGAGCGCGCCAACCGCCAGGGATGTTTCCAGCGGCGAGAACGACGAAAAGTTGTGCACATAGGTCAGAATTCGGGCCGCGAATTCACCCGGGACCTTGTCTATTTTTAGCCCGAAGAAATCCTTGATTTGGGTGCTGGCGATAATGACGGCAATGCCGTTTGTGAAACCGACGACCACGGGACGCGGTATGAACTTAACCGCCGTTCCCAGGCCCGTCGCGCCCAAGATCAGGAGGATCACCCCAGCCATCAGAGTGCACATGAACAGCCCGTCAACACCGTGTTTCGCCACAATGCCAAAAATCACGACGACGAATGCGCCTGTGGGACCGCCGATCTGGGTGGAAGATCCTCCCAGAGCGGAGATCGCAAAGCCCGCGACGATTGCACAGTACAGGCCCGTTTGAGGGGGCACGCCCGATGCGATGGCGAAGGCCATCGCTAAGGGAAGCGCAACCAATCCAACGGTGATGCCGGCAAGAAGGTCCGACACGAACAGGCGCGGCGTGTAAGACCTGAGACAGAGCACGGATTTCGGTAACCAGTTGTTCATAGTTGTTTTTTTAATGTCGGTCGTCCTCGACACTCCCGCGTCTAGCGGGTCGAAGGGAATGAGAATCTCCCGCATGAGGCTGGGGAATGTTCATCGTATGTAGTGTAGCCGCCAGCGGCAGAGGTGATTCAATATTTGATCGATCCATGAACTCTATTGGCCAACTTTTGGGTTTTCTCCAATGGAGGTCTCTCCCTGCCACCCTTCCAGATCGCAGCATTTCGAAAACAGCTTGTTTGGTCTGCCCGGATTCGGGTAACGGGCAAGTGCTGAACTCCACGGAACGTCGATTCAGAGAACAACCACGGAGGCTCCTCGGTCAGGTTGCGTATTCCCACTTTCTGCAGCAAGCCACTCGCGAAGTTAGGAGCCAGGAACGCCGAGCGTGCCGCGAAGGACGGTCACGGAAGCCGCGGGCAGATTATATTCTGTGCTTCGCTCGCCCTTGATCTCGGAAGTCACGGGCGGCCCGTCCGGCTCGGCGTAACCCTTCCTACGACCTGGATGCCACTCGTACTGCTCCTTGCCAAACGTAATCATCGTGACCTTTCCGACGAACGATATGTCCTGATGATCGCCGGAATCATGGAAGAGGACGCGCGCCCGATGTGGATGATCGTGGTCCTTGTTGATTAGCATCAGGGACCATTGACCATCTGGACGATGGAGGGCGTACGCCGTCACCAGAACGTGTCCTTTGGAATCTTTGACATCGCTGGCAGCGCGATAAAGAAGGTGCTCGGCGTCTTTTGGTTCAGCCCATTCCTGAGTGATGAGTTGGGCGGCGAAAAACTGCGACGTCGGCTGCAGAATCTGATAGCGATCATCGACCATGAAGAGGTGATACGTGCCCCAGCTCTTGGGGCATGCGGGGTGAGGAGGCGAGTAGGACAGACCGTGGTAGTAGTGAGTGGATTGGCCGCCTGCGGTAAGAAATCCCGCGAAGGAGTCAGCCAACCAGAGCGCGCCAAAGATCTCCACTGACGCTTCACCGCCGTGCGCATTAGTTTCCGTATCGAGCAGAGGAATGCCGGGCGGCAAGCCGTCGTCGCGCCATACCTGCATGATGTGGGCGATCAGTTCAGGCTCCTGATAGAGGTTTTCCCAAGGCGTGTCGCATCCGTCGTAAGGGTAGTGCTCGAAAGACATGAACGACAGATCGCTGAGACGACGATGGGCTTTAAGGTAATCGAGGAATCGCCCGAACCAAGACGTACGTCCCTGTGCGTCCGGCCAAGCCTTGATGTCGTCGGTGACTCCTTGAAATGCGGGCCCTCCTAGTTTGAAACCCGCATCGACGCGATGAAGTGCATTGGCAAATTGCAAGTAGAGAGCTCCGTAGTCTTCGGGGAGCATGTACTGGCCGTCAGCTTCCTCGCCCATCTCGATGTACGAGACGGGATATCCGCGCCTGTAGATGTAGCTCATCTGCGCGGCCGCATCTTCTGGTGTGCTGTAGAGCATGGCGACAGGCACAATGGCCGGAAGGCCACGTGTAATTCCGCTGGCGAAGAAAAGATCGAAGCCCGGTTGGTCGCCGGATTCCATTCGATCGGGCGCAACATACAGGTCGGACGGCTGATGCCACGGATCGACGGACGAACACAAGGTGAGGGTCTGCTTCTGGTCAGGAGAGTGGTGGAGAAGATCTTTGAACTCATTCTGTTCGTCCACTGTTCCCAGATAGAGCTCGCGAATGGCGTAGCCGACGCAATTGCGACGATCGGCAGTATCGTGAGTATCACAAGTATTCGAAGATCGAGTCATCCACACGCGCACGAATTTCGTAGCGATAGGAGATGGTGACAAAGGCAAAGTCGAGTCTCCGCCCCTCCCGTCCGTAATCGTCCCGGAAGGAAAATCTTTCCATGAGCCTCTATCCTGCTCGTCCATGGCGTCGCCGTCACCCACCCAATACTGCACCTGGAAGTCGCGAGCGAACGGATCGGCCCACTGGATCCGGATTCGGTTGACCCATTCTTTCTTGTCCAACGCAATGACCACCCATTGGGCATGAAGAGAATCTTCTTCCCCTGTGAACTCCCTCGTCAGATACGGATTGCTCTTCCAGTACGTTTTGACATCTCCATCATCGAGGCGGGAATAGCCGTCGAACTCTGTGCCTCCGTTGCGCGTGAAGCCACGGTGAGGCAGTGAGTAGCCGTAGGAGTGGCGGATCATCTCGCTAGTCGGAGTCCCGTCTCCGGTGAAATAACCCTTTCCAGCGGGATCGCTCCAAGTGCCGTTCGGATTCCAATGCCACGCCTGCACAAACAGATCTGTGTTCTGGCGATAGCTGACCACACCCCACCCTGCGGAGAGCACCTTCTGGATCTGGTCGGGACGGAAAAACACGTCCGTTGCGTTGCTGGGAACACGATCAACGGTGGATCCCAGGGCATACTGTGGACTGAATCTGTTGACGACGTGGCTCGGCGTCGCGTCAACAATCACGGTTTGAGCAGCAGCCTCCAAGAACATGAAAAACACACTGGCAAGAATAATGAGGACGTGAAACCTTCGTTCAGACCTTCTCATTGATAGTCTCCGGGGGTGCTCCTGCTGACGACAAGATTCATACAACAGATCGCCTCTCGCTTGCTGACCACAGACTGCTTGTTTTCATTCCGTAAAAGTCCAGTTCACCATGGCGCTCGCCACAAATGCATTGCGCTGTATAATCGACGATTTCCAATCCTCGATTCGCTTCGGACCTCGCCAATGCTACTTAGAGTGTTCAACGACAAAGTCACGTTGGGCCGTGCAGCCGCCGAGCAGGCTGCAGCCGCGATTCAAAGCGCCATCTCACAACGGGGAAAGGCCCGCATCATCGCTGCCACTGCCGCCTCTCAACTCGAGTTCCTAGATGCGTTGACGAAGGCCCCGGGAATCGACTGGACCAAGGTTGAGGCATTCCATCTCGATGAATATATCGGTCTGCCGATCTCGCATCCGGGCAGCTTTCGCAAAATGCTCCTGACCGAACTGGTTAACAAAACTGGAATCACGCACTATCACTTGCTGGATGGCGATGCTCCTCATCCGTCCGCCGTTGTGCGCGAAGTAGGCAAGCAACTAGCCTCGGCACCGATCGATATCGCGTTCCTCGGCGTCGGCGAAAACGGGCATATTGCGTTCAACGATCCGCCCGCCGACTTCAACACCGAGGAACCCTACATCATCGTCTATCTCGATGAAGCATGCCGCCGGCAGCAGGTCGGCGAGGCTTGGTTTTCGGACATTGCGCAGGTGCCTAAGCAAGCCATTTCGATGTCGGCGAAACAAATTCTGAAGGCGAAGGAGATTCTTGCCGTAGTTCCCGGCAAGCACAAAGCCCAAGCTATAAAAGCATGCTTCGAGGGAGAGATCAGCCCCATGGCACCGGCCTCGATTCTGCGGCGCCATCCAGACGCAACCGTTTACCTGGACACGAAATCGGCTTCGCTGCTGGGTCCGGAACTGCAGGCCCTGCTGAACGCAGATTCAGAGGTGACGGTGACTGAGTGACCGGCTCTCTCACGAGTGGACCTCATGTAACGCCTCGACAGTTCGCTCCGATGTCAACGTGTTCAATGGATCTACAGCAAGCCAGCTCACAGCGCCCACAACGCACAATGCCGCTGCCACCAGGAAAGAAGCCGTCCAGCCATAGCGTACGGCGATCCAGGGTGTGAGTGAGCCAGTCAATGCTCCACCAATCTGCCCACCCATGTTCATAAATCCGGATACTGATCCGGCCGACGCTCCGGCAATATCCGCAGTCACCGACCAAAATGAACTTTGTGAGAAATACAGCGCACCGGCGCCACCAGCGAGTACGACACTTGCCAGGCGTACGCCCTGAACCTGCGAGCCGAACGCGATGAAGATCCCCGCCACTCCCATCGCAAATGCCGCCACGCCGCATCGACCCAGCCGCGGCCCGCGCCACTTAGTGAGTCGATCGTTCACTATGCCACCTAAGAGACAGCAGACCAGCATCGCCAGGAACGGCAGCATGGAATAAAATGCGCTTGCTTTGAGATCGAGTCCGCGCACTTTGGCAAGGTAGCGATAGAACCAACTAAAGAAAATCCACGCCACGTAGCCGTAGCAAAAATAGCTGATGGTTATCGCCCAGACCTCACGGCTTCGCACGACGCGCTTCCAGGGCACAAGAGCATCGGCAGGTGCTTTCGCCGAACTCGGTGAATCACTCGTAACCGTAAGTCCGGATTGAATCGCAGAGAGCTCGGCAGCAGACACTCGCGGGTGCTCCGCTGGAGTATCGCGAGCTGCGACAAACCAGATGGCCCCGGCGAGAAATCCGATGATGGCACACACCCAGAACGACGAGCGCCAGCCGTGATGGATCATGAGATAGGTGATAAGAGGCGGGGAAAGGCCAGCTCCGGCACCAACGCCCGCAAAGATCCACCCGTTGGCAATGCCGCGCTCGCGCATGGGAATCCAACGTGCGACGAACTGATTCGCTGCAGGGTAGATCACTGCTTCGCCGGCTCCGAGAAGAAACCGAACCCCCACAAACAGAAACAACGCGCCCCCGATGTCGGCGGGGACAAGCGCCGTCAGGGCGGTGAAGATTCCCCACCAGACAACTCCGGCGGCTAGTACACGTCGCGGACCAAAACGGTCGGCAAGATAACCGCCCACCGTCTGAAAAAGCGCGTACCCCGCGACCAATGCGCTGAATACCTTTCCCAGTTGGACATCAGTAAGGTGGTAAGCATCAACAATCGATCCACCGGCGATGGAGATGTTGACCCTGTCGAGATAAGACACGGCACTGAGGACAAAGAGCCAGAACACCAGGAACCAGCGCACCCGGGTTGTCTTCGCCGTGAGCATCGTTTTGCTATCGCGAGCGGATTTAAGCTGAATACTGGCGCAGGATGCGCGATAGTTGTTCAGAGACGATCTTGTCTTCGCCTGGCTGCAGCATGAACGAGCACATCGTGAGCCCGGGCCTGCCTTCACCTCCGCCGATCGCAATCGCAGGTTTTGAATTCCTCAGCGATTTCGAAACCTGCTGGGGCTCCAACGGAACTCTTGAGTCCCACGTGATCTGCATGTGGGGCACGTGATTTGCGATGTCGGGAACGAAGAACGAGGTACTAACTCCTGGAATCTTGGTTACTTCGCGCGAGATTCGTTCGAGGCGGTCCTGCCACTCTCGTGCCAGTGCGTCCTGATCTTCCTTCAGATAGAGCTCCAGCGCCTTCACCATTCCGACGATTTCTTCTTTTCCAACTTTCTGACTGCGGCCGAGTGTGTCCTCGTGTGGACTATTGTTGAGCAGCGCATAGGCCACGAGATCCTTGCGTGCAATCAGCAAGCCCGCGCACTGCGGGCCGCGCATTGCTTTGCCGCCGCTGAAAGTGATCAAGTCATAACCCATGTTGGCGTAATCCCAGAGATGTGATACGGGAGGCGTGTCTGCTGCAGCGTCGTTCATGCACGGAATGTTGTATTGCTTGGCCAGCTTCACCCATTCGTCCACTTTGATTTGGCCGGCGGCATTAGCAAAGTTTGAAAAGTGCATCATCGCCGTTCGGTCGCTGACTGCTTGCCGAAGCTCATCCCGCGTCTCGATCGCGATCAACCTGATTCCGGTCGATCGCAACTGGTGATCGAACGGGTTGCGATGCGATTTTTGAATAATGACTTCCGATTTCATCCCGGTCAGATCAGGAAGCTGGCGAATCAGGGCCTCGTTGTCTTTTGTAAGGATGCCTGCTAGTCCCGACTGAATCGCGGCCGCTGCGCCAGAAGTCACAAGAGCGCCGTAACCATCGGGGAGCTTCAGCATCTCTGCGATGCGCTTGCCAGCAGCGACCTCCAGCTCAGGAATGCTTACGAAGTGGCGACCCGCCATTGCCATGACGGTTTCGAGTTCGGGGCGAAGAATGGAGCCTCCCAGCATCGTCATCGTGCCTTCGCAGTTGATCACCGTGGTCACGCCCAGTTCCTCGTACGGATTCCCGCTCTGGCCGAAACCGCTTACGGGTGTCCTCCCCTCCGCGGCGCCGACCTTTGGAAAAAGTTTGCTTGGGGCAAAGGCGGACGCTACCATCGCCGCAACCGTTCCCAGAAATCCGCGCCGGTTCCACGTCGAAATCAGTCGCATGAGTCTCTCCTTGCGTTCTACTTGTGGGCCACGGCAGCAATGCAATTGATTTCTACCAGCGAATCTCCAGGCAATGCGGCGACGGCGACCGTCGTGCGAGCTGGTCCGCCATGAGGGAAATAGGTCGAAAATACTTTGTGCATCCCGTCCCAGTGTTCGATCTTTACCAGGAAGACGTTCGCCTGAAGAATCGTGTCCGCCGTTCCCCCGCCGATCTCAACCATCTTCTTCACCTTGTCCATGACGATGCTCGTGTGGGATTCGATGGTCCACTCTTTCGGATCTCGCGTGTCGTGTGCGCCTACCCCAGAAACATAGATCAACCCGTTATGAACAATCGCGGGCATGATGACGTCTTTTTCGCTACCCGGCTTGCCTTCAGCGTTGAGCTTGCGGATGGCGCTCGCATCCTGCGAACTCTGCGCCATTCCACGCGTGGGCAAGGCTGCGGCCGTGAGGCCAAGTGCCGAAAGAACAGAACCAAACCGCAGGGCAAATGTCCTTCGAGTGGAAGTTAAATTCATGTTCATGCTCCTTTTGATTTACGACCTTGGATTCGTTGTTCGTGGAAAGTGAAACCGAGCATCTCGCATCCGGCGGCGCGTGCGACGTATTGTTCCGGCTACAGTCTGAGTCATGCGCGACGGACTTTTCGCAAAAATAAGGTTGGAGACGACTCGGCCGGTATCGCAACACCGATCGCCCACGTTCGGAGCGTTAGACCGCGATTTTCGCAAGATGGGCTCCCGTTCTATCGTTCGGTCTCTCCGCTGTCAACGGTGACGGAGACCCAGCCAACTGATGACCAAGTTCGGCCGAGATCTTTTGCCCCGCTGCTTGAATAAGCGGCGCCAACTGGCGCAAGCGTATTACCGGCATGCGAAAGGCCGGAGCTGTGATGCTGAGACTCGATTGCACACTGCCGGTGTGGTCCCATATCGGAGCGGCGACACAGCGAATGTGCAGCTCGTGTTCTTCCAGGTCGAAGGCATATCCGTTCTTGCGGACACGGAACAACTCCGTTCTAAGTTCCTGGAGATTTCCGACCGAATTCGGTGTTCGGCGTTTCAGATCGAGTTCCAGCAAAACCCGATCCTGCTCGTCACCCGGCATGTATGCCAGCATGACCTTGCCTACGGCGGTACAGTGCAGCGGAACAGAGGCACCGATTCGTGAATAGATACGCAACGGTTCAGGGGAATCTAATTTCTCCACATAAACTGCAGACAATCCATGCCGGACGGTGAGGTGTATGGTTTCGCGAGTCTGCTGGTTCAGTTCCTGCAAATACGGCAGGCTCAAGCGCCGGATATCAAGCTGTCCTGCTGCCGCCTGTCCGATGGAGAAACACGCGATCCCGAGGTGGTGGGTACCCTCGATATCACGGTTTAAGAAGCCTGCGGTAACCAGATTTGCAAGGAAGCGGTGGACCGTGCTCACTGGCAGACGCGACAGAGTCGCCACCTGTTTCGCTGTAAGGCCCCGCGGAGACTCGCTGAAAAGACGCAGAAGCCGCAGCCCCCGTTGAAGAGCGGTAATGTCGTAATTGCGCTTCGGACGTACGTTCATAGTAACCAGGCAAAAATGAAAACGCTGGATTATCTGATGAAAGTCGATTTTATGCAACTTTCTCTGACTAGAGACGGCCGACTCTCTTAACCGCTTGCACGATTGACTTCCATTGTTCGATGAGCGCGTACATCGAGTGCTCTTTGTAGTCCATCTGTTGCGCCAGGCTGAGGACCGCTTGCGCCTGAGCTTTCGGAACGACGGCGACACCGTCGCTATCCGCCACGACAATATCACCGGGGTTCACCGGCACTCCGTTGCACACCAACGGAATCTGTGCCCCTCCAAACCGGTAATGATGCACCGAGGTGGAGGGAACAACGCCAGTGGCAAAAACTGGAAAAGCGATCTTGCGCAGATAGGCTACATCTCGTACGCCGCCATCGATCACGGCTCCGGCATAGCCACGCACCGACATCGCTGTACCCATCAGTCCGCCCATTCCCGCGATGTCTTCGCCGTCCTCAACCACCATCACGTACACGGAATCAGTCGCCCCCTGGTCGATCGCTTCCAGCATGCCGCTGAGGGCTTCGGGATCGTTGTTGCCTTCGTCTTTCTTGAGTTGGACAGTTCGCGCATAACCCGCAAATTTTGCCGTAAAGATCGGCTGCATGCGGTGGCTCATGTACATTCGCTTGTGAGTAAGTTGCTCAAGCGCATCGGAAACGGAGGCTACTTCCACCCGTCGGAATTGCGCGACCAG
>Ga0209890_10000353_pt1 | contig 21279 bp, 14 predicted proteins | sample OrgsoiDNA2013049_FD_185799 | JGI IMG/M metagenome (GOLD analysis project Ga0209890, IMG submission 185799) | Permafrost soil microbial communities from the Arctic, to analyse light accelerated degradation of dissolved organic matter (DOM) -... | ecosystem: Environmental > Terrestrial > Soil >...
CGCAGCGGCGGGCGCAGGTGGCGGCGCGGCGGGCGCGGGCGGCGGCGCGGCAGGCGGCGGCCTCGCGGCTGACGTTCAAAATATCGTCATCATCTTCGCGGAGAACCGGAGCTTCGACGGTCTGTTCGGGACCTTCCCGGGCGCGAACGGTCTCAACAACGCCCTGGTCTCGGGAGCGGCGGGGGCAGGTGGAGCCGGAGGTGCGGGCGGAGTCGGGGGCGGCGTACCGTCGGGCTACATCCCGCAGAAGGATCGCGACGGGACGACCGTGCTCGCGAAGTTGCCGCAGACCTGGGGCGGCGCCACGGCGGCGGGGAATCCGACTGTCGTGACCCAGGCACAGACTGACAATCTTCCGAATTCGCCGTTTGCCCTGGAGACGACGTTCTTCACCGTCAACGGTGCGCCCAAGCTGACCACGCTGGACGTCACGCGCGACATGGCCCATCGATTCTTCGAGAACCAGATGGAGCTCAATGGCGGCACGAACGACATGTTCGCCGCCTGGGAGGACGCCGGTGGGATCACGATGGGGCACTGGGACAACAGCCAGTCGAAGCTCTGGGCGCTCGCCCAACAGTACGTGCTGGCGGACAACTTCTTCATGGGGGCGTACGGCGGGTCGTTCCTCACCCACCAGTACCTCATCTGCGCCTGTGCGCCGGCGATCCCAGCCTCGTTCATCACCAGCAACAACCCGTCGCTCAACGTGCTGGGGACGGCGAACGCCAAGGGCGTGCCGCAGCTGGCTCAGAACTCCAGCTCGCCGGCTTCGGCCTTGACCGGCCCCCCGTCGTTCCAGACCGGGAACATCGCGCCGCTCGACTACTTCGGGACGGGCGACGGCTATCGCGCCGTCAACACGATGCAGCCGCCGTATGAGCCGAGCGGAAACTTTCCGGCAGCGGGCGCGACAGATCTTCGCTACGCCGATCCAGGCGCGGCCACAACGGTCCCGCCCCAGACCCAGACGACGATCGGAGACCTACTGACCGGCAAGGGGGTCGATTGGGCCTGGTACGCGACCGATTGGAGCGCCGCCACGACTGACGGGATGGTCCCCGCCGGTTCGACCCACACGGTGATCTACGCGCCCTCGGGCCCGCGCGGCAGCCCGGACTTCCAGACGCACCACCAGCCGTACAACTACTATGCGGCTTTCGATCCTGCGACCCATGCGTCCGCCCGCACAGCCCACCTCAAGGACTACAACGACCTCCTGGGGGACATCGCGGCCGGTACCGTGCCTCCGGTGGCCTGGTACAAGCCGACCGGCGCCCTGAATCAGCATCCCGGCTACGCGAACATCGATGATGGAGACAACCATATCGCCGACCTGGTCGCCAAGCTGAAGGCCGGGCCACAGTGGGGCCACATGGTCATCGTCATCACCTACGACGAATACGGCGGCCAGTGGGACCACGCTGCGGTGCCGAAGGGCGACCTGCTCGGGCCTGGCGAGCGCATCCCGGCCATCATCATCTCGCCCTACGCCAAGAAGGGGACGGTCGACCACACGCAGTACGACAGCGCATCGACCCTTCGCCTAATCACGAAGCGGTTCGGACTGGCTACGCTGCCGGGGATCACCAAGCGTGACCAGTCGCTGGTGAGCAACGGCGGCGCGGCGATGGGAGACCTGACCGGCGCGCTGACGCTCCCGTAACGTCGAGGCGGCCCGGGCCGCTAATTCTCGATAGCCGTCGCCTCGTTCAGAGGTGGCGGCTATTTCTTTGTCAGGTCAGCGTCGGTCAGCGTCTTCAAGAAGGCGATGACGTCGTTGATCTCGCCCTTGCTCAGTGCCGGCGTATCGCCTGGCTTGCCACCGAACGGACGCTCGCTGTTGACGTTCTTCTTGTAGGCGGGAGGGAGATCGTCGAACGCGTCGGCCTTCCCACCGAGCTTGCCGCCGACCTTCGCGTACCACTTGCGGGGATCGGTGTCGCGAGCGACGTAGAACTCCAGCACCTGGTCGAGACGATGAAACTGTCCGTTGTGAAAGAAGGCGCGCCGCAAGGCGACGTTGCGCAGCGTCGGCACCCGAAACTCGCCGCAGTACTCCTTGTGACTGGCGAGATCGGTGCGCACCGGTCCGCAGAGCCCGAGGTCGTGAAAGGCGGCGTCGGCGTTGGCGGGGAGCGTACGGTTTCGGGGGACCCCGATCGCGTTGTAGCCAAAGTCGGTAAAGTTGGGGAACCCGTCGTGACGGATGCCGCTCGGATGGCAGCTGGCGCAGTTCCCCTTCTTGGCATCGTTGAAGAGCTTCAGCCCGCGTTGCTCGGCGGCGCTGAGCGTCCCCTGCCGCCGCAGGTAGGCGTCGTAGCGACTGCTGTACGGATAGAAGTCCTTCGGGCTCTGCTGAAACAGCTCCAGGCATTGCAGGAGGGCGGTCGATCCGCGCAAGGGATCCCCGAACACGTCGTCACCGAAGGCGGCGGTGAACTGCCCGGCCAGCGGACCGCGAGCGACCCGCGCCACGACGCTGTCGACGTCGGGATTGGCCATCTCGAACTTCGAGGTGAGCGGCAGCCGCGCCTGATCGTGCGTGGTGTCGGCCCGGCCGTCCCAACCGTGTCCCCCCGTCGGCCCCTGATCGACGCTCTCGTCGACCGCCTCGTCGAAATGGTGCTCCGAGAACGGAGGCAGCGTTTGCAGATAACGCAGCCCCGGCGCGGCGCGGAGACCGACGCCCTTCATGTCGAGGCCGCCGAGCTGCGTGGAGCGCGCGTTGGGCGGGCCGTAACCGACGCGGGGCTCGTGACAGGTGGCGCACGACATCTTCCCCGAGACGGAGAGCTGCGGATCGAAGAACAGCCGGCGCCCGAGCTCGGTCATCGCCGCGACGGTCGGTCGACGGCTGAAGCGACCCGCCGCGTAGAAAGATTTGGCGGCCGCCGTGGCGGCGGTCGGTTTCGGCGGCGCCGGCGCGGTCGCGTTGGCCGGTGTCGGCGTGGGTGGGGACGGAGTTGGAGCGGCGGACTTGTCGCCGCAGCTTCCAGTGGAGACGCCCGCGACCAACAGGGCGACCCGAACGATTGACTGCGATCGAGGACTGCGGCGCACGGCGCGCGATCTTGCATGAGATCGAGACGCGCACGGCGCCGGATCGGCGCCGGCTCACAAATGTCACATCCCGCGTCGCGGGACGTTGGACGTTGGGCTCAGCCGCGTCGGACGGAGATCGCCAGCCTGGCGACGCTCTTGACCACGTGCGGGACGCGCTTCAAGAGGTTGATCGACGGGGGGCGCTTCTCGCGGACGGCGAAAGGGATCTCGACGACTTTTTTCCCCTCTCTGTGAGCGCGGATGACAAACTCGCTGGCGAAGACGTCGCGGTCGAGGACGCAGCGGCGCGCGGTCTCCAGCAGCGCCTCGCGCCGGAAGGCCTTGAGGCCGTGCGTGTCGGTGCCGGGGAAGCGGCAGACCATACGCAGCATGCCGTTGTAGACGCGGGTGGCCGCCCGACGAAACAGCGGCCGCTGGTCATGGGAGCCGACCATCGCCTTCGACCCGACGACCAGATCGGTGTCGCTCCGCTCGAGCAGCGCCATGGCGCGCGCGTAGAACTCGGTGTCGAGCAGATCGATCTCGTCGGAGATGATGAAGGTGCCGCGCGCCTCGAGGATCCCCTGCTTCATCGCCAGGCCGTAGTTCGGCTGACCGACCGAGAGCATGCGGACCTGGGGGTGCTCGACCTCCAGCTCGCGGCCGATCTCGATGGTCCGGTCGCGCGAGCCGTTCTCGCACAGCAGCAGCTCGTAGCTCCAGCCGAAGCGGCGCAACTTCTCTTCCAGCTCCAGCACCGACCCGCGCAGGATCCCCTCTTCGTTGTAGACGGGGATGACGATCGACACGTGCGGTGCCTCGGAGAAACGCGGTGCCTCCGAAACGTGGGGCGCCTCGCTCATGCCGCGCTCCCGGCCGCGTCGATCAGCGCCGCCACCTCGCGCCCCGCCAGCACGCAGTCCTCCATCGCGTTGTAGGTCCAGGCGCCGTAGCGCCCGCGCGGGTGGATGGCGTTGGCCTCGAGAAACGCGAAGATCGTCCGCGTCGCCTGGTAGTAGTGCTGATCGAACACCACGTAGGCATATTCGATCTGCTTCTCTTCCGCGAACAGCACATCGTTCGCGCTGCCGAGCGCCCCCGCCTCGACCAGCGCCGCCGTCGTGTCGCGCACGGTCGCCTCGCTGATCGGCCCGCGGTCGGCCATCTCCACGCAGATCGACGAGCGCCCAACGGGGGCCATGCTGGCCATGGCGGTCGAAAAGACGTTCACCCGGTAGAACGGATAGCGCTTCTCGGGGACGTAGATCCAGTGCCAGTCGGCGGGCGGCTTGCCGCGCGCGCCGATGTTGAGGTAGCGCAACGTCGTGCAGCGCAGGCGCGCCGCCTGGCGCTCGATCTCGGGCGGCAGCTCCGGCATCCGCTTCAAGAGCTCGGGAAGCGGGATGGTGGCGACGACCGCGCGGTAGGGGATCCGCTCGCCGCCGACGACGATCTCGCGCCGCCTCCAGTCGAGTCTGTCGGGGTTCGCGCCTGTCTGCACCTGGCCACCCGTCATGCGCGTCGTCAGCGCGCGGGTGAAGGTCTCGATCCCGCCCGCCTTCGGGTAGAGGAAGCTCTGGTTGTAACCCATCTCCGGCGGACCCGCGCCGACCGCGCCGGCGATCACCTGCTCGAGGTTCGGCAGCGGCACGAAGCGCGAGCACCACTCGGCGGTGATCTCGCGCGGGTGCACCCCCCAGATCTTCTCGTTGTAGGGGATCATGAAGTGCCTGGAGATCCCCGCGCCGAAGTGCTGCAGGCAGTAGTCTTCGAAATTGGCCGGCGCGGCGGCGGGCGGGGCGCCCGAAGCGGTCGTCGACGCGCCCGAAGCGGTCGTCGACGCGCCGACGCTCGCCACCCGCGCCTCGATCACGCCCAGCAGGCACTCCTTGATCACCTCCGGCGGCAGCCCGTGCAGGTTGGCCTGGTACGGATAGCGGGTCAGCACGCCGTGCGAGAAGATCCGCGCCTTGCGCGCGATCGGCGTCATCTGATCGGGGAGAAGCTCGTCGACCATCTGCTTGATGGCGGGATCGCGCAGGTGCAGCCAGTGGCCCGTCTTGTCGAAGCGGTGGCCTTCGCGCACGTCTGTGCGCGCGTGCCCGCCGAGGCGCTCCTCGCGCTCGAACAGCACCCAGGGCGCGCGCAGATGGACCGCCGTCGAGATGCCGGTCAACCCACCGCCCAAGATCACCACCGGCCCCGTGCTGGACGCCGCATGCCCGCTTTGGGCGCCGCTGCTCACCCGCCGTCACTTAGCACGAAACGTCCCTTTTCGGAGCGAAGCGCGCGGGGGTCCGTAACTTAGTAGTATCCGCGGCGTGACGCGCTCGGATATGTCGGCCGCGCCGCTCCCCGCGGCAGAGCGCGCCCGCGTGCTCGACTTCGAGCACCGCAAGCGCGAGCGCAGCGTCTGGCCGCGCGTACTGTCGCTGCGCTATCTGATGACCGCGCTCGGGCGCCTCGGGCGCGGCACGGTGGCGATCGACGCCGCGCCGGTCGCCCGCCCCCCCGCCGGCACGGTGTCGATCACCTTCGTCGGCCACGCCACGGTGATGATCACGACTCCGGGCGTGCGCCTCCTGGCCGATCCGCTGCTGGAGAATTCGTTCTACGGGATCCGGCGCGCCAAGGCGGCCGGGATCGCCGAGGAGGATCTGGACGACGTCGATCTGGTGCTGGTGACGCACGCCCACCGCGATCACCTGTCGCGGGCGAGCATCATGCGGGTCACGCGCAAGGCGGTGCTGATCGTGCCGCCCCGCTGCACCAGCTTCGTGCGCGGCCTCGGCTTCGCGGACATCGTCGAGCTCGACCCCGGCAGCAGCCACCAGCTCGGCGACGTCGAGGTGATCGCCGTGCCGGTGCGCCACTCGGGGACGCGCGGCCTCGGCGACTACCTCCGTCGCGGCGCCTGCGGCTACGTGGTGCGCGCGCGCGCCGGCGCGATGACCGCCAATGCCTACGTCTCCGGGGACACCGGCTATTTCTCCGGCTTCGCCGAGATCGGCCGGCGGTTTCACGTCGATGTCGCGCTGCTCCCGATCGCTGGCTACGAACCGGCGGCGTTCCGCGAGGAGCACCTGTCGCCGCTCGACGCGCTCTACGCGTTCGACGATCTGGGGGCGCGCCTCCTGGTCCCCACCAGTTACGGGTCGTTTCCCCTCAGTTACGAACGGCTCGACGCGCCACTCGCCTGGTTGCAGGCGCTCGCGCGTGAGCGTGGGTTCGCCCGTCCGGACAGCGACCGGCGGGTGGCGATCCTCGACCACGGCCAGACGCTGCACGTGCGGATGCACGCTTGACCCGCCCGACGGCCCGAGGTCAAACTGCGGCTCCTTTAAAAAAACCGGAGGCGAGGCGATGAAAACGTTGAAATTCCTGGGCGCGACCGTTCTTCCTGTGCTGCTGTTGGCAGGGTGCAAAGGCGGCGGATCGTCCACCCCGACGACGGTGACCGACTTCTGCAGTCAGTACGCGGACGCGATCTGTCAGCTCAACTGTGGCCCGCCGATGGCGACCTGTGTGACCTATCAGGAGGGCGTCTGCCAGACGATGGCGGCCCAGGCGACGGCCGGCGGCAAGCGGATCTTCAATCCGAGCAACATGGGCGACTGCATCGGCAAGCTCAAATCCGCCTACAGCGGCACCAACCCGATCACGCCGTCCACGCAGACGAGCATCGACCTGGCGTGCAACTACGTCTTTCAGGGCAAGCTCGCGCTCCTCATGCCGACGGATGTCTGCAACACCCAGTTCGACTGTGCTGGCACGACCAACGGAACGATCATCTGCGATCCCGCGCAGCACCTGTGCGCCACGCAGCTGCCGAAGAGCGGCGGGCAGCAGTGCAGCGACGTGGGCGCCGTCTGCGCCCAGAATTTCTACTGCGCGACCACCGGGGCCGTCTCGGTCTGCACGGCGGACGGGACGAGCGGCGCCGCTTCGCCGTGCAGCGCGGCCGTCCCGTGCGACAGCAGCTCGCGCTGCGCGAACGCCGTCTGCGTGCCGCTGGTCGCGTCTCACGACACCTGCTCCGTCACCCGCGACTGCGCCTCCGGCGGCTTCTGCGACCCCTTCTCGAGCCCGGCCGTGTGTGACACGGGACTTCAGTTCGCCACGAACTCACCCTCCTGTCTGTGCGTCACCGAGGGGTCGGGATGCCCCGCGGGCCTCGGCACGCACTGGGGCATCGGCATCGGCACCAGCCCGACCACCGGCGCAGGTGGCACGGGCGGCGGCACCGGTGGGACCGGCATCTCGGGTGCGGCCGGTGCTGCGGGTGCCGCAGGCGCCTCCGGTGCCGCAGGCGCCTCCGGTGCCGCGGGCGCCTCGGGTGCCGCGGGCGCCTCGGGTGCCGCAGGCGCCTCGGGGGGCCATGCCGGTACGGCCGGCGGCGCGGGCGCCGGCGGCGCGTAAGCTGATGGCGGACCGATGATGGACCGCGTGCGCGCGGCGCTGGGCCGCGTCCCAACTTGGGCCTGGGCGCTGGCGTTCGCGCTGGCGCTCTGCCTGCCGCGGCTCGGGGCCTCGGGCTTCTGGGATCCGTCGGAGCTGAAGCTGGCCGAGCAGGCGCGCGACATCGCCCGCTCGGACAGCCTGTTCGATCCGACGGTCGCCGGAAAGTACCCGGCGCGCCCGCCGCTCGATCTGTCGCTGGCGGCGCTCGGCATCCGGCTTTTCGGCGCCAGTGAGCTCGGCGCGCGCCTCTTCTTCGCCCTCTGCGCGATCGCGGCGCTGATGGCGATCTACTGGGCCGGTGCGGGCCTGCTTCGCAAGCGCGCCGGTCTGCTGGCGACGCTGGCGCTCGGCACGACGCCGCTCTTCGTGCTGGAGGCGCGTCAGCTCACCTCGGACGCGCCTCTCATCGCCGCGCTGGCGCTGGTTCTGGGCGCGCTCGGCCGCTTCGCCTGGCCTCCAGATGGTCGCCGCCGCGCGCGCGATCTGCTGCTCGGCCTCCTCGGCCTGGTCGTCGGCGTCCTGGCTGGCGGAGCCATGTCGGGCGTGGTCCTGCCGCTCCTGGCGCTGACGGCCGCGCTGGCGATCGGGCAAGGGCTGGTCCCGGTCGCCGCCTCCGCCGTCGAGGACGGAACCGGCGCGCTGGCCGCGCCGGGGATCGGTCCCGACATCGCGCCCGATCGCCCGTTCGGCGCCAGCACCTGGCGGCTCGGCGCGCGCGGTTTCTGGGCCTTCGCGCTCCTCACCGTGGCGGCCGCTGTGCTGCTGGCGGTCGGGCTCGGCCACATCGTGGCCGGGAAGTATTCGTGGCTGGTCGGTGGCGTCCCGCGCGGCGGCGCGCCGGCCCACAGTTTCGAGATGCTGGTCCGCGAGCTCGGCTTCGGGCTCTTCCCCTGGAGCGCGGTGGCGGTGTTCGCCCTGGCGCGCCCGCTCATTCGCCTCGACGCCGACGGCAGCTCCGGGCCGCGCGGCAACCCGCGCCTGGCGTTCGTCGAGCTCTACCTGCTGCTCTTCGCCGGCATGGGCTATGCGCTCTCGAGCTACCGCGACATCGTGCTCGGTCAGGCCCGCTACGAGGCGCTCCCCGCCATCGCGCTGGCGATCGGCGCCTTCCTCGACGAGGCGCTGGAGGGGCTGCGTCCCGAGCCGGTGGCCGGCCTGCTGATGGCGACCGGGACGATGGTCGTCGCGCGCGACTTCTACCTGTCGCCCGAGGATCTCGGCTCCGTCCACCTGTTCGAGAAGGTCCACTGGCCCTCCAACGTCATGGTCGGCAATCTGATCCTCGGTGTCGGCCTGCTGGCGGCGATGGGCGTCTACGCCGGGCTGGCGGCTCGCCCGCGGGCCCTCGGTCACGTCGCGCCGGGCGACCCGGGCGCGGCGCCGACCGGCGGAAAGGTCCGACAGGCCGTCACGCGCGCCTTCACCACCATCGGCCGCTACGGCCTGCAGGGTGCCGTCGTCTGCGCGCTGTTCTTCGCCTTCTACCTTTCGCAGCTGATCGTCCCCGCGCTGTCGACCCACCTGTCGTTCAAGCCGGTGCTCGAGTCGTACGCCAAGTTCGCCAAGCATGGCGAGAAGATCGGCCGCTACCGCGTCGAGGGGCACGGCTCGACCTTCTACAGCCAGGAGAATCTGATCGATCTCCCCACGCAGGATCGCGTGGTCGCCTTCCTGCGCGATCCGCAGCGGGTCTTCGCGCTGGTGGCCGCCTCCGAGCTGGCGCCGCTCGACTCGGCGTTCAAGCAGGCGCAAGTGCCCTACTTCGTCGTGGACGGATCGTCGTCGCGCTTCCTGCTCCTCGCCAACCAGATCGATCCAGGCCAGCGCGATCAGAACCCGCTGCTCAAGGACGTCTGGTTTCCGCCGCCCGGCGCCAGCGCCGACGCCAAGCCGCCCTGGAGCTGGCGGGTCCCCATCTCGGCGACCTTCGAGGACGCGATCCAGTTGGTAGGAGCCGACTTCCCCGCCGAGATCCGGCGCCCGGGAAAGATCCCGCTCGACCTCATCTTCAAGGTCAAGGCCAAGCCGCCTGGCGGCTACAAGATCTTCGTCCACTTCGACGGCCCGGCGGCGCCACGCGTGATCGGTGACCACGATCCGGTGAACCACGCGTTCGGCACCACCTACTGGCTCCCCGGCGAGTACGTGCGCGATCACTACGAGACGGACGTCCCGCTCATGACCACGCCGGCCGGGACTTACACCGTCTACATGGGCTTCTGGCCGGGCGGCGAGGGGAAGCGGCTCAAGATCACCGACGGCCCGAACGACGGCCAGGATCGCGTTCGCCTGGGCACTCTGGAGATCAAATAGTGCGTGAGCCTCGACGGAAGCTGCCTTGCGGCGTTCGTCGCGGGGGATCAAAAGGACCCTCTGACGGTCCTTTTTTAAGTAGACTGGAGCGTGGGATGACACGGCGAGGGAAAGATCGGCGAAGGCGAGAGGTCACTGTTCCATCCGATCGCCGCGGCAGCGGCCCGGACCGCCGCGTCCACACGCGCGTCACGGTCGACATCGAGGTCGACTACAAGAGCGCCGACAACTTCCTCTTCGCGTACATCACCGACATCAGCGCGATGGGGATCTTCATCCGCACCAACGCGCCCGAGGCGCCGGGGACGAAGCTCAATCTCAGCTTCGCCCCGCAGGGCGGACCGCGCCTCAATCTCGAGGGGCGCGTGATGTGGGTAAACCCGTTCCGCCCGGGGAGCTACGACAACATCAACCCCGGCATGGGTGTGCAGTTCGTCGATCTGTCGGCCGAGCAGCGCGAGCAGATCGTCAACCTGGTCCGCACCTTCGCCTATCTCTCAGACGACGAAGAGCCCAAGGGCAACAGTTAGTCGCCCTCGGGCCCTCCGCCTGCGTTGAGACGCGCTCTTACTCCAGCGCGGTCAGCAAGTCGGAGAAGTATGACGGCAGGCTGTCCCAGGGGTTCGGCACGTTGTCGTTCTGCAGATAGACGTAGCCGACATACTGGCGGGCCTGCTTGACGAACGTCGCGTTCATCGCCGAGACGTTGTAGGGGATGATTCCGAAGTTTCCCGGCGCGTAGCTGGACCACTGGGCGAGGCTGGAGACCGACGGGAGGCCGTCGCTCTCGTAGACCAGCATCGTGTCCATCGCGCCGATGTAGGCCGTCGGGACGTCGGTCCCCGGATTGCCGACGGTGTAGCTCAACCCCTTGCTCTTCGCGTATTGCGACAGCGTCTGGTAGTGGGCCACGTCGCCGGTGGAGTTCGACTGCTCGTCGAAGAAGATCCCCTGCAGCGTCGGGTAGAACGACTTCCACTGGTCGATCTGCGACTCCATCGAGGCGATGCTGTTGCTGCCATAGCCGGTGGCGATGTAGCCGATGACCTCGATGTGGGCGACCTGCAGAGCAGCGATACCGCTGGTGTAGCCGCTGTTCTTCGACGACCCCGGCCCGTCGCTGGGGTTGACGATGGCGACGACGTGAACCGTCGGGTGCGCCACGGCGGCCGTGATGATGGCGTTCCACGAGGAATCGCTCGGGTCGGTGTAAAGCGGAACGATCGTCCCCGACGCGGTCGAGCTGGTCGACCCGCCGCTTCCGGTCGATGAGCTGCCGCCCGCGCCACCGGTCGAGGTGACCCTGCCGCCGGCCCCCGTGCCCGCGCTGCCGCCCGTGGACGTGCCTGTGCTGCCACCGGTGGTCGAGCCCGCGCTGCCGCCCGTGGACGTGCCTGCGGTGCCGCCCGTGCCGCGCCCCGTGCGGCCGCCCGTGGAGGTGCCGACGTTGCCTGACGTTCCGCCGGTTGCCGGCGACCCGCCCTGCCCGGTGGCTGTCGTGCCGCCGGTTGCTGACGCGCCGCCGCGTCCGGTCGTTCCGCCTGTGGCTGTCGCGCCCCCTGTGGCTGTCGCGCCCCCTGTGGCTGTCGCGCCCCCTGTCGCTGTCGCGCCGCCTGTGGCTGTCGCGCCGCCGGTTGCCGGCGAGCCACCGGTTGCCGAAGAACCGCCGCTACCTTTCGTGGAGCCACCCGTGCCAGACGACTGTCCCGCCGACCCACCCGTTCCGTCAGATCCCGAAACACTCACCGGTTGCGCGCATGACCAGACGAACGAAAGGCCACAGAACAGGACTGCAGGGACAACTACGCGATAGCGCATCAGCACCTCCGGCTAACCAGTACGGGTCCACACAAACTTCGGACGTGTAGGTTTGATCCCGCCATCTGACCGCACCGCTTGCACAGGCTGCTAGACTGCGCGCCTCGTGAGTCGCAAGGAACTAACACCGACACCGACATCCATCAACGCCAGGCGCGGGGCTGATGAACCCGACTTCATCGTCGTGAAGGGGGCGCGCGAGCATAACCTCGCCATTGATGAGTTGAAAATACCAAAGCGCTCGCTGGTGGTCTTCACCGGCGTGTCGGGGTCGGGGAAATCGTCGCTGGCGTTCGACACGCTCTACGCCGAGGGGCAGCGCCGCTACGTCGAGTCGCTCTCGTCTTATGCGCGGCAGTTTCTCGGGCAGATGGAGAAGCCGAAGTACGAGCAGCTCCGCGGGCTATCGCCGACGATCGCCATCGAGCAGAAGTCGGCCTCGTCGAACCCGCGTTCGACCGTCGGCACGGTGACGGAGATCTACGACTACCTCCGCGTCCTCTATGCGCGGGCCGGCGAGCAGCGCTGCCACCTGTGCGGCGGCGAGGTGTCGGCGCGTTCGGCGGCGGAGATCGTCGACGAGCTGCTGACGCTGCCGCCCAAGACGAAGGCCACGCTGATGGCGCGCAAGGCGGAGAACCGCAAGGGGGAGTTCCGCGACGTGCTCGAGGAGGCGCGCAAGGCGGGCTTCTCGCGCGTGCGGATCAACGGCCTCATCCAGCGGCTGGAGGACGTCACCGCCCTCGACAAGAAGAAGAAGCACACCATCGAGATCGTGATCGACCGGGTCAGCATCGACGCCGGCGAGCGCGCGCGGCTGACCGACTCGGTCGAGACGGCCGTCAAGGTCGGCGCCGGTTCGGTGCTGGTCGCGGTCGAGGGGGAGACGCGCGAGCGCGCCTACAGCGAGGCGCGTGCCTGCCCCGACTGCGGCGTCGGGCTCCCCGAGCTGTCGCCGCAATCATTTTCATTCAACAGCCCGCTCGGTATGTGCGTCGACTGCAACGGTCTCGGCTCGAGCCTGGAGATCGACGCCGACCTGATCGTCCCCGACTGGAACCGTTCGATCAGCGAGGGGGCGATCGAGCCCTGGGGCGAGCGCGCCGGCAAAGAGTCGGGATGGACCGCCAACGTGGCGAACGCCGTGTCGCGCGAGTTCGGCATCCCGCTCGACAAGCCCTGGAAGAGCCTGACGCCGCGCCAGCGCGAGATCATGCTGTTCGGGACCGGCGAGAAGCGGGTCAAGGTGAGTTGGAACGGCAAGCACGGCGCCGGCTCCTGGGCCATGCGTTTCTCGGGCGTGGTCAACACCATCAAGAAGCGCATGCAGGAGTCGTCGTCCGAGGTGACGCGCCAGTGGTACGGGCGTTACTTCCGCGATCAGCTCTGCCGCGCCTGCAACGGCCAGCGCCTGCGCCCTGAATCGCGCGCCGTCGTCCTGGCGCAGAAGAGCCTGGTCGACGTCACGGCGATGACTGTCTCCGGGGCTTCGCAACACTTCGCCAGCCTCGGTCTCAAGGGCGCGCGCGCGCAAATCGCGACCGAGATCTTGAAAGAGGTAAACGCCCGGCTCGGCTTCCTGCTGGACGTTGGGCTGGAGTACCTGACGCTCGATCGCGCGGCGGCCACGCTGTCGGGCGGCGAGGCGCAACGGATCCGGCTGGCGTCGCAGCTCGGCTCTGAGCTCTCGGGCGTGATGTACGTTCTGGACGAACCGTCGATCGGCCTGCACCAACGCGACAACCTGCGCCTCATCGCCACCTTGCGCCGGCTGCGCGATCTCGGCAACAGCGTCATCGTCGTCGAGCACGACGCCGAGACGATCGAGTCGGCCGACCACGTGGTCGACTTCGGCCCGGGCGCCGGCCGCCTGGGCGGTCGGGTGATCGCCGCCGGCCCGCCCGAATCGCTCAAGACCAACCCCGCGTCGCTGACGGGGAGGTTCCTGGCCGGCACCGAGCGAATCGAGATCCCGCGCACGCGCCGCAAACCGAAGGGGTTCCTGACGGTGAAGGGCGCGAGCGAGCACAACCTCAAGAACGTCGACGTCGCCTTTCCGCTCGGCCTCCTGGTGGCCGTCACCGGTGTCTCGGGCGCCGGCAAGTCGTCGCTCATCGGCGGCATCTTGCAACCGGCGCTCCGCCGCAAGCTGCTGGGGGCCTACGATCTGATCGGCAAGCACGGCAGCGTCACCGGGATCGAGCAGCTCGACAAGGTGATCGACATCGACCAGAAGCCAATCGGCCGCACGCCGCGCTCGAACCCAGCCACCTACACCAAGGCGTTCGACGCCATCCGCGACGTCTTCGCGCAGACGGCCGAGGCCCGCGCCTACGGCTACCAGCCCGGGCGGTTCTCGTTCAACGTGCGTGGCGGGCGCTGCGAGGCGTGTGAAGGCGATGGCGTGCGCCAGGTGGAGATGCACTTCCTGCCCGACGTCTACGTCACCTGCGAAGTCTGCCGCGGCAAGCGTTACAACGAGGCGACCCTCCGGGTAAAATGGAAGGACCGCAGCATCGCCGACGTGCTGGAGACGTCGGTCTCCGACGCCCTCGGCCTCTTCGAGCACCACCGCGTCCTGCGCGGGATCCTGCAGACGCTGTCGGACGTCGGCCTCGGCTACATCGCGCTCGGCCAGTCGGCGACGACGCTCTCGGGCGGCGAAGCGCAGCGGATCAAGCTGTCGCGCGAGCTCGCCAAGCGCGACACCGGCCGCACCTTCTACATCCTCGACGAGCCGACCACCGGCCTGCACTTCGAGGACGTGCGCAAGCTGCTGTCGGTCCTCGACCGCCTGGTCGCCGCCGGCAACACCGTCCTCGTCATCGAGCACAACCTCGACGTCATCAAGACCGCCGACTACGTGATCGATCTCGGCCCCGAAGGCGGCGCGCGCGGCGGCGAGATCGTCGCCGCCGGCACCCCCGAAGAGGTCGCCCGCGTCGCTGGCTCCTACACCGGACAATTTTTGGCGCCCATGCTCGGCATCCGCCGCACCCGCGCCCGCGCCACGACGGCCGCTTAGAAGTCCTTCACGCGCGAAGCGCAGGGGCTAGTCCGCGGAGGGGGCCTGCCCCCTCCGCGCGCGCGTAAACGCTTCTCGCTCGAGCCGGCCGTAAGCCGGGTTCTGTTCCGGCGTTGCCGCCGGTGGTGGTCATTCCTCTGGGCCGGCCGTTGCCGGACGGCTCGTGCGACCAACTCGAAATCGAATCGACGCGGGCCACGCCGGCGGGTTGCCCCGCGATCTCGGACCGGTCTTGCTCCAGGTGGGGTTTGCCGTACCCCCCTCGTCACCGAGGGAGAGGTGCGCTCTTACCGCACCGTTTCACCCTTACCGTCGCCTTGCGGCGCCGGCGGTCTATTTTCTGTTGCACTGTCCTTCGAGTCACCCCGACTGGCCGTTAGCCAGCACCCTGCCCTGCGGAGCCCGGACTTTCCTCGACGGGCGCCCGAAGGGCCCGCCGCGACCACCTGTCCGGCTCGAGCGAGAAGCGGGGGGACTATACCGCGGTTCAGCCGGCCGAGGGGCGGGGCGACGATGCGTCGTCGCCCTTGTCGTCCTTCATCAGATCTTCCCAGTAGATGATCCGATGGCACGACGGACAGGTCTCGATCGTCTGTCCGCGCTGGATGACGATGTAGAGCTGCGGCGGGATGTTCATGTTGCACCCCTGGCAGGTGCCGCTGCGAACGCTGACCACGGCCAGCCCGCGGCGCATCCGAATGCTGGCGTACCGCTTGAGCACCTCGGGCTTCACCTGGCCGGCCAGCTTGTCGCGCTCCGCCTTCTGCTCGGCGATCTTCGCCTCGATCTCGGCCATGCGCACCTTGGCCGCGTCGCCGTCCTTGGCCATCGAGTCCTTCAGCGCCTGGACGTCGCTCGCCTTGTCGGCGAGCAGCTTCTTCTTGGCGTCGACCGCTTCGACCAGCTTGGAGATCTCACCCTCGCGCGTCGTCAGCCCCTCGCGGCGCTGCTCGATCTCGCGCTGCGCCGCCATGTACTCCTTCGAGTTCTTGGCCTGGGCCAGCTTGTGCTTGGCGCCCGCGACCTGGATCTCGTCCTCGGTCAAGAGGCCCTTCTGGTCGGAATAGTATTTCTCCGTCTCGCCGAGCGCCTGCCGCTCGGTGGCCAGCAGCCCCTCCACCCGGGCCACGTCGTTCTCGGCGGAGGCCAATTTTAGCGGGATGGCCTTGAGTGAGCTCTCCAGCTCCTGAATCTTCGCGTCGTGTGCCTGTAACTCTTCAAGTCGCTTAAGCTGATCGCGCAATGCGTTCCTCCGTATCGGGGACTATGACCAACGACGTCACCGTGGCGTCGAGAGTGGGCCCACCTGGATTCGAACCAGGGACCAGGCGGTTATGAGCCGCCAGCTCTGACCGCTGAGCTATGGGCCCAGCCTTGTACGGAAACGCCGTGTACAAAGAGGGGGGAAATCTACACCGCAGATCGTCGACTGTCGAGGCGAAGGACCGCCGGAAAGCTCGGATCACGGGGAGCCGCTCCGCGCGGGGTCTCGCCGGCGCCGGCGCCTGGCGGTTCCGGCGGCCGCCAGAACCAGGAGTCCGGCAACGCCCGCGCCCGTCGAGGGCCCGCCGCCGGCCGCCGCGCAGTGACAGCCCGAGCTGGCGGGGGGCCCGGTCCCGCCGTCGCCCACCCCACCATCGGAGCCGATGCAAACGGAGGTGTCCCAGATCGCCTGCCTCTCCTGGTAGTTGCAGCTGTCGAGGCACTGCTGCTGGACGCACGGCTTGATCCCGGCGACCTGGTCGTAGCTCATCACCGGCGTGACCGTCTTCCCTTCATCCGTCGAGGTGGCCAGCGCCCAGCCGTCGCTGTAGTTCTTGCCCGAAAGGTAGAGCGTCGACTGCCCGGCGACAACGCGCTCGCCGAGACCGACCAGATGCGGCTGGGGGCTGAGCGTCCAGGGTGAAAACGATATCGCCCCGTCGGTCGATCGATAGCCGGCGCCCATCGTGCCGCCACCTCCGCCCGCCAGATTCACCAGCGCGCCCACCAAAACCGTGCCGCTGGCGAGCCGCGCGAAGGCGCTGAGGGCGCCGTTGGCGATGGTCAGCGGTGTCGCGAAGGTCATCCCGCCGTCGCGGGTCACCGCCAGCGTCTCCGACGTCGCGCCGATCGCCCGCAGATAGAGTAGATCGCCGTTGGCGCTGTCGACAGCCAGGATCCGCACGATGGCCGAGCCGAGCGGCGCTAGCAGATCGGTCGTCGTCCAGCTCTGTCCGCCGTCGGCCGAACGGACCAGCGCCGGGTCGTAGCCGGTGCTCGTCGCCGTCACGCAGGTCAGGTAGATGACTCGCGGGTCGCTCCGCGCGATCTCGATGCCGACGATCGAGGCACCGGCGGGCGCGGTGTAGAGCGGCTTGGCGCCGAAAGTGGCGCCTCCGTCGGTCGAGGAGTAGACCGCCGCGAGTGCCGCGCCGCCACCGTCGGTCAGCGGCGACGCCGCCGCCAGGACGCGCATCGGATCGGAGGGGTCGGTAAAGAAGTCCGAGACCTTCTGACCGGCGAGCGCCCCCCCCGCGCCCTGCCAGCCGCACGATTCGTCAGCCGAAAAGGAGAGCCCCGTGACCGGCGAGAGCGCATAGAACCGATCGGCCGGCGGCGCGCCGACGGTATAGGCGTTGGCCATCGAGGTCGCGGGCTGCTCGCAGGTCCAGACCCAGCTCTGGCCGCCGTCGTCCGACAGGATGAGGCCAAATGTCGTGGCCAGGCCGATCTCCTGCGGCTTGTCGAGAGGCAGCAAGGTCCCCAGCGATCCGGGAATGCCGTTGTTCGCGCGAGCGATCCCCCAACCCCAGAGCGACCAGGGCGCCCCGAACGAAACGGCGACCGAAACGATGACGGCGACCGGCAGCCCAACCGTCGAGGCGCCCCTCGGAAAGGCGCGCTTTACTGGCAAGGCGCGCATCGATTCGTGCCATTATGCCCGCGCTCGTCCCGGCGCCGATGCTCAAAATCGAGTTCGAAACGTACGCACTGGCCAACGGGCTTCGGGTGATCCTCCACACGGATCGATCCAGCCCGCTGGTGGCCGTCGATCTTTGGTACCACGTCGGTTCGAAGGACGAGGTGCCCGGGCGGACCGGCTTCGCGCACCTCTTCGAGCACCTGATGTTCATGGGGTCGCGCCATGCCCCCTACCCGGCGTTCGACGCGATCATGGAGAGCTGGGGCGGCCACAACAACGGCACCACCAGCAACGATCGGACGAACTACTACGAGATCGGGCCGCGAAACCTGCTGGAGACGTTCCTCTGGCTGGAGGCCGATCGCCTGGCCACGCTGCCGGAGGTGATCACCGCGGAGGAGCTGGAGAAGCAGCTCAAGGTGGTCCAGAACGAGCGCCGCCAGTCGTACGAGAACCGCCCTTACGGCCGCGCCGAGCTGGCCATTCCGGAAGCGATGTACCCGGCCGACCACCCCTACCACTGGCCGACCATCGGCTCGCACGCCGATCTGGAGGCGGCGACCGTCGACGACGTGCGGGCATTCTTCGATCGTTTCTATCGCCCGTCGAACGCCAGCCTGGTGGTGGCGGGCGACTTCGATCCCGCCCAGGCGCGGGCGCTCATCGACCGTTACTTCGGCTGGCAGCCCAAGCGGGAGCCGCCCCAGCGCGCGCCGCACCCTGCGACGCCCCGCCTGGCGGCCAACGTCGAGATCACCCTCACCGACCGCGTGCAGCTGCCGCGGCTGCGGCTCGCCTGGCACACGCCGGCGCTGTTCGCGCCCGGCGACGCCGATCTCGACCTGGCGGCGCACGTCCTCGGCGGCGGCAAGTCGAGCAGGCTGTACCGCGCGCTGGTCTTCGAGCGGCGCATCGCGCAGGACGTCTTCGCCTACCAGGGGTCGCAGATGCTCAGCAGCGTCTTCCACATCGGGGCGACCGCGAAGCCGGACCACGACCTCACCGAGATCGGCGCGGCGGTCGACGCCGAGATCGCCCGCCTCGCCGCCGAGGGGCCGACCGAGGCGGAGCTGGCGCGCGCGCGCAACACCCACCTGGCCGACTTCTACAAAGGGCTCGACCACCTGCAGACGCGGGCCGATCTCCTCAACCACTACCAGAACCTGCTCGGCGATCCCGACGGCGTGGGGCGCGACGTCGCCCGTTACGCCGACGCGACCTGCGCGTCGGTGCGCGACGCGTTCGCGCGCGCTCTCGCGGGCAAGCGGCTCGCGATGCAGACGCTCCCCGACCCGGTGACCGCGTGATCGAAGCGCCTGCGGCGATGACCTCGGCCCCGGCCGTCGGGCCGCTGCCCAGCGTCGTCCCTCCGACCGCTGACCGCTTCACGCTGTCGAACGGTCTCGAGGTGGTGACCGTGCGGCGCGAGGTGGCGCCGATCGTCTCGGCCGCGCTCATGATCCGCAGCGGCGCAGGGAACGATACGCCGGAGCTGTCGGGCCTGGCGTCGCTGACCGCGGAGATGCTCGACGAGGGGGCCGGCACACGCGACGCCCTCACCCTGGCCGACGAGCTGGAGCGGCTCGGCGCCGACCTGTGGTTGGGGAGCGGCCGCGACGGATCGCAGCTTTCCGTCCAGGCGCCGCACGACACATTCTTTGCGGCGCTGGACATCGCGGGCGACGTTCTGGTGCGCCCGCGCCTCAGCGACTCCGACTGGGCGCGCGTGCTGGCCGATCGCAAGACCGCCAACGCGCAGCGCCGGGACCAGCCGGAAGCGGTCGTCAGCGTCGTCTCCGATCGCCTGCTGTTCGGAGAGGCCCACCCCTACGGCCGTCCGGTGGAGGGATTCACGCGCACCCTCGAACGCCTCACCCTCGACCACGTCCGTGCCTTTCATCAGACGCACTGGCGGCCGAACCACGCATTTCTCGTGGTGGCCGGGGCCTTCGACGAGGGGAGTCTTCGCGCGCGGCTCGAGGCGGCCCTGGGCGCCTGGACCGGCTCACCCCCGCCCGAGCCGGCGGCACCGCCCGCTTGGCCCGCGCGCCCGCGCCTCTGCATCGTCGATCGACCGGCCGCGCCTCAGAGCATCGTGCGGCTGGTGGCGCCGGGGACCGATCGCCTGTCGCCCGATCGGCCGGGGCTGGCGATGCTGAACGCGATCCTGGGCGGAAGCTTCACCAGCCGGCTCAACTTCAACCTGCGCGAGAAGAACGGCTTCACCTACGGCGCCTCGTCGAGCTTCGCGTTCCTGCGCCGGCCGGGGAGCTTCGCTGCGCGCGCCGCGGTGTTCGCCGAATCGACCGCGCCCGCGGTCCGCGAGATGCTGAGCGAGCTCGCCGGCCTCCACGAACGCCCAGTCACCAGCGAGGAGCACGCCAAGGCGCGCGCCACCCTGCTGATGCGTGTCGCGGAGGGGTTGTCGACCACGGGCGGCATCGCCGCCAGCTTCGGCGACATCGGTCTTTACGGCCTGCCGCTCGACGAGCCACTCCGTTTCGTCGCCGCGCTCGAGCGGACCACCGCCGACGATCTGCGCGCGCTCGCCTCGCGCTACATCGATCCGGAGGCCGCCTGCATCGTCATCGTGGGCGATCGCGCCGCCATCGAACCCGGCCTGCGCGACCTCGGCCTCCCGGCACCCGTCATCTGCGACCCCGACGGCGACAAGCTCTAGCCGCCAGGGCGCTTTCGGGCGCATGGCGACGCCAGCGTGTTCACGGTCCGGCGGTTCGACTGTGAAAGGGCGCCCGCGCCTGTTTGGCGGAGCGACTTCGGGGACTCGCCGGACGACCAATCAAGCCGCCGACTGCTCGATTATCATTGAAAAATACGGCAAAATAATGATAATTAGATCTGCGCTACTCCAGCAAGGACGTGCGCATGATCGAGAGAGTCGAGTACGAGGTTGCCGGGCGGACGTTCGCCGGCATGTTGGCGGTCCCACAGGATCGTCATGAACGGCACCCAGGCGTGCTCGTATTTCACGGGGGGAGTGGGCCGACCGCCCACGAACGTGAGCGTGTCGACAAGCTCGCGGCGCTTGGTTACATCGCGTTCGCGCCCGACCTGTTCGGTGAGGCGTTCGAGGATCGTGCTCGGGGCCTGGCGGTAATCGGCGAGCTCGTCAGTGAGCCCGCGAAGCTCCGGGCGCGGACCAGCGCCGCGCTGAGCTGGCTCGCCAATCGCCCAAACATCGCTCCCGAACGCATCGCCGCGATCGGGCACTGCTTCGGTGGGCTCGCGGCTCTCGAACTTGCTCGCAGCGGGGCCGACGTGCGAGCGGCCGTGAGCTTCCACGGGCGACTCAGCTCGAACGCGCCCGCGAAACATGGCGAGATCCGAGCACGAGTGCTTGCGTGCACAGGTTCCGACGATCCATTCTGCCCGCGCGAGCAGCGCGTCGCGTTCGAAGAAGAGATGTCGGCGGCCGGCGTCGACTGGCAGCACCACGTTTACAGTGGCGCGATGCACGGCTTTTCGGTTCCGACGATCGACGCCTCCAAGCAACCGGGATGCGCGTACCACGCGCGCGCCGATCGTCGCTCGTGGTCATCCATGCTCGCCCTGTTCGGCGAGGTCCTCACCATTTGAGCGGTAGCCGCTAGCTAGCCGCTGGAGGCGACGGCGCGGAGGGTCTGGCGGAGCTTGCTGCGGGCGCGCATCAGGCGCGTGCCGACCGTCGAGCGCGGGATGGTGAGCTTGTCAG
>Ga0209890_10000355_pt1 | contig 21213 bp, 21 predicted proteins | sample OrgsoiDNA2013049_FD_185799 | JGI IMG/M metagenome (GOLD analysis project Ga0209890, IMG submission 185799) | Permafrost soil microbial communities from the Arctic, to analyse light accelerated degradation of dissolved organic matter (DOM) -... | ecosystem: Environmental > Terrestrial > Soil >...
CCCCCGTGGCGGAGGTGTCGACGTTGACCGCAAAGGCGAGAATCGCGCCGACCGCGATCAAAAGGATTCCGACTCCCAGACCCATGGCGTTTTGCCTCCCACATACGGGCGGAGATTTCCGCCCAATGGCGGTATAACACTTTCTGACGGTAAAAGCTACGTCTGAGGGGTTTGGTGTCCGTGAGCCGATCCCCGGCCACCCAGGCGTCCCCGAAGCGCATTCACAAGTTCGGCCTGCCAACCGACGACAGCGTGACAGCCGATTGGTCGGCCTCAGGCGCGAGGCCTTGTCGCCGTATGCGCGGTGTTGGCGCTTGGGTGAGAGGTAGGATAAAGGGAGCCGCGCGGCGTTTCTCACCGGCCTCTGAGACGCCCACACTGGCGTGGTGAGCCTCGTGCACTCCGACGAATGCCGCGCGTCCTCGCGCTGCGTGAAACGAAACATTGCCGTGCACTGCCGTTCCCGACCGGCTGAATCCAAGCCTGAGACAAGACAGCGGAGCCCAAGGTGGGAATTGAACCCACGACCTACGCCTTACCAAGGCGTTGCTCTACCTCTGAGCTACTTGGGCCCGCGGCGGGCTATGGTACCAACCGATCTGTGGACGGCTTCGCGGGGCCTCTGATACAATCGGACTTGACCTAGCGCCGCTAGGTTTATTTTTTGTGTCGAGGCAAACACGTGGCAACGGCGAAGGGCGGCTCCGCGATCATCACTCTGCAGTGTCCCGACTGCAAGGAACGCAACTACACGACGCTCAAGAACAGGCGGAACGACCCTGATCGCCTGGAGCTTCGAAAGTTCTGCAGTCGTTGCCGGGCACACACCCGTCACCGCGAGACCAAGTAACCAAAGCATGCCGGCCTCGCCGGCCGTCGCACAGGGGCGTAGCTCAGTTGGTAGAGCATCGGTCTCCAAAACCGAGGGTCGCGAGTTCGAGTCTTGCCGCCCCTGCCACGCAACAGCCGATCGCCGCTCTCAGTGCGGCACCAACACGGAGGACCTGAGGTCAGGTGGCCAAAGCGGTACGGGGCCAGCCGGTGAAGCCGCGCTCCCCGGTGGGCCCGCCGGCGGGAGCCGGTGAGCGCAACTACTTCGCGAGCGTCGTGGAGGAGCTGCGCAAGGTTGTCTGGCCCACCTGGAACGAGCTCGGGCGCATGACCGGCGTCGTCATCACCACCGTACTGCTCATGGCAGTCATCGTCTCCGCCGCCGACTTCGTCCTCGGGCGCGTCGTGCAGCAGCTGTACGCCACCAGCAGCAGCAGCAGCAGCAACACCACCAGCGGCAGCCAGGTCAAGCCGGGGGCCACCCCCACCGCCGCCGGCACCGTCACCACCCCACCCACATCAGCCGGCGGGACCACCGCCCCCGTCACACCGTGAGCACCGCAACATGAACGAAACCGCCACCACCACCGATGTCCGCTGGTACGTCGTACACGCCTACTCGGGGCACGAGGAGAAGGTCAAGGCCAACCTCCTCAAGCGAGTCGAGTCGATGGACATGCACGACAAGATCTTCGACGTCCTCGTCCCCACCGAAGAGGTGATGGAGATCAAGGACGGCCAGCGTCGCAAGGTGGCCAAGAGGATCTTCCCCGGCTACATCCTGGTCAACATGATCATGTCCGACGAGTCGTGGTACGTGGTGCGCAACACCCCCGGGGTCACCTCGTTCGTGGGCAGTGGCAACAAGCCCGTGCCCCTCCAGGACCACGAGGTCCGCGGGATCCAGAAGCAGGTGAAGGCCGAGGCCCCCACCAAGGTGTCCGTGGAATACGAGATCGGCGAGAATGTGCGCGTCACCGACGGCCCGTTCACCGACTTCCACGGCAAGGTCACCGAGATGAATGCCGAGAAGGGCAAGCTCAAGGTGCTGGTCAACATGTTCGGGCGCGAGACGCCCGTCGAGCTCGACCTTCTCCAGGTCGAGCGGCTGCGATAGGAGTCGACGTGAGCAAGAAGAAGGTCAAGACAGTCATCCGGCTGCAGATTCCCGCGGGCAAGGCCACCCCCGCGCCGCCCATCGGCACGGCACTGGGCCCGCACGGGCTCAACATCATGGAGTTCTGCAGGGCCTACAACGAGCGCACCGCGTCGATGGGGGACACCGTCATCCCCGCGGAGATCACTGTGTTCGAGGACCGCACCTTCACCTTCATCACCAAGACGCCGCCGGCGTACAACCTGCTCAAGAAGGCGGCGGGTGTCGACAAGGGCTCAGCCGTCCCCAACCGCGACAAGGTCGGCGTGGTCTCGCGCGACCAGGTGCGTGAGATCGCCGAGTTGAAGATGCAGGATCTCAACGCCTACGACCTCGACCATGCCATGAAGATCATCGAAGGCACCGCCCGCTCGATGGGTCTCACCGTCAACTAGAACAGGCGATCGTGGGAGGGCGCCCTGCGCCCGCACGGACCACAGGAGAATCACAATGCCCCACCGTTTCGGTAAGAACTACCGCGAGGCCGCGGCCGCTCTCGTCGCCGACCGTGCCTACGCACCCGACGAGGCCGTCAGTGCGGTGCGCATGACCTCGAAGGCCAAGTTCGACGAGTCCATCGAGGCTCACATCCGCCTCGGCGTCGATCCCCGCCACGCCGACCAGATGGTGCGAAGCAGCGTGGTGCTTCCCCACGGCACCGGGCGGGTGCGTCGCATCGCCGTCTTCGCCACCGGCGAGAAGGCCAAGGAGGCGCTCGACGCCGGAGCCGACCTGGTCGGTGGCGACGACCTCGTCAAGAAGGTGCAGGCCGGCGAGATCGACTTCGACGTCGCCCTCGCCACCCCCGACCTCATGGGCGCCGTCGGACGCCTCGGCAAGGTGCTCGGCCCCCGCGGCCTGATGCCCAACCCCAAGGCCGGCACGGTCACGTTCGACATCGCCAAGGCGGTCCGCGACGTCCAGGGTGGACGCGTGGAATTCCGCGTCGACCGGGCGGGGATCATCCACGCGGCAATCGGCAAGGCGTCCTTCGACGACGCCAAGCTCAGGGACAACTTCGCCGCCCTGATGGACGCGATCGTGCGGGCCAAGCCGCCGGCCGCCAAGGGCACATACGTGAAGACAGTGACCCTCGCCGCCACCATGGGCCCGGGCGTGGCGGTCGACCCCGCCGCCGCCGCCCGCATGTCCGTTGCCTGACCGGCAGGGTCACGAGGTGGACGCGTACGTCCGACCCCAGGCGGCAGCGTCGATGAGGGGAACGGCGTGATCCGGCTGCTCATCGTCGACGACATCTCGAGCACCAGGGACAACCTTCAGAAGCTTCTCAGCTTCGAGGAGGACATCGAGGTCGCCGGCACCGCCTCCGATGGCCGCGAGGGGCTGGAGGCGGCGCACCGGCTGCAGCCGGACATCGTGCTGACCGACGTGAACATGCCGGTCATGGACGGCATCGAGCTCACCGAGACCCTCGCCTCGGAACTGCCGACGTCGCCCGTGATCATCATGTCGGTGCAGGGAGAGCGCGACTACCTGCGCCGGGCCATGCAGGCAGGGGCCCGCGAATTCCTCATCAAGCCGTTCAGCCACGACGAGCTGGTCGCGGCGATCCGGCGCGTCTACCAACTCGAGCAGAAGAAGGGCACCTTCCTAGCCAAGACCAACCCGGCGCAGCCGGACGTCGTGGTCGGCCCCCGCACCGGCGCACCTGGTGAGGTGATCCTGGTCTTCTCCGGCAAGGGCGGGGTGGGCAAGACGCTGATCGCCACCAACCTGGCCGTGGCGCTCTCGGAACAGACCGGGGGGCGCATCGCGCTCGTCGATCTCGACCTCCAGTTCGGCGACATCGGGGTCATGTTCAACCTCGACCACAGCCGCAGCATCACCGAGCTGGTCGACGGGTCGAGTGGCATCGACGACGAGAGCCTGCGCGAGGTGCTGGCCCTCGGTCCCGCCGGGGTGCGGGTGCTGCTCGCACCAATCAGCCCGGAGCTTGCCGACCTGGTCACGGCCGAGCACGTGCGCGCCATCATCGCTGAGCTGCGCCGGGCCTTCGATTTCGTGGTCGTCGACAGCTCCAGTCACCTCACGGAGTTCAACCTCGAGGTCATCGAGCTGGCTCAGCGCGTCATCGTGGTGACCGCCCTCACCATCCCCGCGATCAAGGACGCCAAGCTAACCCTGAAGGTCCTCGAGTCCCTGTCCGTCGATACCGAGTCGACGATGCTGGTCGTCAACCGCGTCGACGGCTACGCCGATTTCAACCAGGAATCGATCGAGCAGAGCCTGCGCGTCCCGGTGGCCGTTCAGATCCCGCACGATCCCCGGTCCATCGGCGATGCGATCACGCGCGGAGTGCCCTTCGTCACCGCGCATCCCGAGGCGGAGGCGAGTCGCGCGCTCAGGGAGCTCGTGTCGCGGATCGTGCCGGAGGGCGCGGGTGTCGCGGCCGCGCCGGAGCCGGCTGACCGCAAGCGCCGCAAGGGCCTGTTCGGCCGCTGATCAGGGACCGAGGCCGGTCGAGATGTTGGAGTAGAGGTTGCTGGTCTGTTTGCCGAGCACGACCACCGACACGAGAACCACGAGGGCGACCAGCACGAGGATGAATGCGTATTCGATCATCCCCTGACCCTGCTCCTTGCGACGACGGGCGTCGCTGAGCACGAGGGTCGTCGGGTCGTCGATCGTGGCGGTGGCGGGCATGTCAGCTCCTGACGGTCGGTCGTCGCTGTCAGCGTGAGAAGCTGAGCTTGCGACGTGTCTTCCTCTTCTTATCAGAGGACTCGCCGTCTGGCGTGGTGTCGCTGCCGCTTTGTGACACCGGATCAATCAACTCAACCACCGCACGGATGGCGACGCTGGGAGGGGAGGTGGGCTGGCTGATCACGAACGGCACGCCCTTGTTGACTGACGTGGCCACGACGTCGGCAGCAAAGGGAATCTCAGTGGAGATGTGAGCCCCGAGGAAAGTCTCCGCGCCATGGCGGTCCAGCTCGCCCGCGCTCTCGCGATGATTGGCCACCACCACGACCTTCGAGGGGTCGATGTTGAGGGTTTCGAGAGCGCTGCGAGTCAGGCGCGCGTTCTTCACACCGGTGACGCTGAGGTCAGTGAGCATGACGATGTGGTCGGCCACCTCGAAGCTGCTGATGGTCGCGTCGTTCAGGTACGACGGGGTGTCCAGCACGATGTGCTCGAAGGACCCGCGGAGGGTCTCGACGAGGCTGGTGATGTCGGCGGGCTGGACGTAGTCGGCCAGCTCAGGGGACGTCGGTGCCAGCAGCACACTGATCCCGGCGGGCCCGGATGCGAGGACCTGGCGCACCGCGTCGGCATCGGTCACGCCGCTGTCGGAGACGAGGTCGGTGATGCTGTGGGTGGTGGGCAGGTTGAGGGCCGCCGCGATGTCTCCGAACTGCAAGGACAGGTCGACGAGCACGACCTCTCCGCGGTGGATCTCGCCGAGCGCGGCCGCCAGGTTGATGGCGACGACGGTCTTGCCCACGCCACCCTTGCCGGAGATGACAGCGGTGACCACGCCACGGGTGCGCTGCCTCGTCGGCCCGACCGCCGCCCCGTCGTCCGCAGCGGCCGGCGAGGCGGCCGTTGCGGAGCCCGCGCGCGCGGCGCTGACGTTGCGTCGCTGCCCGAAGGCGTGGACGCGACGCACCGCGGCGACCAGGTCATCTCCCTTGAAGGGCTTCTGAAGGAACTCACGAACCCCGGCCAGCATGGCCTGCCGGTAGGCGTCGTTCTCGGCCTCCATCGACATCAGGATCACGCCCGTCGCCGGCAACGCCTGGGCGAGCATGACCGTGGTCTGCACGCCGTCCAATCCCGGCAGGGCGGCGTCGACGATGGCGATGTCCGGCTTGAGCCACAACGACTGCTGGACCGCGTACTCGCCCTCGCCCGCGGTGCCGCACACCTCGATGTCGTCCTCGAGAGCGAGACGACGGCTGATGTTGTCGGTGACCTGGCGGCTCTCGTCGGCGATCAGGACTCGGATCATGGGTACTTCACTCGCATGGTGTGGTCTTGCCGCAGTCTATCCGCGAATTCCGCCAGTGACCGTCACGGCCCCGTCGCGCCCGCCGGGAGCGCGGGCAGGAACGGGCGCGGGTCGACCGGCTGGCCGTTGACCCGAACCTCGAAATGGCAGTGCGGACCCGTGGAATTCCCGGTGGAGCCGAGCAGGCCGATCACCTGGCCCGCTTTGACGACGTCGCCGACCTTCACCATCATCACCTCCAGGTGGCCGTAGAGGGTGAGCAGGCCGTTGGCGTGGGCGATGATGGTGTGGTTCCCGTAGCCGACCGTGCTCACTTCGGCGGCCGCGACAACCCCGTCGGCGGCTGCCACGATGGGCGTCCCCTGGCGACCGGCCAGGTCGAGCCCGGTATGAAAGTGCGGGTAGGCCCCGAACGACGGCTCGTACGGGTATGGCGTCGGCCCGAAACCCTGGCTCACAATCACCCCGTGCGCGGGCCAGATGAGCTGGCTGCCATCGGCGTTGACGGGGATCGTCGGGGGGGTGCCGATGCCGGGTGGCAGGCTGCCGAGGTGGTTCTGCAGGTAGAACGTGGCCTCCTGCCAGGCGGCCTGTTCGGCGGCCGCAATGGTCTGGTCGAGCTCGTTGAGGCGGGTCTGGGCGATCGACTGGGCCACGGCGAGGCTCTGCCCATTGGCGGCACTGATCTCGTGGGCGGTTGCGGCGGCCTGGGAGCCGAGCTGGGCGATGAGGTCATTGGCGTGCTGGGTCTGCTGCTGCAGGGTCTGCTGCTGCTGCTGGAGCTGCCCCGCGGCCTGCTGGGCCGCCAGCGCGTCGGCGCCGGCCTGGGCCTCGGCGCTCTCGGCCGCGGCGAGGTCCGCGCTGATCTGGTTGACCAGGTCGGAGCTGCGATGGACGACGTGGGAGAGGTCGGCGGCCCGGCTGAGCAGGTCCGACACCGACGAGCTGGAGAGCAGGAAGGAGAGGAGGCTGTCATGGGTCTCATAGCCGAGCCGCACGTAGATGGCGAGAAGCTGCTTGTCGGCAGCGGCGTTGGCGCGGTCGAGCGTCGCGTTGGCGTTGGCCGTGGCCTCCCGGCTGGTGGCGTCGCTGTAGCGCTGCTCGGCGGCGCTGAGCTGGGTCAGCGTCTGGGCGATCGCCTTCTGGTTCGCCGCCACCAGGTCGCGGAGCGATTTCTGCGAGTCCTTGGCGGCCTGCAGCTCACTGGTCAGCGAGCTCACGGTGCTGTTGAGGGCGGCCTGTTGCTGCAGTTGCGCCTGCAGCTGCGCGGCCAGCGGATCGTTCGAGGGCGCCGGGGGAGGCGTGGCTGAGCCGGACGCGGCCTGCACTGGGGCCGCGATCAGGAGCAGGCCGCCCGCGAGCAGCGCGACGATGAGTTTGCGCACTTCCGCAGCGTATGCACCACACGTCGTCGCACCGATGGCGGCGAGCGTGTCGTGCGCGCCTCGTCAACCAGCGTCAGACGTCCGTTGCATCGTTGCCACTATTCAGCGCCTCTCGGCGTTACCGAGTCGAGATCAGCTCGTCGTCAGCGCCCGAAGCGGAGGCGCCACAACGCCGCGGGACGCCTCAGCCGGCCGCTGCCGCCCTCTGCGGCACGTCCGACATGGGCCACGACGACCTTCACGCGCCTGCTGAAGGCGCCGCGGGGCTCGGTGAGGACAAGGGGGCGGCCGCCGTCGATGGCCGCCTCCATCCTCGGCTCGAAGGGCAGGCTGGCCAGGACCGGGAAGCGCAGTGCCCGCTCGATCTCCTCGGCTGGCAGGCTGACGCGGGGACGCGGCTGGTTGAGCACCAGGGCCACGTGGTCTCGGTCGACCCCCAGGGACTGGAGGAGCTTGAGCGTGACCTTGGTGTCCTTCACCGAGGTGAGGCCCGACGAACTCACCAACAGGATGTCGTCGGCCACCTCCATGACGCCGACGACGCGCTCATCGAGGTGCGCCGGCGAGTCGATGACAAGGTAGTCGTAAGCGCGGGCGAGGTGGAGGAGGATCCCGTCGAGGACGGCCGGGGTGACCAGGTCGCCCGAGTCCGGCCGGCTCGGCGCCAGGAGCACGCGCACTCCCGCGTCGCTTGTCGCCATCGCCCTCTCCACCGCCTGCCGGTCGAGGTGGCCGTCGCTGTGCGTCAACGAGTCGATCGACACGGGGTGCGCCTCGAGGCGGAACAGCATGCGCAGGTCGCCGTATTGCAGGTTGAGATCGACCATGGCGACCATTGAGCCGCCCACGGCCAGTGCCGTCGCGACATTGGCGGCAACCACCGATGTGCCCACGCCCCCCTTGCCGCTGAAGACACAGACAACCCGGCCGCGGGGATCGGACCGCTCCGCACCGCGCTCGGCGGTGCCCGCGGTGGCCGGCGACGGCTGGGCGGCGGGACCGTCAACGCCCATCACAGCAACGCGAATTGCCGGTGGGACATGCTCGCGGTCCATCGGGCTCATGGTATGCCGCAGCCCGCACTCATGCGCGGCCCTCGCGCCCGCACGGCCAGACACAAAAAGAAAGGGGAGCCGCACTTGGCGGCTCCCCTTGTCAGTTCTCGCGAACCTGACGGTCTCTTAAGTACCGAGGCCCGTGCTGATGTTCGAGAAGACGTTGTTGACCTGCTTGCCGACAACGGTGAGGATGACGATGACAACGACGGCGATGAGCACGAGGATGAGCGCGTACTCGACCATTCCCTGGCCTTCCTGGTCCTCGTCCTGATTGCGAACCATGAGCTCGCGAAGTCGCAGATAAAGATTGCTGAGCATTCTGGGTTTCACCTCCTTTGTCCGTAGAATCATGTTGCGTGATGTCCCGGGGTTCGTCCCGGCGACCTTCCAAACTATGACCCTCGGATGTACCTCTGGGATGGCCAGTCTGCGAAAGGATCGTAACAAACCCTCGTACATCCGGGACACCGCTTTTCCCTTTACAGGCTTAGACTCTTGGTGATGAGTGCAGAGGTCGCCGCAGTCCGCGTTCGCCCCGGCGGGACCGACGCTCTACGGCTTGTTCTGTTCGGGCGCCTCGTCCCGGCAACATTCTTTGCACTGCTCGGTTACGTGCAGTTACTGCGCGTGGTCAGCGATGTAAAAGCGCTTCCTCATCCCACCACCCCATGGGCAGTTCTGAGCGGTCCCGTGCCGGCGGCGCTGTACCTGTTGTTCTGTGCGATCCCGGTGTTCATCTACGTCGGGCGCCCCGCGCCGCGCGCGCGTGATGGCCGGCTTCTGCCGCGCGTCGCGGGACTTGCGGGCACGGTGATGTTGGTGGTCGTCGGTGCGCTGCCCCAGGGTGCTCTTCTCTTCGTTCCGCCCGCCTGGTTCGGCGGTGCGTCGACGGCCATGTCACTGGTTGCGTTCACCCTTGCCGTGTACGGGTTGCTCTACCTGCGGCGCAGTCTCAGCATCATCCCCGAGGTGCGCCGGCTGGTCACGGGCGGCCCGTACCGCGTCGTCCGCCATCCGCTGTACGCAGCGGAGATCCTGGCAGCGTTCGCCTTCGTGCTGGTCAACCCGGGCGCGCTGGCCGCCGTCGTCCTGGTTCCCTTCATGCTCACCCAGCTGCAGCGTTCGAAGTACGAGGAACGGCTGCTCACCGAAGCGTATCCCCACTACCGGGAGTACGCGCAGCACACACGGCGGTTGATCCCGTTCGTCTGGTGAACGGATGGCCGATCGCGGACTCGGACCTATACTCGGGGTCTCGCGATGCTCGTTTCCCTCGATCGGAGAGTCTCACATGAGCCGGCGTGTCCTGGTCGTCGACGACGATCCCCGCCTGCTGCACATCGTGGCCATGTACCTCGGTATCGAGGGCTACGACGTGGCCGTTGCCGCTGACGGAGAGGCCGGCCTGGCGGAGATCGAGAAGCAGACACCTGACCTGATCATCCTCGACATCATGATGCCCGGCATCGACGGCATCGAGGCCTGCCGCCGGATCCGCGCCGACCCCGCCACCGCCGAGGTCCCCATCCTCATGTTCAGCGCTCTCTCCGGCGACGATGATGTCGAGCGCGCTCGTCAGGTGGGTGCCAATCACCTCATCACCAAGCCGTTCAACCTCGTCGGCCTCGGCTCAGTTGTGAAGTCGTTTTTCGCACACGACAACGCGGTGTCGGTATGAGGTTCGCGCCCGGCCTCTAGGGATGCGCTGACCCGACCTGCGTCCCGTCCTCGAGATGCGTGGTCAGGTCGGTGCTGATGAGCGGCGCGAACACCGACCTCAGCGCCGGCTCGACGCCGATGGCGTGACCGGAGAGAGTCGCAGCGCGCACCGCGTTGGCAGCATCGTTCCGCGACGCCGGGATGGTGTTGCTCGGGCCGGGCGTGGCCGCCCCAAGGGCCAGCACGACCATGAAGAGCACGGCCGCCTGGAAGAAGCCGACCAGGCCTCCGAGCAGCGTTCCCGCAATGCGGTCAAAGGCCACCACTGCAACGTGTTGGACGCGGTCCGAGAGCGTGTGGCCGATCAACTCAAAGATCACCACCACCGCCACGATGATGGCGACGAAGGCCCAGGTGTTGGCGATGATGTCGCCCTTGCGGAAGAAGGCCGCAAAGCCGTTGCCGGTGTAGTACGCGCCGAGGAACGCGGCGTACAGGCCAACGGCCGAGAGGAGGCGGCGCAGGGTGCCCGTGCGCCAGCCGAGCCAGGCGTTGAAGATGATCAGGACCACGAGCAGCACGTCCGCGCTGAACTGTCCCAGGTTGGCATCGATCGCGCTGAGCATGACTGGCCTCAAGCTACCATGCATGCGCGCATCGCGCCCATGTCACTTGAAGCTCTTGCTGACCTGGATGACGGCAGGACCGAGCAGGACGATGAAAAGCGTGGGGAAGATGCAGCCGATCATGGGGATCAGCATCTTGATCGGCGCCTTCTGTCCCGCCTCCTCGGCGCGCTGCCGGCGACGACGGCGGATCTCCTCCGACTGGATGCGCAGCACATTGGCGATACCGACACCGAGCTGTTCGGATTGGATGATCGCCTGCAGGAAGTTGTTGAGCTCCTCAACCTTGTTGCGCCGGCCCATGTCGTCGAGGGCCTCCAGACGCGGGCGACCCAGGCGCACTTCATTGAGCACCTGGTTGAACTCCATGGCCAGCACGTTGCGGTACTTGTCGCACACACGGGCGAGGGCGGCGTCGAAGGCGAGTCCGGCCTCGACACTGATGGTCAGCAGGTCCAGGGCGCTCGGCAGAGCCATCAGGATTTCCTTCTGACGGCGCTTGATCCGTCGCGAGATGCTCATCGACGGCACCAGGTAACCGATGACGCCGCCGCCGACGGGTGCGAGGTACAGCGTCGGTGGCGTGAGTGCCGTGAGAATGGCGAGCCCGAGGCCGATGGCCACGCCGACGACGAGGGCGATCAGCTGCAGGGCGACGAAGCCACCGGCGGTCAACCCACCGGGACGGCCGGCAAGGTTGAGCTTCTCCTGGACGGCCTGCTGCTGTCCGCCCTGCATGCGGCTGGTCATGACCTTGCCCAGCCTGTCGAAGATGGGCTTGATCACACGGTCGCTGAACGGCAGGCTCAACTCCGCCTCGGTGAGGCTGAGGACCTGTCGCCCACTCTCGTTGAACTGCGCGAGACGCGCCTCGAGAAGGTCGGACTGCGTCGCCGTGGACCGGTTGGTGAGCCCGAAGACGATGAAGCTCACACCGATGAAGGCGAAGAGGGCGGCGACTGCGGCAAGGATCACCTCACACCTCGATCTTGACGATCTTTTGGATGGCGACCGCCCCAATGGCGATCGAGAAGATGCCGACCCCCAGCATGATGTGACCGCTGGTCTCGCTGAGCATCGGTCCGAAGTAGGACGGCGAGATCATCTCGAGGAAACCGGCAAGCCCGAAGGGAAGCAGGGTGATGATGATTCCCGAGATGCGCGCCTGGGCGGTGAGCGTCCGGATCTCGCCGGTGATGCGCACGCGCTCGCGGATGGTGTAGGCGATGGTGTCGAGGATCTCAGCGAGGTTGCCGCCGACCACTCGCTGGATCTGCACGGCGGTCACCAGGAGGTCGAAGTCCTCCGACTTGTTGCGGTGCACCATGTGGTTGAGAGCGTCGTCCACGCTGATACCAAGCGCGATTTCGCGTGTGGCTCGTGCGAACTCCTCGGAGATGGGCGGCGAGGCGTTGCGGCTCACCGAGGCGAGCGCCTGGGCGAAGGAGTAACCGGCCTTCAGCGCGTTGCTCAGCAACGTGATGGTGTCACCCAACTGGTTGTTGAAAGCACGGATGCGCCGGCCCTGGCGGATGCGCAGGAAGACTCCGCTGAACAGCCAGGCCGCGGCGGGTCCGACCAGCAGCATCACCGGCGTCCCGAAGCGCAGGAAGAGAAGGCCGCCGAGGGCGACGCCGACGCCGGCCACGGCAAGCACCCACTCCGACGACTTGAGCTTGAGGTCCGCTTTGGCGAGGTCGTCGGCGAGCTTGCCGGTGTGCGACGAACGCGCCAGCACCGGGTTGAGGGCCGTGGACACGATCTCGATCAGATCGCGGATCGGATTGCCCGTGCTGATACGCGTCGGTGCAGCCTCGACCGGCCGCCCGTACTGGCTCAGCCGTGCGGCCACGCGATCTGCGTCGGTCACCCGACGTCCGGCTGCCCACGCGGTGATCGACATGACCGTGCCGGCCGCCAGCACCGCAGCCGCGATGGCGGGCAGTGTGAGCGTCATCACCGATTCCCCAGGTCAGGCTGCCAGCGGATCATGAGTCGTCGACCTCAGTGCTGGAACAGCTGGTTGAGCGTGGCCGGGGTGATTGCCGTGTCGGCGCCAAGGTTGAGCGGCGACCCGGTGTTGGCCTCGTAGTTGGGCTTGTCGAATCCATTGGCGCCGTCACGCTTGCCCCACTCAGCCTGGGGGCGCAGCACGTACTTGAGCACCGTCTCGGTGACCCCAGGACGCGACGTGATCAGCGAGGAGAGGATCTCTGCCTGGTTGCGGGGCAGCTCGATGATGTACGAGTTGACCGCCGTGGCGGCCGCGCTGCCCGTTGCTGTCGATGCGACCGACGCGGCGCCGACGCGGAGCACACGAACATCCTGGAGGGCATAGCGGACACTGCCGCCGCCGGCCCCGGAGTCGATGAGGATGTCGATGTGGTCCTCAGGCTGGATGTAGTAGCCGACGGACATCAGCTCCGCGACGAGGCCGGGATCACCGGGCGTTCCACCGGCGGGGATCGCCATGGCGACGTATCCCTTGGTGATGTCCAGGTGGGTCACAACCCCCGTACCACCGACGCCGCTGCTTGCCGACGCGAACAGCGAGGCTGTCAGAGGGATGTTGGCGCTCAGGGTGACAGGCGCGATCTTGCCGACAGCCTGGCTCGGATCGGTGAAGGTGTCGACCGGAAAGCTTCCCTGCGCGAGAGGTGTCGTGCTCAGCAGGTCAGAGGTGATCGCTGTTCCGGCGGCGATCGTTGTCTTGGCCACGACCACGTTGGTGGTGGGCGTGCTGTTCTTGCTGACCGTACCGCTGACCGCGAAGAGCACCGCGGCGGCGGCGGCTGCGGCCAGAACGATCCCGACGATCAGGAAGACCCGGTTCTGCGGCTTGTTCGGCTGAATGGCCAACGTCAGTTCCCCTTGACTGCTGTGTCGTGTTGTGGTGATGCACATCCATCGCGGACGACGGAAGATGCGTTATCGATCTGTACTCGAGTGTCGCCGAGGATGAGGGCTCAGGTGTCGCCGTCCGGTAACAAACCGATCGACTCTCCGATCCAGTTCTGATCCCGGGTCATGAAAACGGCGAGGTCAGGCGTCGATGCGTCCGGTCCCCTGGGCCGCCATCAGCAGCGTCAGAACATCCTCGCGATAGGGCGCGATGGTCGCGATGCGCCGGTATACGCGCAGCGCTCCCTTGTCGTCACCGCGGTAGCGATAGATGCGCGCCACACGCTCCAGGTACGAGACGGCCAGGTCGGTGTCCTTGTCGTCGATGCACACATCGGCGAGGCGGCTGAGCGGCAGCTCGTACACAGGATCGGACCGCGATGCAGCCAGGTAGCAGTTGAGAGCGGCGTTGGATTTGCCCAGCGCGCGGCAGCGGTCACCGGCGTTCATGGCCAGGTCGGCGATGGCGCGGCCGCCGGGCTCGAGGGCGATTTCCTGCAGCAACGCTGCCGCCTCGTCGCAACGCTTGTGACGCAGGCGGTCCTCGATCTTTCGCCGTGTCTCGGTGAGCTTGGTGTTGCCGTCGAAGGGATCTTCGTCGACGTCTGCGTGCGGTTGAGCGAGACCCGCGCCGCGCCCACGACGCGGCTCGCCGTTGCGGCGCACCCGCCAGCCTCGCTGAGGATCGTCGTCGTCGTCCTCCGCGTCGGCGCCGGCGTCGTCAGCCTCGGCAGGGGCGGCGGTGAACGACGCCGCGGCGGTGTCGGCGGCGGCGGGATGTACGACGGTGAGCGGGGGCAGCGAGGCATCGGCCACGGTCCCGGGCAGCGGCGCCGACGCCGCCCCCTGGCGGTGGGCGTGGTCCCATGCGAGGAACTCATCGCCTGCTCCCGCCCCACCCTGGGCCTCGCCTTCGGCGGGCGCGGTGGCGGCCACCTCGTCGGAGGCAAAGGCGGGCATCGCCATCGGCGTGTCCTGTCCCTCGCCGGCGGCTGGGGAGGAGGCTTCCTCGTCGAGGATGTGGAAGCCGGCCTTGGGCGCGACGAACGTCGAAGCGGTCTCGTCGGCGGGCGGGCTGCTCTCGACCGGCTCCTCGACGGCCTCGACGCCAGGCACCGGCTCGTTGCCGTCCTCGCGCGTGGTCTGGTCGTCATCAGCACGGCCACGACGGCGCAGGGCAACCGGCCGCCGCGCTGTCAGCGTGTCTTCAAGGCCGGCATCGCCGTCGGCGGCGTCACCGGCCACGGCTGTGAGACCCGCGGGCGGGGTCGCGTCCGCGGCGCCGACTGGTCCGGCGAGCGCAGCCGTGGTCTCGGCCGCGGTGGCTGCGCCGGCGTCGGCCGGCTCGCGGCCGGGGACCACCGCATCGAGGGCAAGCAGGTACTCGTAGACGGTGCGACGGAGGCGCAGTGCGAGCGCCTCACTTGCCGGGCTGCCGGCACGTGAGCTCATCGCCTCAACCTCCTCGATGGTGTCGAGCAGGTGGCGCTCGTCGAGGCTCTGGCTGGTGATGGCGATCTCGAGGCGGGCCTGGAGGAGTTCGGCGACCTCGGGAATGTCCGCGGCAAGCGTGGCGGCGGCGTCATACCAGCCGTGGCGAAGCACGTCGGCGGACTCGTTGATGACGATCACAGCCGGTTCCGTCCCTCAGCACACATAGCTTGAAATGTGGCGGATGGGAGCCGCTCGCGCCGCCATGGTCCGGTCACGACGCAGTCACGAGCCGGTGCGATCGCCGCGGGCCGTCTCATCTGCCCTCAGATCTCCTTGCCTGGGATGGATCGTCGCCACCGGGGCGCACGTCCATTCTCAGCCCGGTCGCCCTGAGGCCCGGCGCAACGGCGGCAACAAGGCTGTGAAAGAGTTCGCCGGTATCCGGGCGGGTCGGGTCGCCGCCCTGAGGACGGATAATCGGTGTGACACCGCCCACACCGTGAGGCCTGTGATGCCCAGCTTCTTCCCGAACGCCCGCGAGAACATCGCCGTCCCCGACAGCCACAAGGGACAGATCGTGTTCAAGTGGCCGGACCTGAGCATCCGCCGCTACAGCAATGCCATCGTCGCGCCCGACGAGGTCGCGGTGTTCATGTACCAGGGCGAGGTCAAGGGCACGCTGCCGCCGGGTCGGCACAGCCTCGACGCCACCGAGATCCCCTTCCTCGGTTTCTTCGCGGATCACCTGACCGGCGACAACCTCTACCGCACGGAGATCTACTTCGTGGGCAGCCGCGAGTACCCGGAGCTGAAGTTCGGTGGCCGCGTCGACAACGTCCAGGACCCGGTCACCGGCCTGATCGTGTCCCTGGGGGTGTACGGCGAATACTCCCTGAAGGTCGTCGATCCGCCCACGTTGCTCACCAACCTGACCGGGACCGTCGACGTCACCGACAACGCCGCGATCACCGACTGGGTCGCGCAGCAACTCCTCAAGGTGCTGCGCACCGATGTGACCCAGCACGTGGTCGGCAAGGGCTGGCCCATCCTCGGACTGGCCGCGTACGTGCCTGAGGTGGAGGCGGACGTCATCTCGCTCTCGGCCCAGCAGCTGGCGGCGTACGGGCTGGCCGTGGCCCGCATGGGCAACTTCACGATCAGCCTGAGCGAGGAGGACGAGGCCCAGCTCAAGACCCTGGCACGCGACACCGCCTACTCGCGCCTCGCCGGTTCCTTCCAGCAGTACGCCGCCGGCGAGTTGCAGCTCGGCGCCGGGGAGGGAATGTCCCTGGGCGGGCAGGCACTGGGCGGCGCGTTCCTCGGTGCCGGGCTCGGCCTCGGCGGCCAGGCCACCCAGATGCCGGCCCCCGGGCCGGCGCCGCCCGCAGCGCCCGGCTTCGCGGGCGGCGGCAGCGGGTACAGCGGGCCGCCCGCCACCGCGGAAGCGCGGCTCTGCGCCGGCTGCGGGGCGTCCCTACCGCCCGGCGCTCGGTTCTGCGCCGCCTGCGGGCAGCCGGTCGAGACGGCGGCCACCGTGCCGCCATCCCCTCCGCCCGCCGCCCAGTCCTGACCGGCTCGCTGCTCCGCGCTCAGTCCCAGCGAAAGCGCCAGGTGGCGATGGCGAAGGTCACCACCGCCCAGCCCGCCAGGACGAGGCAGTCGAGCGCGATGGCGTCAAGGCCGACGCCGTCGTTCATGACGCGGTGCAGGGCGTCGGTCAGCCAGGTCAGCGGCAGCACGTGGACCGTGGTCTGCAGCCATCCCGGGAGGGTGGTGATGGGGAAGAACACCCCCGAGAGGAACATCATCGGGAAGGCGACGAACGATGAGAGGCCACGGGCGGATTCGCTGGTCCGCGCCGCGCTGGTGAGCAGGAAGCCGATGCCCACGAACGCGGCCACGCCGAGGAGCATTGGCACGGCGGCCACGAACCACGACCCGTAGATCTTGGCCTGGAAGAAGGTGAGGCCGATCGCGGCCAGCACGATCAGCTGAAGGATGACCGTGAGCGCCCCACCCGCGATCTGCGCGCCCAGGATCTGAGCTGGTCGCAGTGGCGTGGCCCGGAAGCGGCGCAGCACGCGGCGTGCGCGCAGGTCGGCGAGCCCGATGGCGACGTAGTTGATCCCGCTCTGCAGGATGATGTAGGCGAGCATGGCGGGGAGGAAGTAGTCGATCGCGGTCACGTTGTTCACCGACGACGACACCGGGGTCGCCAGCGTGACCGGGGGGGCGGCTCCCCTGGCCGCGAAACCGCTCAGGACATGACCCAGGATCTGGTCAGCGATGGAAGCGCTCGACGAGGTCTGGCTGGCCTGGATGGGCACCACGCTCACCGCGGGCGCGCCGGGGGCGGTGAGGGCGGCGCCGAAGCCGTGCGGGATCTCGACAACCACGTCGACGTGGTTGTTCCTGAGGTCGTCGATCTCGGCGGCGCGCGTGCCGGTGTTGACGGTGACACCTTTGATGCCGCGCAGTGCCGCGACGAACTGCTGTGACTGCGTGCTCCCGTCGTGGTCGACGACTCCGTAGGTGACGCTGAAGTTGCTGCCGCCGAACAGCTCGCCGAAGATGACCATGAAGAGGACGGCGAGTCCGAGGGTGAAGAAAAGCGCGATGCGGTTGCGAAATCCCGCCCGCACCGTGTTGAGGGTGAGCGCGCGAAACGCCCTCACGTGCGCAGGCTCCGCCCGGTGAGCGCGATGAACACGTCTTCGAGGGTTCCCTGGCGGACGCGCAGGTCGCGGATCCCGGCGGCCTGGCCGTCGTCGCCGCGGCGCAGCCAGTGGGCGTCGGGGTCGAGCAGTTCGCGGAGGACGCGCTCCGGCGCCCGGGTCGACACCGCGACACGGGCGTCGACGGTGACCTTGTCAACGCCCTCGATCTTGGCGAGCGCCTCCTCGTCCACGCCGTGCGGCGCGTCGAACTCGATCGTTGTCCCCGGCGCATGTGCTGCGATGAGGCTGGCGGGGGTGCCGAGGGCGACGATCCTGCCGTGGTCGATCACCGCGATGCGCGAGCAGAGGCGCTCTGCCTCCTCCATGTTGTGGGTGGTGAGCACCACCGTCTTGCCCCGCCGGCGCACGTCCTCGATGACGTCCCAGATGTTGAGGCGCGCCTGCGGGTCGAGGCCCGTGGTGGGCTCGTCGAGGAAGACAACGTCAGGATCATTGACGAGGGCGAGCGCGATCGAGAGGCGCTGCATCTGCCCTCCGGAGAGCTCGGTCGCGTAGGTGGTTGCCTTCGACTCGAGGTCGAATTCGCGGAGCATGTCGTCGGTGGAGCGCGCCGTCGGGAACAGCGCCCCGAAGAGATCGATCGCTTCGCGGACCCTGGTCAGCGGCGGCAGGGCCGTGGCCTGGAGCTGCACCCCGATGCGCGTCTTGATGGCGCGCGCCTCCCGCACCACGTCGGAGCCGAGAACGGTCGCCGATCCCTCGTCGGGTTCGCGCAGGCCCTCGAGCATCTCCATCGTCGTGGTCTTGCCGGCTCCGTTGGGCCCCAGCATCCCGAAGATCTCGCCCGTCTCGACGCTGAACGAGATGCCATCCACGGCGACCAGCGCGCCGTAGCGCTTGAGAAGTCCGTTGGCGCTGATCACCGGCACGCCGCGAGTATGAAGTGCCGGCCTCGGCCGCCGGCCGCCGGGACGAACCCTGCGGCATTCGTCTCCACAAACAGGGAGCGCCGCGACCCTCTCGGTTCGCGGCGCTGTGTAGGGGGATCCTGGGGGGGACCTCTCGGTCACCACGATCATGGCAACGAAGAGTCGCGGGCGGTCGCACCAGCGTGTGCGCGTCGGTTGTGTTCGCGTAACGTGACGGTGGCGAGAGTCGTCGTGGCCGCTCAGGTCGGGCTGGGGGACGCCCCCGTGGTCACCCGGGGCGCGGGTGTTGTCAGGCCCAGTTCGATGACCGTCTGACGGTGGGCGAGGATGAAGGCGTCTTCCGGGCGCGTGCCACCCTCGCGACCGCGCACGATGAGGATGTCGAGAAGGTTCTGCACCCGCCATTCCACCGTGATCTCGACGGCCGTGAGGCCATCGCTGGTCACCGCCGTGGTCGTGGTCGCATGCGCCTCGTCGCCCAGTGAGCCGGTTGACACCGCCACCGCCCCGGGGGCCGCGTCGAGCCGGCTGACGTCGGCGCGGTACACGTCCCCTGCCCCGGCCGTGGACGCGAACCGCTCGACGCTGTCCTTGACCTGGACCGGTCCATCGGCGAGCACCAGGCTGCCGACGCTGCGGAAGAAGTCCTCGGAGGCGCCGCCGAGGAACCCCGCCGCAGTGAGCTGACGGGCTGCGGGCAGGTTGGTGGCGGTGATGTCAGCCACCCCCAACGGGTGCGGCGCGGTGTCCCGGATGAAGTCCGGCGACACCATCTGGTCAATGCCCAGCAGGTAGGAGGGCGGCTGGCCCCGGAGAAGGGGAGAGGCCGCCGGCGCGGCGGCCGCGCAGCCGGCGACGATCGTCGCCACGCACGTCGTGACGCCCCACCGCAGTCGCACCGCTCAATCTTGGCGGATCGCCGCCACGATGCTGCTGCGGGCGGCGCGGACCGCCGGCACCGCCGTTGCGATGAGGGTGCCACCGACCACCGCGCTGACCACGGCGATGGCCGTGGTGAGGGGGAAGGCAAAGCTCGGTGCGAAGCCGGGGGTGGCGACGGCGCGGAGCATTCCCGCCACCACCGCACAGCCCGTCACCACCCCGATGATGGTGCCGCTGACGGCGAGGATCCCCGCCTCGGCGAGCACCATCCCCAGCGCCCCGCCCCGGTCGAGACCGACCGCGCGCATGACGCTCAGGTCGCGCGAGCCCTGGCGGATGTTCACGACCAGGGTGTTGACGACGGCGATCATCGATGTCACCAGGGCCAGGATGGCCACCGCTACGAGGAGCCCGAGCGCCTGTTGAAGAGCGCGCTGGGCGGCCCCGCGGATGCCGTCGACGGTGACGGCCGAGAGCCCATACGACGCTGCCGTGTTCATGACCACGGACGTGTCGCCATTGGTGACCACGTCGAGGTCATCGAAGCCCGCAGCGGTGTCGCCGAAATAATGAACGGCCACGTTGCTGTCCATGATCAGCGACTCCTGGCCGTTCCCCGACGGGAAGGAGTGATCGACGATGCCGGCGACGAGAAAGGGCACCGTTCCCCGGCTGGTGACCAGCGGGACCGAGGCCCCCACCTGCCACCCGTGCGCCGCCGCGAACGCGCTCGGGGCCAGCACCGCCGCGCCGTTGGACACGGCCCGGAAGGCGTCGGCGCGCGACGGGGTGGTGACGTCCACGCCGCCGCCGGTCTCGTACGCGGGGCTCTTCACTGTGGTGACGCCGATGATGCTGCCGCCGGTGGCCACTGAGAGGAAGCGCAGGGGCAGAGCCGCGCGGACGCCCGGGGAGGTGGCGACGTCCGCGGCCACCTGGGCGGTGCCGGTGACCGGGCTGCGCATCACCACGTCGCCGGTGAAGAGGTGTGACACCCATGCGTTGCCGCCGTTGATCGCCCCGGTGGCCAGGGCGCTGACCGCCACCGCGCTGGCCACGCTGATGGTCAGACCGGACAGTGTCAACGCGGTGCGGTTGCGCCGCCGCACCAGGTTGCGCGCGGCCGTGTGCGACCGCGGTGACACCGTCGACGCCATCTTGCCCACCAGGCCCGCCACCCACGGTGCCAGGACCGGGAGAGCGCAGAGCACCCCGGCGACGACCAGGACGGTCCCGACGGCTGCGGCGCCGCCGTCTCCCAGGAGGAACAGCAGCGCCCCGGCGGCGAGCGCCGGCGGCGCCAGCGCGAGGGGAAACGTGCCGAGCCGCTCGCGGTCAGGGCTCGGGTGGGCGCGGAGGCCGGACAGGATGGCGCGGCGGCCGCCGGCCACGGCCGGGACGATGGCACCCGCGGCAGCGGCCGCGACGCCGACGAGCACCGCGAAGAGCACCTGCCAGGGACCGACGTCGAGCGGCAGGCTGGGCAGATCGGCGGGCGCCACGCGGCCTTGGAGGAACCCGGCAAGGACGATGCCCACAGCAACACCGACCGGGATGGCGGCGGCGATGAGGATGGCTGCCTCGGACATGAAGATCCGGAAGACCTGCCGAGCCGAGGCACCCGCAGCGCGAAGCAGAGCTGTCTCGCGCCGCCGTTCGCTGGTGGCCAGGGCCACGCTGTTGGCGGTGGCCCCGGCCCCG
>Ga0209890_10000356_pt1 | contig 21143 bp, 19 predicted proteins | sample OrgsoiDNA2013049_FD_185799 | JGI IMG/M metagenome (GOLD analysis project Ga0209890, IMG submission 185799) | Permafrost soil microbial communities from the Arctic, to analyse light accelerated degradation of dissolved organic matter (DOM) -... | ecosystem: Environmental > Terrestrial > Soil >...
GCGCCAATCAGGGATTGCGCGACGTCATCGACCTCATCCGCAGCGGCTTTTTTTCACGCGGCGACACCGAGCTGTTTCGCCCCCTGATCGACGGATTGCTGAATAATGACCCCTACCTGTTGCTGGCGGACTTTCAGTCCTATATCGAGTGTCAGGCCACGGTGTCCGAGGCCTATGGCCAACCCGAGCGCTGGACGCGCATGTCGATCTTGAATACCGCGCGCAGCGGAAAATTCTCCTCGGACCGCACCATTCGCGAATACTGCGCGGATATTTGGCAGGTCAAGGCGGTACCGATTCAGCTCCTCACACATGCGGAAGCAGGAATCGCATAGTCCTGCGCAGCGGCTCCGCGGCGCCCCACAGCAACTGATCGCCGACGGTAAACGCCGAGAGATATTCCCCTCCCATCGCAAGTTTACGCAGGCGGCCAATGGGTATGTTCATGCTGCCGCTGACCGCGGCCGGCGAGAGGTCGCGGATCGAGGACTCGCGATCATTCGGCACCACGCGCACCCAGGGGTTGGCGCCGGCGAGCAATTGTTCGATCTCGGCGAGCGGCAAATCCCGCTTGAGCTTGATCGTCAGAGCCTGCGAGTGGCAGCGCATCGCGCTCACCCGCACGCAGATGCCTTCCACCGGCACGGGCTGCGACTCCGATCCCAGTATCTTGTTCGCTTCGGCGCCCGCCTTCCATTCCTCGCGGCTCTGGCCGGTGCCCAAATCCTTGTCGATCCAGGGAATCAGGCTCGCCGCGAGCGGCACGCCGAATTGCGCCCGGGGAAATTCGGGGCTCGCGAGTGCAGCGCTTACGGCGCGATCGATATCGAGAATGCCGGAAGCGGGGTTCTGCAGCAGAGAAGCGGCTGAAGCGTGCAACGCGCCCATCTGTTCCAATAATTCGCGCATGTGCTTGGCGCCGGCGCCCGATGCCGACTGGTAGGTCATGGCGCTGATCCATTCGACCATGCCCGACCGCAGCAGTCCGCCGACGGCCATCAGCATCAGCGACACCGTACAATTGCCGCCGATGAAATCCTTGATGCCCCGCTCGCGCGCACTCTGCATCACGGGCAGGTTCACCGGATCCAGCACGATGACGGCGTTCTTCTGCATGCGGAGGGTGGAGGCGGCGTCGATCCAATAGCCCTGCCAGCCCGCCGCGCGCAGGCGAGGATGCACGACCTCCGTGTAATCGCCGCCCTGGGTGCTGATGAGTATGGGCAATTTTGCGAGCGCCGCGATGTCATGGGCGTCGTGCACTATGGCGCCCGGCGCCGCGCCGTGGGATGAAGCGCCGCGGGACGCCGCGCCGGCGCCGCCGATGTCGGGAGCGTCCCCGCCGGCCTGCGACGTGCTGAAAAATGTCGGCGCAGCGAGGTCGAAGTCCCGCTCCTCGCGCATTCTGTCGAGAAGCACCGACCCCACCATGCCGCGCCAACCGATGATGCCGACTCGTTTCATGTCTCGATAATAAACTCAGCCGCGGGAGGACGCAGATTATAGTTCGATGCCATAGCAAAGCCGTAGGCGCCGCAGGTCGCGATGAGAAGCACGTCTCCTTCCTGCGTCCGCGGCAGCCAGCGATCCACCCCTAGCTGGTCCGCGCTCTCGCAAATCGGGCCGACCACATTGACCGGATGGCTCAGCGGCTCCTCGAGGCGCGTCAGATTTCGAATGTCGTGATGCGCCCCGTACAGCGCGGGCCTGATCAAGGAATTCATGCCGGTCGCGATACCCACATACTGAACATCGCCCTTGCCTTTCAGCTGGGTCACGACCGCCACCAGCACTCCTGCCTTGGCCACCAAGAACCGCCCGGGTTCCATCCAAAACTCGAAGCGCGGAAAGTTCCCGGCCAGTTCGGCGACCCCGCGAGCCAGCTTGCCCAAGTCCATTTCGCCGTGGCCCAATTGCTCGGGCACGCCGATGCCGCCGCCTAAGTTGATCACGGCGACGTGCGGGAACCGCTTGCCTAAATCCGCCAGCAGCGCACCGGTCTCGGTCCAGTTGGCCACATCGAAAATGCCGCTGCCGGTGTGCGCGTGCAGGCCGGTCACTCGAACTGCGGCGCTCATCGCCAATGCGGCCAGCTCGTCCGCCTCGGAGAGCGGCACACCGAACTTCGAGTGCACTCCCGCCGTGCGCACGTGGCTGTGGTGGCCGCGTCCGAATCCCGGATCGATGCGCAGGAATATCTCCCTGCTGCGAAACACGTCCGGCCACATCTTGAGCGGGTATAGATTATCCAGGGTGACCCGCACGCCCTTGGCGAAGGCAGCTTCGTATTCGGTGCGTGCGGCAAAATTGGGAGTGAACAGGACGCGCTGCGGATCGAGATCGGGCACGCAAGCGAAGGCGTGCGCGAGCTCGCCCGGCGATACGCACTCCAGGGTCAATCCCGCCGCGTACATGCGCCGCAAAATCTCTGGGTGCCAATTGGCTTTCATCGCATAGGCCCAGCGCTTCACCGAGCTCACGCCTTGCACGGCTGCAATGGCTTCGTCCAAGGCCGCTGCGTCGTAGACGAAAGCCGCCGACTCGCGCGTGGCGATCTCGATCAGGCGGCGGCGCTTGTGCGGCTCCTCCCACCAGTTCACCGCGGGCGCGGCGCCCTTGGGCTCGGAGAACAACTGCTGCCAAGTGGGGCCCAAAACCTTGTCGGAGCCGATGCCCTGGATCAGCCGCTCGTGCAGCTGCTGCACCAGACGGTCGCCTTGCGCCTCGTCGATCACAAAAGTGAAGTTCAAGTCGTTCGCGGCCTGCGTCACCAAATAAATTTTCTGGTCCTGAAACAACTCGAAAGCCGAACCCAGCTCGTGCAAGATCCCGCGAATGTTGTGACCCAACAAACTCAAACTGGCGCAGGGCCCTAAAATCTCGACGCGGCACAAGTCCGCGAGCGCCGACGCCAAGCGCTCGAGCGCCGCGGCATCCAGGGTATTGGCGGTGGGATCCAGAGACACCGTGACATTCGTCTCCGACGTGGACACGAGGTCAACCGACAAGCCCTCCTGCTTGAAGATTTGGAACGCATCCGCCAGAAAACCCACTTGATGCCACATTCCCGGGCTTTCCATGGAGACCAGAGTGATTCCCTTTTTGATCGCAATCGCTTTGACCTGGGCTGCGCTGTCGGCGACATTCGCGGACACGATCGTGCCCTCGAGTCCCGGCGCCTGCGTGGCATAGACATGCAAGGGAATCTTGTATTGCCGGAGCGGCAGGACGCAGCGCGGATGCAAAACTTTTGCGCCATTGCTGGCAATTTCCTGCGCTTCGTCGTAATGCAAAGCGCGCAACAGCCTGGCGGTGGGCACGGCGTGGGGATTGGCGCTGAACATTCCCGGTACGTCGGTCCAGATTTCGAGGCGCGCCGCGTTCAGTTTGGCCGCAAAATACGAGCCTGATGTATCCGATCCGCCGCGGCCCAGCAGCACCGTCTCTCCGGCATCGTTCGCCGCAATGAAGCCCTGCGTGATCACCACCTGTTCGAGCGCACGCCACTGCGCCTGTAGGTTGGGGTCGGGCGCGAAATGGCAGGTGGCCGACAACAGGCCTGCCTTCTGGGTGGCGCCCGGCCGGCTATCGGCGCGCAGCACCTGGCGCGCGTCGGCCCATACCGTACCAATCCCCTGGGCGTTCAAGAAAGTCGCCCCCAGGGAGGTTGCAAGAAGCTCGCCCGCCGCCATCACTCGCGCGCGAAGGCCGTCGGAGAGCTCGCGGCTACGGTACACCAACTCCGCCATATCGTTGAGGTCTTGCATGAAGCGTTCGAACTGCGGACTCGGCACGATGCGAAGTGCCCGCGCGAGGTCCCGGTGCCTCGCGTCGATCTCGCCGAGGGGGCCGGCATGCGTTCCCGCAGTGGCGGCGGCCAGCAGCGATTCGAGGCGATCGGTGATCCCGGAGAGTGCCGAATGCACGATCACCGGCCTCAAGGAGGCGGCAACGCGGGCCCGCACGACGCCCGCGATGTTGTGCCAATTGGCCGCGGAGGACACGCTCGTGCCCCCGAACTTGAGCACGACCCAAGCTTGACTATTTTCCGGCACAGCGGTTAAGCGCCGACGCTTTATCTAATCGTCTTCGAAAATATCGCGCAGCTCTTTTTCTAACTGGCGCTCGGCGAGTACGTCTTCGACCCGGCTCCAAGCCGCCTTGCCGCGCTTGCTCGCCGCAACCGCTTTCGGGCGCCGCTCGGTGCGCTCCAATAGGGGATCGAAGTCGTGTGATTCTTCGGCTTCCCCGAGAAACTCGTCGTCAATATCAAAATGTTCGTTTTCGCGTTCGCTCATTTTTCGAGAAAAGCCCTTGAAATCAATAGGATCGATCAGCCCCACCCGGTGAAGCTGCGCACTATAGCCGATTCTGCCCGCCATTCAACTAGCTGAGCGAAAACAGGCGGCTGTGCGACCGCTTAGGTGCCGGTTCGCGCCTTGTCGGCCCGCGCGGGCAACGCCTCCTGTGCCACAGCCCGGTTCACCGCCGAGAATATCGCCAATAGCGAGGCAGTAATGATATTGGGGTGCATACCGGCACCAAACAAGGTGCGGCGGGAGCGCGTGGTAATTTCGATGTAGGACACCGCCTTGGCGGCGCTTCCTTCGCCCCGCGAGTGCTCCTCGTACGAGAGCACATCGAACGGCAGCGCAAAGGCTTTGACCATGGCTTCGATGGGTCCGGATCCTTGAGCCTGCCATGTCTCGAGCCGCCCGGCATTCTCGACCTGCAGGGTAATACGCTCGCTGTCCGCGCCGTCCGTCGATGTCGCGAGCTGATGGGAACGGTACCCAAAGGGCGCACGAGGGGTCAGATACTCGCTCACAAAAAGGTCCCATAACTCTTGAGAAGTCAATTCCTTACCGGTGATATCTGCGGCCGCTTGCACGACTTGACTGAACTCGATTTGCAATCGGCGCGGCATCACGAGCTGATGGTCGCGCTCCAACAGATACGCCACGCCGCCCTTGCCGGACTGGCTATTGACTCGAATGATCGAATCATAGGAACGGCCAAGATCGGCGGGATCGATGGGCAAGTAGGGAACATCCCAGATATCCGCGTCGCTCCGGGCGGCCAGCCCCTTTTTGATGGCGTCTTGGTGGGAGCCCGAAAACGCCGTGAACACGAGGTCCCCCACATAGGGATGGCGGGGATGGATAGGTAATTGGTTGCACGCTTCCGCGCAGCGTGCCGTCTCGTTGATGTTCGAAAAATTAAGTTTTGGATCAATGCCTTGCGAATAAAGGTTAAGAGCCAACGTTACTATATCGACATTGCCGGTGCGCTCCCCGTTGCCGAACAGCGTGCCCTCGATCCGCTCCGCACCGGCCATCACCGCAAGCTCGGCCGCCGCCACTGCCGTGCCGCGGTCGTTATGCGGGTGCACGCTAAGCTTTAGCGAATCGCGTCGACCAATGTGCCGCAGGAACCACTCGATCTGATCCGCATACACATTGGGCGTCGCCATCTCCACCGTGGCCGGCAGATTCAGGATCGATTTGTGCTGCGGGGTCGGTTCCCACACGGCATTGACCGCGTCGCAAATCTCGACGGCAAAATCGAGCTCCGTGCCGGTGAAGCTCTCGGGGCTGTATTGAAACACCCATTCGGTGCCGCGGTCGCGCAGCGCATGCTCGCGCACCGCCGTGGCGCCGCGAACAGCAATATCGACGATACCGGCACGGTCTAAACGAAATACCACGCGGCGTTGAGCCGCCGAGGTCGAGTTGTACACGTGCACGATGGCGCGGCGCGCACCCTTCAGGGACTCGTATGTGCGGGCGATGAGTTCGGGGCGGGCCTGGGTCAGCACCTGAATGGTGACATCGTCCGGAACCAGGTTCCGCTCGATGATCTCACGCACGAAATCGAAATCTGTTTGCGAAGCGGCGGGAAATCCGACTTCGATTTCCTTGAAGCCGGTTTTAACCAGCATGTCGAACATACGCCGCTTGCGGCCGGCATCCATCGGTTCGATCAGCGCTTGGTTTCCATCGCGCAGATCGACGCTGCACCACACCGGCGGGGCGCTGATGACGCGGCTGGGCCAGGTTCTGTCGCTTAAGTCCACGGGGGAAAAGGCACGATACTTGGTCGACGGATTACGCAACATGGTGTTCTCTCATTCGCGCTACGGCTGATCTTAAGCGCCATCGAGCTAGTGGCGCAGCTTTTGGATTTTTCCGGTCTTGTAAGCGCCGACCGTTAGCGCGGGGTATGTGGCGCCTAGCGGCGCAGCAGCAGGGCAAGCGACCCGGTCAGCGGACGGCCGCGGGTGGTTCCAAATAGCTTGCAGGCGGAAGCGCACATTACCGCCGAATCTAGCATCCGCCGCGCACCCGGCGCAATAGCGGCTTAAAATAGGGGCCCACCACGAATGAGCCGGCCGTGCCAACCCTAAGTGCCACCCACCCTGTTTTCAACCAGACACCGCCCCTGGAGGAATACAACCTCTTCACCACCGACCCGGCGCTGCAGGAGGCGGTACGGCGCGAGGGTGCGGGTGCAGCCGTCCCCGACTTGGGCTTAGCAGGGGCGGCATTGGGCACGCCGGCAACCTTCGAGGATGCACGGCGCGCCAACCGCAACCCACCCGTACTTCATGCCTTCAACGTGCAGGGGGAGCGCATCGATTCGATCGAATTCCATCCCTCCTGGCACGCCTTGATGCAAGGCATCGTGGCGCGCGGCTACCACGCCGGGCCGTGGGCGCGGGTCGACGGCGGCGTGCCCGGCGCTCACGCGGCGCGCGCGGCCGGCTATCTGATGCAGGCGCAGGTCGAGTGCGGCACGCTCTGCCCGACCACGATGACCTATGGAGCGATTGCGGCGATGCGCCGTGACGCGTGGCTGGAGCCTACTTGGGTGACCCGCATCGTCACGCGCGAATACGACCCACGCGACATCCCCATCGAACATAAGCGCGGCGGCCTGATCGGCATGGGCATGACCGAAAAACAAGGGGGATCGGATGTGCGCACCAACACGACCCGCGCGACCCGCTCGGCTGATGGTTCTTATCGCATCACCGGCCATAAGTGGTTTTTCTCGGCGCCGCAATGCGATGCGCACTTGGTTCTGGCACAGACGGAGGGGGGACTGTCGTGCTTCTTCATGCCGCGCCGGCTCCCCGACGGGACGCGCAACGGCATTTACATCCAGCGCCTGAAGGACAAACTCGGCAACCGCTCGAATGCCTCGTCCGAGGTCGAATTCATCGATGCGTGGGCGCACCCGCTTGGCGAAGAAGGCCGCGGCATTCCCACCATCCTGGAAATGGGCACCTACACTCGCCTCGACTGCGCCACCGGCTCGGCGGGGATGATGCGGCAAGCCGTCGTACAGTCGATGCATCATGCCCGCCACCGCAAGGTATTCGGCGCGCTGCTGATCGATCAGCCGCTGATGCAAAGCGTCCTGGCCGACCTCGCGATCGAATCGGAAGCAGCCACTGCGCTCGCGATGCGCCTGGCACGCGCCTTCGACAGCGACTTGGACACGGAGATCGCGCTGCGCCGCGTCCTCACCTCCGCCGCGAAATTCTGGGTTTGCAAGCGCGGCTGCGAACTGGCCGCCGAAGCAATGGAAGTGCTGGGCGGCAATGGCTATACCGAAGAAATGCCTCTCGCGCGCATGGCGCGGGAGATGCCGGTCAATTCGATCTGGGAGGGATCGGGCAACGTCATGTGCCTGGACGTACTGCGCGCCTTCGGCAGATCAACGGCGAGCCGCGACGTGGTGATGCATGAGCTTAGGCAGGCACGGGGACGCCATCGCAATTTCGATGCGGCGTTCGAGCGGTTTGCCGCCGCCGTCGATTCGCCCTCGTTGTCCCAAGCGCATGCGCGCCGCTTCACGCAAACATTCGTCACCCTGATGCAGGCGAGTGTGTTGCTGAGTGCCGCGGCAAATCCCGCGTCGGGGGCGGTGGCTGAAGGATTCTGCGCGACTCGACTGGACCCCGATTCGGGTTGGGGTGCGGTATTTGGCGCAAGCGCGGCGACGCTCGACGTCAAGTCCATTCTGGATCGCGCATGGGCGGAACAATAACGGCGCTTGCGACTCCCGCCGTCCAACCCTGCAGCTGATTCTTGACGATCGCAGCAAGGACGCGGGCGTGCCCATCGTCATCGTTCAGCGCGGGCACCAGCGTCAATCGCTCGCCGCCCAATTGCAGAAACTTGTCACGGTATTCGATGGCGACTTCTTCCAGCGTCTCCAAACAATCCACCGCAAATGACGGCGAGACCACCGTCAGCTTGCGAATCCCGCTCTTGGCCAGGGACCTGAGCGTGTCCTCGGTGTAGGGCTGCAGCCAAACCACGGATCCAAAACGCGATTGGTAGCAGTGCGAATATGCGTCCGGCGCGAGTCCGAGCCGCGACACCACGAGCCGCGTCGTCGCTTCGGTTTGCGCCTGATAGGGATCGCCCTCGGCGACGTAGGCGGCGGGAATCCCATGATAGGAGAACAGGAGGTGCGAGCGCTCGCCGACTTGGGTCCAATGCTGTTCGATCCGCGTCTTCAAGGCTTCGATATATCCCTCGTCACTGTAATAGTCGTTGATGAAACGCGTCTCCGGCAGCCACCGCCATCGTTGCAGTGCGCGCGTGGTTCGATCGAACACCGAGCCCGTCGTCGACGAGCAGTACTGCGGATAGAGCGGCAGGATGAGCAGCCTTTTCACGTTTTGCTCGGCCAAGGCCTGAATGGCACTCGAGATGCTTGGATTGCCGTAAGTCATGGCGACGGCGACCCGCACCTGATCGCCTAGGCTTTCACGCAGTACGGATCCCATTTTCTCAGCGAGACTCTTGGAATACACCGCCAGGGGCGAACCGGCGCGCATCCAGATCTTGCGATATTTGCGCAGCGCTTTGAGCGGACGAAACGGCAGCACCACCCCGTACAGGAGCGGCAGCCAAATCAGGCGGGATGTCTCGATCACCCGGCGATCGCCGAGGAATTCGCGCAGGTAGCGTTGCACCGCGAAGTAGGACGGGGAATCCGGCGTGCCTAAGTTGACGGCCAACACACCGATGCGTTCGGGCGCCGCCTCCGCAGCTTGCGCGTGCGCCACGGCGCGATAATACGTCATTGAGCAAATCCTTAAAGTGATCCGCTTGCACAGTATACTGCGTAGCCGTTGAAGCCCCGCAGCGTGTATACCCTAAATGATGTGGCTGAGCCCGAGCGAAATTGAGGCGCTACACCTCAGCTTGAGCGTGGCGGCACGCAGCGTCGTGTTCAGCCTGCCGCTGGCAATTGCCCTCGCCTGGGTGCTGACCCGGCGCCGCTTCGTCGGCCACACGCTGCTCGACGCCTTCGTGCATCTCCCGCTGGTGCTGCCCCCGGTGGTCATCGGCTACTTGTTGCTGGTGCTGTTCGGTACCCGAGGCCCCATCGGTTCATGGCTGCAGCGAACTGCCGGTATCGAACTCATTTTCACCCGCAACGGCGCCGCGCTGGCGACGGCGGTGATGTCCTTCCCGCTCATGGTGCGAGCCATGAGAATTTCGCTCGAGCACGTCGATGCAGGCCTCGAGGAGGCGGCGCGCACCCTGGGTGCGGGCGCCATCGACCGGTTCGCGACGATCACGTTGCCCCTGATGCTGCCGGGAGTGCTCGCGGGAGCCATCACCGCCTTCTCCGCTTCACTCGGCGAGTTCGGCGCGGTAATCACCTTCGTGTCGAACATTCCGGGGGAGACTCGCACATTGCCGCTGGCGCTGTATTCGGCCCTGCAATCCCCGGGAGGCGACGCCGCCGCGGCCCGGCTGGCCGGCATCTCCGTGGTTTTGGGCTTCAGCGGCCTTTTGCTATCCGAGTGGTTCGCACGCCGCGTGCGAAGGATGTTGGGCCGGTAATGCTGACTGTTGCCGTCCAGAAGCGCCGCGCCGGTTTCACGCTCGATGCGCAATTCGACCTGCCGACACCCGGCGTCGTCACCCTGTTCGGCCGATCGGGTTGCGGCAAGAGCACGCTGGTCAACATCATCGCCGGGCTGCTCGATGCCGATCGTGGACGCGTAGCACTCGGCGAGGACGTGCTCCTGGATACCGAGCTTGGCATCGACGTCCCGCCCGAAGGCCGCCGGATCGGTTACGTCTTCCAAGACGCCCGGCTGTTTCCGCACTTGAGCGTCGCGGCCAATCTGCAATACGGGGCGAAGCGCGCGCGGGCGCAGCGCTACGTCAGTTTCGATGACGTGGCAGCCCTGCTCGACCTTGGGCTCTTGATGGACCGGCGAGTCCACCGGCTCTCCGGAGGCGAACGACAGCGGGTGGCGATCGGCCGGGCGCTGCTGTCTCAGCCGCGCCTCCTGTTGTTGGACGAGCCATTGGCATCGCTCGATACGGCGCGGCGCGAGGAGGTGCTGCCGTATCTCGAGACGTTGAGAGATCAGTTGGCAATTCCCATGGTTTACGTCAGCCACAATTTTGACGAAATCCTGCGGCTCGCGACCCACATCGTGCTGCTCGAGTCCGGACAGACCGTTGCCCAGGGCGGCGTCGGCGAAATGAGCCTGAACCAACGGTTACGGGCCATTATCGGCGCCGACGCGGTCGGCGCCATTATCGACGGGACCGTGCTCGGCGTGGATGCTTCGAGCGGCTTGACGCGAGTGCAAGTTGGGACCGGCGAGCTCATGGTTCAGGCTGCGCATGTTGCGATCGGCGCGAAATTGCGTGTGCAATTGCTGGCCCGCGATCTCATCGTGGCGACGCAGTCGCCCCAGTATTTGAGCGTGCGCAACAGTTTGGCCGGAGTGGTCACCACGGTGGCGAACGACGATGCAAATTCGGATTTGATCGGCATCGACATTGGAGGCACCGGCATCATGGCCCGGGTCACGAAGGCCGCCACCCGCGAATTATCGATCGCGCCGGGTTTGCGCGTATGGGCGCTGGTGAAAGCGGCGTCGCTGCGGGCGCGCCCTATTTCAAACGCGTCCCCAGATGCAAAATAGCCACGATGTGGTCGCTCGGCTGCAAACCCAGCACCGCCTTGACGGTGGGATCATAAGCGGCGGCTCCGGTCTTCCACATGACCCCGAAACCCAAGCCATGCGCCGCAAGAAACAGATTTTCGACCGCGGCGCCGACGGCGATGATCTGTTCGATCTCCGGCACCTTGGTGCCGGCACGATCCACCACGCAGGCGGCCACGACGAGCGTCGGCGAGCGCAGGATTTTCTCGCGGTCCATGGCCACCTGCTCCTCCGTCAACGCCGACAGTCGCGTGCGTTTGGCCTCGGCAGCAGCCTTCGCGAAAGATTCGCGGTCGGCCCCGCAAAGAACGATGAACCGCCATGGCTTGAGGCGCCCGTGATCCGGCGCGCGATCGGCCGCCTGCAGCAGGCGGTCCATCTCCTCCGAACTGGGGCCTGGCGGCATCAAGCGTCCGGCGGAAGACCGCGTGTCAATGGCGTCAAATAGTTCCATCAGGAACCCCCGCAAAAGATAAAAACGAGAATAGGCGATATCGGCTATGATTTAACAGCGAGACCGCCGGGCAGCGGTGCCTCGAAAGTATACCCGTAGAGTCTTTCAAGGAGTCCTCAATGAACCGTATTGTTTTGGCGTCGATGGCCGCCTTCATCAGCGCGGGCGCGTTCGCAGCGCCGGTCACTTACATTATCGATCCCGCCCACACTTACCCCAGTTTCGAAGCTGATCATATGGGCGGCTTGTCGGTATGGCGCGGCAAATTCACCTCTACTTCCGGGAAGGTCGTGTATGACAAGGCTGCGAAATCCGGTTCCATCGAGGTGACGGTGGATATGAGCTCGGTCGACTTCGGCATGCCGAAATTGAATGAGCACGCCAAATCTGCGGAGATCTTCGATGTGGCCAAGTACCCGACGGCCACGTTCACCGGCAAGTTCACCAAATTCAACGGCGACGCGCCCGCCGAAGCCCAGGGCACTTTGAACATGCACGGCGTAACGAAGCCCGTGACCCTCACGTTCAATTCCTTTCTCTGCAAACCAAACCCCATGAACAAGAAGGAGGTGTGCGGTGCCGATGCCGTGGCCACCATCAATCGCAGCGATTTCGGCGTCAATTTTGGCGACAAGTATGGCTTTAAGATGGAAACGAAGCTGCAGATCCAGGTGGAAGGCAGCCCGGCCGGCGCCAGCCCGATCGGCTGAATCGGGGCGGCGATTCTCAAACCCGGCGCGCGCCGCGAGGCGTGCCGGGTTCGACTGAGGGCACACGTCCCCGCCTACGTTTTGCCAATCGGCCACATCCTTCTAAGGACGCCGTCATGCTTCATGAAGTGGTGCCAGAGGGCCGCCAACGCGTGCACGCCCGCCAGCGCGAACAACGCGTAGGCTAAATAACCGTGAATGTCTTCGGTGGGGTGAAACACGGCGCGATTTGATTTGACGCCGAAATCAATCTGGAAGATTCCGAAATTGAATGCCCGTCCATGCCAAATAAAGGTCACGATACCGATGATCGGGATGACGAACATCAGTGCATATAGCGCGAGATGCACCGGAGCCGACAGCCGGCGTGAAAATGCCCCTACCTCTGCGGGAAGCAAGGGCGGCGTGTGTCCAAGCCGCCACGAGAATCGGGCGATGAGCAAGGACCACAGAATCAAACCAGTGATCGCATGCACGTTGATCCAGAACGCCTGGGTTTGTTTGGGCCAGGAATCGTGCAAAAGACCTAAAACGCCGACCACGACGACCAGCGCGAACATGCTCCAATGAAAAAATATGGCAACGGATCCGTAGCGCTCGGGCCCCGCGGCCGGTGGCGTGGATTGCAGGGGAGCGGGGTTCACTTTAACTTCTCCTCGGGGGGGCGGGGTGCCGGGCATTATGAGCAAGTTTAGCGAAATTTCACACGTTTCCGACACCGCGCTTTGGGTGGCGGCTTTGAGGGGACGCGAAGGAGAACGAGCGGACTCCGGGTTTCATGATCCGTTGGCGACGATGCTTGCGGGAATTCGGGGCCGCAGGATTGCCGGGGCAATGCCCCGCTCGGCGCTCGTAGCTTGGTCCATGGTCGTGCGCACGACCGCAATCGACCTGCTGATCAACGATGCCCTAAAGATGGAAATAGATTCCGTGCTCAATTTGGGTGCGGGACTCGACACGCGGCCCTATAGGATGAGCCTTCCTGCGCGCCTACGCTGGATCGAGGTTGATTTTCCGAATATCGTCGAACTCAAAAACGCGGCGCTGCAGGGGCATAGGCCCGCGTGCCACGTCGAGCGGGTGGGATTGAATCTATTGGATCGGCCCTCGCGCAACAGAATGCTCGCCCGGTACGGTTCCCAAAACGACAACACCCTGGTGATCGCCGAAGGCGTCATTCCGTATTTTTCCAATAACGACGCCGCGGACCTCGCGGCCGATTTAGCTTCCATTGCGCCATTTCGCCATTGGATCATGGATTTCGACAACGCCGGGAAGCGCCGGATGCCCCGTGCTTGGGAGAAGCGTTTGAAGAGCGCGCCGTTCTTGTTTCAGGCCGCCGACTGGTTCGAGTTCTTCAAACAATTTGCCTGGCAACCCTCAAAGGTGATCACGAGCGCGGAGCAGTCTGAAGCGATCAACAGACCCTATCCCTGGAGCTTCCCGCTAGGCCTCATCATGCACGCCCTCCCCGCGTCCGTGAGGCGAAAGATTCTCAGTCTCAGCGGCGCGGCGCTGATGCGAAGGCAGCCGCTTCCGACTGCTACTTCGGCGGATCCGGCGTAGGGGCCAGCACTCGTTTCACCATGTCGCGAAATTCTGGTTCCTGCCAGGCGCTGCAATCGATGCATACGGCTGCAATCATCTCGGCTTGGTCGATCGTGACATCGGTCACGGTGAAGCACTTGACCAAGACTCCATCGCTGGCGACAAACCGGGCGGTCCAGGTGTCATCGTCGTAGGCCCTCGAGGATACCGGGTTTCTATTGCCGAGGATCTTGGCAAGCTCATCACTGTTTGGAATCGGAGACAGAAACCGCACCATTGCCTGAGAATCCTCGAGCAGCGCCGTTGCCATGGAAACGTTCATTGCCACCCAGTGTAGCCGACATTTACCGCGATGAGACGGTGGCCTGCACTTGCAGGGATGCGCAATCCGCATCCTTCGCGAGGCCGGGGTCGACGAATGCCAGCATGCCGGCCAACGGCGTCAATACGACGCCAAGCGCTACCGCTTCTGCGGTTTGGGCGGCCGCTTTGCGCGCCTCGATACCGATGGCGGGATGAAGCAAGGTGCCCCGCACCAACACGGGCGCGCGCAGCCGAAAGAGCCGCAAGCTCTTGGGATGGCCGCGGAGCTTGAAGTCGAGAGATTCAGAGTCGAGATGAAGTTGGCCCTCGCCGGTTATCAGGACCGGATCCGTGTCGGCGACCAGGCTCTGCGCTTCGAGTATACCGTCGTGCGCCTCCAAACCGGCGACGACGCAGCGGATGCCCGTCTCTTGCTTGTTCTTGGTGAGCATCAGACCCAGCGCCCGCAGGTCGATTCCGGTCAGTTCCGCCAGTGAGGTACGGATGGTGCCGTGCGTTACCACGACCGTCACCGTGCCGTTGGCGCTTGCGGCCACTTGATGGATCGAACGTCCCTGGCCCCTCACCCTGACTCGAGCCTGGAGCGCACCTTCAGCCGGTGGCGGACCGGCATCTTTGTGGTCAAATTGTCCGAGCTGCACGCCGGCGAGCTTGAGATCCACGTCGGATGTGGGACTGTCCGTCCTCGCATCTACTTTAAGATGAGCCGTGAGCTTGCCTCCGAGTACGTCGGCCTGCAACGGGGCAACGGCCAGGACGCCTTGGTCGATCGTCATCTTGGCCGAGACCTCGTGTAGCGACACACGACGCACGTCAATGCGGCGCGCGCGAAACTGCACCGCCCAATCGCCGCGGCGCACCGCGCTTGGATTCAGCATGGCGTTCGATAGCAGAAGTCTTTCCGCTTCGGGGTCATGCTCGCGGCCCGCAGCACGCAGCCCGAGGTCCGCGGTTCGAATCATTCTCGACTCGAATTCTGCCGTGAATTTCCCCCGTCCGCTTGCGCTGTCAATGGACACGTTCGCCTGCACGTCGCTCTGTCCGAAAGTGACGGCCAAATTGCTGAAGAGCGTGTGGGTTCCGCGACGGGCGACCTTTCCCGAAAGACGATAGCTGCCGGTATTGACCAACCTCACACCGGTGAGAAAGTACAGGTCCTCGATGTCTTCTCCGGAAGCCTCGAACGCGGCGTCTATCTCTTCGAAGTCGAAAGCCCGCGTCAGCGATCCGCTGCCTGTGAGGCGCGAACCGCTCGACCGCTCGGCGAAGGCGAAGCCGTAGGCATTGCGGCGGCTGGCCGAGGCAAGAGGATCGGCGGTGATTTCAAATGTAGCCTCCCTGCCGTTCAGCTCGCCCGCACCCTCGATCCGGAGCGGCGGCGCGGCCCCCGTCCCTTTCGCGTCTTGCGCGGAAACCGTACCCTTGAATTGCAGGTGACGAAGCGCATCGTCGAGGACGACGTGCGCGCGGTGCATCGACAGACTTCGGATGAGCGGCAGGTCGCCTTGCGGACCCCTGTCCGGGTCGGTCCGCTGCCAATTCGCATGGCCTCTGGAGTCGCGCACGAGATGGAGGGTGGCGGCGTCCATTTCCAGTCTCTGAATGCCGAACGAATGCCCGAAGCCCGGTATTTGGAAAACCAATCCGATTTTTTCGATCTCTGCCGTAACCCCCGGGGGCGTCCACGGCGGGTTGCCTATGGTCACGCGTTCGGCAGTCATGCGGGGATGGCGCGTAAGAAAGTGAGTCTCCAGGGCGCCGTCAATTTGAATTTTTCGCCCCGCATGCGCCGTCAAAAAGCGGACGAACGGGCCGCGAAGATAGCCCGCATCGAGCGCCGCGGAAAGCGCTGCAACCACCACGATCACAGCGGTCAGTGCCACCGCCGTCGATACCAATACGCGTCGGATGAACGGCCAGCTCTTCATTGGGGTTCGACGATGATGCGATCCAAACACTGCGAGCGTCTATGGCAAGGGGCCAATTCGATTGTAGGCGCCCGCCCACCGCCGCGACGGTATTTCTTCAGTGTTCGCCCTTGGCCGCGGTGCGGGTGCGGTTCGGATGTTCCCGTTTCGAGCCTTGCTCGTGGGCATAGACGTAGGTGAACTCGGCCCCGAATAGGAATATCTGGGCGGAGTAGTAGACCCACAGCAACAACACCACAAACGAGCCGGCGGCACCGTAAGCCGATGAGAACGCGACCCTTCCCAGATACACGACTATGATCTGCTTACCGATCGTAAACAGGACGGTCGTGACAAGCGCACCCACCCACACGTCGCCCCACGCGAACTGTTCGCGAGGAACGTATTTGTAGATCATCGCAAACAGTACGGTGGTGATCGCGATTCCCAGGATCACATCCACGCTCAGTACCACCGAGTGCCAATTCGACACGAATCCACCGAACCAGGTGCCCAGGCCCTCGAGCCCGGCGCTGACAATCAGCGACACCAGCAGCAGGAAGCCTACGCCCAAGACCAGGCCGAATGACAGCAGCCGGGCGCGAACCAGCAGCCACACGCCCCGGCCGCGCCGCTCCGCGGGCGTATGCCAGATACGATTCAGCGAACTTTGCAGCGCGGCGAACACACTGGTGGCGCCGACCAACAGCGCGACGATTCCGGCCGCCTTGGACAGAGCATTCGTGCCGCTGTACTTGGCGCTGACCATCAGCGTCTGAACCGCTTCGGCCCCCGCGCTCCCCAGTATCAGACGCACCTGGGAAAGAATGTTCGATTGCACCGCGTCGGCCGATATAAAAGCACTCGCTATCCAAACGACGATGAGTAAGACCGGCGCAATGGAAAACAGCGTATAAAATGCGATCGCGGCGCCCATGCTCGACGCCTCGTCTTCGAACCACGACACCACCGAATGGTTGACGATCTTCTTGAGCCTGCGCGCGTCCATCGGGTGCCCCTCATTTGACAGCTGTCGGCGTTTTCCTACATTCGCAGAATCCCGGCATCCTGGGTAGTGTCCGAAGATTGCCTATATTTCCGTCCCAGACATTTGACCTATTGTATTGGGGCAAATTCAATCATCGGAGGTGTTTATATGTCGACCACTACCCCAAAGCCGGACAATATGCAGAAAAGCGATGACAAGAATCAGCGCCAGAGCGGAAGCCAACCCAATCAGGGCGGTCAACAGAGTCACGGCGGATCGCAGAATCCCGGCGGCCAACAACATCAAGGCGGGCAGCGCGGGCAGCCCGGCCAGCAGAATCAAGGTCAGCGCGACAGCGGCGGCGGGCAGCAAGGCGGCTCACCGAACCGGGACAAGACCGGCGACATGAATCGAAAGGAAGGATCCGACAAAAAGGAAGGATCCGACAAGTAGTGTTCTGTCTGTCGCGGATGTCAAGCAAGCGAGCTGGCGCGGCGCGGAGCGCCAGCTCGCGGCGGCCCGCGCGGCAAAACCGGAACTCAAAAATGGGCAAGGTCTCTCGATACATATTCTTTTTAGCCTTTCCGATGGCCTTCGGTTTGATCGCGGGTGTGAACGGAATACCCCCGGTGGCGCAGGCGGCGGACGAGGTTGCTCCGGCTAAACCTCAACTCGATCGCACCGGCCGCAAGCGCGTCGGCAAGGCATCATTCTACGCCGACAAGTTTGCCGGGAGAACCATGGCGGACGGCACACCCATGCAGCCGCAGGGCGACAATGCCGCGAGCAAAACGCTGCCGCTCGGAACAACAGCCCTGGTAACCAATCTCGAGACCGGACGAACTGCAAAGGTCACGATTCGCGACCGCGGTCCCCATGTGAAAGGCAGAATCGTCGACCTTTCGCCCTCCACCGCTCGAAAGATCGGGATCGATCGCAAGGAAGGGGTTGCCAAGGTCGAAGTTGTACCGATCGAGGTTCCGGCGCCGAAGTAGTATCGTGCAGGTGCCCGGCTGGATGGAGCGAGTCAGTGCCGCTAACCTCATTCGAAAAAGGCAAGCTAAAGATCGCGGCTCACGTGCGCGAAGAGCTCGAGCTCGCGGGTATCGATTTCGAATCAATTCGATGTAAATCCGGTGGTACGCAGACGCATCGCGATACGGCGAGGGTGATTATCACCGTAAACGGACACTCGATGCATGTGGACCTCCACGCGCACGAGGTCGAAGAATGCGAGTCTATTGTCTTCGGCGAAACCTGGCGAAAAATCGCCGGTCTTATCGAGCGCATCAAGACGTTCATACCACGACTCAAAATCGATACATGACGAACGCGCCGTACGTCTGGCCATATACGGGTATTGGACCGCGTTGGGCTGGAGCAGCGGACCTGCGAATACTACGCAGTTGTGCGGCGGGAATACGAGCGCCTACTTCCCAGGCAGACAGCGACTTAAGGCTTGGGCTCCTGGAGTGCTGCTTGAAAGATCGGTTTGTCGCCGCGTATGTGTCATAGTTAACGACCATGAATGCAGGGACGGCACCGACACGGGTCGTGGGTCTTGGAGCCTCCGCCGGCGGACTCGAGGCGCTACAACAGTTTATCGCGAACGTGCCGCCGGCGAGCGGGTTGGCGTACGTCGTCGTGCAACACCTCGACCCGACGCATAAGGCGATGTTGACCGAGCTGCTGCAACGAGGGACCGCGATGCCGGTGCGCGAAGCGACGGGATCGATGCCCGTCGAACCTGATGTGGTCTACGTGATTCCGCCCGGCACCGAACTCACCGTTGTCGATGGCCGCCTGCATCTGGCGAAGCCCGCGCAACCGCGCGGAAGGCGGCTGCCGGTTGACGTGCTTTTCTGTTCTCTTGCCCGCGACCAGGGGGAGCGCGCGATCGGGGTCGTGTTATCGGGTATGGGCTCGGACGGGACCATCGGTATGCAGGCGATCAAGGGCCAGGGGGGCCTGACTCTCGCGCAAGAACCCGCATCGGCGCAGTTCGATTCCATGCCAAAGAGCGCGATCGACGCAGGTGCCTGCGACATTGTCGCCCCGGCCGGCGAGCTTCCGCGTCGCATCTTGCTGGTCACCGCGAAACACTCTGTCACGGCGCGGAGATCGGCGGGCACGGGCGAGGACAGCGAGCAGCCGCTGAACGCGATCCTCGGTTTGTTGCGCGAACGCAGCAAACACGATCTCATGCTCTACAAGATCAGCACGGTGAAGCGGCGCATCGAGCGGCGCATGGGCGTACACGGCCTCGATACGCTCGCGGGTTATGGACGATTCGTGCAGGAGAATCCACAGGAACTCGATCTGCTCTTCAAGGAGCTGTTGATCGGCGTCACGAGTTTCTTTCGCGATCCGCCGCTCTGGCAGGAACTCAAGGACAGTGTGCTGCCCGCGCTGCTGGCCCGGCGTACCCCCGGGACACCGATGCGGGCCTGGGTCGTGGGCTGCTCGACGGGCGAGGAAGCCTATTCCCTGGCGATGGTGTTCAGGGAGGTGGCTGACACACAGCCCAACCCCGATGCCTGGACACTGCAAATTTTTGCAAGCGACGTCAATGCAGATGCGATCACCGTGGCGCGCAAGGGACAATTCCCTGCGAAGATCGCCGTCGATGTGGCTCCCGAACGCCTCAGCCGCTTCTTCAATGCGGAGGGCGACGGGTTTCTGATCAAACAAGAAATCCGTCAAATGATCCTGTTTGCCCAGCACGACGTGATACTCGATCCGCCGTTCACCCGGCTCGACATCCTGTCCTGCCGTAATCTGATGATCTACTTCAACGCGCCACTTCAACAGCGGCTGCTGCCGCTGTTTCACTACGCGTTGCGTCCCGGCGGTGTATTAATGCTGGGTGGATCCGAGACGGTCGGCCGATCATTGTCACTGTTCCCCCCGCTGGATTCGAAGTCCAGGGTTTACCAGCGCAGCGGTGCCGCCCCCGGCAATGTGGACTTTCCCGTCAATCGCAGCTTGCCATTGCGCACAACCGCGCAGGAGTCGAATGTGCCCCATCCCCTCAACCGCCTGGCAAACCTGCAATCGCTCGCCAACCAGGTATTGTTGCTGGAATTCTCGCCGCCCGCGGTGCTGGTCAATGAGCAGGGCGATGTTGTTTACATCAATGGTCACACCGGCAGGTATCTCGAGCCGGCCGCCGGCAAGGCCAACTGGAACATCCATGTCATGGCGCGCCCAACAATCCGCACGCAGCTCGCAGCCGCCCTGCGCCAAGTCTTGCGTGAGAAGAAGACCATCGAGTTGCACGGTCTCAGACTCGAGGAGGATCCGCAATCCACGCTCGATGTGACGATTCAGCCGCTCGGGGAGTCGCCCGGGCTCGAGGGGATGCTGATGATCGTCTTTCGCGATATCACCGTCCCGCCGCCCGCTGCGCTCCGGCGAAGACGAACCGCGGGCACAATCGACCCGGCGATCATCGAGGATCTGGCGCACGCGCGCGAGGAAATTCGCGCACTGAGTCAGGAGATGCGCGCATCCCAGGAGGAGCTCCAGAGCGCCAACGAGGAGATGCAGTCGACCAATGAGGAGTTGCAGTCGGCCAACGAGGAGCTTACGACCTCCAAGGAAGAGTCGCAGTCCATGAACGAGGAGCTGCAGACGATCAACGCCGAACTGCATTCGAAGCTCGACGATTTGGCGCTGGCGCAGAGCGACATGCAGAACCTGCTCAATAGCACGGACATCGCAACGCTGTTTCTCGACAATGCATTGCACGTACGCCGGTTTACCGAGCACATCACTCGTATAGTCCAGCTGCGTGAAGGTGATATCGGCCGGCCGCTCACCGACCTCGCCAGCACTCTCATCTACCCGCAACTGCACTCCGACGCCAAGGAGACCCTGCGTACCCTGGCGTTTTCGGAGAAACAGATCGCAACCACGGACGGGCACTGGTACACGGTGCGGATCATGCCCTACCGCACTGTTGCAAACGTGATACAAGGCGTTGTAATCACCTTCGTCGACATCACTGCCGCGAAGGAACTTGAGTCACGCCTTCGCAAGCCGTAGCGAGGTGGAGTAGAGTCTCCCCTTGGCGGCGTTGCTGGCACGAACGGGGTGGTACGATGCGGAACGATTTGATCAAAGCCCAGAGCCAAGCGGACCTGCGCCTGCGCGCATTGCAACGCTTGACGGGAAATAATGGTTCGCATGACGCGCGGCTGAACGGCTCCGCGGC
>Ga0209890_10000357_pt1 | contig 21106 bp, 7 predicted proteins | sample OrgsoiDNA2013049_FD_185799 | JGI IMG/M metagenome (GOLD analysis project Ga0209890, IMG submission 185799) | Permafrost soil microbial communities from the Arctic, to analyse light accelerated degradation of dissolved organic matter (DOM) -... | ecosystem: Environmental > Terrestrial > Soil >...
ACCCCCAATCTCGACCATTTGTCGAACGATGCCGAGAACTTCGGCGGACTGATGACCGAAGTCCACGTCAACTAGGAGCGCAGCAATGAGGACGACGAAAATGAAAACAGCGATCTCGAAGACACGACTGCTTCTGGCTGCGATGGTGGCTGTGGTGTTGCTCACGGCGACGACGGCAAACGCTGCGGCTCCTGGGATAACAGGTACTGGAGCAATCGGTACCTTCAATCTGGTTGCGCAACCCGCTTACATCACCCAACCCGACGGGGCGATGGTTTACTCGTGGGGATATGGCTGCAATGGCGGGGCGACGTTTGCTCCGGCCGCGATTTTGAGTCCCTCCTGCAATTCGATGCAAGTTCCCGGTCCCACGCTGATCGTGAGGCAAGGACAGACCGTCACAGTAACACTGACGAATGGCCTCCCCACTGCGGCCGGCAACACTTCGATTTTGTTTCCTGGCTTTCAGGTGACGACGTTGGGCGGTGTAGCTGGCCTGTTAACTCAGGAGGCATTGCCTAGCGGCACGGTGACTTACTCCTTCACCGCTTCGTCGCCCGGTACCCGAGCCTACTACAGCGGATCGCAAGGCGATTTGCAGGTCGAAATGGGCCTGTACGGCGCAATCATTGTGCTACCGAGCCAGACATCCACTTTCAGTAACTGCGATCCGTCTGTTACGAACTTGTATGGACATGCTACTGCCGGTCCGACTACGGAAAGCGATTTCCGGCTGGCGCACGCCGCCTACGACCACGCCAAAACTTGCTACGACCGGGAATACCTGTTCCAGTTCTCCGAGATGGATCAAAACATTCACGCCCAAGCCCTGGCGCAGGTCTCGGCTAGGAGTGGCTGCACGGCTGGGGCCCCGGGATGCAGTCTGGAGGTACCGACCGAGCCCTACCATCCCACGTACTTCCTGATCAATGGACGCTCGATGCCCGACGACATGGACTCCAACTACGCGCCCGAGTATCCGCACCAGCCCTACAACGGCAACCCGCACATGCATCCGGGTGAGCAGGTACTGTTACGCATCATTGGCCAGGGCCGATGGCAACATCCGTTCCACGAGCACGGCAACCATGTGCGCATCCTGGGCCGCGACGGGAACTTGATTCTCAGCCAGAGCGATGCCAGCCAACTCGCTGGGCCTCTGCTGTTCACCACCACGACGACTCCAGGACTGGCCATGGACGGGATTTTCTATTTCACCGGCAGGGGACTGAACTGGGATATGTACGGTCACAATGGTGCCGACCCTGTTAACTTGACGTCCCACCCTGCCTGTGTTCCGGATGCCAATGGCTACTACACCCTGACCAGCGGGGCGCCGTACACTGCGATCAACTATTTCGAATGGTGTCAGGACCACCTGAAGCCGGTTCAAGTTGCTCCGTTCGGCGATGTCGCGGGCGGCGGCCCAGTAAGTCTGCCCGATGCGAACGTCTTTACGAACGGGGCCTGGTACGGTGGCAGTCCATATCTTGGACCTGACGCTGCTGTCCGTGCGGTCGGGCCCACCGGTTCCACTCCTCCTTCGGGCACGATCGCCAACAACCCCACTACCGAAGCTGGCTTTGCCTTTATGTGGCACTCGCACAACGAGCGCGAGATTACCACCGACAATGCGTTCCCCGGCGGAATGCTGATGATGATGCTGGTTGATTCCCGGGAATTTGTCATCGACGAGTCGAATTAATTACTGAGGAGAACAGCGATGCGATTCAATGATCTCAAAGCGACTTTAAAAACAGCGGTACTGGCGGGATCTGTTCTCCTCCTTGGAGCGAGTCTTGCAGTCGCCCAGCAACAGGTCAATCTGACCGCGGGGCCGGCCAGCCTAACCATGCCCGATGGCGCAGCGGTGCCGATGTGGGGCTACAGTTGCGGCACGCCCGTGGGTGGTTCGACCGCGACTTGCGCCAAGTCGATTCCGGCGGCGGCCGGTTGGTCTCCGGTCGTGATTACAGTTCCCACGGGACAAGACCTGACGATCAACCTCACGAATAATCTCTCCTTTGGCGCGAATTCCGTGCCCACTTCACTGGTGATCGTAGGACAGCTGGGCGGCGGTCTCGGAGACGTAAAGCAGCGGACCACCACGCCGGCTCCGGAGCACCCCACGCTGACCCCGACGTGGCCGATCGCGAACACCCCCGGTGCGACGTTTAACCCGCCGGTGCAGGGGCCGCGTGTGCAGTCGTTCTCCACGGAAGTTTTGGCGGGAGCGACAGCGACGCCGCTGACCTGGAAAGCCCCGCGGGCGGGCACGTACTTAATTGAGTCCGGCACACACCCGTCCATTCAAGGTCCGATGGGTCTGTACGGAATGCTGGTAGTCACTTGTTCGCCCACGGACACTACGTCCGGGTGCACCACTACCGGCACCGCTTATCCCAATGTGACCTACAACGCGGAAGTTCCGTTGCTGCTCAGTGAGATCGATCCGGTCCAAAACAATGCGGTCAACACTGCGGTTAACACGGCTGGTTTCAGCGAAGCCGCAACCGCGAATATCCGATCCAGCGGTCCGCTCGTGGACATAACGGTTCTCAACGGAGGTAGCGGCTATACAACAGCGCCGACTGTTCTCATTGCAGGAAGTGGGGGAGGCAGCGCGACAGCGACAATTTCAAACGGCGCGGTTACGGGGATCACGGTGAACACACCGGGCAGCTATGCCACTCCTCCAACGATTACCTTCAGTGGCGGCGGCGGTGGGACTGGCGCGCAAGCAGAGGCAGTGCTAACGAACGCTCTCCCGACATGTCTCAACGCGCACACCTGCTATCCGCCGGCGGTGAACTACACGCCGCTGTATTACCTCATCAACGGAGCCGCGTTCGACAAGACCAACTCTACGACCTCGCTGTTCCCGGCTACGCCAGGCACGGCCGCAGCCCCGGTCACCGGAAACGTATTGGTGCGCTTCGTGAATGCTGGCTTGCGCATGCACGTGCCTTCGATTGTCGGATCGCTAACAGGGACGCCGGCGGTTTCAGGATTCGGGCTGATTGCGGAAGACGGCAACCCGCTGCCGGGCGTTACCCGTGTGCAGAGCGAAGTGTTTTTGGCCGCGGGCAAGACTTACGATGTGATGATCAATGTGCCCGCCGCCTGCACTTCGGTTCCATGCACGAACACGGCCCTCCCCGTGTTTGACCGTCAGTTGAGCCTGTCGGGCAACGCGATCGGCCGCGACACCGGAATGCTGGCTTACCTCAGCGTCAACGGCGCCCAGCTCCCGAATGACCCCTCCTTCGCGGCTGCGCACGCCAACGATGATACTTACGGTGGACCTGGTGGAGTCTGCACACCGTCCCCCTGCGCTCTGCCGGGCGTGATTCCCGGGAAAACGCTCGCCATTTCGGATCCAGCCAAGGGTGTGATCGCCAACGATATCAATGTCTACGGAGTAAAGGTTGCCACAGCGCCGCAACACGGCACGTTGGTGCTCAACCCGGACGGCACATTCAGCTATACTCCCGACTCCACTTGGCCCGCCACGACGACCGTGGACAAATTCTTTTACCAGGCGAACGGTAACGGCCCCAATGCTTTGGTGACCCTGAACTCGGCGCCCATTGAGGGGTCCGGCGGCATCACGGTTAACCCCATCACCTACACGTCGAACGTGGCCACATTCCTGAGCATCAAGTCCCCGGGCGTGCTGTCGGTTGACAAAGACGGGGCGGGCTATCCTCTTACGGTTGCCGCGTCGAGTGTCACAGCATCCGGCTTCGCGCTTACTGTGGATTCGCATGGCGGGTTCAACGCGTCGGTCGGCGCGGCGGGCACCTACACGTTTACCTACAAGGCGCAGAACTCACAGGGGACGTTGAGCGCCCCCGCGACCGTCATGCTAATCTTCCCGTCGCCGAGCAATCTTGCGGTGACGGTTTTGGACGGCAAAGACAAAACAACCCCGGTCCCCGACTATCGCTGGATTATTGAAGAAGACCGCACCTTCTATATCGACCCCACCAAGACACAGAACGGTGGCACGACGATCGTCCCAACGTTTGGAACGAATTTCCACACCAGCTACATGCCGGTCGTGGCGCAGGGCTGCACAGGGCCACTCGCCTGCGAATCGGGCCAGACCCTCCTCGGTCAGCCTGCAGTGTGCGATGGCGACGGCGTTTGCACGACCACTGCTTCACAAGAGACGGCCGTGGATCCCGGTCAGGTCCATCTGGATCCGGCCAAGCGCTACTACATCTCGGTCCTGCCGGGCGACGCGGCCTTGCCGTTCCAGACCGGAAACGCGACCCCCGGCCACGGCATGGGCGGCGCTCCGATCGCCGCCGGCCAGACGACTGTCACGGTGCTGGCGCAACCCACTCCATTCCCGCCGTCGAAACTCTCGGTGTTTGTGTTCGAAGACGACTTCCCGCTCAACGGTGAGCAGGATGCCGGCGGCGGAGTTGACGTGTTGGCGGTCCACGAGCCTGGCCTGGGACAGTTCAACATCACCCTCTTTGACGATGCCGGCGGTCCGGGCGATCCGACCGGGCAGATGACTTACGACATGTTCAACCAGCCGCTGGCGAACAGTCTGGCGGGAACGATCGACCCGGCTACGGGGTTTGACGCGTGCCCGATTTCGACAAACTCGCGGACTGGTGTGATTCCCGACCCGAATAACCCGGGCCAATATATACCCGATCCGAATCAAACGGGCATCACGGGCACGATCGTTACCTGCCCGAAGTACGAAGCGGGCGGCACAATTCTATCTCCGCTGGCGGGCCAGGCCGTGGTTGCCAACCTGATGCCGGGAAGGTACGGCGTGGTGGCCACGCCGGGGTCCGACCGGATTGCGAAAGGTGAAGAGTGGCTCCAGACCAATACCCTGGACGGGCAGAAGGCCCACGATTCTTTCCTCCGGATTGGCGAGCCGAGTTTCTTCCAGGAGTTTGGGCCGGCGGGATACCACGTGTCCATCGGCTTTGCCAACCCGGCGATCATCAATGGCCGCTTGGCGGGCGTTTGCGCCGGGGCGGACGAGAACGTCACAGGCGTCACCAGTTGCTCGAGTTCCGTGACGGGCAAGATTACGACCGAGCGCATGAGCCGGACGCCGGATGAGAGACTCTACAGCAGCGGCGACAACAGTAGCTTCTCTTTCACCCAGTGCTACGTGAGCATTGGAGATCCGGATGGCGAAGATTTCGCGTTCACCAAGTGCAATGCCGATGGGACCTTCACCCTCTCGGGTCTTCCCAATGGTAGCTGGAGAGTCACCGTATTTGACCAGTGGAACGATATGCTGGTCGACGGCCTTTCGACGCCGGTCGCCCTGGGCGGCGCAAATTCCAATGTCAACATGGGCGACATTGCCATGAACCAGTGGCAGGCGAATTTCAACACCCGGACGTTCATCGACACGAATAAAGATGGTGTTTCACAGGGCAGCGAACCCGGACTCGCGCTGGTGAAGACGAACGTGCGGTTCCGCGACGGCAGCTTCTCCAACCGCAACAACACCGACCTGAACGGTTACGCCGCGTTCAACGAGGAATTCCCGCTGTTCAGCTGGTATGTGATTGAAACCGATGTGACCCGTTACAAGAACACCGGGACCCACGTGGTCTATGACGCAGGCGGGCCCCCAGACGGCGCCCTGGATTCCCAAGGCAACGCATATTGCGGGACCTCCGGTTTCCCAGCATGCGGAGACGCCAGTTCGCTTGCCGCACACAAGGCGAACACAGTCGAACAAGCTTCTCTGCCCCGTGAGCTGCGAGTACCGGGCGCGGTCTATTGCGCCAATGCGAACTGCACGGATGTGACCCTGTTGAATACCCCGAATGGCGGCGGTACCGGCGGCTCTACTGGCCGAATCGATCCGCCCTGGGTTCTGACCGAGGGCTGGCAGGGCTTCTCGGGTCAGAACAATTTCCTCGAATTCGGCAAGACGCCCTACGTGACCGGAGAGAACGGCGGCATCAGGGGTCATGTCGTGTATTCCTCGACGCGTCCCTTTGACGACCCGCAGTTACTCGTGCAGAACGTTTGGGAGCCGTTGGTTCCGAATGTGACCATGAACCTTTACCAGGAGGGGACAGCTCCGGATGGGAGCATATCCCTCACGTTGGTTGACACCACCCAGACCAGCAGCTTTGATGCTTGGGCGCAGGGCTTCCGATCGGATGGCAAGCCCAACATGAACTGCCCGGGCCAGTCCACCACGGATCTCTTCTATTTTTCGTTGTATAACCAGCCGAACTGGCTCGACGTCTACAACAACGGCGGCACTCCAGTCCACACGATTCCGTACAACTCCCAGTACAAGTGCTACGACGGCATGCACAACTGGAATCAACTGCAGCCGGCGCCTTACGACGGCATGTACCAGTTCCCCAGCGTCACGAGTCTCGATCCGACGAGTGGACTGCCATTGAGCACGAACTGCCATCCCGCAACTGCTAAGGAACCCTGGGGCTGCGTGCCGAATCCCGACACGACCGATCCTTTTAGGAGCGGCGCCCCCATGCTGCCTTCCGGCACCAGGTACGTAGTCGAAGTGGTTGTGCCTCCGGGCTATGAACTGGTGAAGGAAGAGGACAAGAACATTCTGATCGGCGACAATTTCATTGCGCCGGTGACGCAGGAGTTCGGCGGATTGGGCAACATTTTCATCCTGCCCGACCAGGCCGAAGTCGACGCCTACTACAATGCCAACAATTCCCAGAATCCGACGCAGAATCTGGGTTCAACCAACTTCCCACGGCACGAGGGCGACACCCCAACCGGGGAGGAATTCTGGCCGTGCATGGGCGCGTCGCGTATCGTTCCCGACTACATCAGCCTGTTCCCCGAGTCCAAGGAAGTATCGCCGTTCGCCGGAGCTAGCCGCAACCTCTGCGACCGCAAAGAAGTCGCGCTCCAGGACCAGGAGGCGGAACTGGCGGAGTTCTACATCTTCACCTCGACTCACGCCGCCGCCCACTTCACGGGCGTGATCACGGACGACTTCACTTCCGAATTCGATCCGTTCTCGCCGCAATTCGGCGAGAAGTTTTCGCCGGCCAACCTGCCGGTATCCATCAAGGATTGGACCGGAAGCGAAATTTCCCGCGTGTATTCCGACCAGTGGGGATCCTACAACGGCTTGACTTACTCGACCTGGGAAGTCAACCCGCCCAATCCGACAGGTTATTCGCCGACGATGATGGTCACGTGCATGAACGACCCCGGCACTGGACAGACCCCGGATGCGCAGTACAACCCGGAATACAGCCAGTTCTGCTACGAAATCCCGTTTATGCCGGGGCAAACCCAGTACATGGATACGCCGGTGACGCCCACGTCGGGCTTCGCGGGCGCGGGATACAACAACCCCGACTGCGCCTACCCGGATGCCACGCCTGCCATCAAGGAAGTGGATGGCGATGGAGTTGGACCTTGGGTGAACGCGGCCGGCAATACCCTCACGATCACAGCGTTGGGCGACCAGACTGTGAATAACTATGGATACTCCGGTCCCTCGGCCAAAACGGCTCCTTTCAACCAGAAGACCATTACCCGCCACTATGGCTTTGGGAGTTGCTCCCCCGTCAACGGCGCCTGCACAAATGGTGCGAGTGTCACCATTGGTGCGGACAATACGGGAAAACCCATACAGGCGCGCATCACGGGTTGGAGTGACACACAGATCACTGTCACTGTGCCCAACAACATGCCGAACTGCGCCCTGCAGCAACAAGCGCAATACGCACCCGGAGCCACAAGCACGCAGTGCGGTGAACTGGTCGTCACGGCGGCCAACGGCAAGCAATCGATCGACACCGTGACGGTCACGGTCGGCGGCAATACTCCGAACCACGTCGTCAGCCCCGCCACCATCCAGAGTGCGATTGACGCCGCCGCTCCAGGCGACCTGATTATCGTCAACCCCGGTGTCTACAATGAAATGTTGCTCATGTGGAAGCCGGTCCGACTGCAAGGAGTCGGCGCCGCTTCCAGCGTCCTCAACGCGAATACCCATCCCGCGGGCAAGTTGGATCCCTGGCGCGCGCAAGTGAGTTGCCTCTTTGGATTGGCGCTCAACGGCCAACCCAACGGCGGTGGGAATCCTTTTGATCCGACCGGGAAATACGCTTGCCCGGGGAACATGCAGTACTTCGTCGGCGCCACCGACAATCCGCAGGTGGATCGGTTACCGATGGAGGGCGTGCTGGGCTGGGACACCACGGTGAACGGCAACCTGGCGCAGCTCTTGCAAGAGCCAACACTGCTGGGAGCGTACGAAGGAGCGGGGATTACCGTCCTTTCGAAGGGTGTGAATACTCACGGAGCACCGGACTATTACGGAAGTGGGACGACGGAATCCGCTTTCCCGGTCGGCACCACGCTTCTTACGGCCAGCGATTGTGCCTCTAATCCCAATCCGTACCCGAGCAGTTTCCAATGCAACCCGTCGAGCATCGACGGTTTGTCCATCACTAACAGTTCTCAGGGAGGTGGAGGCATCATCGTCCACGCTTGGGGACATAACCTGCAAATCGCCAACAACCGGGTGTACAACAATTCCGGAACGCTGACCGGCGGCATCACCATCGGCCAGGGTGAATCTCCCGACGCGTACATCGCAGGGACCGCAGCCGACTCGGATCCGGGCTCGTGCCAAAGCGGCGGCCTCCCGAATAGTCAACTGCCGTACTGCTTTGACTTGAACGTAAACGTACACCACAACGCGGTCACGTTGAACTCTTCCATTGGCGACGAATTGTTCTCGTCCACGCCGGCGGGGTCAGGCGGTGTCACATTCTGTACCGGCGCCGACTACTACAAGTTCAACTACAACTGGGTATGCGGAAACCTGAGCACCGGTGACGGCGGCGGCGTCGCTCACATGGGGTTCATCTATAACGGTGACATCGAGCACAACTCAATCCTGTTCAATCAGAGTACCAACCCGACCGTCCCAGCTAACGGCGGAGGACTGATCGTCATGGGCGCGCCACCGGATGGTTTTACGGCGGCGGGCGTCGAATGCGGCGGCACTGCGGCTGACCTGGACTGCGTGCCAGGGCTCGCCGACGGCACCGGCCCCGGCCTGGTGATCAACGCCAACCTGATCATGGGCAACGCGGCGGAAAGCGGCAGCGGCGGCGGTCTACGGTTCCAGGGCGTCAACGGCACCGAGGTGTCCCTGTTCCCCACGACTCCAGCGCAATGGAACTCTGTCCTCGTCACCAACAACATCATCGCCAACAACGTTGCCGGCTGGGACGGCGCTGGCGTGTCGTTGCAGGACGCGTTAAATGTCAACCTCATCAACAACACAATTGTTTCCAACGATACGACCGCCTCGGCGGGCGTGCTCTTCAACACCCTGGGCGCCCCCTTATCCAGCAGCCCGGGACCGACGTGCACCGCAAACTGCGGCACGACATCGGCGCCTCAGCCCGCCGGGTTGGTGGCCGTGGGGAACAGCCCGCAACTGATCGCGTCTTTCACTACGCCGATCACCTGCCCCACAAACCATCCGAACTGCGCGAGCATATCGTACCCGTACCTGGCGAACGATTTGTTCTGGCAGAACCGTTCGTTCTACATCGGCGTGGGCTCCCTCGGTACGGGAACCACGAGCCAGCAGAACGTAGTCGCGCTGTATAACGCGATCAGCAAGACGCAAGCGTCAAGCCAGTCTTCCACCGGCGCCTGCGACCCCAATGCGAGCTATTGGGACATCGGTGTGCGCGGTGATCAGACTTTCAACAGCCATGAGTCGGGGTTCACGCTGGCCCCGACGTACTCGGTGCTCACGGACGCCACAGATTATCCAGGGTTAAATAACCTGGGATCCAACCCGACCGTTGTCAGCCAGTACTGCAACGGTTCGCGAATCCCGCCAGAGAACGGAGGGATGGGCTACCAGGTGCCTCCGGGCATCTCGGACGCGACCGTGCCCAACCCAATCTTCAACCTGACGCCGTCTGCGACGGTGGACGAAGGCAACAACTGGATCAACATCAGTTGGGGCCCGCTGGCGGTGACGAACCCAGTCACCGGTAGCGTGCTCGGGAACTATGCACCGGCACAGGGTTCGCCGGTCATCGACTACGTTCCGGGCAATTCTCCGACCTTCGCGATCGCGCCGACTACGGACTTCTTTGGCAATCCGAGGCCGAATCCTGGCAGTCCGGATGCCTCTGACATCGGAGCAGTTGAGTTCCAGGGTTCTGCTAGCTCTGCTGCCTCAGTTTCGCCAACCGCGCTGGCCTTTGGGAACCAGACGATTTATACGAGCGTCACCCAGACCGTGACGTTGTCGAGCATCGGAGGACTCCCGCTGTCGATCAACAGCATCGGCGTCGCTGGTGCGAGCGACTTCACCCAGACCAGCAACTGCCCAATCGGCGGCGCCCTGACGACACCCGCCAACTGCACAATCAGCGTTACCTTCAAGCCGACGACCGAGGGAGCGGAAAGCGCTTCGCTGACGATTGCCAGCAATGATCCAGGCAGTCCCAAGACAGTCGGCCTGACCGGCACCGGCATCGCGCCTCTCATCGGCGTGTCGTCGACCAGCCTGTCGTTCAACAACCAGCTCGTGAAGTTGACCAGCGGTGCTCAGACAGTCACGATCACCAGCAATGGCAATATCCCACTCATCATCAGCAGTCTGGCGATCACGGGCAACACAGCCGATTTCACCGTGACCAACACTTGCAGCCCGCTGCCGGCAACTCTGGCGCCGAGCGCGTCCTGCTCAATTAGCGCGACGTTCACGCCGCAGGCGCGGGGTGCCCGGAGCGTAACGGTAACCGTCAACAGCAACGCGATCAGCTTGGGTGGTAGCAGTCCATCATTACCGATCACGCTGAGCGGTACCGGAGTTGCTCCGGTCGTGAACCGCACGCCGGCGGCGCTGCCATTCTCTCCGCCCCCTGTGCCGCTGGGAGGGACTGCCCCGTCGCAGACGGTAACGCTGTCCAACGCCACGACGGACGCTGGGCAGAACCTGATCGTCAACAGCCTCACCCTGAGCGGCACGAACGCGGGTGACTTCGCAATCGCATCCGGTAGCTGCGTGGTTGGTGCCAGTCTGGCGCCTAACGGCGGAAGCTGCCCGATCAACGTGACGTTCAAGCCCACTGGTACGGGCAGTCGTACGGCCACGCTGACCGTCGCCACCAACGATCCTCTGACCCCAACGGTCACCGTAGCCTTGACCGGCACGGGCACCGCAGTCGGTCTCAATCCAACGTCGCTGAACTTCGGGAGCGTGAATGTCGGAACGAACGGCCCGACTCTCGCGGTAACGCTGACCAACCTCAACACCGGCACAACAAGGCTCACGATCAGCAGCCTGTCGTTCGCGGGCACGAACGCGAGTGACTTCACGATTGTCACGAACAGGGGCGACTGCAGCATCGGCGGTGGCGGCTTGGCAGCCGGCGCGAACTGCACCATCCATGTTAGGTTCAACCCGACGGCAACTGGTGCACGGTCTGCCAGCCTGGTCATCGGTAACAACGACGCTGGCAACCCGAACGCTCCGGTACCTCTCTCCGGCACCGGAACCCAGGGTAACGCCAGCTTCAATCCGAATCCGGTGACCTTCACCAACGTGGCTGTAGGCACGAACGCCACCATCACCTTGACGGTGACCAACTCGGGCACGGGATCACTGGCGATCAACTCTGACACGCTGAGCGGGTCCAACCGGTTCAGCATCGCCTCGGGCACGGATGGCTGCAATGGTCATACCATCAACGTAGGCGCGACTTGCACAATCGGTGTCCGGTTCAGTCCCAACAGCACCACTGCCCAAACGGGATCGTTGACGCTCAACGATAACGGCCCGGGTGGCAGCCAGTCCGTCACGTTGACCGGTACTGGTGCCCAGGGTACTGCCAGCTTCAATCCGAATCCGGTGAACTTCACCAACGTGATTGTGGGCGCGAACGCCACTATCACGGTAACAGTGACCAACTCGGGCCTGGCACCACTGACGATTAGCTCGGACACGCTGAGCGGGTCCTCGCGGTTCAGCATCGTGTCGAGTACGGATGGCTGCACTGGTCATACGATCGCTGGAGGCGCGACTTGCACGATCGGTGTCCGGTTCAGTCCCAACAACACAACTCCCCAGACGGGATCGCTGAATGTCAACGACAACGGTCCGGGCGGGGTCCAATCCGTCACCCTGAACGGTACGGCTGCGCAGGGTACTGCCAGCTTCAATCCGAATCCGGTGAACTTCACCAACGTCCCGGTGGGTACCACGGTCTCGACCACGGTGACCGTCACCAATTCCGGCTCGGCTCCGTTGACGATTAGCACCGACGCGCGCGGCAGCGGAACACCGAACCAGTTCACGATCGGGGCCGATGCCTGCAGCAGAAAGACGCTTGCGGTGAGCGCAACTTGCACGATTGTTGTCAACTTCACTCCCAACAACACCGCGCCCCGGTCGGGCTCGCTGGTTGTGAATGACAATGGTCCGAACGGAAGCCAGTCGGTCAACCTGAACGGTACGTCCGTCCAAGGTAACGCCAGCTTCAATCCGAACCCCGTGGCCTTCGGCACGGTGACCACAGGAGCGAACAAGGTCATCAATGTGATCGTCACCAACAACGGGACCGGACCGCTGACAATTACCACCGACTCGATCGCGGGCAGTCGCTTCTTCCCAGGGACAGGCGACACCTGCGCTGGTCAAACCATCGTCGTGGGCGGAACTTGCACGATCCCTGTGACGTTCAGTCCCAACAACGCTAATAATCGCAATGGCACGCTGACGGTCAACGACAATGGCCCCGGCGGCGGTCAAGTTGTCAACCTAACGGGTAGCTAGGACCCTGTAAGAACGGTGAAACGATGCTGAATAACTCGGTACTAGGCTCAAAAGCGATGCTGCTGGCGGGGGTTCTCGCCAGCAGCATTCTGGCCTCGCCGGCGGGGGCGCAATCTGCCGCCCCTGCCGCGAAGCCTGCCGCGGCTGGGGCTCCATCCCGCTATCAGCCAAGCCGGTTCTCGAAACGGGCCGATTTACATTACGGACTGGTCTGGGGAGTTGACTCTCTCGGCGTGAAGTTGGTGGAGTCGGGCGAGGTCATCCGATTTACCTACCACGTGCTGGACGCGGACAAAGCCAAGGCGCTCAACGATAAGAAGGACGAGCCTTCCTTGATCGATCCGCGGGCCGGAGTAAAACTGGTGGTCCCGTCGCTGGAAAAGGTCGGGCAATTGCGTCAGAGCGGCACACCCGAGGCGGGCAAGTCTTACTGGATGGCTTTCTCGAACAAAGGCAGGTTGGTGAAACGCGGCGACCACGTGATCGTGGTAATCGGGCAGTTTCGAGCGGACGGACTGGTGGTGGATTAGATGCCAGGATCGTGGCGAGATTAGATCGACTATGGCAATGCTTTCTCCCCCTATAACCGAATCGAGTAACCGAATCAAGGAGTGCTACCTATGCTGAGTAAAAAGTTCCTGCTTCTAAGCGCCCTGTTCTGCCTGTGTTTTTCTCATGCCATGGTGGCGGCGGACAGCAAGACGGCACATGCCGGCCCGACTGCCGCGCAGATCGTGGAGAAGAACGTTGCGGCCCGAGGCGGTCTGCAAGCCTGGCGCGCGGTCCAGGCGATGTCGTGGGCCGGCAACATGGATGCCGGGGGCGGGTCGATCAATCGCAGCCGCAGAATGGGTCAACGCAGACCGGGTCGTGGCAGCAAGATGGAGTCGACGGACAATAAGGATGCCGCAATGAACGGGCAGGCCGATAAGCAGGCGCAGCTGCCGTTTGTGCTGGAGATGAAGCGCCCCAGCAAGTCGCGAGTCGAGATTCAATTTGCGGGCAAGACCGCGGTGCAGGTCTACGACGGAACGAACGGGTGGAAGGTCCGTCCCTACCTGAACCGGAACGATGTGGAGCCGTTCACGGCGGAGGAATTGAAGTCCGAGGCGGGAAAAGGGGGTCTGGATGGTCCCCTGGTCGACTATGCGGCGAAGGGAACGAAAGTGGAGCTCGAGGTAGTGGAGCCAGTGGAAGGCCACGACGCCTACAAGCTTAAACTCACGGCCAAGAACGGCGATGTGCAACATGTCTGGATCGATAAAGAAAGTTTTCTCGATGTGAAAGTAGAGGGAGCGCCGCGTCGCATGGATGGCCGCATGAGGACGGTGTGGATCTACCAGCGCGACTTCAGGTCCGTGCAAGGTGTGATGGTTCCATTTGTCCTGGAGACGGCCGTCGATGGATACCGCGAAACGCACAAGATGGTCATCGAAAAGGCAGAGGTAAATCCGAAGCTGAATGACGCTTTGTTTGCCAAACCTGGGGCGTAATCGCCCATGTGGATTGGGCGCCCGGTATGTGCGCCCCGTCATTTTTGGCCTAAACAAGACCTGGAATTTTCTCAGTAACAAGTGCTCGCCCCCCAGAGCACGCAGAGCATGAGCGGACGATCCCGGCCGCTGCTTGCGAGATACGGTACCCGATACCGGCTCGCGAGAGAATCTTCGTGGAGGCAGTATCGCCGCGGAGGATTGCAGGCAGTATTTGTGGGGGCAAAACCTATGAACAAGACGGCGGCAGTCGGCGCCACACTCCTTATCGTCATTGGCGCCTTTGTGGCGGGCCGCTACACCGGCAAACCCCATTCCATCGCTGCACAGAGCGGAACCCGGCGCGTCCTCTATTACGTCGACCCCATGCACCCGGCCTATCGCTCGGACAATCCGGGGATCGCGCCGGATTGCGGCATGCCGCTGGAGCCGGTCTACGAAGGAGAGGACTCGACGGCAAAGCTGCAGTTGCCCGCGGGTGCGGTTTCGATCAGCGCGGAAAAACAGCAGCTGATTGGCGTCCGCGTGGAACCCGTGGAAAAGAATTCAGGGTCACGGATGATCCGTACCACCGGCCGCGTGGAGGCGGATGATAACCGGGTCTATCGCTTGATGGCCGCCACGGAGGGTTGGGTACAGTCCCTGCAGAACAGTCCCGCCGGTACGATCGTGAAGAAGAACGATTTGCTGGCGATGTTCTACAGCCGCGAGTTTCGCAATGTGGAGCAGGCCTACCTGGGTTCTTTGGCCAGCCTGGAAAGACTGAAGAAAGCACCGGAAGACGCCAACGGGGTTGGGGACGCAAATTTGCGTATCAATGAAGAACAGCTCCGCGCCCTCGGCATGGGGGACCCGCAACTCAAAGACCTGGCGAAAACGCACCAACTGACTCGTTACGTCGAGATTACTTCCCCGATTGACGGGATCGTGCTGGAGCGGAGCATCTCTCCCATGCAGAGATTCGACAAAGGGGCTGAATTGTACCGGATCGCGGATCTGACCAAGGTGTGGATTCTTGCTGACCTTTTCGGCGAAGAAGGCAAGGAATTGCGTCCCGGTACGAAGGTCAAGGTGACGGTGCGCGAGTTGGCGAAGACGATTTATGCCACCGTCAGTGAAAACCCGCCGCTGTTTGATCCCGCCTCCCGCACCCTGAAACTGCGCCTGGAAGCCGATAACCCGGGACTTGTCCTCCGGCCCGACATGTTTGTGGATCTGGAATTCAACGCGAAGGTCCCTGCCGGGCTTTCCGTTCCGCAGGAAGCAGTCCTGGACAGCGGCTTGCGGAAGATCGTCTACGTGGAAACCAGCGAAGGCGTATTCGAACCTCGGCCAGTTGAGACCGGAGCCGCTTACGGCGGCAGCATTAGCGTCACGAAAGGTTTAACAGCCGGTGACGAGGTTGTGGTCTCAGGAAATTTCCTGATCGATTCAGAGAGTCGCTTGCACTCTGCTCCGCCAGCTTTTTTGTCCGCGCGCACACACGGTGCAGAACCATCCCCGACCGCTATGGCAGAGAACCGCGATCCAGTTTGCGGCATGAAACTCGACCTCAACCAGGCGCAATCCAGCCACGTTGAGAAATATCACGGCGAGCTTTTTCATTTCTGCTCCAACAACTGCCAGAAGAAATTCCAGCACGAGCCGGGCAAGTATGCGGACGTAAAGGTCGGCAAAGCTAGTAACTCCTCCAGCCGGCGGAGCCAAATCGATGATTAACCGTATCATCGACTTCTCAGCCCGAAACAAGCTGCTGGTCTTTGCGTTCGTGGCTGCAGGCTGTCTCTGGGGAGCATGGTCGATGGTGCATCTCCCCGTGGATGCTACTCCCGACCTGAGCGAGACCCAGGTCATCATCCTGTCGCGGTGGGATCGCAGCCCGGACATTATTGAAGACCAGGTTACTTATCCCATCGTCGCGGCCATGACCGGCGCTCCTCGCGTAAAGGCCGTGCGCGGCATCTCCGACTTTGGTTTTTCCTATGTATACGTGGTCTTCGATGAAGGCGCCGATATCTACTGGGCTCGCTCCAGAACGTTGGAGTATCTCTCTGGAGTAACTGCCCGGCTTCCCGAGGATGTCAAGACTGAAATCGGACCGGATGCGACGGCCCTCGGTTGGATCTTTCAATACGTTCTCAAAGACGACTCCGGAAAACATAGCCTGGGCGAGTTACGTTCCTACCAGGATTGGTATCTGAAGTATTACCTGAAGGCAATTCCAGGCGTGGCAGAGGTGGCCTCGGTCGGCGGTTTCACCCAGCAGTATCAGGTCAACGTCGATCCCAATCGCTTGCGCTCCTACGGCATCCCAATTTCCCGTGTGGCGGAAGCGGTCCGCCACAGCAACCGGGAAACCGGCGCTCGCCTGCTTGAGTTCGGCGGCGCCGAATACATGATTCGAGGCCGAGGCTACTTGAACTCGCCGAAGGATCTCGAAGATACCGTTCTCACGGCTTCGAACGGAACACCGATCCGGATCCGCGACGTAGGCAGGGTCGTCATCGGTCCCGATATTCGCCGAGGTACTACCGATCTGAATGGCACGGGAGAGGCCGTCTCCGGGATCGTCATCATGCGCGAGGGCAGCAATGCTCTCGAGGTGATTGATCGCGTCAAGAAACGCATCCAGGAAATTCGGCCGGGCTTGCCTTCCGGAGTCTCGATCCAGCCGGTGTATGACCGCTCGGTACTGATTCGCGACGCCATCTCGAATGCGCGATTCACCCTGATCGCGGTGATCCTCACGGTGGTCGTCGTCATCTTCGTTCTGCTCTGGCACTTTCCCAGCGCTGTGATTCCGGTGGTCACCATACCGGTCGCCATACTGCTAGCGTTTATTCCGCTGCATTTCGTAGGCGTAAGCATCAACGTCATGTCATTGGCAGGCATCGCGATCGCATGTGGCGAACTCGTCGACGCCGCCATTGTTGTGGTGGAACAGACGCATAAGAAACTCGAAATCTATGGGCGGTCGGGTCAGCCGTTTTCGCCTCACGAGGTTGTGCTGGAAGCAGTCAAGGAAGTCGCCGGACCTACATTTTTCGCTTTGCTCGTGATCGCGGTCGCGTTCCTGCCGGTAATGGTTTTGGATGGCCAGGAAGGAAAGATGTTCCGGCCGCTTGCCTATACCAAGAATTTCGCTGTGATGGCCGCGGCGGTGCTGGCGATTACGTTCAATCCCGCGCTCAGGTTGCTGCTGGTGCGCCGTCGAACTGAATCCACCAGCGCGGGCGGCCGACTACAACCTGTTTGGGACTTTCTGCGCGGAGCACGGATTCGCTCGCAAGAAGAGCACCCGATTACGGGCCCGCTGATGCGGTTCTACGGCCTAGCCGTCCTGTGGACGTTGCGCCGGAAAGCTCAAGTCGTCGCGGCAGCGCTGATACTGGTGGTTCTGACGATTCCGCTGTTCTGGAAACTGGGCTCGGAATTCATGCCACCTCTAGAGGAAGGCTCGCTTTTGTACATGCCTTCCACGATGCCGGGAATCTCCATCGCCGAATCGCAAAAGCTGTTACAGGTCACCGATCGGATTCTGAAGAGCTTTCCCGAGGTCGATCACGTCCTCGGCAAGAGCGGACGCGCCGATACGGCCACGGATCCGGCTCCGCTGTCCATGCTGGAAACAGTCATTGTTCTTAAACCGCAGTCGGAGTGGCCTAAGGCTAATGTCTGGTATTCCTCCTGGGCGCCGGGTTGGCTGCTGCCGGCGTTGCGCCACATCACCTCCGATCACATCTCGGAGCAGCAACTGGTGGCGGAGTTGAACGACGCGCTGAAGATTCCGGGCCTCTCGAATTCCTGGACCATGCCCATCCGCGGCCGTATTGGCATGTTGAGCACCGGCATGCGCACGCCGCTCGGGTTGAAGATTCAAGGCTCAGACTTGAACCAGATCGTGGAGATCGGACGGCAAGCTGAAAAAGTGTTGGGCGCGGTACGCGGGACTCGTAACGTATTCGCTGAACGTACCGCCGACGGTTACTTTCTCGATGTGAGCTGGGATCGGCTGGCGCTCTCCCGGTATGGCCTTTCCATGGACGACGCCCAGGATGCACTCTCCACGGCCGTCGGAGGTGAGAACGTTAGCACGATGGTCGAGGGCCGTGAGCGCTACCCCATCAACGTGCGCTATCTTAGAGATTTTCGGTCTGATCTGGAAACCCTCGGCAAGGTGCTGATTGCAACTGGGGCAGGCAGCCAGATCCCGTTGTCCGAGTTGGCCACGATTCGTACCCATACCGGCCCCGCCATGATTCGCAATGAAGATGGACTGCTCACCGGGTACGTTTTTATAGATGTAGCGGATCGCCCCTTGGGTGATTACGTAAAAGATGCCCAACGTGCGCTGCGAGACGGGCTCCAGCTTCCCGTCGGTTTCTCGATCTTGTGGAGCGGGCAGTATGAATCGGCGCAACGTACTCGAGAGCGTCTGACCCTGATATTACCGATCACCGTCGCCCTGGTGCTGTTCCTGCTCTACTGCAATACGCGGTCGGTGGTGAAGACGGCGATCGTGACTCTGGCCGTGCCTTTTTCGGCCGTGGGGGCGATCTGGATGGTTTACGCGCTCGGCTACAACCTGAGTGTAGCGGTGTGGCTGGGTATGGTCGCTTTAATGGGAATCGACGCGGAGACCGGAATCTTCATGCTCCTTTATCTTGACCTGTCCTATGAAGCAGCGCGGCGCGAGCACCTGCAGTTTACAAGACGCCGATTGTACGATGCGATCGTGGAAGGCGCCGCGAAACGGCTACGCCCGAAGTTCATGACGTTCGCCACGATGAGTATCGGGCTTATACCGATTCTATGGTCGAGTGGTCCAGGCTCAGAAATCATGAAGCGCATTGCGGCTCCGATGATCGGTGGAATCTGCACATCGTTCGTTCTCGAGTTGCTGGTGTATCCCGCCATCTATGCGCTGTGGCGCGAAAGGGAGATGGGATCGGAAGCGATGCAGGAGCGGAAGCGTGGGGAACCAAGATTTGACAGGGAAGCCGCGTACCTCATGTCTCGCGTGGAAGCTACTGGGGCTAGTCGTTCGGCCATTGCGGTTGGTGCGGAGGTGGTGTTGAATTCCGAAAAATAAAGGATGGCATGCGACCCGTGCCACTCGGCCCGGGCTGATACGCACAGGATACCGCGCGGCGCGTGCGCGTCTCTGATCTCGGAAAGGTGGGGAGTGTGGTCAATATTCTTCACCACCGTCGTGGGGAGTGTGGTCAATATTCTTCACCACCGTCAAAGAAATGTAACAGAAATGTAAAAATCACTTGACAGAGTTATGAGCACTCGCTAACATTGCGAAACATGCGAAGTTACCTCCGGACTGTAAGTTCGGCGTCGCTGTCGAAAGTCCTCCCCCCTATTGCTCTTTCCGTGCTGGTTTAGTCCTCGTTCAACGCGTGCATGGGATAACTACCCGTGCCCAGTGTTGTCACAAACCGCGCGGTTGTGTTCACCAAAGAGTCTCGTGAAAATCGCAAGGGATAGGGTTGTTGTCGCCCGCTTTTGCTGCGCTGGTTAGCAGGAAAGAAGGGGCGCCGACTGCCCGTCACATACTAGCGAAACGAACCATAGATCTCCAGCTCTTGCTTGTGGGAGGCAAATAGCTTGGCCACTGGTCCTATTAGTCAAAGGGCGCTATTAGTTCGGCGATTTCCATTGTTCTCAGGCGTCCCGGCTTTGGAATACGCGAACATCGTGTCCAGCGCGCGGGAGAAAAACTTTTCACGCCGCCAAACGATCTTCGCTGAGGGCGATTCGGTGCGGCAAATCCTGCTGCTGCTTTCAGGCTGCGTGAAACTAACCCAGTTTGGCCAGGATGGCAGCGAAGTGATCCTCAGGTTGACTGGGCCGGGCGACATTGTTGGAGCGCTTGGGTTGGTCGCACACGGCGGGCATTGCTCAACCGCGCAAGCAACAGAGGCCTCCGTTGCACTCTTGTGGGACAGGCCAAATTTTGAAAGTGCATTGGAGCGTTCTCCTGTGTTGCACCGTAACATGCTTCGCATCATGGAAGCCCGTTTGCAGGATATGGACCAGCGTTTTCGCGAAGTCTCCACTCAGAAGGTTGCTCCGCGGCTCAGTAGCGAGTTAATCCGATTGCTGGATCAGGTGGGAAAGCGCGTGAACGGCCATGTGGAGATCAGCCTGTCTCGCGCGGAACTGGCCCAATTGACCGGTACCACCTTGTTCACGGTCAGCCGTCTGCTCTGTCGGTGGGAACTCCTAGGAATTGTGTCCGCCCGGCGCGAATCCGTGCTGGTGCGTGATCTCCCCGCTTTGGTGGAGTTGTCTCTGGGGGAGTCAGAGTCGCCTCCCCTTCGAACCGCTTCAGCCTGATTTCCGGTGGCCCGGCTCCCCGTTGTCGGCTTGTGAGTCGGCCGTTCTGGAACTGAACACCAACTCGCCCATCGCTTCGTAACCCCATACGCCAGCTTTCCATCTGCTGCATTAGCGGAACCATTGACTTGTTGCAAGTCACTCACGATCCCGAGGCGCTCATTGCTCCACTTCTCCGATGCCGCGAAATCGGCCGGTGGCGGCATGGTTTGCAGGTTCCTAATTAGTTAGCTCTCGGGTGAAAGTGCAGGGGGGAACACGGCAACACGGCACCACTCAAGTATTCCGTTTCCATAAAATGCCGAAAACAGGAATTACGTTAGATTTACCGAAAATTTACACCGATTTGGGGCGGGAACGTTGTTCAATGAGCTGAGCATCCATATCTCGCGTGGAGGATTTCGTCTATATCTTTTCCGCGTTGCGGTCGGTGACGGATGCGACT
>Ga0209890_10000358_pt1 | contig 21106 bp, 20 predicted proteins | sample OrgsoiDNA2013049_FD_185799 | JGI IMG/M metagenome (GOLD analysis project Ga0209890, IMG submission 185799) | Permafrost soil microbial communities from the Arctic, to analyse light accelerated degradation of dissolved organic matter (DOM) -... | ecosystem: Environmental > Terrestrial > Soil >...
GATCATGCGTAACGCCGTAGGAATCCCTCGCCTTTCGGGCAAGGGAGGATGTCAAGATCGTGCCAACCTATATGATTTACTTCGTCGTGCAGCCGATGCCGGGGGAAGTGGTCATCAAGCAGATCCTCTTCGACGGCGTGCTGATGGTGATCCTTGGGGCGATCGTCGCGTGGCTGTATCGAGACACGGCGAAGCCGTTGCAGGCCGGGTGACGCGCGCCTCAGGAGGTAATGCGGCGTTCGCGGCGCATCAGCACCAGGAACAGAGGCACGCCGATCAGCGCGGTCAGCGCGCCGACCGGCAGCTGCCGCGGTGAGGCGGCGATTCGCGCCAGCGTGTCGGCCAAGGTCAGCAGCGTGCCGCCCAACAGAATCGATGCCGGCACCACGATGCGGTGATTGCTTCCGGCGACCAGCCGCACCAGATGAGGCGTGACCAGCCCTATGAAACCGATGCCCCCCGCGGTGGTAACCGCGGTCGCGGTCAGCGCGGCAGTCGCGCAAAACAGCGCAATTCGCGAAGGCTTGAGCGCCACGCCCAGAGATTGGGATTCAATTTCGCCGCGCGCCAACACGTTCAAGCTGCGCGCTCCGGCGATAGCAAGTCCGCCGACCACCAACAACATGCACAATGCCGCGGGGGAGAAGGGCGCGAACGATAGATCCCCCATCAGCCAGAACAGCATGCCGCGCAGCCGGGTTTCATCGCCCAATGCGAGCATCAGGCTGACCACCGCTGCGCACCCCGAGGCGACGACCACGCCGTTGAGCAGCAGTCTTTGCGGCGTCCAGCCTCCGCGGGCGTGGGCGAGCGCAAACACCAAGAGCGTCGCGCCCAGTGCGCCGGCTCCTGCCGCCCAGTCGACGATCAAACCGCCGAAGCCCAACAGCATCGCCCCAAGGGCGGCCACGGCGGCTCCTCCGGAAATTCCGAGCACGTAGGGGTCCGCAAGAGAATTTCGCAGCAAGACCTGCATGAGCACGCCGGCGAGCGCGAGCAGGCCCCCGGTACTGAAGGCATTCAGGGCGCGCGGCAGGCGCAGATCCAATATCACTTCGCGTACCACGGAATCGCCGCCGCGCAGGGCGGCTAACACGCTGTCCACGCGCAAGGAGGTGCTGCCGACCGAAATGGCCAAGGCTAGGCTCAAAATCGTGAGCAACGACAATATTGGGAGCAGTCTGCCGGGTTTCATCAGCCGCGTAGCCTAGGAGCCTGTCTGAGTATGCCACGTGGCTCCTGCGCGGCGACCACAAGCGGCCATTGGTGTGGAACAATTGGCCCAATGTCCATCCAGCCAGCCATCGACTACATCGACAAGGACGGTTTTCGCGCCAACGTGGGAATCGTGCTGACTCGTGGGACCGGGGAAGTGTTTTTGGGCGGTCGCGTCGGAGGGCGCGGCTGGCAATTTCCCCAAGGCGGCGTCAACCGCGGTGAGCGCGTGGAGGAGGCGCTGTTTCGCGAACTCAAGGAGGAAATCGGCTTGGATCGCTCGGAGGTGCAGGTATTGGGCTCGACCCAGGGCTGGTTGCGGTATCGCCTGCCGCGACAATACGTACGCGACCGCTGCATCGGACAGAAGCAGCGTTGGTTTCTGCTGCAGCTCGTGGCCGACGAATCGAGGTTACGATTCGATGCCACCGACGCGCCTGAGTTCGACCGCTGGCGCTGGGCCGACTATTGGACGCCGGTACGCGAAGTCGTCTATTTCAAGCGCAAGGTCTACGTGCGGGCGCTGCACGATCTCGGCAGATTGATATTCCCGCAGGGGCTGCCACCCTACCCAGAATGGTGGCCCGAAATCCAGGCGGCGAACACCTCAGGGACGGGGTCGCTTCGACCCCGTCAATAGTTGCGCGAAGCGCATGGGAATAGCGAAGCGCATGGGAAAACTAACCAGGCTTGACGACGGCAAGCAGTACGATGGCGATAAGCAGTACCGAAGGCACCTCATTAAAGGCGCGAAACCATTTGGCACTCCGCCTGTTGCGATTCTCCGCGAAATCGCGCATCAACGTGTAGCAGAAAAAGTGGTATGCGATCACCACGAGCACGAGCAGCAGCTTGATCCGCAGCCAACCCATGGCAAGGTAAATGGGCGCCTTGATCAGCATCGCCGCCCCAAATCCAACGCTTGCGAGCGCGCCAATGGTCATGATCGCAAATAGGCGGCGCTCCATGAGTTCGAAGCGCGCGACGCTGATCGGGTCCTTGGCGTCCGCGTGGTAGACGTAGAGCCGCGGCAGATAAAACAGGCCTGCGAACCAAGTGACCACCGCGATGACATGAAATGCTTTGAGCCAGAGCATGAGCGTTCCCGTCCGACCGTTCATCGTATACTAATGTCTCCTGCCCTTGGCGTGTGCGGTGCGGAGTCGAGGTATGGCGGATTCGTTCGACAAATTGGTCGTCAGAACGCATGCGCCCAAGCGCCGGGCGGTGCTGCTTGGCGTGGCCGTGCTTTTGGGGGTCGGCGTTCTGTACGCGGCGTTCGAACTCGGCCGGTACGAGGCAGGCTTTCGCGTGGTCGATTCCGTTCGCGGCGCGTTTACGGCAAGCGCGCGTATCCGCAGTCTAGAAGCGGAGAACGCAAAACAGCGCGGCCAATTGGAAGCGGCCGAGGTGGCGCGGCGCGTCGATCACGAGGGCTACAAGCTGGTCCAGCAGAGCCTGGGCGATATGCAGAGTCAAATTGGGCGCCTGAACCAAGACTTGTCGTTCTACCGGGGATTGGTGCAGCCCGATTCGATCATTCACGTGAAAGTGCAGCAGATGCAAATCGTGCCGGAAACCCCTCCGGGTCAGTACCGCCTTAAATTCGTGCTGATGCAGACCGGCAAGCCGGCCAAAGAGGTGGCGGGCACTGCGGCAATCAACATCGACGGGCTGCTGCAGGGTAAGCCCTCGAGCTTGACTTTGGGCCAGGTCACGCCTACCCACCGCGTCAGCCTGGCATACTCCTTCCGTTACTTTCAGGACTATGACGAATCCGTGCACTTGCCGCAGGGGTTCGAACCGACGCGCGTCGGGGTCGAGATTCACAGCGGCAAAGACCGAGATCCCAGTCACAGTTTTCGACAGGCATTCGTTTGGAAGGCGCAGGGAATGTCGGTCGAAACCGAGGCAAACGGCAATACGTCGACCAAGGGTGAAGCAGATGTTCAAGTCGAAACAGAGTAAAAATGCGAACGTCGGCACGTTGATCGGTCCAAAGACTCGGATCAACGGCGATATCGAATTCACCGGCGGCTTGCATCTCGATGGCTATATCAACGGCAACGTCAAAGGCGACTCGAACCAGAGCACCTTCCTGTCCGTGAGCCAGCAGGGCTCCATCGAAGGCTCGGTGATCGCGCCCAATGTCATCCTGAACGGCATCGTCAAGGGCGACATCGATGCGAGCGGCCGGATTGAACTTGGCTCAAATGCACGCGTCATGGGTAATGTTCACTACACCGTCATTGAAACGGCGGTTGGCGCCCAAATCAATGGGAAATTGATCCATAGGGCAGATCCTAAGGGCGGTATGAGTGAACCCGGTCCCAAAGAGCGCCCGGAACTTTGATGGCCGGCAGCCCACGGAGTAGAATGCCAGCATGAGTGCGACACCTGAATTCCGAACCACGGGCGAATTGGCCCCCCCTCCGCCGAATGTGCTGGTTTTCACCGACGCCGCGGCGGGCAAGGTGGGCGAGCTGATCCGCGAGGAAGCGAATCCGAACCTCAAATTGCGGGTTTTCGTCTCCGGAGGCGGATGCTCGGGCTTCCAGTACGGATTCACCTTCGATGAGAAGATCGAGGACGGCGACTTTTGCGTCGAAAACCATGGCGTGCAGCTGCTGGTCGACCCGATGAGCGCGCAATACCTCATGGGCGCCGAAATCGACTACAAAGAGGACCTGCAGGGCGCCCAGTTCGTCATTCGTAACCCAAACGCGAAAACAACCTGCGGTTGCGGGTCTTCATTCTCGGCCTAAGAATGACCGCCTAGATGAGCGGCGGTCGTGTCGTGCCGGACGTGCTCGCCGCCGTCGACTTGGGCTCAAACAGCTTTCATATGGTCGTGGCGCGTCATTCGCACGGCCAGCTTGTCATTCTGGATCGGCTGCGTGAAATGGTGCGTCTTGCCGCCGGCTTGGGCGATAGCGGACGGCTGGATGACGCAGCGACCGAACGCGCGCTGCGCTGCCTGGAGCGCTTCGGGCAACGACTGCGCGCGATGAACGCCGACAGCGTGCGCGTGGTCGGCACCAACGCCTTGCGGCGAGCAAGGCGCAAGCGCTGGTTCTTGGAGCATGCCCGGGCCGCGCTCGGCCATCCCATCGAAATCATTTCCGGGCTGGAAGAAGCACGGCTGATCTACTCAGGTGTCGTGCACACGAGTCCGATGAGCCCGGACAAGCGGTTGGTGATCGACATCGGCGGGGGATCGACCGAGGTCGTGATCGGCGAAGGGTTCAATCCCTTGCTGCTCGAGAGCCTGTCGGTGGGTTGTGTGGGTTTGAGCGCCCTGTTTTTTGACGACGGCAGGATTTCCGAGAAGCGCTTCGAACGCGCGCGCACCGCGGTCAGGCTCGAACTCGAGCCCATTCAGGAGGCTTATCGCAAGCTCGGTTGGCTGCAGGTGTTCGGCAGTTCCGGCACGGTGCGCGTGATCGGCGATGTGCTGCGCCGGCTCAATTCCGAATCGCCGCGCATTACTCTCGACAACCTGCGCTCGCTTGCCGAGCGCGTCATTGCGGCGGGTCACGTGGATGAACTCGATCTCGAGGACGTGGACGCGGAGCGCGCACCGGTGTTCCCCGCCGGCCTCGCCATACTCCTGGAAATCGTCGAGAACTTCGGCATCGACCGCGTGCGGGTGACCGAGGGCGCCATGCGCGAAGGGTTGCTGTACGACCTGATGGGCCGCTTTACCGACGAAGACGCACGCGTGCGCAGCGTGCGCGCCATGGAGATGCGCTACCACGTCGACGGGGTCCAGGCGGATCGGGTCGAAGCGGCGGCGATTGCCCTGCTCGAGCAGGTCGAATCCGAATGGGGGTTGGAGGATCCGCTGGCGGAGACCGCGCTGCGCTGGGCCTCGAGACTCCACGAAACCGGCCTCGACATCGCCCACTCCAAGTACCACCGACACGGTGCGTACCTGCTCCAGCACGCCGACATGCCGGGCTTCCCGCGCGAGGAACAGTTGCTGTTGTCCGCCTTGGTCGGCGGTCATCGCCGGCAATTGTCTTTCGAATCGCTGGAGGATTTGCTGCCGCCCTGGGATCGCCTCGCGGAATTTCTGATCGTGCTGCTGCGCCTCGCGGTGTTGTTGCACCGGGGACGCAGTCCGCAGCCATTGCCGGAAGTAGAGCTTCGGGTCAAAGGCCGCACCCTGAACATGGGATTGCCGCAAGGTTGGATGAAGGAGCATCCGCTCACTCTCGAAGACCTCGAGCAAGAGCGGCTGTACCTCAAGGAAGCCGGCTTTCGCCTGAATATCGTTTGATCAGGCTATGCGTCGGTGAGCGGGACTCGCTCGTCGTACAGGCTGAGGAGGCGCGCTTGAGCGCTTAGGGCGTCGGCGCCTTCGGCACGCGAGTAATGGCCGTCGCTATCCATCACCCAAGCTTGCGTGTCGTCTTCCAGATACAGCTGCAAATCCTCGGCGACCCGCGTTTGCAGGTCGGACTCCTCCACCGGGAACGCAACCTCGATGCGGCGGAATAGATTTCTATCCATCCAATCCGCGCTGCCGCAGTAGATCTCGCGCGCTCCGGCGTTCTCGAAATAATAGACGCGGGAATGTTCGAGGAAGCGGCCGACGATGGAGCGCACCTTGATGCGTTCTGACACGCCCGGCACACCGGGCCGCAAACAGCACAGACCGCGCACGATGAGGTCGATGTCCACACCGGCGCGCGAAGCCCGGTACAGCGCTTGGATGATGGTCGGCTCGGTGAGGGCGTTGAGTTTCGCGATGATGCGGGCGGGCTTGCCTGCTCTGGCCTGGGCGCATTCCCGCTCGATCTTGGCCAACAGCGCTTGATGCAGGCTGAACGGCGCATGCAGCAGCTTGCGCAAGCGCGGGACGCGCGTCAGTCCGGTCAGCTGCAGGAATATCTCGTGGATATCCTCGCCGACCGATTCATCGGCCGTGAGCAGGCCGTAGTCCGTGTAGAGCCGCGCGGTCTTGGGGTGATAGTTGCCGGTGCCCATGTGGCAGTAGCGCCGGAGACCTTTTTCCTCGCGCCTCACCACCATCACGAGCTTGGCGTGCGTCTTGAAGCCGAACACGCCGTACATGACGTGGGCGCCGGCTTCCTGCAGCCGGGTCGCGAGTTCGATATTCGCTTCTTCGTCGAAACGCGCCCGCAGCTCGATGATGACGGTCACGTCCTTGCCCGCCTGCGCGGCCTCGGCGAGCGCACCCACGATCGCGGAATCGCTGCCGGCGCGATACAGAGTCTGCTTGATGGCGAGCACCTGCGGGTCGCTGGCCGCCTGCTTGATGAAATCGGTGACGGGACCGAACCCCTGAAACGGGTGGTGCAGGAGCACGTCGCCGGCGCGCAGCGTGGTGAAGATATCGGTGCCCATGCGCAGCCGCTCCGGAATGCTCGGCGCGAAATTCGCGTACTTGAGTTCGGTGCGGTCCACCAAATCGTATACCGCCATCAGCCGGTTGAGGTTCACCTGCCCCGAAACCTTGTACAGATCGTCGCCGGTGAGTCCGAATTGCCCGAGGAGGTAGGTGAGAATTTCATCCGGGCAGTCGTGCGCGGTTTCCAACCGGACGGCGTCGCCGAAACGCCGCGAGGCAAGCTCGCCCTCGACGGCGCGCAGCAAATCGTCGACTTCCTCCTGCTCGACGAACAAGTCGCTGTTGCGCGTGACTCGAAATTGATAGCAGCCGCGCATATGCATGCCGGCGAACAGCTTGGAGACGAACGCCTCGACGATGGTGCCCAAGAACACGAAATTGCGGCTGCCGAGTTCGTCGGGCAACTTGATCAGGCGCGGCAAGGAACGCGGCGCCTGCACGACCGCGAGACCGCTGTTGCGGCCGAAGCCGTCCTCGCCCTCGACCACCACGGCGAAATTCAGGCTCTTGTTGAGTATTTTCGGGAACGGCCGCGCCGGGTCCAGAGCCAGCGGGCTGAGCACAGGCTCGACCTCGCGGCTGAAATAGTCGGCAAGCCACGCGGCCTGGGCCTCGGTCCACATTTCAGGCGAAACGAACACCACCCCGTTTTGGCTGAGTTCCGGCATGAGCACATCGTTCAGCAGCTGATACTGCTCGTCGACCAGGCGCACGGCACGGGTGCGGATCGCCTTCAGTTGTTCGGGAACCGGCAATCCGTCCGGTCCGCCTTGTACCGCGCCGGCCTCCAACAGCTCCTTGAGACTGGCGACGCGGATCTCGAAGAATTCGTCGAGGTTCGCGCATGAGATGCACAGGAACTTCACCCTTTCGAGCAGCGGAATGCGGCCGTCCTTGGCCTGCTCCAGGACGCGCTGGTTGAACTCCAGGAACGAGAGCTCGCGATTGAGATAGAGCTGCGGCGTTTGGAGGTCGGTGTCGTTCATTGCTGCGCAGCGTGGAGGCGCGTCTTGAGGCCTCAGTTGACCGAGATCCGCGATCGATCGTCGCCGAAGCCGGTCGAATCGTGGAGGACGGACGACACGCTAAACGCACTGACGGGCGTTTCGGCGGCCGGCGCGCCGGCCGGCGCTTCCGCGGCCAGCGGCCCGGCGGCGCCGGGAGCGCTCTGCAACGCCGGCAACTGAGCGAGCAGCGGCGCGGTGACAAGACGGAAATTCTCGAGCACCTGCGCGTGGAGCGGCTCGGCGCCCGGCAAGTGCACGGTCTGCGGATTCTTGTGCTCGCCGTTCACGAGGTACTCGTAATGCAGGTGCGGACCCGTTGCGAGTCCTGTCATCCCGACGTAGCCGATGACCTGCCCCTGCTCAACATGTGTGCCGACGCGAATGTTTCCGGCAAAGTGCGACATATGGCCATACAGGGTCGACACGCTGCTGCTGTGGGCAAGCACCAGCGCATTGCCATAGCCGCCGCGGCGTCCCGCGAAGCTGACTCGCGCGTCGCCGGCAGCGTGCACAGGCGTGCCGGTCGGCGCGGCATAATCGGTTCCCATGTGCCCGCGAATGAGATTCAAGATGGGATGCTTGCGATGCGGGTTGAACACCGAGCTCACGCGGGTGAACGCGACGGGCGCCCGCAGAAACGCTTTGCGCATCGGAAGGCCGTCCGGAGTGTAGTAGCCGGCGCTGCCGGTGTCCGCGACGAAGCGCACCGCCCGGTACACCTTGCCGTTATTGACGAACTCGGCCGCCAGCACCTCGCCATCGCGCAAGTATTTCCCGTCCTGATAGACCTGTTGATAGACGGCCGTGAAGCGATCGCCCTCGCGGATGTCGAGCACGAAGTCGATATCCCAGGCAAATACATCGGCGAGTTTCAGCGCCACGCTGTCCGACACGTCGGCGGCTTCGGCTGCCTGAAACAGCGACGAATCAATGGTGGCGGTGGCGGTGCGGATCCGCGTCTCGATCGGGTTGTCGATGATCTTCGCCGCGAATCCCTCGTCCGCGCGAACGACTTTGAGGGTTTGAGTTTCGCTCACCTTGCGCGTAAGTTCGGTGATCCCTCCGCCGGTATGCGTGAGCTTGATCGCGTCACCGGGTTTGAGTAAATCCAGACTCTGGCGGATGCCCGGTAATTGGCGAATTGCCGCAAGATCGGCTTTGTCGAGCGCCATTCGGCGAAAAATGGCCTCCAGCGTGTCGTTTCGGGCGACAATGACTTCGATGGTCGATGCGATACTGGCTTCTTGGGCAATGACGGGTGCGCGCGCCTGCACGGCAACCATGGGTGCCGGCATAGGGGCCGCGGGAGCAGGGGTATCGCGCGCGGCCTGCCACAGAATCAGCGCGGCGCAGAACGCCGCGGCATACGGCGCCAGCCGCTTTATCGGCTCTTTGAACGCCTTAGATATCTTTGAATTTGCGAAGTTATTGCGGTGCACCAGACGTTTACCAGGCGCTTCCTAGCAAAGCGGCTGCCTAGGCTAGACGCGGGCTTGGGTCCGGTCAATCGAATGCGCCACACATTGCGCACCCCCTACAATCCTCCCAAATGAGCCACCCGAAAAGTTTAGAGACGCTGGTTAATCAGTCGCACCCCGAACAAACCGACTTTCTGTCTGAATTGGTTCGGATTCCCTCGGATAATCCTCCCGGCGATTGCGCGCAGCATGCCGAACGCGCTGCGGTTCTGTTGGGGGCACTGGGTTTTACCGTGGAGCGTCATGTCGTGCCGACCGCGGACGTGAACGCCAATGGCATGATCAGCGCGACCAACTTGATCGTTCGGCGCCGCTTCGGCCCCGGACCCGTGATCGCCCTCAACGCTCACGGCGATGTGGTGCCGCCCGGGGAGGGCTGGACCACCGATCCCTATGGTGCGGAGATTCGCGGCGGCGTGATGTACGGCCGCGGCGCGGCGGTATCGAAATCGGATTTCGCCACTTACGCATTCGCGCTCAAAGCGCTGGAAGACAGCGGCAGGCCGCTGCGCGGAGCCGTCGAGCTCCATTTTACCTACGACGAGGAGGTTGGAGGCCTGGTCGGACCGGGATGGCTATTGGATCGCGGCCTGACGCACCCCGATTATGCGGTCTGTGCGGGATTCAGCCACAACATTGTCGTCGCCCACAACGGTTGCCTGCACCTGGAAGCGAGAATCGAAGGCCGCTCAGCACATGCGGCACGGCCGGAAACCGGCATCGACGCCCTCGAGGCGGCAACGCAACTATTGACTTCTCTGTATTCGCTGCGTGAATCCTATTCGGCCGTGAGCTCGGCAGTGCCCGGAATCGGACATCCGACGCTGGTGGTCGGATTGATCCACGGGGGAATCAATACCAATGTTGTGCCCGACGTCGTGTCGATGCGGATTGATCGGCGAATAATTCCGGAAGAGTCTCCCGACACTGTCGAGGCGGATCTTATTCAGCATATAAACAAGATCTGTCACCGAATTCCGGGTATCCGCGTATCGACGCGACGCATACTTCTTGCCCGGCCCTTGACGCCGGTTCCGGGCCAAAAAAAGCTCGTGGATACAATTCGGCACCACGCCGAGACCATCATGGCCGAACAGATTCCGGCAAATGGAGTCCCCGTCTACACCGACGCGCGCCTTTATAGCGCCGCAGGGATTCCGACGGTGCTCTATGGAGCGGGACCGCATACCTTGCTCGAGGCGAACGGCCATCGCGCCGACGAGAAGCTCCTCTTGGAAGATCTTCGAAGGGCGACCCAGGTGGTTGCACTCACTCTGGCCGACTTGCTCGCGCAAGACGTTTCCGCCTGAACTGACGAGCAAGCACCCATGTCACCGCAGCCCGCTTCCGATCGCGCCTTCCTAGCCACTGCATTGCACGCGCCGGTGCGCGGAGAACTGGAAGTTCTGGACGCGCTCATCATCGTGGGCGGGGATGGCGCAATCAAGACGATTCATGCGCAGGGCTCACCGGATGGAGTGTCGGCCGCGGCGCGCCACGCGGCGGCCGGCACCTTGGTGACGTTGAGGAAAGGCCAGTACTTGCTGCCGGGCCTGATCGATCTGCACGTGCACGCGCCGCAATGGCCGCAGCTGGGCAAGGCGCTGGATCAGCCGCTCGAGGTGTGGCTGCAGACATTCACATTTCCGCTCGAGGCGCGCTACGCGGACTTGAGCTTTGCCTCAACGGTATACGAATCGCTGGTCGACGGATTGCTCGCCAACGGCACGACGACGGCAATGTATTACGCCACCATTCATATGCCCGCGACCCGGAAGCTGGCTGATATCTGCTCAAGAAAGTCGCAGCGCGCGTTGATCGGCAGGGTGGCGATGGACGACCCGGCCCAGTGCCCGGCCTATTATCGAGATGCCTCGGCCGGCGGCGCCGAAGCGGACACGCGAGAGTTCATCGCCTACGTGAAATCCATGCCGGGTAACGCGGCTGCATTGGTGAGGCCGGTGATCACGCCGCGGTTCATTCCGTCGTGCTCGGATGAGTTGCTGCGGAGGTTAGGGGCGCTTGCGCGCGAGACAGGCTGCCATGTTCAGACGCATTGCTCGGAAAGCGACTGGGAGCACGGCTATGTGCTGGATCGCTGCGGCGTCACCGATACCGCGGCGCTGGAGCAATTCGGGCTGCTGTCGCGGCATACCATTCTGGCGCACGGCAACTTCATCGACGATGCGGATGTCGCCCGGATACTCAAAGCCGGTGCGGGCATCGCGCATTGTCCGCTGTCGAACGTCTATTTTTCCGATGCGGTTTTTCCCTTGCGCCGCATGCTGCAGCGGGGCGTTCATGTGGGTTTGGGTACGGATATCGCGGGCGGTGCGAGTCCGTCCATCTTGGAGAACGCGCGGCAGGCTGTGATCGCCTCGCGTACGCTCGAATCGGGCGTCGACCCGGCGCAGGGCCGGCAGCAGCGGCGGCGCGAGTCCTCGCGCATCGATGCGCTCACCGCATTCTGGCTGGCCACCGCGGGAGGCGGAGTCGCACTCGATCTTCCGATCGGGATATTCCGAGTGGGCTATCAGTTCGATGCGATCGTGGTGGATGCCGGCTCGGCAAACAGCAATCTGCATCTCGACCCGGCCGACGCGCCGGAAGAGATTCTGCAAAAGATCATCTACGGCGCGGCTCGAGCCGATATCCGCGACGTGTGGGTGGCGGGCCGGTTGGCGCACACGCTTGCATCGCTGCCATCCTGACGCGAGCGTCACGCCGCGGGGTGGGCCGCGGCGTACGCGGCAACGGCGGCCATCCAGCGGCGCTTGTCGTGCGGCCCGAGAAACGAGGCCTCGAAGGAATTGTGTGCGAGCAATGCCAGGTCGGCATACGACAAGCCGAGCCCCCGCTGGACCGCCAAGTAATTCTCCAGCACGTACCCGCCAAAATAGGCCGGGTCGTCCGAGTTCACGGTGACGCACACACCGCGGTCGAGTAATCGCTTGAGGTTGTGCGCCTCGATTGCCGCGAAGACATTCAGCCTGACGTTCGACAGCGGGCACACCGTCAGCGGGATGCGTTCATGCACCAGCCGCCGCACCAGTGCCGGGTCCTCTTCGCAACGCACGCCGTGATCGATGCGCTGCACCTGCAATATGTCCAGGGCCTCATAAATATAGGCAGGCGGTCCTTCCTCGCCCGCGTGTGCCACGGCGAGCAGCCCTTCACGCCGCGCTCGATCGAACACCGCGGCAAATTTCGACGGCGGGTGGCCGGCCTCCGACGAATCGAGCCCCACCGCGGTAATGAACTCCTTGTAGGGTAGGGCATCCTCCAACGTGCGCATTGCGTCGGCGGCGTTCAAATGCCGCAAGAAGCACAAGATCAGACGCGACGTGAGGCCGAATTCGCGTTCAGCCTCGTTAAGGGCCCGGCGAAGCCCTAAGAGCACGGTGGAAAGCTCTACGCCTCGCGCGGTGTGGGTCTGCGGATCGAAAAACATCTCAACGTGCACCACGCCTTGGTTCTGGGCCTTGCGCAGGTAGGCTTGAGTCAAGGCGTGAAAGTCATCCTGATCGCGCAGAACGTCGGCGCCGGCGTAGTAGACATCGAGGAAGGACTGCAGATTCGGGAATTGATACGCACGGCGCAAGTCGTCGACCGTTGCGTACGGCAGCACAATCCCATGTTTCCGTGCCAGCCGGAACGCGAGTTCAGGCTCCAGTGTCCCTTCGATGTGAACGTGCAGTTCCGCTTTGGGCAGTCCTCTGACGAACTCTTCGACGGGGAGAAATTGATCGCTCACGACCATCCCGGGAAATTCCGATTGACGTGCTGTTACTGTATACGAGTTCCGTGGGCGATGCGTTCAAAGCAAGGGCCGAGTAGGATAAGGTATGGGCCAGTTGACGACTCACGTGCTCGATACCACCGCCGGATTGCCGGCAGCCGGCGTGCGGATCGAGGTTCACGAGTTGACGCCGCAGGCGCCCAAGCTCCTTATCTCCGCAATTACCGGTAACGATGGGCGATGCCCCGCGCCGCTCATCGCTGGCGATGCATTTCATGCCGGGCGCTATGCGCTGACCTTCTATGTGGCGGAATATTTTCGTAAGAGGGGCATGAAGCTGCCGGATCCTGCGTTCATCGAGGACGCCGTGATTCGGATTGGTATCGCCCATCCGGATCAGCACTACCACGTGCCGCTGCTGGTCTCGCCGTGGAGTTACTCGGTATATCGAGGAGGGTAGTCGGCGTGCCGGAAGAGAACCTCAAGAGCGCATCTGGTGCGGTTCGCTTCGTCCTCGACGGGCAACTCGTGACCGCCTCCAATCTGCCGCCGACCATGACGGTGCTCGAGTACCTGCGCGACGTCGCACATCGCACGGGCACCAAGGAAGGGTGCGCGGAGGGCGATTGCGGTGCTTGCACCGTTGCGCTCGGCAGGCTAGCCCCGGACGGCAGCCATGTAAGCTATCGAGCGGTCAATTCCTGCATCCGATTCCTGCCCACGATCGATGGGCATGAACTGGTCACCGTGGAGAGTCTGCAGGCCGAGGACGGCAGCTTGCATCCGGTCCAGCAAGCGATGGTCGATCAGCATGCATCGCAGTGCGGGTTTTGCACGCCCGGATTCGTGATGTCGTTGTTCGCGTTGTATTTGCAAACCGCGGCTCCGTCGCGCGAGCAAGTCCTGGAAACGTTGTCCGGCAATCTTTGCCGCTGCACCGGCTACCGCCCCATCATCGAAGCGGGCTGCCGCATGGGTAGCTATGCGGCGCCGGCGCATTGGAGCCGGGACGCGGCGAACTCTCCCGTCCGCCGAGATGCGCTGCGTGCGATCCGGCGCGACCATGCCCTTCAGCTTGCGGACTTTTATGCGCCGCGCAGCCTCGATGAACTCGCCGCGGCACTTGCGAGCGAACCCGGCGCGCTGATCCTGGCCGGCGGCACCGATATTGGCCTCTGGGTGACGAAGCAGCTGCGCGATCTGCCTCCGATCGTTTACGTGGGCGAGGTCGCGGAGCTCCAGCAGGTGCGAAGCGATGCGGCCGGTCTCGTAATTGGCGCGGCCGTATCGCTGACTGACGCCTGGGATGCAATCGTTGCCGCGTTCCCGCAATTGGCGGAATTGGCGCAGCGTTTTGGCTCACCGCCGGTGCGCAACTCCGGCACTTTGTGCGGCAATCTCGCCAACGGCTCGCCGATCGGAGATTCCATGCCGGTATTGATTGCGCTCGACGCTGAACTGGAATTGCGCCGCGGCACGCGCACGCGCCGGGTACCGCTCGAACGTTTCTACCTCGGATATCAGCGCAATGCGCTCGAATCCGGAGAATTCCTGGTGTCGGTGCGCGTGCCTCGCCCGAGCCCAGGTCAGTGGCTCTCGAGCTATAAGGTGTCGAAGCGATTCGATCAGGATATCTCCGCGGTTTGCGCTGCGTTTGCGGTGCAGGTGGAGGGTGAACGCGTCTGCGCCGCGCGCATCGCGTACGGCGGCATGGCCGCCATACCGGCCCGTGCGCGAGCGGCCGAGAGCGCCTTGATCGGCGCGGGCTGGACCCGCGACGGTATTGAAACTGCGGCGGCTGCGCTCGCCGCTGATTTCCAGCCGCTGACCGACCTGCGCGCGAGCGGTGCGTACCGCTTGCAATGCGCGGGCAATTTATTGCGCCGGTTCTATTTCGAGCACGGCGGCGCGAGCGGGCCGGTACGCACCGCCGACCTTGCTCGAGCAACGGCGTAAACTATGGCTACCGGGGACCCTGCACCGCGCCACGACAGCGCACACCTGCATGTCAGCGGCCGGGCGCTCTATGCCGATGACATTCCGCTGCCGGCGAACGCACTGCATGCGGCCTTCGGCCTCAGCAGCATCGCTCACGGCCGCATCCGCGAAATGGATCTCGCGCCGCTGCGACGCCTGCCGGGCGTGGTCGCGGTCGCCGCGGCCGGCGATGTTCCGGGGGTCAACAACTACAGCAGCACGCATCACGATGATCCGATATTCGCGCAAGGCGTGGTGCAGTACGCCGGCCAGCCCTTGTTCGCGGTGGCGGCGAATTCCTACGCGGCGGCGCGCAAAGCAGCAAGGAGCGGCCGCATCGAGTACGAGCCGCTGCCGGCGATTCTTGACATTCGGGCGGCGCTCGCGGCGCATAGCTATGTGCTGCCATCCGCGCATCTGGTGCGAGGCCGCCCGCACGAAATGCTGCCGCAGGCCGCTCGTCGGCTGCGCGGTTCGCTCTGCATCGGCGGCCAAGATCATTTTTATCTCGAAGGCCAGATTGCAATCGCCCTGCCGCAGGAAGACGGCACCATCCTGGTGCACAGCTCGACGCAGCACCCGACGGAAGTTCAGCAGATCGTGGCGCGTGCCTTGGGCAAGCGCTCGAACGATGTGACCGTGCAATGCCGGCGTATGGGGGGCGGTTTCGGCGGCAAGGAAACCCAGCCCGCCTTGATCGCCGCGGCAGCGGCGGTACTTAGCTATAGCACGGGACGGCCGATCAAACTGCGAGTCGACCGCGACGACGATATGCTCATGACCGGCAAACGGCACGACTTTCTCGCCGATTACGAAGTCGGTTTCGACACCGAAGGCCGCGTATCGGCGCTTACCCTCATGCTGGCCTCGCGCTGCGGCTATTCGGCGGATCTGTCGGGGCCCGTCAACGATCGGGCGCTGATGCATATCGACAACGCCTATTATCTGGAGCACGTGGAGGTCGTCTCGCATCGCTGCAAGACCCACACGGTCTCCAATACGGCCTTTCGCGGCTTCGGCGGCCCGCAGGGAATGATGGTGATCGAGCAAATTCTCGATGAAATCGCCCGCACGTTGCGTCTGGATCCGCTCGATGTCCGTGGTGCGAATTTTTACGGCGTCGATAGCCGCAATGTGACGCATTACGGGCAAATCGTCGAAGACAATGTCATCCACAAGATCGTGGATGAGCTGGCGGGCAGCAGTTGCTACCGCGAGCGGCGTCGGGCGCTTGCGGCGTGGAATGCCGGGAATCCGGTCATCAAACGCGGCTTGGCGCTGACGCCCGTCAAATTCGGCATTTCCTTCACCGCGACGATGTTCAACCAGGCCGGCGCGCTTCTGCACGTCTACAGCGACGGCACCGTGTTGCTCAACCATGGCGGCACCGAGATGGGACAGGGATTGTTCACCAAGGTGGCGCAGGTGGTCGCGGCCGAATTGGGTCTGCCGTTGTCGGCGATTCGCGTGTCGGCGACCGATACCTCCAAGGTGCCCAACACGTCGGCGAGCGCGGCGTCGGCCAGCTCGGATTTGAACGGCAAGGCGGCGCAGGTTGCGGCGCAGAACATACGGCAACGCCTGGTTCGATATGCCTGCGAAGCCTACGAGGTGGAGGCGCACGAGGTGCGTTTTCACGATGGACTGGTCGCCGTCGGAGAGCGCGAGATCAGTTTCGCCGAGCTCGTGGGGCGCGCCTATCAGGCCCGGGTCTCCCTTTCCTCGACGGGTTTCTACAAGACGCCGAAGATCGAATGGAACAAGGAAACCATGCGCGGACGGCCGTTCTTTTATTTCGCGTACGGTGCGGCGGTCAGCGAAGTTGCGATCGACACGTTAACGGGCGAGACGCAGCTGTTGCGCGTCGATATCCTGCACGATGTGGGTACAACGCTCAACAGCGCGATCGATCTTGGGCAAATCGAGGGCGGATTTCTGCAAGGTGTAGGCTGGCTTACTTCGGAGGAACTGTGGTGGAACGCATTGGGCGAGTTGCAGACGCATGCGCCGTCGACGTACAAGATTCCCACGGCACGCGACTGGCCAAAGCAGGTCAGCGTGCGATTGCTCGAAGGGGAGCCGAACCGGCAAGACACGATTTATCGCTCCAAAGCGGTGGGCGAGCCGCCCTTGATGTTGGCCCTGTCGGTATTTCATGCGATCCGTGACGCCATCGCGAGCCTGGGTCCGGAGGGCACGCTGCCGGATTTGGCGGCTCCCGCCACACCCGAGACGGTTTTGCGCGCGATGCGCGCGCTTAGCCCCACGGCGCCGGCATGAGTGTGCCGCCCGCCCCTTGGGTGTCAGGGCCGCCGCACACCCCGGGGGCATCGGATGTTGGTGCGCAGTGGCTGGAGCCCCTGAGGCGTTGGGTGCAGGCATTGATGCAAGCCCTGCAACACGACCCCGCCGTGGTGCGCATCGTGCTGGCGACGGTGCGCGGTTCGGCGCCGCGTGAACCCGGCGTCGGCATGCTGGTGGCCTCGAATGGCATCCAAGGCACCATCGGCGGTGGCCAACTCGAGTGGGAGGCGCTGGCTGCGGCGCGCGCTTTGCTCGAGGAGCGGGCGGTGCCGGCGCTGATGCAGCGCATCGTGCTCGGCGCCGACCGCGGACAATGTTGCGGGGGCGTTGTCGAGGTGTGGATGGAACGTTATACGCGTGCGGACTTGGGTCTGCTCGAAGCGGCGAATCTTGCCGCCGGGCGCGGCGCTGCCGTGCTCATGAGCACGATTAGCCGCACGGGCGTCGAGCGCCGGATCCTATGCGATGGTGGGGTGGACACAGAGGCGGATCAATTGCTGCGCGCGGCGTATGCGCCGGCACTACCGCGCCTGAGGCGCAACGCGGCCGGCGAGGCCACGTTGCTCGAGCGTTTGGACGATGTGCTGCCGCCGCTGTGGCTGTACGGCGCCGGCCACGTCGGACAGGCGCTGGCGCGAATTTTGACGCAGTTGCCGCTGCGGTTGACGTGGATCGATTCCCGCGCCGAGCAGTTCCCGGCGCAGATTCCCGCTGCGGTCCAGATTCTGCACAGCATCGATCCCGTCACAAGCGTTGCGGCTGCGCCGGCGGGTGCGCGCTTTCTGGTGATGACCCATAGCCACCCCCTGGACTACGCCCTGTGCCGCGCCATTCTTACGCGCGGAGATTTTGCCTGGGCGGGACTGATCGGGTCGAAGAGCAAAGCGGCGCGCTTTCGCTCGCGCTTGGCACGCGACGGTCTGGCCGGCGCGGCCATCGCGCGGCTGATCTGTCCCATCGGCATCGGCGGCATTGCCAGCAAGTGGCCGGCGGCGATTGCGGTCGGGGTCGCAGCGCAGCTGATGCAAGACATCGGTGCTGGCGAGGACACGGCCTGCGCGGCTGTCGATTGTGCGACGCCGTGCGCGAGCTGTGGCCCGTTCGCTGCCGAAACCGTGAAGGTTACGCGCGCGTGATGACCTACTTGCTCGATTGGACCGGTTTGCTGGTGCGTTGGCTGCACCTCATCGCGGGTATTGCTTGGATCGGCGCGTCCTTTTATTTCGTCTGGCTGGATAACCACTTGCAACCGCTGGCCGACGACGAGCGCACCGGTGCGAGCGTAGCGGGGGAGTTGTGGGCGGTACACGGCGGTGGCTTCTATCGCTCGCGGAAATACCGAGTCGCCCCCGCCGTATTGCCGCCGACGCTCCATTGGTTCTATTGGGAGGCCTACACCACCTGGTTATCCGGGTTCGCGCTCCTGTGCCTGCTGTATTTTTTGCGCGCCGAAGCCTACCTCATTGATCCGGCCGTCGCGCCTTTGACGAAGCCGGCGGCCATCACGGTTGCCTTGGCTGCGCTCATCGCTAGCTGGCTGATCTACGACGGCCTGTGCCGCTCGCGGCTCGGCCGCAACGCGTGGGCGCTCACCGTCGTTCTCGGAGTGTTGATCGCCGCCGAGGCGTGGGGCCTGTGCCAGTTGTTCAGCGGCCGCGGCGCCTTCATGCTGTTCGGCTCCGCACTCGGCACCATCATGGTGGCCAACGTGTTGTTCGTGATCATCCCCGGTCAACGCGAGCTCGTGCACGCGAAACAACAGGGCCGCGATCCCGACGCGGCGCCGGGTTTGCGGGGCAAGCAGCGCTCCGTTCATAACACCTATTTCACGCTGCCGGTATTGTTCGTCATGATCAGCAATCACTATGCCATGACGTACGGCGCGCGCTACAACTGGCTCGTGCTCATTGCCGTGAGCTTCGCAGGCGCCTGCATCCGGGCCTGGTTCGTGGCTCGGCACAAGCCGGCGCAACGCAACCGCTATGTCGCAGCTCTGCCGGCGGTGCTGGGCATTCTGACACTCGCTGCGGTCGTCGTCGCGCTGGCGCCGCCATTCGCACCGGGGCCCGCGAATGCACATAGGGCGGCACCGACTGTCGACCGTGCGCGCGTGCAGATGATCGTCGAACAGCGTTGCGTGCCGTGCCATGCCTTGAGCCCGACGCAGCCAGGCTTCAGTGCAGCCCCCAATGGCGTCATCCTGCAAGGCATCGATCAAGTGCTGGCGCACCTGCCGCAGGTGCAGCAACAACTCGCGCTGCGCACGATGCCGCTCGGCAACCTGACCGGCATGACGGAAGACGAGCGGACGACGGTGCTGATGTGGATCGGACACGGTGCGCGGCCATGAACACCGACTATCCGCGCGATCTGGTGGGATACGGCAGACAGCCGCCGCACCCGCGTTGGCCCGGGGGCGCCCGGATTGCATTGCAGTTCGTGTTGAACTTCGAGGAGGGGGCGGAGAATTGCGTGCTCGACGGCGATGCAACTTCCGAGGTGTTCCTGTCGGAGATCGTCAACGCACAAGCGTTCCCAATGCGCCACATGAGCATGGAATCGCTGTACGAATACGGCTCGCGCGCGGGGCTATGGCGGGTGCTGCGAACGTTTGAGCGTCACCATCTGCCGCTGACCGTCTTTGCGGTCGCTGCGGCAATACGCCGCCACGCCGAAGCGGCGGCGGCATTCAAAGAGCTGGGGCACGAAATAGCCTGTCATGGATTGCGCTGGATCAGCTACCAGCAGGTCGATGTTGCGACCGAGCGCGCGCATATGGCAGAGGCAATCGAAATTCTGCGCGATACGTTTGGCGCTGCGCCGCTCGGTTGGTACACCGGGCGGGACAGCCCACAGACGCGGCGTCTGGTCGTCGAGCACGGAGGCTTGGTCTATGACTCGGATTCCTATGCCGATGACTTGCCTTACTGGACCGAAGTCGCGGTCGGTGCGGCAAACAATCAGCCCGGTGCAGCGCGTCTGGTTTCGCATCTGGTGGTCCCGTATGCGCTCGATACCAACGACATGCGCTTCGCCACTGCCCAGGGGTTCAATTCCGGCGCCCAGTTCTATGACTATCTCACGGCGGCCTTCGACACGCTGTACCGCGAAGGCGATCCGAATGGGCTCGATCAGCCCAAGATGCTGTCGATAGGCCTGCACTGCCGCTTGGCCGGACGGCCCGGGCGAATCGCCGCGCTGGAGCGTTTCCTCGAGTATGTACTTCAACGCCAGCATGTGTGGATCTGCCGCCGAATCGACATCGCCCGGCATTGGATGGCGACGCATCCGTACCGGCGGCCCGCGTGATCGCTCTCGCGGACTTGAACTTGGCTCCGGCGGATGAATTCGTCGCGAGACTCGCGGGGATCTTCGAGCATTCCCCATGGGTGGCGCAGCGCGTCGAGGGGGCACGGCCCTTCGACTCGCGCCAGCAACTGCTCGAGGCCATGCGTGCTGCCGTAGATGAGGCGAGCCCTGAGGAGCAACTGGCGCTCATCCGTGCACATCCGAAGCTCGGGCTGATCGGCCGCCGCCGTGCGGAATTGACCGAGGCTTCGTCCCGGGAGCAACATCGAGCCGGTCTCGACGCGTGTACGCCGGAGGAGGCTGCGCGCATGGAGACGCTTAATGCGGAGTATCTGGAGAAATTCTCGGTGCCGTTTATTGTTGCGGTTCGCGGCCACAACCCCGCGTCCATCATCGCGAATTGTGAGCGCCGCATGAGGAATGATTGGCCGCTCGAACGGCGAACTGCCTTGCGCGAAATAGGACTGATCGCCGAATACCGCTTAGCCGAAGCGGTTGCCGCCATTCAAGACGAATCACCGGAAAATCATGGTTGAACAAAATAGACACGCCGAGTTGATCGGCCGCAGCACCAATATGGCCGATGAACGGCTGGGCGCTCGAGCGCTGTTCGCGACGGACGACTTTTTCGCGCCGATGACGCGCATGCTGAATCCGGGCGAACCGGAATGGCGCGCCGGCGTCTACGACGATCACGGCA
>Ga0209890_10000359_pt1 | contig 21038 bp, 18 predicted proteins | sample OrgsoiDNA2013049_FD_185799 | JGI IMG/M metagenome (GOLD analysis project Ga0209890, IMG submission 185799) | Permafrost soil microbial communities from the Arctic, to analyse light accelerated degradation of dissolved organic matter (DOM) -... | ecosystem: Environmental > Terrestrial > Soil >...
GACGTCATCGATGAGTAAGATGTCGCGCTTCAATATTCGCGTTGGATCGCTCACCGCAAAAGCGCCCCGCATGTTCTCGCGCCGTTGATGACTGGTCAGGCCAATCTGGCTTTCGGTCTCGCGCTGCCGCAGCAGAATTCCCGTGCACAACTCAAACCGCTTCGGACGCGACAGCTTCTTCAACGCGCCCCGCGCAATCATCTCCGCCTGGTTGAATCCACGTTGCACTCGCTTGCGCGAATGCAGAGGAATGGGGACCACCGCAATCCGTCCGACGGGCGTCACCTGTTCCAGGCTCGCAATCACTTCCGCCAGCACGCGCCCCAGTACTGCCGCCGCCGGACGAACCTGCTGGAACTTGAGCACATGAATCAAGTCGCGCAGCCCACCTTCATAGCTGCCATAAGCAACCGCCCGCTCATACGGGGGATCCACGCGCTGACAGAGCAGGCATCGCACGTCGCCGCCATCCGCCTCGGCGGGATCTGCTCCTCCGCGAACCATGTCTTCGCGAGCAGTGTAACCCGGCAAGTGCATCGCTGCCCCGCAGACGGCGCAGTACGACCCCTTGAGCGGACGAAGCGCGATTAAACAGGTTTCACAAACAGGAAGGCGGGAAACTCGAAGCAGTGGGGAACCACAGATACGGCAATCAGCGGGGAAAAACGTGAAGAATAAAGCCGCAGCCGCGCGCTCGGCAAAGCTAACGAACCCATGCTCTGCCAACCCTTGGTCAGCCAAACCATGGTCCGCCGCTTGGCCCTGGGCAGCCCGTATTCGAAACCCAGTACTGCTACTGCTGAAGATAGCCTCCCGCACCCGGCAAGCCGATCGCTTCGCCGAGCTACACCAAGTCAGTATAGCCGCGGTACACTCCCTATGCAACGCGGCTATCGGAGTTCGAACCGCCTTGCGGTTGGCTCTGCGCCTTGCGCTCGGGTTGAACCCGTTCGATCGCTGGAATCGTGCGCAAGACGTAGGCTCGTTGATCGCAACGCCCACAGCGGACCGTTTGCAGTAACAAAATAGGAACCACATGTCTTTCCAAGAAACCGCGAGGGCGGGAGCGATATGCTTCGTGCGCGCCACATCCCCGGCAGTGGAATTCTTCGAAAAACCGGTCCCAAGAGGGTCTGGCAATGGGAGTCACGGGATACCTCCTGGAAAGAATTCTCTAACCCTGGTTGAGATGCAAAGTTGCGGATAAAGGCGCGGCCCTTTTCCACGTGAGCCCTGCACTTGTAAAGCTGCCTTTCGGCATGTTAAGGTGCGCCGTCTCTGCTAATGTGAATCGGCAATGAAATTCCTGGTGACCACGAGGACCCTATGAGCACCCCCGCGGCGAATGAAGCCCCCCGCAAGCATCGTCCCTATGTTCCGGAAACGATGGAAATGAAGGAGTTTACCTTCCGGGCCGTATTGATCGGCCTGTTCCTTACCGCCCTGCTAGGCTCTGCGAACGCGTACCTCGGTCTCAAGGCGGGCATGACGATCGCCGCCACCTATCCCGCAGCCGTCATCTCGATGGCACTGCTGCGGTTGATGAAGGGTTCGCTGCTGGAAGAAAACATCGCGCGAACCGTGGGCTCGATCGGCGAGTCGGTAGCGGCGGGGGCAATATTCACCATCCCGGCCTTTGTGATGGCCGGCTTGTGGCCGACACTGACTCCTAGTTTCAGAACACCCGAATACTGGAAGTCGGTTGCCCTGATGGTGATTGGCGGCACACTCGGCATCCTGTTCGTGACCCTCCTGCGCCGCGTGATGGTGGAGGATCCCGACCTGCCGTTTCCCGAATCCGTCGCCGCCTCCGAAATTCACAAGGCTGGACAGCAGGGATCGAAAGCCGCGAAAATTTTGTTTGCCAACATGGGCTTCGGCGCCTTCATGTATCTGCTTGGAGCGGTTAACGTTTTCAATCCCAGCAACACTTTCCCCATGAAGATCAGCGACCTCGGGAAGAAGTTGCTGCTCCGCACCAGCACAAATCCAAACGTGGCTACGACGATTACCGGCGGCGCAACATTGCTGACGGCACCCGACATCAGCCCCGCTTATCTCGGCGTGGGATACATCATCGGCCCCAGACTCGCCGCCTTGAACTTCGCGGGCGGAGTGCTGGCATGGGGCCTGTTGGTTCCGCTCCTAACCTTCACCATCGGTCCGTACATTCAGGCATCAATGCCGGAAGGACAGACGATCGCGTGGCCCCTGCTGGCACAAGCTATCTACTTTTCGATTGTGCGACCGATCGCCGTCGGCGGCATGTTAGTGGGCGCGTCCTACACGCTTTTCAAAATGCGTAAACAGTTGGCCCTCGGTATGGGCCGCGCCGTTTCAGACTTGAAAAAGTCGGCGGCAGTACAAGCCGCGACCAATCGCACCGAACGTGATTTGCCCGCGAAGGTGGTGTTTGCCGGTATCGCCGTCGTATTCGTGGCCATGATTCTGCTTTACTACTATTTCATCAGCGGAGCAGGGACGCTTTCCAGTTCCCGGATATTGTCTGGCTCGCTCGTGGCAGCCGGCGTGATGATCATCGTCGGATTTTTCTTCGCCGCAGTTTCCGGGAACCTGGTCGGCATGATCGGTTCCTCGAACAATCCAGTCTCAGGGCTTACGTTGTGCACGCTGGTGATCGCGGCGCTGCTCATGGTCGCGCTCGGTGTTTCCGGAACTGGTGGAGTCGCAGCGGTACTGGGAGTAGCGGCAGTGGTGTGCGTTTCTTCCGCTGTGGCGGGTGAGATGTTGCAAGACCTTAAGGTCGGACACATCCTCGGCGGCACACCCTCCAAAATGCAGATCGGGGATCTTCTCGGCATCGTAGTTGCATCGCTCGTCCTGTTCTTCCCCATCGCGATCCTTGCCAAGGCGTATACCTTCGGCAGTCCCGCGCTCCCGGCTCCGCAGGCCGGACTCATGGCCATGCTGTCCAAAGGAATCGTGGGCGGCGACATGGCGTGGCCGCTGGTGATCGTTGGCATCCTGCTGGGACTGGCGATGATCATGATCGAGGTGAAGAGCGTGATGCTCTTCGCGGTCGGCATGTATCTTCCGCTAGGCACAACGTTTGCCATTTTTCTCGGAGGCGTGATTCGCTGGATCACTGACAAGCTGCGCGATCGCCGCGGCTTCAACGATGCGCAGAAGGCGCGCGTGGAAAACTCCGGCGTCCTGACCGCCTCGGGCCTGATCGCAGGCGAGGCGCTCTGCGGCCTGCTCATCGCGGCCCTGGTGGGCTCTGGCCACGATGTAACGTTGTTCAAGTGGACTCCGCCATTTCTTCTGGCGCTGGGCGCGCTCGCCGTGCTGGCGATTGTCATGATCCGCGTTCCGCTGGCCAACGCCGGCAGGCCGGAAGATCCGGCGCCGCCGACAGCGATTATGTAGCGCAATAAGTTCCTTAACCACGAAGGACACGAAGGTTCACGAAGGAAGCCAGTTCACCGGAATTCTCCTTCGTGATACTTTGTGTCCTTCGTGGTTTTCGTTTTATGTCGATCGCGGAAAATATTGCTCGGGTGCAAGAGCGGATCGCCGCCGCAGCGCAGCGGGCGGGCCGCAATCCGGACGAGATCACACTAATGGGCGTGAGCAAGACGTTTCCAGTAGAAAGTATCCGCGAGGCGTACGCCGCCGGCCTCCGCGTTTTCGGCGAGAACCGGGTGCAGGAGTTTGCCGGCAAGGCGGATGCCCTGCGCGACCTGTCTGACGCCGAATGGCACCTGATCGGACACTTGCAGACAAATAAAGCTGCGAAGGCGGCAGAATTGTTTGACGCGGTAGATTCGGTTGACTCTGTGCGAATGGCGGAAAAGCTGAATGCATTCGCAGAAAGCTCGGGCAAAACACTATCCGTTCTGATCGAGATCAACGTCGGTGGCGAACAGGCGAAAAGCGGGATCGCACCAGCCGCTCACGAACTGGAACAGATTCTGCAAGGCGCGCCGCAGTGGGGAAATCTGAAAATTCACGGCTTGATGGCGGTCCCGCCTTACACAGAAGATCCGGAGGGCTCGCGAGCCTATTTCCGGCAGCTCCGTCAGATTCGGGACAGGATCGCTGTGCGTGCGCTGCCGAAAATCGGCATGGCAGTTCTTTCCATGGGCATGTCGCACGATTTCGAAGTCGCGATTGAAGAGGGCGCATCGTGTGTGCGCGTGGGGACGGCGATCTTCGGGGTGAGAGCTAAACTTTAACCACAGAGCAAACTGGGGCACAGACTACGGAACTACGCTTGTAACTCAAATCAGGGTTGCCTCACTACCTTTTCCTCGATCAACATTTCACCGCAGCCCGCTGTCAGTAAGCCCTTTCGCTTCTTCTCGGCTAGCTTTAGTGCCCAGTGGCAGACCCATCCCTTGTTGTCCTCCGTACGAAATTCCAGAGTGTTGCCGCGCGGTTCGGGATTGAGAAGATCAAGTTGAATCTGGGTATGATCTGGATTGGCAAGTAGCACCAGACCGCTGATTACCTTGCCGCTTTCGACGATGTTAACGGCAATAGCCGGAGTGGAATTCGTCCGGCTGGTTTTCGTTTGCCACTTGCCGGCGAACGACGGGGCTTGTGCCAAGACTGCCACGCAAAAGCAAATCATCCCGAAAACAACCCCGAAAGTCTCCATGCCACGCTCCTAGACAGTATAGACACCGACTGGCCTGTGAGAGACTCTGTGTGATCAAATGATTGCTTTCTACGATGGTTCAACAGGTGTCACCTTCGCGGTCAAAGTCCACCCGCGCGCGAAGAAGAATGCCATCACCGGCGAAGTGGGCGACGCGCTGAAACTCGCCCTTACGGCCCCTCCCGTCGACGGCAAAGCCAACGAAGCCTGCATCGAATTTTTCGCAAAGCTTTTGAACCTGCCTCGTTCCTCCGTTACTATTGCAGCCGGCCAGAACAGCCGGAATAAAGTGATCCGTGTGGCGGGGTTGACGGCGGAGGAAGTTCGAAGGCGGCTGGCAAACTGACCCCTGGAATGCGCTCACGAAAGCAGGCACGCAGGCCACAAAGAGAGGTTTTTGCCATGTTACAGGTGCACGATTCCACCGCGGTGCTGGCGGACAAACTGCGGCAGATCAAACTACTGCATACGGCGATCTGGGCCGTCATGGCGGCGTCGATCCTTGCTCTGCCCTGGCTTGGCTGGTTCGGAAAATTTCGTTGGGCTTTTGGGCTGACTCTGTTGATCATTGGCGAGTGCCTGGTCTTGGCCTTCAACGGCGGACGCTGTCCGCTCACTGACATGGCCGCCCGCTACGTGGACGACCGCGCCTGCAATTTCGATATCTACCTTCCCTTGTGGCTGGCGTGCTACAACAAAGTTATTTTTGGTTTCTTGTTCGTCGCCGGTGAGCTTGTTGTTCTGAGGCGGTGGGCCAGGAGGCCCGGACTTTGACCCTTTCCGAACGATTCACAGAAATCCGCACCGGCTTCGAGCGCCCCTTCTGGGTCGCGAACATCACCGAGATATTCGAACGTCTTTCATACTATGGGGCTTTTGCTTCGCTTGCCCTGTATCTGCAGGAGAAGCTGAATTTTTCGACTGAGCAAACCGGGACTCTTACGGGCTTGTTCGGGGGCATGGTATGGTTTCTCGCCATCTTCGGGGGAGCCGCCGCCGACCGCCTCGGCTTTCGCCGCGCTCTATCGATGGCATACCTCATCCTGGCTGCAGCTTATTTCCTGATCGGATCGATTGGAGCGTCATGGCTGGCGCCGGTGCGCGACGCGGTGCCGCTGGGATTGTTTGTCGGCTGCATTCTCATCCTCCCCGCACTCGGCATCTCGCTGGTGAAACCTTGCGTAGTTGGGACGACGGCGCGGGCTTCCAAGGAAAATGTGCGCTCCATCGGCTACTCGATTTATTACACAATGGTCAACATCGGTGGAGCGCTGGGCCCTTTGTTCGCAGGGTGGGCACATCGCCACCTCGGTGTCGAGAATGTTTACCGCGTCGCTGCGCTCAGTGTCTTCGCGATGTTTTTCGTGGTCATCATCTTCTTCCGCGAACCGCGCAAAGCCGGAGATGCGCCTCCACCTTCAATCGCGACGGTCGCGCGCAACTTCTGCGTCGTGGTCGGTAATTACCGGTTGGTTCTGCCGGTATTGATGGTCGCTCTGTTACTGCGCATCGGGCTGTTGATCTATCCTAAATACTCCGCGCCTTGGTGGATCTGGTGCGGGCTCCTGGTTCTCGTGCTCGCCGGGATCAGCCGGTTCATGTGGTTCCTCGTGCTCTTCACCGGGTACTGGGTAGTGTTCTGGCAGCAGTACATCAGCCTGCCCGGCTATATTCACGGCTACATCAACTCTAGCGCCGCCGTCGAGACCATCCTGGTCACGGATGGCCTGACCGTGATCTGCCTTACGCTCGTGGTGAATTTCTTGACCAGTAAGATTCCGGCGTTTCAGGCGGTGATTATGGGCACGGTGATCACCTCGCTCTCGTGGGTGATACTCGCTCTGCGGCCGACGATCTGGGGCGCGGTGCTCTCCCTGTTTGTGCTGGCGCTGGGCGAAATCATTCTGTCTCCGCGCTATTACGAATACATCTCGCGACTCGCGCCTCCCGGACAGCAGGGCACTTACATGGGCTTCGCGTTCCTGCCCATCGGAATTGGATCGCTGATCGGTGGCTGGTTTGGCGGCACGCTGGTTCACCACTTCGGAGAAGTCACCCATCAACCGGCGCGCATCTGGTGGAGCGTCACCGCGGTCGGCATGGCCACTGCGGCACTGCTTTGGATTTATGACAAGACTTCGCGGATGGGCGGCACGGCCCCCGCAAAGTAGGCCGCTCTTCGGTCACAGTGAGCAGTGACGCTAGATCACAGCATTTCGCTTGGCGCTCCTCTTATGATGACCAAATTCTCCGCGCGTTGAGAGGCGGGGATGCTCGTCGCTCGCGAGGAAACATGGCCAAGCGCGAAATCACTCCCGACTACATTGCGGACCACATCCGGCGGGTGCTGAAGGATGGCGGGTCAGCGCCGCATTCGGAAGAAGTTCAACACTTTTTCAAGGAAGAAGTACAATCGCGCGGCTGGTACACGGCGGAACTAAGAAAATTTGCGGTGCGGTTCCGGCGCAGCATCGTCCGCGAACGGGGAATGGATTTCCTGGTGCAGGTCGCCGACCAACTTTTCTCCGGCCAGATTCTTGAAGAGAAGGTGATGGCTGTTTTCCTGCTCGAAAAACAGACGAAGAAATTTGGCGACCGCGAATTTCAGCTATTTGCCTCATGGCTCGACCGCGTATCGAGTTGGGCCGATCATGACGCGCTGGCACACTATCTGCTGGCGCCGATGGTTGCAGCCGACCCTGCCCGCTGCCGCGAGGTTTTCCTCTGGACGAAGTCGCCGAATCGCTGGCGGCGGCGTGCTGCGTGCGTGGCGCTGATCCGGGGAGCGCGCGAGCGGCAATTCTTTGAACAGATCGTAGAGCTCTCGGATCAATTGCTGGATGACGATGACGACATGGTGCAGAAGGGATTGGGCTGGCTATTGCGCGAGACGGCCAAGGCCGATCCGAAGCGGACCGTGCCACACTTGATGAAGATCCGAAAGAACGCGCCGCGACTTGTATTGCGCACGGCGTGTGAGACGCTCGCCGCGCCGGCTCGAAAGAAAGTGTTGATGTAGATCGGCGCCCCCGCGGGGGGGCCGTGCCGAGCTCGGCTTGGACCCTTCGACTCCGCTCAGGGCAGGCTCCGAGGCCGCCGTCCCTACGCGAGCCAGGCCCCGTGCCGTTCAATCTGCTCTAACTCTTGCTCAGCGCTTTCGTAACCTCCGCATCGCCAGTTCTTTCCTGAAACCAATTAGGGTAAACAACGCTGGGCTTGGTGAGTTGATCAAGCTCGTTCAATTCGGCGATCGACAGCTTCACATCCAAGGCACCGAGATTGTCGTCAAACTGGCGTACGTTGCTCGCTCCCAGCAGAATCACGCTGACGTAATCCTTGGAAAGCAGCCAGGCCAGTGCCAACTGAGCGACCGTGGCTTTGTGGTTGGCGGCCATGACGCGCATGCGCTCGATCAGGTCGTAGCCCTTTTCTTTATCGGACGGCAGGAAGCTGAAGTCCGCCAGACGCCCCTTGCCACCGGTTGGATCCTGGCGCGTGTATCGTCCGCTGAGGAAGCCACCCGCCAGCGGACTCCAAACGACGATGCCGATGCCTGCATCCTGGCAAAACGGCACGACCTCCTGTTCCAGATCGCGGCCGAGCAGCGAGTAGTACATCTGGGCGGCAACCAGCGGCGCATAGCCCATGCGCTGTTGAATGCCCAGCAACTTGGCCGACTGCCACGCATTGAAATTGGAATATCCGACATATCGCACCAGACCGCGCTGCACCAGGTTATCGAGTGCGCGTGCCGTCTCTTCCAGAGGAGTGTGAGGATCGAGGCGATGAATTGAGAGCAAGTCGATGTAGTCGGTCTGGAGGCGCCGGAGACTCGCTTCGGTCGCGGCCACGACATGTTGGAACGACCCACCGGTATGGAGCAGACCGGGGCCTGTCCGGAAACCCACCTTCGTGGAGATCACGACGTCTTTGCGCCGTGGCCCGAGCGACTGCGCCAGCATGACCTCTGCTCGCCCTTCTGTGTACGCATCGGCCGTGTCGAAGATATTGATTCCCGAATCCAGCGCCCGCCCAACCAGATTGTCGGCTTCCGCCTGCGGAGTCTTCCACGTCTGCGCCATGGGGTGGCTGGACCCGGTGCCATCTCCGAAAGTCATCACTCCATATGCCATCCGCGACACAATCAAACCGGAGTTACCAAGGCGGGTGTATTGCATAATGTTCTCTCCCATTCGAATGACGCAACGGCTCAGTGCCCTTCGTCTTCCAGATATTTCTCCACTTCCAAAGCGGCCATGCAACCGGAACCGGCGGCCGTGATGGCTTGGCGGTAGCGACGGTCCTGCACGTCGCCGCACGCGAACACGCCCGGCACTTTCGTGAAGACATTCTTCTGCGTCACCAGGTACCCATCCGCATCGGTTTCGAGCTGGCCTGCAAACATCTTGGCGTTCGGGATGTGGCCAATGCCGAGAAACATTGCGCTCGCCGGGAAATCCCAGCTTTCGCCGCTCTTCAGATTGCGCAGACGCAGGGCGGTGACTTCCTTCTCGCTGACATCGAGAACGTCGTCCACCACCGTGTCGGTGAGGAATGCGATTTTTGGATTCGTTCGCGCGCGATCGAGCATGATTTTCGAAGCGCGAAACTGCTCGCGACGATGAATGAGCGTCACCTTGCTCGCGAAGCGCGTCAGAAATGTCGCCTCTTCCATGGCGGAGTCGCCGCCGCCGATCACCGCGATTTCCTTGCCCGAGAAGAAGAAGCCATCGCAAGTGGCGCAAGAAGAAACACCGTGGCCGATCAGCGCCTGCTCGTTCGGCAGGCCGAGCCAGCGCGCCGATGCACCGCTCGCGATGATTAGCGTGTGGGTTTGAATGGTCTCTTTGCCGAAACTCAGCTCGAGCGGACGTTTGCTCAAATCCGCTTTGACGACGTGGCCCGTGCGATAGTCAGCGCCGAAGCGTTCGGCCTGCTTGCGCATGTTCTCGATCAGTTCCGGCCCCTGGATGCCTTCCGGAAAACCGGGAAAGTTCTCCACCAACGTAGTCAGCGATAGTTGTCCGCCGGGTTCATGGCCTTCGATCACCAGCGGCTTCAGATTGGCGCGGGCGCTGTAGAGGGCGGCGGTGTGACCGGCACATCCGGAGCCCATGATCACAACATTGCGTATGTCCATAGTGGTAAGAGAGTCTCAGTAGATAGATTCTGAAAAACAGATTTCGCTTCACGCCGCTGGTGGAGCACCGGGCGTCCCCGCCCGGCTGGACGGGCGAGACGCCCGTCCCTCCATCGACTCATCACGCAGTCACGGTGCTACGGGCTCTTCTTACTGCCCGACTTGGTCGTCGTTCTAATCGAGTTGCCAACGCCCAGGCGAGCCAACTCCTGGGGTATCAGTTTGCTTGCACCGAGAGCGTCGCGATAACGTTCCATAATGGAAGAAGCGGCATGGAAGATCGGTTCGTATACGCTCTGATCTGTCGCTGGATTTCCTTCTGCTCCCGAGCACCGCGCCAGCACGACCGACGCCTTTCCAAAGCGCTCCAGCTTGACGCGCGAAACGGGCGTATTGGAAGAAAGCATCGCGGTTGCGGAAGCAACCGTTGAAGCGCTGTCCTCGATCGAAATCTGCATCAGATCCTTGGGTTCGCGCACGCGCAGCACGAGCGTCTCCACCATATTCTTTGCATCCACACTAAACGAGTATTGGACGTTGCTGAACAGGGTGGCGTCGGGGAACTCGCGCCGCACGCGGACCCAGTCAGCCGCCGAGACCGTACCGGGCGGCAAAGGCTGCATGCCGGGGATCGGCGTGCTCTGGTCGAGTGTGGAATGGCCGCGCGCTACTTCGTAATCCTTGCTGAACGCCGGCTTGCCCGGTGCCTTGGCCAGCGCCGACGATAATTCCTTCTGCTCGTCGGCCGAAGGTGAGCAGACGTTGAGGACGTTCACTTTTACGGGAGGTTGCTGGGCGGAAGTCACCGCTACCATCGCTACGGCCAACGTCGTGATCAGAATTTTGTGAGGGAACACGGCGAAATTGTATCAGGCTCGGCCCGCTTGGATGTCGCCTGGGCGGCTACCGCGGCAGTGATTCTTGGATTCTTGCGGCATCCACGGCTCGGCTGAAGCCACGCCCCCTTCAAAGCAAGGTCGAAGCCCTCTTATTTTGCGGCGACTGAGACGCGGCAAGCCGCGCCTTTACAAATCGGGGAACCACACTAGTCGGCGGCTCCAGTATCGGGCTCGACGGCGCCATGCCGGCGCAGCAACTGAGGCAGATTCTGCGAGAATGCCGAGCGCGGCAGCACCATATCACAGCCCACTTCGTGCGCCTTCTGCTTCAAGTCGCCTTGGACGTGCGAGAGAAATCCAATGATCGATGTCCCCTTCTTCAGCTTGCTTTTCAGTTTTGGGATGAGCGTTAGAGGCTTGGCGTTGGCGTTGTTCAAATCGAAGATGATCAGGGAAGGATTTTCTTCGTTGCTCTTCATCCGCTCGGTGAGTTCCTTCTCGTTCTTCACGAACTCCACCTTCACGTTCATCTTGCGGCCTGTGTCCTGAATCTTGCTCAGGAAGAAGAGGTCTTCGACAAAGGCAAAGACGCGCGAAGCGGCGTCCTCCCGCGGAGCGGGCAGAGGCTCGGGATCGACCACAGGGTACGACGCGGAAAAACCGGGCCGCCGCGGTCCTTTATTGTTGCCGTTGGAGCCGCCCTGACTGGCGCGGTAGCTGTGGTCCATGGGAGCAGTAAAGATACCCTGATGCTCCTGGCGGTCGCGGCCCATCGGGCCACCCGCAGCTCGTCTTGGCGGACGCCGACCACGGCGCCGTTTGTGTTTTCCTCCGCCTGGGGAGGAACGTCCGGGTCCTGCATTCATTTTTTTGTTAATCCCCGGCCTGGATCACAGGCCTGATTGTTTCGTCTTCCCTTGCGGTCGGCACGTTAAACGAGTGGCGTAACGCAGTGACTCACTGTGCGTGGTCACTGCACACCGGCTACCGGCAGACCAAACCCCACATCGGCTGGATGCTATTCGAAAACGCTGTTTAGTCGATCGATGTTCAAACTGCCGATGGTTCAAACTGTCGTTGTTCAAGTCAACAAGGCGCCTGGAGTTTTGTGTGGCGCGAACGGCCAGCCTGGAAGCATGACCATTGGGAACATCTTGATGTTACTCATGAAACCACTACCAGCGCAAGGGGGGAGTGCCCTTAGTTTTCCACACCCAGACATTACCAAAGTGGGCCAAGGAAATCCCTCACTGCGCGAAGGTGTTGCACGCCGTCATGTCGCCGGTGCTGAAGCCCTTTTGAAACCAGTCCATGCGCTGCTGCGAACTGCCGTGCGTAAACGTCTCGGGATTGACATGTCCGGTCGACATACGCTGCAGGCGGTCGTCACCGACTGCCGCTGCCGCATCCAGACCCTCCTTCACTTCTCCGGGGTCGAGCAACTTTCTCTCGTCAGTTGAATGTCCCCAGACGCCCGCGAAACAGTCGGCCTGCAGTTCCAGGTTGACCGATAGGCGGTTCGCGGCTCCGGGATTCCGCTCCTGCGCGGCACGAACCTTCTCCTCGATGCCTACTAACTTCTGGATGTGATGCCCGATTTCGTGCGCGAGCACATACGCTTGCGCAAATTCTCCCGGCACTCCGAAGCGTCGCTTCAGTTCATCGTAGAAGCCGAGATCGATATATACCTTCTCGTCACCGGGACAGTAGAACGGTCCGCTGGCGGTTTTCGCCATGCCGCAGGCGGAGTCTATGCTGTCGCGAAACAGCACAAGCTTCGCGTGGCGGTATCGCACGCCCTTCGATGCGAGGATCTGCGTCCAGGTCTTCTGGGTGTCATCAAGCACGAAAGAGACAAACTGCACCAGCGGCTGCTCCCTTTGATCGCGGGCCGTGTCGGGCTGCCGGCTCACCTGAGTGGGAGGGTTGGGGCCGCCACCCACTCCCGCCAGCGAAAGAAAATTCCGCTTAAATACCAGACTCAGCACCAGCAGGATGATGAAGCCGCCGATTCCAATGTGGATGCCGCCAAAATTAAAACCACCGCCGCCGCCACCGCCGCTGTCGTCTCTACGATCTTCGATGTCCTGACTCTCTCCGCCCGGCGTCCAACGCATGATGGTTCTCCTGTTAAGGATGGAATGAATGTTGCTCATTCTATACAGAAACGGGGGAATCGGCAGCCGTACTATCGTTCGTGGCGGCGAGCTTCGGGCTGCGCGCTGCGAGCGAGCCTTGAGGATTCGTTCGGTCGTAGGTCGGAGGTCGGAGCTCGTAGCTCGCGGCATTGTTAAGTCTCTTGTTTTCGGAAGATAGGCATCGCGCGAATCCGCCTGAAGTTCCTCCCCGGCTGGGCCGATATACAAGGAGTGAAACCCGCACCTGCGACAGAGAAAACATCCGCCTCGAATTCGCTTGCGCTGCCCGGGCAGCGCTTCGTCGCGCGGCAGCCGATTTTTGACCGCTCGCAGAAGGTGTTCGGGTACGAAATTCTTTTCCGCAACGGAGTGGAAGACTACTTCAACGCCGATCCGGAACTTGCGGCCCGCTCTACGCTGGACAGCTCCTTGCTTTTCGGCATCAACACGCTTTGCGATAACAAGCGCGCCTTCGTGAATTGCACGCGTGAGGTTCTGTTCAAAGATCTGATTACGTTGCTCCCCCCCAGCCAGACCGTGGCCGAGATTCTGGAGACGGTGGAGCCCGAAGACCGCGTCATCGCTGCCTGCAAGCGGCTGAAAGCGGCCGGCTATCCCATCGCCCTGGACGACTTCGCGCCCAACGATCCGCGTCTACCGCTTTGCGAATTTGCCGACATCATAAAAGTCGACGTTCGCGCGACCAGGCCGGAAGAACGGGCTGGCATGATGCGCCAGTTTGCGTCCCCGAAGTGCAAGATGCTGGCCGAAAAACTCGAAACGCCCCACGAGTTTCAGCAGGCCCGTGATATGGGATTCGTCTATTTCCAGGGCTATTTTTTCTGCCGGCCCGAACTAGTCATCGGCCGCGAAGTTCCGGCCAGCCGCTTGCACTATGTCCGGCTGCTCGAAATGGTCTCCCGCACCGAAATCGACATGCGAGAACTCGAGAAAATGCTCAAACAGGAAGCCTCGATTTCTTATCGCTTGCTCCGCTATCTGAATTCCCCGCTCTTTGGATTTTCCCTCGAAATCAAGTCGCTCCGTCACGCTATGGCGGTTCTGGGAGAACGGGAAATGCGGCGTTGGGTTAGGCTCGTCGTCGCCGTGGGCGCGGCTGAACAAACGTGCAGCGAACTGGTGCTGATGGGATTGGCTCGCGCCCGTTTTTGTGAACTGCTTTCCACCCGGCTGCAAGCAAATACTGACTTGTTCCTGATGGGGCTACTCTCCATTATGGACGCGGTACTTGAGGTCGCCATGGACGTCCTGCTGGAACAACTGCCCGTGGACCACGAAACCAAGGCGGCACTGCTCGGCCAGAAAAGCAGCCTGCGGCCCCTGTACCAACTCATGTTGGCTCAGGAGTCGGGTGAGTGGTCGAAATCGAGCGAACTCGCGAAACAACTGAAACTGCCCGATGAGGAAGTCGCCTCCACCTGGTGGCAGGCGCTGCAGTGGGCACAAGCGGCAACCAGCGGCGCGTGAGAGAGAGCCGTCAGCCATCAGCCATCAGTAAACCCATCGGTGAGTAGCGGCATAAATCGGGATTGGTTTTACTGACGGCTGATGGCTGATGGCTATTCTACGGGGCTTCGATCAACTCCATCTTGCCGTCGCGTGTCCGGTGCAGAATCATCAACTTGCCCTTTGGGTCGCGGAATACGAAAACATCTTTGTCGCGAAAGTGCGCCTCTTTGATCGCTTCTTCCAACGTCATCGGATGAAGCGCAACCGAGTCCCTGGCATGCACCAGATGCACCTCGGTGGTCCGTGCAACCGAGGGAAATTTATGAACGAGAACGGAAACGGTGGCACTCTCCGCCAGTCCCAGCGCCGCCTCAATGTTGTCCTGTAACGACTGGCCGTCAAACTTCTTGACCGCCTTGCGCTTCTTGCTCAACCACTTCGTTTTGTACTTGAGCGCCTGCTTGTGCAGGTGGTCGAGAGCTTCACTGACGGCCGACGTCATGTCGTCGGTCTGGGCCAGCCCCACAATCGGACCGTTGGGCGGATCGATGGTGATTTCTGCTTTGTGCTGGCGCTTTTCGACCGCCAGAATCACTTTGGTCTCGAAGCGGTCGCCCAGAATTTTGCGGATCTTGTCGAGGCCGGTTTCAACTTCCTTGCGGACGGTGGGAGTAATTTTGTACTTTCTCGCGGTATATTCCACGTTCATCAAACAGCCTCCTGGAAAACTCAAGGATTCAAGAGAATCGGGTCATCGGGTGATCGGGTCATCGGCTCATCTAAGTTCAAATGCCTTTGACTTTCGATGGCCCGATGACCCGATGGTCAGATGACCCGATTACTTTTTCACTCTTCTCTGATGTGTGCTCGGAATCTTCATATCTTCCCGATATTTCGCGACGGTTCGGCGAGTGACCTGGATGCCCTGCGATTGCAGAATGCGGGTGATCTGTTCGTCGGTCAACGGCCGGCTGGGATCTTCTTCTTCGATCAGCTTCTTGACGCGGCGTTTCAAAATCAGGAGCGAAGTGCCGCCGCCCTCGGGTCCCTGCACGCTCTCCGAGAAGAAATAGCGCAATTCGAACACGCCCTGCTGCGTGTGAACGTACTTATTGGCGACCGCGCGGCTAACGGTTGAAGGATGCACGCCGATCTCTTCGGCGACTTCTTTGATCATCATCGGCTTCAGATGATCGATCCCCCGTTCAAGAAAATCCTGCTGGCGCGCCACGATCGAATAGCAGACCTTGGCGATCGTCTGTTTGCGTTGTTCGATGTTCTTGATCAGCTGGATGGCGGACTTGTAGCGATCCTTGACGTAGTTGCGCGTGTCGCGGTCATTGCCGTCCCGGGTCAGGAGCCGCTTGTAGGCGGGATTTAAACGCAACTGCGGCATGTCCTCGTCATTCATGATGACCAGCCACTCGTCACCATGCTTCACGAACGCGACATCGGGCTCAATCAGGCGGGCGGGAACTTTGTTGTAGCGCAAGCCCGGCCGGGGATCGAGGGTGCGGACATAGTCGAGCGCCGCTTGGACCGCTTCGACGGGACGCCCAATGGCGCGGGCAATTTCCTTGAACTGCTTCAGCGTCACCGCTTTCAAATGCTGATCGACGACGGCAATTGCGTCTTTCACCACGGGCTCGGTCAGGGCACTACCGTTGCTGTGCAGGTGCAACTGCCCGAGATGGTAGCGCAACTGATAGAGCAGGCATTCGCGCAGGTCGCGGCAGGCGATGCCCTGCGGATCGAACTGGCGCACAACTTCCAGCGCTTCGTGCAGATCGATGCGAGTAAAGTTTACGGACGCAATCCGGGCTGGCGCTGTCGCTGCTCCCGTGGCCGCTGTTCCCGCAGCCGTTGTTCCGGTGGATGCGGTCTCGTGGCTCGACGCACGTGGTGGCGAAACCTCGGCTGCCATCCCTGGGTGCACATCGGGGTGAATATCCGGCGCCACTTCCGCGGCAACGCTCGGCTCAACAAAACAGTCAGTTGCAGCGCCTTGCGCGGTCAACTGCGAAACGCCGGTGTCGTCCGCGGCGAAATCCTCGTGAGCGAGGTCAGAAATTTCGAGGTCAGAAGTTTCGGGCAGCGCCCCGGCGACAGCAATCCCGATCGCCTCCGCATCCCCAACAATCCTGGCCGCCACTTCCACATCTGCCTCAGGAGCTGCGATCGGAGCGATGCCCAGCAATTCTTCGTCGCTGGCAATCAGGTAACCTTCTTCGTTCAGATTTCCAATGATCAGCTCAGCCGCCTGATGGACGTGCGGCCGAACGGAAATCGCGCCCAGTTGCCACAGCAAGTGGTCGCTCAAGTTCCCCGGCTTCGACAGAAAGTTCTCGAACGAAGGCTTTTCGATCTCTTCCATTTCCCCCGAACTGCGATAGCCGGGGTCCAGATAGTCCTGGAAGAACGAGCCAAAATCGATTTCCTCAAAAGGATCCTTCTTCTCATCCGCGATGGCCGGAGCCTCTTCCGAGGTCGCCTTGGCGGCTAGCCGGTCGCGCTCTTCCTCCTGGCGTCCGACATCATCGAGCAGAGGAATGGCATCTTCCAGCTCTTCCAGCACCGGGTTCTCGACCATCTCGGCATTGATCATGTCCTTGAGCTCAAGCTTGTTGAGCGCGAGCACGGAGACCATTTGCACAAGACCCGGCGTCAGAATCTGCCGCTGGGACAACTTGACGTTCAGTTTGTGCTGAAGCAGCACTATTTCTCCCTAACCTTTAATTATTGCTCACCCACCTGCGGCTGCACCGTGATGTTCGGCACTTCCGAGTGTGGAAAACTTAGCTTCTCATGCACCGAGGTAGATCGTGTGGGCACGAAAGGACAATATGCCCACGCCTTGGTAACTAGAAACAGTTCTCGGTTCTCAGTTCTCAGAAAAGCCGGTTTGACTGAGAAATGAGAACTGGGAACTGAGGACTCATACCAGCGAGAAGCTCTCGCCCAAATAAACTCTACGTACCTCCGGGTCACTTCCTAACTCTTCCGGAGTACCCGAACGGAAAATCCGGCCCTCGTTAATGATGTATGCCCGATCCGTCACCGACAACGTCTCGCGGACGTTGTGATCGGTGATCAAGATTCCGATTCCGCTGGCCCGCAGGTCAGAAATGATCTTCTGCAAATCCAACACGGCGATCGGGTCGATGCCCGAAAAGGGCTCGTCGAGCAAAATAAAAGTGGGGTTGATGCAGAGCGACCGCGCGATTTCCACTCGCCGCCGTTCCCCACCCGACAACGCATATCCGCGATTTTGCCGAATATGCTCCAGTCCGAGCTGATCAATCAGCTTCTCTGCCTTTTCCCGGCGCTCGTGCCAAGAAATAGGCTGGACTTCCAGCACGGCCAGGATGTTCTCCTCGACCGTGAGTTTCCGAAAAACCGAAGCTTCCTGAGGGAGATAGCTGATGCCATACTGGCGCGCCCGTAAGTACATGGGAACGCTAGTGATATCTTCGTCGTCGTACAGCACCCTGCCTGTGTCGGGAGGAACCAGACCTACGATTGCGTAGAAAGTAGTAGTTTTTCCGGCGCCATTCGGTCCCAGCAGGCCAACCACCTCGCCCTGCAGAACCTGAAGGCTGACTCCGTTGACTACGCGTCGGCCACGATAGGATTTCCCAATTTCGTCGGTGGCCAGCGTATGCATTTATCGTGCCACTTGCGTCCTGGTAACCGTCGGGGACGTTTCTTTGCCTTCTACGAGCACCCTATCATCGTGTCTGTAGAAAGTCAACGAATCGCCCGTAATTTTGCCCCGTTCGGCATCAAAAATGCTGGGAGTTCCGCCCGTCAGAACGAACTTGTCCTCGGCTGCGGTGTACACCAACCGGTCGCCGGTTGCATGCCGTGTCGGCTGCGTGATCACAACCTTGTCTTCGACCACGATCCGCTCCAGTTGACCAGGCGTTGCCAGGCCCGCCGATGTCCCAGCTTGCGACTGGCTCCTCGCCAACAGAAACACCGTCATCTGCCGTCCCGTCAGCGTGGTGTCGGACCCCTTCGCGGTCACCCCGCCATCCAGCAAAATTTTCCGTTCCGCGTCGGCGTAGTTCAAACGCGCGGATGTGATGTGGACCGGAGTCGCCTTCCCGCTCTTGTCTACTTGCACAAGCACGGTTGAAACCGGTTGAGCCCCTTGCGTTAACCCCTGCGCGAGCAGCGATCGTTTATCACGATCAAATTGCAGGCTGGGAGCCTCGACTACGTTCGCGTTTTGCCACAAGCGGGCCTCGCCCGTGTAGACCGCAATCGCCGGTGAACGATGTGCTGTCATGCTGCGGCTTGTCACGTGGATCGGGTCGGACGAGGCGAGCATGCCGCCGTCCGGTCGAGCCTTTAGATCGGAGTAGGTGCTCTTGACGTTGCCTTCGGCAAGGGCATCGCCGGTCGTACGGTTCATACGGATCGTCTGGGCCGTCGTCGTCATGCCGTTGTCCACCACACGAGGCGATCCGCTCAGCACTAACATTTGATCGGCCGCCGCGTACTCTCCCCGCTGCGCCGAAGCCTTCAGGGTGCCATCGATGTAGGCAACACCACCGGACTGCGCGATCGACGCGATACCGCCCTCTGGCCGGAAGGCGACATCAAGCATCTGGCTGGTCGATACGCGATCAGGCGGTCCCGGCGCGGCGATCTTGCTGCTGACAATTTTGGCATCCGGCTCTCCATGCAGCATGGCCAGGCGATTCTTCTGCGTGAATTTCGCCACGAACCTGGCGGCGGTAACCACCGTCTTCTGATTCGCGCCCGGCTGCGTGATGACGATCTGCGGCGGTCCGCTGGTCTCGGCCCACTCCAGCAGACGGCCGTCTTTCACGCTGAAGTCCATCGCAGGGGCAGTCATAACGACGTCTTGATCTTGTGCGTCGGCCTTCCTCGACGAGAACACAACCGCTGTCGCCCCGCTCTGCCTCTTCTTCTGTGACAGCCGGACGCCGTCCTCGGCATGAACGGTTTCCAGTATCTGCTGCCCGCCAAAATGCAGCGTCACGCGTCCGGCGGCAGCTTCGGCAAGCTGCCCTCCGTCTTTCGGCGTTCCCTGGGTGGCAAGTTGCACGTTGCCGCTGAGAACGGCGGTGGTGAGCTGGTTCCGCGCGCCGGTGAGCGACAGTTCAGCGCTATCGGAACGCGCTTGCGCATCCGAGTTGGACGTTTTCGAGTTGGAGGACGAGCGGCCATGAAACTCGCTCCGCACATCGCCCTCGGCAAGAATGCGGTCCACCGTGTTGTCATCACGCAGGAAGAACGTCGCGCGGTCGGACCGTAGTTGCTGCCGCTCCCGCGTCAGGTGCACCCCGGTGAACACAACCTGCCGGGGCTGCTTCGAAATCAGGCCATGATCTGCGTTCAGACGGACCGACTGCGGCCTACTGACAGCCAGCGCGACCGCCGACACCAAGTTCATGGTGCCCGTCTTGGCCACATATTCAATGCCCACCGCCGAACCGGAAGCCTGTGGCGTCTGAAACACCACCTTCCCGCTGGCGGAAGCGTTCCCCGTATTTTTATTGAAGACCAGCCCGTTGGTCTCAAGATGAATCGGGTCCTTGGTCTGCTCCGGAGGCGTCTGGTCCGCATGCCGCATCCCCTCGGGATTCGCTTCCAGATCAATCAGTACCGTGCCCTTCGCGCTCACGTCGCCCGACGCTGGATCGTACTCGAAATCATCCCCGGTAATCTGGTCGAAGCGGCGGGCATCCTTGCCGTAGATGACGATCTTGACGTTGTGCAACTCCGCATGCCCGCCCTCTTTGAACTGAACCGCCTTGGAGGCGCTCACGGTAACCTGGGTGCGGCCTTCCACGGACTTGGAGATGGAAAAGCCTTCGGCGGTCTGCTGAATGTCGAGACCGATTTTCGCGGGAATGTCATGGACCACTTTGCGCACACGCCATCGCGAGTAAAAATACATCCCACCGACCGTCGCAATCATCAGAATCGCGCCCAAGGCGAACCAGCGGCGCAGCCGTGAAACCGGAAGGGCCATCAGAGGTTAGTGTACTCGTAGGGATGCAACCGTAAGGGCGCGAGTTGCTCGTTGTGCAAGCACGGTTCGTTCGTGTAGAAACGGGGCTTGCCCCGTTTCCGGAGACGCGGCAAGCCGCGTCTCTACGGGGAATCAGACACCCTCTATGCCCGCCGGACCAGAGTCCCGGCCAGCAGATCGTGGAGCCCCTGTTTGCGATCCGTGAACCCGACCATGATGTAGCCGATGCACAGAACCAGTGCGGATAGCCACTTCGCAAAATGCCTTATCGTCGCGCGTTCGAACGAGATTCGGTTGCCATTGAGGTCGGTAACCTTCATCCCGAAGATCATTTTGCCCAGCGTCGCCTGATACGACGAGCTTTCCATGAAAGCCCCGTACAGCCAGGAAGCGAAAAGCAACAGGATGAAGGTGACGCCACCACCCAAAAGAGCGAGTCCCGAATGGGGGAAACCATTCATCCTTCTCGCCAGACCGATCCCACCGAAAATCATGCCAACGGGAGCCACCACCACACGCAGGATGACGCCGTCGATAATGGCCGCGACTACCCGAATCCAGAACCCTCCATAACCAAATCCCGCTACTGGCGCAGGCACCTGATACGAAGTCGCTGAGGCGGCGGGCGCCGCTATGTTGGGCGATGATGAGGCCGCTGTCGGGATTATGCCGGGCGTCGGGGCCGTGGGCGTTCCACATCGACTACAAAACTGAGCGCCCGCGACGTTCTGCGCACCGCACTTGTTGCAGAAGAAAGTTCCGTTCATGACCCGGCACTATAAAGGGGGATTGGCCTCTTGTCAAAGTGGCTGATGAATCA